>Ga0316204_10000985_pt1 | contig 87603 bp, 81 predicted proteins | sample 6monrhotite_MG_2_FD_205661 | JGI IMG/M metagenome (GOLD analysis project Ga0316204, IMG submission 205661) | Microbial mat bacterial communities from mineral coupon in-situ incubated in ocean water Damariscotta River, Maine, United States -... | ecosystem: Environmental > Aquatic > Marine >... | reverse complement strand
GCTCGTATTCGGCTTCGATGGTGAAAGCCGTTCTACCCTTCTCACCTGCATAAAAGGTGGCGTCAATTTCAAACCAGTAAGGTGCTAGACCTTGCATGCCTAACGCCAACCATTTTCTGTCCGACTCTTCGCCTCCATCATAGCGCAGCCCAAGCTGGGTATCCCAGAACGTTGCGATGGCATGAGACCATAATAATTCTGTGCTGCTATCTTGCAATTTTCCTGCGTCAGCTTCACCTTCAGCCTTGAGCACAAGACGGTCATAATCTCGTCCATACCAAGCTTGAAGATCATAGGCTGAAGAAGTGTTATCTGAATTGTTTACGGCCTCAAAGCGATCAACTAATAGTGAGCTGAAATTATATTCATCAGCTAAAACAAGGCGTTGAATGCCGCTAAAATCATCAAAGCTAAAACCACCTGAATTAGCATGGGGGTCACGCGCATCAGCCGGTGCTGATCCACCTTGCATGGCACTCATGTCCATATTCATCTTGCTATGATCCATAGATTTTTCATCGTCACCTATGATCATGTCGGGAAAGTCCATATCATTCATGTCCATTTCTGAATCGGAGTGCTCGGCATGATTCATTTCCGATGTTGTCATGCCTGTCTGCGCCCAAGATGTAGAAATATTGAGCGCTAATAAGCCGGCTATGATGAATGTGCTGTGTAATTTTTTATTTAGCATCATCACGCCACCACCACTTCGCGAAACATACCAGCGTCCATGTGATAAAGAAGGTGGCAATGCCATGCCCAACGCCCCAGCGCATCAGCCGTTACGCGGAAACTAACGCGCTGAGCGGGTTGTACGGCAATGGTGTGGCGTCGCACTAAAAATTCACCTTCAGGTGTTTCCAGGTCACTCCACATGCCATGTAAATGCATCGGGTGAGTCATCATGGTGTCGTTGTGTAAAATGACACGCAGACGTTCATTGTGACGAAAATGTATCGGCGTCGATTTACCGAATTCAAGGCCATCCAATGACCAGGTGTAACGTTCCATGTTACCGGTGAGATGTAGTTCAATTTCTCGACCGGGGTCACGCCCATCGACGTCACCGCCGGGTGTATGCAGATCGGCATAAGTTAATACCCGACGGCCATTGTTGCGCAGACCGATACCAGGGTCATCTAGATTGGTGCGTGGAGTATCTACGCGCATATCGACGCTAGGGCCATACTCGGTTTTGGCGTGACGCACGTGAACGGCATTCGCAGCCATCGCCATGCCACCGTGCATGCCGTGATCCATGCTCGCCATTGCACCCATGTCATGAGCACCACTCATATCACCCATCATGTCTGCCATGGTGAGCCATTCGGGTGCATCCACCTCAGGTACCGGTGCACTCAAACCTTCATGTGTTGCGAGCGTGCCGCGCGCATACCCACTGCGTCCCAGTGATTGAGCAAAAATAGTATAGACGTCATCCTCTGGGCTGACGATGACATCATAGGTTTCACCCGGGCCACATCTGAACTCATCCACTGTCACAGGTTCGACATCCAGTCCATCAACGTGGACAACGGTCATTTTCAGGCCGGGTATTCGCACATCAAAAAAGCTTTGTGTACCGCTGCTGATAAAACGTAAACGAACCCGCTCTCCGGGCTTGAAAATTCCAGTCCAGTTGCCAGCCGGCGTGGTTCCATTCATTAAGTAGGTGTAGGTATAGGCTGAAATGTCCGCCAGATCGACGGGGCTCATGCGCATTTCATTCCACATTTTGCGTTTACTGACTGCCTTGCTCACACCGAGTTCAGCGGCGTCACGAAAAAAATCTGCGGCCGTTGGCTGATTAAAATTATAATAATCACCCTGCTTTTTGAGCTTTTTGAAGACGTCCATTGGGTCTTCGTCAGTCCAATCAGACAGTTGCACAACGTAGTCACGATCGGCACGGATTGATTCACCTGCAGCAGGATCGATGATAATTGCGCCGTACATGCCGGTTTGTTCCTGAAAGCCACTGTGTGAGTGATACCAATAGGTGCCCGCCTGTTGTACTTTGAAGCGATAGATGAATGTGCTGCCGGCCGGAATACCATTAAAACTGACGCCTGGCACACCATCCATTTGAAACGGTAACAAAATGCCGTGCCAGTGGATGGAGGTCGATGTGTTTAATTTATTGTGAATCCGAAGGGTGACGGTTTCGCCTTCGCGCCAGCGTAGTATCGGTGATGGAATAGAACCGTTGATGGTCGTAGCCATGCGTGGTTTGCCCGTGAAATTAACCATGCTTTCCGCAATGGTGAGGTCAAACTCGGTACCCGTTAAAATAGGCGCCATACCTAAATGGGTGGGCTCAGCTGCCCAGCTTGGTTTGATGTAGGGTGATAGCCCCATCAAAACACCGCCGGCGGTGAGTCCATGTAAAAAACGGCGTCGTGAAAGACCCGGTAAAATTGGGGTATTTTGGGGAATTTGTTTCATTTTAGTTTTTTCCTTGAGAGCCGCTTGGCTAAATATGGCCAACCTGGCCTACTAACTAATATGTGTAATTATTGTAACGTTGTTTTCTGTCTTAAACATGACAAAAACATTACAATTTTGTAATGAAAAGGCTGTATAGCTTACAGACTTTAGCCAGTTATACTGGATGCCAGTATTCAGTTTTTCTTAGCCTAGGCAACTTACCGTAGACATGTATGAAAATTTTAATCGTTGAAGATGAAATTAAAACGGGTGACTACCTTTGTCAGGGCTTAAAAGAGGCCGGTTTTGTTGTTGATGTTGTTCATAATGGCCTGGATGGTCAACATCTGGCTATAACAGGCGCCTATGATTTGGTGATTCTTGATGTAATGCTTCCTGATATAGATGGGTGGCAAATTCTGGCATCGTTGCGGGATGCAAATAACACTGCTCAAGTCTTGTTTTTGACTGCGCGAGACAGTGTTGATGATCGCGTCAGAGGTCTGGAGCTGGGTGCAGATGATTATTTGGTGAAGCCGTTTGCTTTTACAGAACTGCTGGCTCGGGTTCGCACTTTACTACGTCGCGGTAGCAGGCAGGCGAGTGCCACCACATTTAAAATTGCTAATTTAGAATTGGATCTAATTCGTCATCGTGTCACGCGGGATGACCAGAATATACAACTAACTACAAAGGAGTTTTCGCTTTTGGAGTTGCTCATGCAGCGCCAAGGTGAGGTATTGTCGCGTTCATTTATTGCTTCTCAGGTTTGGGATATGAATTTTGATAGCGACACCAATGTGATCGATGTAGCTATTCGGCGTCTGCGGGCAAAAGTAGACGACGGCTTTGAGCGTCGATTAATCCATACCGTACGTGGCATGGGTTATATTCTTGAACAGCGAGATGACGTTTAAAGGCAATGCCAAGACCTCCCTCCCTTACTTTACGCTTGACGTTGTTATTTAGCATTGCGACAGCCTTGGTTTTTTCTGCTTTTGGCTGGTTTGTTGAGCGTTCGATTAAACATCATTTTAGAGACGGTGATATTGCCAAGCTTAGTATTATTAAAGGCCATGTATCTCAATTATTTTCAATTTCAGAGGCTGAAAATTATCCGGATAAACTCAAAAAAAAATTAGATGATCTTTTAGTCGGTCATCATGGTGCTTTCCTTTTTATAACGAAAGAAAATAGTAGAGAGAACGTTAGAGAAATATTTTTTGCGAGCGTTAATGACCCCGATCTTATTGATATGGTTTATAGAAATTCTTCTCAGTTGGAAAGTAGTTTGTTAAATCGTTGGGATGCAGCTGAGCACAGTTATCGTGTTGTATCGTTGAATGTGGTTAATCAGAAGCTTGGTCAGAAAAATGGACAGCAGTCTGGCGAAGAGGAAATATATAGAATATTTGTTGCCATGTTAATCGACCACCATCTGGTATTCATTGAAAAATTTAGATTTACTTTATGGATGATGATTATTAGTGGTTTTGTGTTAATGGGATTTTTGGGTTGGTTTGCGGTGCGAAAAGGGAATGCTCCTTTATATAAAATTGTCACTCAAATTCGAGGCATCAGCGCCAGTGAGCTTGATATGCGATTGCAGCCAGAGGAAGTTCCCCGGGAGTTGGCTGAATTGGCCGTGTCATTAAATGAGCATCTGGAAAGAATGGAGAAATCTTTTCAGCAACTGTCTGCCTTTTCTGCTGATCTTGCTCATGAGTTACGCACTCCTATTTCTAATTTAATGACGCAGACACAGGTTGCACTTACGCAGTCTCGTGATTTGGATGAATATCAAAGTATTTTATATTCTAATATGGAAGAGTATGAGCGATTGTCGCAGATGATCAGTGATATGTTATTTTTGGCAAAGTCGGATAACGGTTTGTTGCCGCCATCAAACGAATGTGTGAATTTAAAAAGTGAATTGGTCAAGCTGTGTGATTATTACGGTATTTGGGCAGAAGAAAAAGGTATTGCATTAACGCTAGAGGGGCAGGCTGAGATAACGGGCGATGCGTTGATGTTGCGCCGAGCAATGAGCAATCTCATTGAAAATGGTATTCGCTATACCGTAAAAGGTGGTTATGTAAAAATTATAATAAGTAAAATAAACAATAATGTGCAGATTGTAGTAGAAAATCCAGGTACACCCATTGCAAAAGAACACCTGAGTAGATTGTTTGATCGTTTTTACCGCATTGACCCATCAAGACAGCATAGCGATGAAGGTGTTGGCTTAGGGTTGGCTATCGTTAAGTCAATTATAGTCGCTCATTCTGGCGGCATTGTTGTTGAATCAGATGCAGAGGGAACACGATTTATAACCCATCTTCCAATAAGTTACTAAGCTTTGCGAACTGTTCAAGCGTGAGTTTTTCTGCGCGAAGACCGGGATCGATATCGATGCTGATAATTTGTTCGGCACTAAGCAATGTTTTTAGTGTGTTGCGTATAGTCTTGCGGCGTTGTGAAAATGCTTGAGTGACTAATAGCGCTAACTTTTTTTCATCATGAACTTGAACAGGTGGTTTGGTGTAAGGAGTAAGCCTTACGATGGCGGAATCAACTTTTGGTGCAGGGATAAATGACCCTGGATAAACCGTAAACAGATTTTCAACTTGGCAGCGATATTGAACCATGACGCTAAGTCTTCCGTAAGCGCTGCTGCCGGGTGCTGCGGAAAGGCGTTCAACCACTTCCTTTTGCAACATGAAGTGCATGTCTTGAATGCAATCCAGTTGTTGTAATAAATGAAAAATTAAGGGCGTTGAAATGTTATAAGGTAAATTACCTGTAACACGTAACCGCTCATTATTTTTAACTAAGTCACAAAAATTAAATTTCAGTGCATCAGCGAGATGTATACGCAGGTCATCATTAAACCCATTGCAGCTTTCACGCAGCAGGGCGGGTAAATCTCGATCCAGCTCTACAACGTCGAGGCCATGTGTCGCGAAGCCTTTTTCATTGAGTAACTGTAATGCTTCGAGCAGGGGTTTGCTTAAAGCGCCTTTACCCGGGCCAATTTCTACAATGTGTTGATCAGCTTGTGGATGTATCGCTGCAATAATTTGTGCGATGACCGCTTGATCATGTAGAAAATTTTGGCCGAAGCGTTTGCGGGCACGATGTTGTTTCATGCTGATGTCAGTTGTTTGTTTAGCAGTTTATCTTGCGCGCAAGATGTCGAACGGTGGCGGATCATTTCCAGTGCAATATCGAGCGCGTATTGCAGGCTGCCGCTGTTTGCACCACCTTTTCCGGCGAGTTCCAGAGCGGTACCGTGGTCAACCGAGGTGCGTATGAAAGGTAATCCTAGAGTAATGTTAACCGCTTCGCCAAAACCTTTGTGTTTCAAAACTGGCAACCCCTGATCATGATACATCGCAACAACGGCATCACAATGGTCGATATATTTAGGAATGAACAGGGTGTCTGCAGGCAAAGGGCCTTCTATTTTTAGGCCAGCGGCACGCAATTCATTGAGCGCAGGAATAATAAAAGTATTCTCTTCGTGACCGAGGTGACCGCCCTCACCAGCATGAGGGTTCAGCCCACAGACGAGTAGACGTGGGCGTGTTAGCGCAAAATAATTTTGCAGATCTTTATTAACGATCTTGATGATATCTTTAATTAACGTTTGTGTGATTGCATCACACACTTCACGTAATGGCAGGTGCGTTGTCACCAGCGCTACACGCAATCCCGGCGTTGCTAGCATCATGACCACCAGCGGTGTTTTACTGCGCTCGGCAAGAAATTCGGTATGGCCGGTAAAAGTAAAACCAGCATCATTAATAATGCCTTTATGCACAGGTGCTGTGACCATTGCATCAAAGCGACCAGAGAGGCAGCCATCGATAGCTTGATCTAGTGTTTCAAGCACATACGCTGCGTTATGAGCATCCAGTTTCCCCGCATGAACATCGCTTGCGGTGTTAACGGGTAAGACACGTAGCATGCTTTTGGCGGCTGTCGCGCTAATACCGCTATTTTTGGCAGTGGCGATTTCAATGTTAAGCGGCAGCCCAAGTTGGGCTGCGCGTTGCTGTAACAATGTAGGGTCGGCGATGACCGTTAGTTCAAAAGGGCAAGTTTGTTGCGCCAGTTGAATACATAAGTCTGGTCCAATTCCAGCCGGTTCCCCGGCAGTGAGGGCAATGCGAGCGATGTTTGACAATGTGCTGAGGCCCGCCAGTTAACCCTGGCGTTCTTCCTTGATGGGGATGGTTTGTAATTTATTGAGTGCCGGCTGTGTCATTTTGAATGAATCAGGCAGAGTGGCGTTTGTCAGCGTAGCATTGTTGAGTACGGCACCTTCTAGTTGCGCGTGGCCAAGATCAGCGCTGGAAAGGTCGGCATCTGTCATATCGGCACCTCGCAAGTCGGCATGGCTCATGTTAGCAAAGCGTAAATCGGCACTGGTTAATGTTGCATTGCGCAGATCAGCATGACTGAGATTATATTCGATGAGATTCGCCTCATGCAGCTCGGCCTGTTGTAAATCAATAGTATCGAGGCTATCAGCGTCGAGCGACAATAGCGGCGAAAAGCCTTTTTTATCATAGATATGTATCATGTGTGTATTGTGGCATATTTTTAACTGCGATGAGAATCGAGACCATTATATATATTACAATCTTGACCGATATATTCAGTAGTTAGATAATCAAATGTTGTTTAAATGAGCAGCGGGGATTGCTTGATGGGAACCACAGCAGAAAACTTAAGAGTTAATGAGGTGATGCGGTCTTTGGCCGTGAACTCCTCTGCACATGACTTCGATGAATTTTTGCGTATCTCAGTGAAAAACCTTGCCCTTCTTTATCGTTGTAAATACGCCTTTGTTGGAAAGTTGTTGCCTTGTGGCAATAGAGTGCGCACGCTTGCTGTGTGGGCAGGTGAAGGTTTTTCTGATAATTTTGAATATGATCTGAAAGGCACGCCTTGTCAGGATATTCTTAATAGAGCATTGGAGTTGATTCCCCGTGATGCTGCCAGTCTTTATCCCGATGATCAAATGTTAGCGGATATGGGGGTCGAAAGTTATTTTGGTTCCTCATTGTTGAGTAGAGACCGTTCGGCGTTGGGTTTGGTGTCAGTCATGAATGCAGAGCCTATGCAGCCGGATGAATGGGCTGAGCCTATTCTAAGCGCATATGCATCACGTTTAGCGATGGAGTTGGAGGCTCGACGTGATATGCAGGAACTACAGCTTTTTAGACATCATTTAGTATCTCAGGTGGAGGAGCGCACCAAGCAGATTAAAATAATCAATGAAGAGCTGGAGTCTTTTAACTACTCTGTTTCACATGACCTTCGTGCGCCGTTGCGTTCTGTGGTGGGGTTTAGTCAGGCGCTTGAGGAAGATTGTGCAGATGAGCTTTCTGACACCGCAAAAGGTTATTTATCCCGTATAACGCAGAGTGCTCATCGTATGGGGAGCCTTATTGATGACCTGCTGGAATTATCGAGATTAGGCTCTCAAAAATTAAAGGTTTCAAGCGTTAATTTAGCTCAGCTTAGCCATGAAGTGATGGCCGATTTACAAGCAGTGAATACTGATCGTAATGTTGATTTTCACTGTGACCTTAAAGGTGAGGTTCAAGCTGATCTCGGTTTGTTGCGTGTGGTAATGGATAATTTGCTCGGTAATGCTGTGAAATATTCACTTAATAAATCAAGCGCGGTCATATCTGTCGGTTCTACAGAGGGTGAAGAGGGCATTGTTTATTATGTTAAGGACAATGGTGCTGGCTTTGATATGACTTATGTGGCTAAATTATTTTGCGCTTTTAGTCGTTTGCATAATGATAAGGAATTTGAAGGCAGTGGTGTTGGCCTTGCAACCGTGAAGCGTATTATTCGCCGCCATGGTGGACGTGTTTGGGCCAAAGGTGAAGTGGGTGTTGGTGCCACATTTTATTTTACGCTACCGGTGAATCCTGTCTCGGCAGGCCCTTCTGGCTACGCGCTAGTTTAAGGTTCAAACCTTGAAGGCCGCATTTCACGGCGGCTAATTTGCAAGCGTTACGGCACGCCTGTGCCAGAGATTGATCCTGTAATAACCCATCAATTAACCCTGCATTAAAACAGTCGCCGGCGCCAAGTGTGTCAATGGCAGGCTTGACGTATTTGGCAGGCTGATGTCTTTTTTCATTGTCGCGACTATGATACCAAGCGCCTTTCTCGCCCCAGGTACAGATCAGATCAGTATCAGGTATTTGCTGATGAATATTGTTCAGAAAAGCAGCAGGGTCTTGATGGCCAAGTTCAAGCAGATAATGCTTAGAAAAAATCAATACATCAGCGAATGGAAACAGCTGTTCAATACCTGTGCGCGGTTTTTCAATTTCAATGGAGCGTTTTAAGTGGGGTGTCTCATTGATCGCATGGCGCAGCATTTTTACAGTGTTTTCGATGTTGCGTCCTTCAAAATGCAGCCAGTCAACCTCTTGTAATGAAATTGCTGTAAAGCTGCTGAAAGAGAGTTCTGCTAAATCACGGTAGTGAATAATGCTGCGCGAGCCGTTGAGTTGATTGAGGGTAATGTAGGAAGTAGGCGTTTTGCCATTTTTTTGCTGTTGGCAATAGCGGCTGTTAATACGAAATTTGTTCAAATCTGCAGTGATTATTTGGCTGTTGTAGTCATCACTGATAACGCCAGAAAAGTCACACTGATGGCCGAGTTGGCTGAGCACGACCAGACTGTTTGCCGCATTACCGCCGCGGCTGATGCGCTGTTGCAGTGCTCGGACTTCAGTATCTTCTTCGGGGTAGTCGTGAACCGTATTGATAATATCAAGGGTGGCAATGCCGATGCCGAGAATTCTACTCATGTGTTGTAGTCAATGATATGTGACTTGAGTAGGGTTAATCCCGCTTTTTCTTCATGATGGAAAGCGGCATGAGTTTGATGTTCAGGAAATCCAGAAAAAACCAGATTGGAATTAAATAAAGCAGCTGTGACGGGTCTTTGTGATAAAAAGCCATATAGCCGAACCAAGCAAAAGCCCAAAAATAGACGGCGTAACCGACCGCCATAAGAATAGGGTTAGCACATAGGCGCGATTCGCATTCGCAGCAATGAATAACACGCCAGATACCCGCAAAATATTTGTCTTTGGTGGGGATGGTTTCTTTTTTACAGCATGGGCAGGTTGTTTTTTTCATGGGGCTCAGGTTTTGCTTTGTTTAGTGCCAATCGGCCTATCTAGTAGCGTTATTAATTATCTGTTTCAGGTGTGCTTATCATAGTCGTTCGCTTGTTTGTGATCCAGTGGCTTGCTGGCGGGTGCTATTCTTTTATATGAATTGTATACTTTAGTACGTTTAGGGCATTTTGATTTACTTTGTTTTTGCATTTAATGTGCGAATTTATAAAGGTCATTCGTGCTGATTTTTAAATGATTGATACAGGTGTAGAGTATTTTAATGCTTCATTTCACAAAAATGCACGGTCTCGGCAATGACTTTATTGTTATCGATGCCATCACCAACCCTGTAAGTTTGAGTGCGGATCAAATTCGTTTTCTGGCAGATCGAAATTTTGGTGTGGGCTGTGACCAGCTATTGCTGGTAGAGCCTTCTGAGTCAGAACAGGCCGATTTTCGCTATCGTATATTTAATGCTGATGGTGGAGAGGTTGGGCAATGTGGCAATGGCGCGCGTTGTTTTGCTCGTTTTGTGCTGGATCGTGGCTTAACGGATAAGAAAGATATTGTGGTCGAGACGAAGAGCGGCTGCCTGACGTTACGCTTGGATGATGCCGGTTTGGTGACGGTGGAGATGGGTGCGCCACGCTTTTTACCGCAAGATATCCCTTTTGATGCCCCGCAACAGGCAGAACGCTATACAATAGAGGTGGCTGGTGAAGAATATCAAATAGGTGCGGTCTCTATGGGAAATCCCCATGCAGTATTGATGGTGGATAATATAACCACCGCGCCGGTTGATACGCTGGGACCTGCGCTTGAGCAGCATGAACGTTTCCCGCAACGGGCTAATGTTGGCTTTATGGAAATTGTTGACCGTAGTCGCATCCGGCTACGTGTTTATGAGCGCGGTACGGGTGAAACATTGGCCTGTGGCAGTGGTGCTTGCGCTGCGGTGGTGGTTGGGCAGCGTCAAGGATTGTTGGATGACAGGGTGTTGGTGGAACTGGCTGGAGGTAGCCTGTTGATTCAATGGGCTGAGAATGATGCCAGTGATTTTCAGGGGCAGCAGCCGTCGGTCAGCATGACGGGGCCAGCAAATCGAATTTTTGAGGGGGAAATCGAATTATGACGTCGAGTCAAAATCAGGATAAGACATCACTGGCAGAGTTATTAGAAGGTGATGATGTTGCGCAATATTTGCGTGATAATCCAAAATTTTTTGCCGAGCGCACGAATTTATTAGCTGAGATAACGTTGCCGCATGATGCGGGCGGTGCGATATCTTTGGTAGAGCGACAGATTGTCGTACTGCGTGAGCAGAAGCATGAATTGCAGCGTCAATTTCAAGAGTTGTTGCACATTGCGAGAGACAATGAACAGCTCAATGAGCGTATGCAGTGCTTGACGCTGAGCTTGCTTGAAATAGATGATATCGAAGAGTCAATGAGCATGCTTGGAACGGTGTTAGCAGAAGAGTTTACCGCAGAAACGGTAGCGATATTTCTAACGCCTGATCCGGATAAGCTTGCGTTGGTTGAAGGCAGTCGCAATGGTATTGCTCAAGTTCAACCCGGCTTAAGATCGATCGATATTCATTTTACTGAAACGACGGATGACGAGGTGTTGGAAGAGTTTGGTCATATGTTAACGGCATCAGACCCTGTCTGTAATGAATTGAGCAATGAACAGAAGGCTATGTTGTTTGGCGAGAATGCTGTAGAAGTAGAGTCAGTGATTTTAGTGCCCTTAAGTTTTACACTCTCATACCAGCCTGACAACGAAGCTATTGGTTTTATGGCGATAGGCAGTGAAAGTCCGGATCGTTTCATTCAAGGTATGGGCACGATGTTTCTAAAATATTTGGGAGAGCTGGTCAGTCGTACGCTGATGAAGCATGTCAAACAATAACGATGAGATAAATTCTAAAGGCCCTGAACCCGGTTCGGGGTTTGATTCGAGTTTTGATTTAGAGTGCAATATTAAAAATAATATTAACCCTAACCCAGGCCAGCATTTAGTCGATGCCTACTTGGGTTTTCTTTTAAATGAGCGGCGCTATTCGCCACTGACTATCAAACATTATCGGCGTGATTTGCGCCGTTTTCATGAGTTTTGTACAGCACAGCTTATCTCATCCTGGACTCAGGTTGACAGTGAGCATATCCGTAGCTTTATCGCTCAGCTGCACCGCAAAGGTTTAGGTGGCCGCAGTTGTCAGCGTATGCTGTCTTCACTGCGCTCATTTTTCAGTTACCTGTTACGCCACAAAATGATCAGCAATAATCCTGCTCAAGGTTTGCGTGCGCCTAAGTCCCCACGTAAATTACCGCAGCTGTTGGATGTCGATCAGGTGAATGGTTTGCTGACAATGGGTACAACGGGTGTATTGGCGTTGCGTGATTGTGCAATTATGGAGTTGATATATTCCTCGGGTCTGCGTCTGGCAGAAACGGTTGCGTTGGATATTGCAGGTATTGATAGTGATGATCGTACCGTGACTGTTCTTGGTAAAGGCAACAAGATGCGTGTAGTGCCAGTGGGTACTCAGGCACTTGATGCGGTGCAGGGCTGGTTAAAACGGCGCGGTGAGTTGGCCGCAGAGGGTGAAAAAGCATTATTTGTTAGCACGCGTGGCTCTCGTCTAACACACCGTGCGGTACAGGCGCGCATTAAAAAATGGTCAATTCAGCAGGGTGTGTCCATCGATGTTCATCCACATATGTTGCGACACTCCTTTGCCAGCCATATGCTTGAGTCCAGCCATGATCTGCGTGCGGTACAGGAATTACTAGGCCACGCAGACATTTCAACCACGCAAATTTATACCCACGTTGATTTTCAATATCTCGCCAATGTTTATGATCAGGCACACCCGCGTGCCAGAAAGTCCAAAAAAGAATAGCGCTGTTCACTGCTTATTCGCGTCCTCAGGATAGTGTACAATTTGCTCTTTCTGTACGGCTTTAGCTGGCTGTAGAGTAGGCGTCTTTATAATAGACGCTGCATATTTTTTAATTGGAGATTGATATTGGAACAATTTAGAGGCACCACAATTCTTTCGGTACGCCGAGGTAATAAAGTGGTGATAGGCGGTGACGGACAGGTTTCGATGGGTAATACCGTTATGAAGGGCAATGCGCGAAAAGTGCGTCGTTTATATAAAGATAAAGTATTGGCCGGTTTTGCTGGCGGCACTGCGGATGCTTTTACCCTGTTTGAGCGTTTTGAAGGCAAGCTTGAAAAACACTCGGGGCAGTTGACGCGTTCCGCTGTTGAGTTGGCGAAAGATTGGCGAACTGATCGTATGTTGCGCAAACTTGAAGCGTTATTACTGGTAGCAAATGAAGAAACATCGTTGATTATTTCCGGTAATGGCGATGTTATCGAACCCGAATATGATTTGATGGCGATTGGTTCAGGCGGCTCGTTCGCTCAGGCCGCAGCACAGGCACTGCTCGAAAATACTGAGCTGGATGCGCGCAGTATTGTAGAAAAAGGCTTGGGCATTGCCGCCGGCATTTGCGTTTATACGAATAAAAATTTGACAATTGAAGAGCTGGACATTCCAGAAAGAGAGCAATAATTATGTCTGAAATGACACCAAGGGAAATAGTTCAGGAGTTAGACAAACATATTGTTGGTCAGTCTGATGCAAAACGGGCTGTAGCGATTGCGCTGCGTAATCGTTGGCGTCGTGCGCAGTTGGGTGATGAACTGCGTAATGAAGTAACGCCGAAAAATATATTAATGATTGGACCGACCGGCGTGGGTAAAACTGAAATCGCACGTCGTTTGGCGCGTTTGGCCAATGCACCTTTTATTAAAGTGGAGGCCACTAAGTTTACAGAGGTGGGGTATGTTGGTCGTGATGTAGAATCGATCATTCGTGATCTGGCTGATATTTCGATAAAGATAACCCGTGAGCAGGCGACTTCGACGGTACGTCATCGCGCTGAAGATGCGGCGGAAGAACGGGTGCTGGATATCTTGTTGCCACCTGCGCGGGATAATTCCGAAACGACTGATTTATCTGTAACACGCCAAAAATTTCGTAAAAAACTACGCGAAGGTGAGCTGGATGATCGAGAAATCGATATTGATGTTAATGTTGCCGCTTCAGCTAGCGTAGAAATTATGGCCCCGCCAGGCATGGAAGACATGAGCAGTCAGCTGCAGAGCATGTTTCAAAATATGTCAGGTGATCGCACCAAACAAAGACGCTTACCCATCAAAGATGCGCTTAAGTTATTGGTTGATGATGAGGCTGCCAAGTTGGTCAATGAAGATGACATAAAAACACAGGCGTTGGAAAAACTTGAGCAGCACGGTATCGTCTTTCTTGACGAGATTGATAAAATCACAAAACGATCAGAGCAGGGTGGCAGTGGCGGTGACATCTCTCGCGAAGGTGTGCAGCGTGACCTATTGCCTTTAGTTGAAGGTTGCACAGTTACCACGAAATTTGGCGTTGTGCGTACTGATCATATTTTATTTGTCGCCTCAGGTGCTTTTCATCTTGCCAAGCCGTCTGATTTAATCCCGGAGTTACAGGGGCGTTTACCCATACGTGTTGAATTGAAAGCGTTGATGGTTGAAGATTTTGTACGCATTTTGACTGAGCCAGATGCCTCGTTAACTACGCAGTACATCGCGTTGATGGCAACAGAAGGCGTTGAAATAAATTTTACCGACGATGGCATAGCGCGTTTGGCCGAAGTTGCGTGGCAGGTCAACGAGACGACAGAGAATATTGGTGCGCGACGTTTGCATACCGTGATGGAACGTTTACTGGAAACGCTTTCTTATGAAGCTTCTGATCTGTCTGAAACAACTGTGACGGTGGATGTTGATTACGTGAATAAACATCTTGGTGAGCTGGCGCAGAACGAAGATCTGACGCGTTATATTTTGTAAGGCTAAATTATGACTCAAGAAACTAAAGCACTTCCACGACCGACTGAAATAAAATTACATCAGGTTTCGAAAATACTCGAAATCGCTTTTGATGATGGTGAGAATTTCCAGTTGAGCTGTGAATACCTGCGCATTTCATCCCCTTCAGCTGAGGTGCGTGGACATGGTCCCGGTCAGGAAACGCTACAGCTGGATAAAGAAGAGGTTAATATTACCAGTATTGAGCCAGTGGGAACATATGCGGTGAAGCTGTTTTTTGATGATGGGCATAATACGGGGTTGTACACCTGGAAAATATTGTATGAACTGGGTGCTAACTTTGAGCACAACTGGCAAAATTATTTACAGCGACTTAAAGATGCTGGACATGAACGTCAATCTTTACAGGATTCATAAAATGCAAGAGCGACACATGTGGGGGCATAAATGAAATCATCTGATTCAGATACTACTCATTTCGGTTTCGAGTCAGTAGCCGTAGATGAAAAAGTGCGCCGCGTAGGCGGTGTGTTTGATTCGGTGGCACAAAGTTATGATGTCATGAACGATGTCATGTCATTGGGTGTGCATCGTTTGTGGAAACGTGTAGCGATCGATTTGTGTGCGGTGCGACCCGGACATCGAGTGCTGGATATGGCGGCTGGAACCGGTGATTTGAGTTTGCGTTTGGCAAAGCTTGTTGGTGAAAAAGGTGAGGTGATTGCGTCAGATATTAATGCTTCGATGCTTAATGTGGGCCGCGACCGTTTAGTTGATGAAGGTGTTATAGGCAATATTCGTTTTGTTCAGGCTAATGCCGAGTCTTTGCCGTTTGCTGATAATAGTTTTCATTGTGCAACGATGGCTTTTGGTTTGCGTAATGTGACGGACAAATCCGCGGCGCTTGCAGCATTGTTTGCAGCACTGAAGCCCGGTGGTCGCTTGATGGTCTTAGAGTTTTCAAAACCGGTTGTACCAGGTTTAGCAAAAATTTATGACTTTTACTCGTTTAATATTTTGCCGAAGATGGGCAAGTTGATAGCGGATGATGAAGACAGCTACCGTTATTTAGCAGAATCAATTCGCATGCACCCGGATCAGGGCACTTTGAAATCGATGATGGAAGAAGTTGGCTTTGAACGCTGTGATTATCATAACTTAGCCGGAGGTATTGTCACCATTCACCGTGGCTTTAAATTATGATTTTTAATAGTGCGGCGGCAATGGTGCTTGAAAAAGCCCTGAACCAAGGTGTGAAGCTGGATCCAGCTACACTTGCTGCACTTGAAGATTTATCCGGAAAGGTGGTTGGTATTGAACTGACTGGCAGCGGACTAAAATTTTATTTATTTTTTTCTAAACAGAGTATTCATGTGCAAGCTCATCTTGATGGAGAGCCCGACGTATGTTTGCGTGGTGCGCCGCTTGCTATGATGAGTTTAGGCTTAGCTGCAGATCAGCAGGATGTGCTGTTTTCCGGTGATGTAGAAATGAGCGGTGATACTGAATTTGGCCAGCGCGTTAAAAAAATTATTGATGATATCGATATTGATTGGGAAGAACACGTGTCACATATTTGCGGTGATGTGGGCGCACATCAAGTGGGGCGAGCAGTGCGTGGTTTAAGTGAGTGGGCGAATCAATCACTGCATACTTTGTATGAAGATATAGACGAGTACCTGCATGATGAAGTTCGCATGTTGCCATCACGCGACCAAGTTAATGTTTTCATCGCCGATGTGGATGTGCTGCGCAATGATGTGGACCGCCTTGAAAAGCGTGTTGAACGATTAGTAGACACTATTAGAGAGTAAGTGTGATTCCAGTTTCTTATATTTTTCGTTTGTTATTTATTAACCGGGTGTTGGTCAGGCACGGCCTTGATAAAATAATATTTGCGACACATTTGTTTAGGCCATTTCGTTTTCTATTGTATTTCCTTCCTTGGAACTGGCTGCCAAAGCAGCGCTTGCCGCATGCTGTACGAATAAGAATGGCGTTGGAAGATCTCGGGCCTATTTTCGTCAAGCTTGGTCAAATTCTTTCTACACGTCGTGATCTATTGCCAAATGAGCTGGCTGATGAACTGGCTAAGTTGCAAGATAATGTGCCGCCTTTTCCTGGTGAGGAGGCGCGTGCAATTATTGAAAAGGCGTATGGAAAATCACTGAACGAAGTGTTCAGTAGTTTTGATGAGCAGCCACTGGCATCTGCATCAATAGCTCAGGTGCACTGCGCGACATTGAAAGATGGCGGCGAAGTGATTGTAAAAGTCGTGCGCCCAGGTATTGAAAAAACCATCCGTCGTGATGTGGGACTGCTTTATGTTTTAGCGGACTTGGCTGAGCGATACTGGTCTGAAGGTTATCGTTTACGACCACGAGAAATAGTTGCTGAATTTGAGTCTACCATTCTTGATGAATTGAATTTGGTGCGTGAAGCGGCTAATGCTTCGCAATTGCACCGCGATTTTAGCGCTTCAGAACTGCTTTATGTGCCGGAAGTTTATTGGCCTCACACTATACGCAATGTCATGGTGATGGAGCGTATTCATGGCACTCAGATAAGTGATATTGAAACGCTGAAAAATAAAAATATTGATTTAAAGGCGTTGTCTGAGCGCGGCGTAGAAATCTTTTTTACCCAGGTGTTCAAAAATAATTTTTTTCATGCTGACATGCACCCAGGAAATATTTTTGTTTCCCCTGAGGGTCAATATATAGCGGTTGATTTTGGCATCATGGGTACCTTGAGTACAGAAGATCAGCGTTATCTGGCTGAGAATTTTCTGGCATTCTTTAACCGTGATTATCGACGCGTTGCGGAACTGCATGTGCAATCTGGTTGGGTACCGGAGAATACGCGCGTAGATGAATTTGAGTCTGCAATTCGCAGTGTTTGTGAGCCGATCTTTGAACGGCCTTTAAAAGAAATTTCATTTGGTCATTTATTATTGCATCTGTTCCAAACGGCAAGTCGTTTTAATATGGAAATTCAACCGCAACTGATGTTGTTGCAGAAAACGCTGCTGAACATTGAAGGCCTCGGGCGACAGTTATACCCTGATCTTGATTTGTGGAAAACTGCCAAACCCTTTTTGGAAAACTGGATGTCAGATAATTTAGGCATCAAATCTTTTGTAGACTCGATGAAGAAAGAGGCGCCACATTGGCTGGAAATGTTTCCACAGTTGCCGAGTTTGTTGCATAGTGCTATGAAACAAATTCAAGACAGTAAACATCAGCTTGATCGTCAGAATCGAGAGTTGAAAAAAATCCGTTCTACACTTAAACGTTCCAACAGGCGTACATTTTCGGTAATTGTTGCGGCGGCTTTATTAGTCAGTGCTGCAATCATGCTGGGCTTAGATGGCTTTGGTCCAAAAATGATTGCGGGGGCACCTGTACTTTCATGGTTGTTGGGTGGCTTGGGCGTCGCATTGTTGTTGATAAACTGGCCAGAAAGAGAGCGCTGATTAATCTTCCATTGTCTGCTATTCAAAGATTGTAACTGCTTGTGCATATTTAAGAATCGTTAAAAATTGACCGATAGCTCTTAATAAGGTGACCGTGAGCTTGGTTTGAATAAAAAGTTAGCGGCCAAAGATTCTGATAAGGAGCCTGAAACGCATGCTGCTTACACATAACAATGCAATGCCAAGAGTGCTGATTGTGGATGATATGGCCACAAATCGGGAGCTGGTCATGCGTGCATTGATACCTAAAGGGTATAGTGTAAGTGAAGCGACGGGCGGCCGAGAGGCGCTGTCGATGATTAATATCGAGCACTTTGATGTTATTCTGCTGGACATTAAGCTGCCTGACATGAATGGTCTCGACGTATGTAAGCGTTTACGCGAAAACCCTGATTTTGCCTTTCTGCCAATTATTGCCGTCACGGCGTTGTCCGATCCCAAGGATATTGCGGATGGATTAGAGGCTGGCATAACTGAATATGTAACAAAGCCTTTTAATCTGGTTGAGTTGGATGCTCACATCAAAGCTGTTATAGAACATAAGCGTGTGCTTGATCATTTAGATCATACCGAAGCAGTTTTGTTTGCGTTGGCAAGAATTGTTGAAGCCAAAGACATGATGGATAAATCCCATTGTGATCGGTTGGCTTTTGCGAGTGTGGCATTTGGTGTTGAGCTGGGTTTGTCCTATGACGAAATTGAGGCACTGCGGCGCGGCGGTGTATTGCATGACATTGGTAAGCTGGCTATTCCTGAGCGCATTCTGCATAAAAAAACACCGTTAACCGCTGACGAATGGACGATATTAAAAAAACATCCAGATATTGGCGCAGAAATTTGTAGCTCATTACGAAGTATTGGTGAAACTATGGATATTGTTCGCCATCACCATGAGCGATGGGATGGCTCCGGTTATCCGCAAGGATTGAAGGGTGAACAGATTCCTTTGCTGGCTCGAGTATTTCAGATTGTTGATGTTTATGAAGGTATGTCGCAGGGACGTCGTACTAAAGAAGCGATGGAACATGAAGATGTGATTGAGACCATGGAAGAAGAAACGTTGGCAGGGTTTTGGGACCCTACTTTAATGGAAAAATTTCTTGGTATCGTACGCAATAAACCGGAAGAACTTGAGATGAGCATTCAACTCATTAAAGATCCAAGCATCGATATTTTTGAAAACATAGCTAGCACGGGCGTGCTGGAAGATGGCGTATAAAATTTAAAGAATATTTAAACTGGGAATTAATTCATCTGGTAATCGATATTGTTTTTTTTCATTGTTAGGATTAACTTTTGAATTGCCGTCCGAATAATTGAAGGCTAGATAACAAGCGGTGAGTTGCAAGTCCTGACTATCATCACCTTGACCGTAGATGCGGTCACCTACCACAGCAAAACCTGCTTCAGACAGATGCCTGCGAATTTGATGTTTGCGGCCACTTTCAATAACTACTTCTAATAGTGACTGATCATTTTCAATATTACATTCCAGGCAGCGTGCATGACTGCAAGCACTGCGGCCATCGATGGCTGTGGTAAAAGTATGTGTAGCGGGTTCGGTTGGAAACTGCCCATGAACGATAACGCGATAGTGCTTTTCCAACTCGCGTAATTGAAATAATTTGGACAATGCCGCAGCGCTGCGTTTTTGGTGGCCGACTAGAATCAAACCCGTCGCTGCACGGTCAAGCCGATGGATGACGAAGCAGGGACGTTGAGGTTTTAAGTTCTGTTCCACCCAGCGGGTAATTGTGCAATGGTCACCCCATTTTGAACCTTGAGATAACATGCCGCAAGGTTTATACCAGACACTGTAAGCAGTTTCATCAGCAATCAGAGTTGGTGCACTTGGCACAGCGGCGAGAATATGCTCGTTATAATAAAGGTGCAGAGAATCACCAGGCTTAGCTAGTTTGCTGGCGCGCCGAAGTCGTCGAGTCTTAGTTCCTTGTGTTAACCAAACAGCACCTTTTTGCATCGCCTGTTTAACTTTTTGTTTGGATAAACCACTGGCAGTGGCAATGTGATCAACAGCCGTAGTTGTATTGTCGTGGACGGTGATGTGACATTCGGAAGGTGGGTTAGTTTTCATGGTGAAATTATAACGGAACGAATTAAAAATTATATTTTGTCGATAGATTAAACGCCAAGTTGAAGGACGGCCTTATTAAAGCAGTAAGGCCCCCGAAAAGTGGCTTGATTGACCACATCTATTTTGAATTCTCTGTATTGCGTTTTCCACCGTTCATAAATATTTCTCATAGATATTACATTTTAACGCTATTTGGCGGCTAGAAATCTCTGTGACGTCCAGCTAATAGGCAATTACACAGAAAAAATTACAGTCCCCTATAAAACTACCGTTAACTGCCTTAGGTGAGGTTTTTGATGGATGTTTGATTCTGCTTTAAATGTTGTATCCAAAAATAATTTATTAATTCATCTTTGTGGAGGATTGATTTCATTATTTTCTATTCCCGCTGCCTTTGCTATTTCCGGCGAACCATTACAATTTGATCAATTTACAGCAGCAAACGGTGCTATTTCTGCATCATGTGATGGTTGGGTGAAACCAGGTGGAGAGGTAATCAATGCCACTTGTGGGCCTGAAACCATCAGTGACGGCATGATGCAGCGTGAAGTTTACATCAATTCACTTGACCCTGATTTTAACGGGACTTACATTCAATTTATCATGGTTGAAGAAGGCGCATCGGGAGACGCATCTGCCGACTATTTCTCTACTTCCCGAGGTTCGCTTTACTTTACCGGTGAAGACTTTATTAAGATGAATAATCGCGGTGGTGGTCTTGCCAGCAAACAGCAAATCATTGAAAGTAATTTTGATGACAATACTTTCATTGAAGATAGGTTTAGTTTTTCTACAGAATATAAAACAGGCTGGGCACAAGGGCCAGGGACAACGGATGCTTGGGTTGATATTGATCAAAATATAAGTGCAATTCAGTATGACAATACCAAGTTGCTTGCGACTACGGCAACAGAAATTTTTGATGAAACAGTTTCAATTAAGGCAGTTGAGGGCTACCAATTTTCTAATTCTAGTGTAGATATTAACCAGCGCATGGATTTAACCGATGGTGCGAGTCCCATCACCGAAAATACAAATCAAAAATTCAAACATATTCGTATATCTGGGCCCTATGTAGACACACAATCTGACATTTTTTCAGGCCTCATCAACGGCAACCCTATTTTACCGGGTGGCACGAATGGTGGCGTATTAGATTGGGATCAACTTGAAGAACTTACAGGTACGTGGGTAGGGTTTGTTTCTACAGATTCCTCTTCAGTGATTGATATCATATTCGGTGTAACTCGCTTCGAAAATCGTTCGGATAGTGTAGGCAACATTTTAACCACATTGGTTAGCCTGGATACACCTGAAGCGATGGGCGGTGGAGGTGGCGTATGGGAATACCCAATTAACCAAACAGGCTTACCCATATTTGGTTATGTCGAAGCCATGGCCGATATTACTACTATAATAATGACAGATTTTTCAGTTATGGAGCCGGCAAAATTAATGGGTGCTGCAAACTTAAATTATATCGCCAACAGCGCATCAACCCTGCCAGCGGTTGTTTCTGATGCCTTTAACCCAATAGATTCCAGCTATAATAATTGGACTGTATCCTCAGGAGTATTTTCAGGGGTAACCTGTCCAGTGTTTGCAGATTACTGTGAGACGCCAAGCGTAAATGAAAAAGGTTTATTTCAGCAAACAATTGTTGTGGCCGGTGTGCGCTATTTTCATACGATTATGGTAGCTGATGAAACAACAACCGGTGATCCAACAGTAGCGGATTTTGATCCCAATAGCATAGGGTTTAGAAATGAGACCTATGTTAAAGCAACAAACGGTGTAGGCGATGGCATCGCTTCACGATTGCATATAGCCGAGCGAGGCACAGATACAGCGTACTTAACTGCAAGCACGCTGTTCACCGACTTACCAACCGATGCAGGTGACTTTATTGTTGATGTCAGGATGAATTCCGGATGGGCTAATCAAGGTAGCGTAGATATCGGTGGTGGCGTGTATGAGTCAGATGCTGTCATTGCAATAGACCAAAAATTGATTGTGCTTGATAACTTTGCGCTTGAAGCGGTTTCCTTAGAAGAACAATTTTCGTTAGAACGAGGTGCCACAGAAGCAGATAAAAGGATGAGTAACTATACTCGAATCGCAACCCGCTTAGATGATCAGCCCATTATCGTTAAAACGGTTACCGTTTCTGGTGCATACCAAAACACTGAAAGCTTGCCGGGTGATCCTTTCACAATGGTTGGAGAGGGAACACTTGCTGCCCCTACTGAACAACAACTTACCTGGTCCGCAGGCGATGCACTAAAAGCGACTTGGGTGGGCGGGGAATATGCTTCTGGAGGAGCGTTTAATATTATTGGTGCAACATCAGTTACAAATCTAACTGAATCAGAGCGTGCTTTTTATAACAGCTTGGAAGATTCGTCACCTGACCCTAGTTGGAGTACTGTAGCGGATCCATTTGGATCTGTACCAACATACCCTTGAAGAATTATTGTGTGAAGGTGTCACAAAAGAGGTTGCTGAGTTTTAGTCCCCTGCGTTAAGCAAACGGCACCATTTTTCATCTCTGTTATACGAGCAATTCGAGCAGGAAAACCTTTGAGTATTTTTTCATCCTGAGAGAAACGAAGGATCTAGGCACTGAAATATAAGATGCTTCGCTATCGCTCAGCATTGACGGGGGGTAATATTTTTTTACTCTGCAATGTGAAAAAGACTTAAAGGTTGCCCAAAATAGTTAGTCCATACTCTTTTTAGCTTATTGTTTTCGCTGTGCATCGTGCAGTTGTATTCACAAAAAAAATGCTTGGTAAGCTTATGCATTTGACTAGTTCAGTCAGCTCTTTCTCAGAGTATTATGATAGTGCATTTTAGGAAAACCTGAGACAGTCCCAAATATTTTATTCTTATGCAATCAAATCTAGTGTTAGATTGTTTATTAATATGTGATACAGGAAAAATTCCATTTAAGAGGGTATGTATATGAAAAGATTTAAAGGACTATTCATTGTAATGCTGGTGCCGGTTGTTCTGCTGCTAGGCTCGTTAACAGCCCAAGCGGGGAATGACTCATCAATAAAAGGGGCGCTGCGTACTGATATTGCGCATTCAATGAATGATTTTATCCAGCAGCAAACTATTGATGGCAGCATGTATATTTATGATGCAGTTGAAGGTGTATTGCTTAAACTAAAGTTTGATAGCTTACACAGTGGAATTGTGAAAAAAGGTGATTTTTACGTGAGTTGCGCTGACTTCATTGCCCATGATGGACGTAAAGTGGATATTGATTTTTTGGTGCGGTCCAAAGGAGATGTTATGTTGACGACACAAGCGTTAGTGCATTCCGTTGAAGGCAAGAAGCGTCAATATCATTTAGAAAAGATTTAGCTGAGTGGCCGAGAAGGAAGTATCGCTTGAAATATCAGTGTTGTTGCAGCATGGGTTCCGCTATGCGATTTCGCTTACACATGATCACCATCAGGCAGAAGATATCCTGCAGGATGCCTGGTTAGCGGTGATGAAGGCCGGAGGCCCACATTCAAAAGCCTATTTGTTTAGTGCTGTTCGATCGCGTTTTTTAAATGCTAATAAGCGCGCTAATTTAGTTTCTATTGTCATTCTTGATGATGTGGAAGAGCTTGAAGATAAACTTCTCGATACCGAAGTAGACTTTGATGTAAATGGTGGTGTGTTAGAAATTGCATTATCTCAGTTGCGTGATGTTGAGCGGGAAGTGTTATTCCTTTTTGCAGTTGAAGGGTATACCGCACAGGAAATAGCCGTGCTAACCGAGCGACCAAGAGGTACAGTACTCAGCTTATTACATCGTGGCAGAAAGAAGATAAGGCGTTTTGTTGATCAACATGACGCTAAGGTAATGTTATGAGAGACGAAAATTTAGATAATGCGATTGTAGAGCACTACCATAAACAAACGCTCACCCCAGCAGCACTGGTGCGGATGGAGATGATGGCCGAAAGCATGTCTGAAAAATTGCAGTATGAACAAAAAACAGGTTTTTGGCATAAACGTTGGCAACAACAAAAGAACTTATCTATAGCGGCTATGTTCGTTATTGCGATGTTACTAATTCCTATTTTTTGGCAGAGTGGTGATACATTATTACAGCGTGTGGCACGTGAGGTGGCTTTAAACCATAACAAACAGTTGGAGAGTGATTACGTCAGCGATAGTTATAAATACCTTGCCTCGGTGATGGAAAGGCTGGATTTTTTACCTGCCGCTTCAGTATTGCTACAGAAGAATAACTATCAGATTACCGGTGCAAGATACTGTTCCATTCAGGGGCAAATAGCGGCTCAAATTAAGCTCGTTTCTCCCGTCGGTGGTGTGTTGACACTCTATCAGACGAGGCTTAATGATGAGCTAGCTATACTGGATAACCAGCATTACACAATAAATAATGTACAAGTAAAGAATTGGCAGGAAGACGGTATTTTTTACAGCTTGGCGCGGACGATACATTAATAGTAATGCAATAATGCATGCTTAGTTAAATACGAAAGAGGGATTATGAAAAAATCGATATTATTGGTTGTTATTTTGTTTTTAAGTGCGTGTGCTAATACTGCTAAATATAAAAACTCGACAGACAGACATTACGTGGTAGTGGATGTTGAAATTACTGACGTAGATAAATATGATAAATTTCTTGCTTTAGAAGTACCGATACTGAAAAATTACGATGCGTTTGTTTCAATGGATCTTCGTAGTGAAGATCAAAAGAAAAGGTATATAGTAATATCTTTTCCTGATAAAGAATCCGTTGGAGCGTTTGTGAAATCGGATGAATTTCAAAAAATATTACCGATGAATAAAGCGTCTTCAAGTAGTAAAATATTTCATGGAAAGCTTCATAAGTAAGGTTGTTGGCCTAGCTATACGTACTGTTTAAATGTTCAAAAAGAAAACTTTATTGTCCTGGAGCAGTGGTAAAGACAGCGCATGGTCGCTATATGTTTTGCGGCAGCAAGTTGATGTTGAAATGGTTGGTTTGTTTTCTACTATCAATCAGGAGTTTGAGCGAGTGGCCATGCATGCGGTGAGAGTTGCGTTGGTACGTGAGCAGGCTGCATGTTTGGGTTTACCCGTTAGTTTTGTGCCGATTCCTTATCCATGCACGAATGCAGATTATGAACGTATCATGGCGGTATTTATAAAGCAGGCAGAAGATGAGGGTGTTGAACAAATTGCGTTTGGTGATTTGTTTCTCGAAGACATACGTCAACACCGGGAAGACATGCTGCAGGGTTCTTCCATCAAGCCTATTTTTCCTTTATGGGGCAAACCGACAGAGGCATTGTCTAGAGAGATGGTGATGGCAGGTCTGCGCGCAGTGATTACCTGTATCGATCCAAAAAAACTATCGAATGAGTTTGCCGGAAAAACGTATGATGCTTCTTTTCTTGGTCAACTTCCTGATGACATTGATCCTTGTGGTGAATACGGTGAGTTTCACAGCTTTGCATTTGCGGGGCCGATGTTTAAGCAAGCGGTGAAATTTAATGCAGGTGAAACCGTTGAGCGTGATGGTTTTGTTTTTGCGGATTTGTTGCCTGTTAACTAATCCATTTTAAATAATTATTCTTAAACCATTACCCGAGTCGGTTATCAGCAACATGATAGTCGGGATCTTCGATGACATTTACTTCTACGAGGTTGCCGGCATTGGCGAGTAGCAAACGGCACTCCTTACTGAGATGACGAATGTGCAATGTTTTTCCAGCGTTACTATAGCGCTCCGCAAGGTTGTCAATGGCCTCTAATCCAGAGTGGTCGTAGACCCGTGTATTGGCAAAATCAACGACGACATCATCGGGGTCGTTGCGCGGATCAAATAAACCTTTGAAGCAGTGTATCGATCCAAAAAATAACGGACCGTGTAGATTGTAAATTTTAGAGCCGCTGGCATTAATCAGGGTGTCAGCTTCCATACGTTTTGCGGTTTGCCAAGCGAAGACTAGCGCCGAGACAATTACTCCCACGACGACTGCAACGGCGAGATCGGTGGCAACTGTTACGGCGGATACGAGTATCAGTACAAAAGCATCGGCGTTGGGAATCTTGCTGAGAATGCGAAAGCTTGACCATTCGAAGGTGCCGATGACGACGATGAACATCACGCCGACCAGCGCCGCGAGTGGAATCATCTCAATTAGGCTGCTGGCAAAAAGTATAAATGCCAGCAAGAATAATGCTGCAGAGATGCCGGATAATCTTCCGCGCCCGCCGGAGTTGATGTTAATCATGCTCTGGCCAATCATAGCGCAACCGCCCATACCGCCAAAGAACCCAGTGACTATATTGGCACTGCCTTGACCGATGCATTCTCGATTGCCTTGGCCGCGTGTTTCGGTGAGCTCGTCGATCAAAGTCATTGTCAGTAAAGATTCAATCAAACCGATGGCGGCAAGAATGACCGCATAGGGCAGAATGATCCAGAAGGTATCAATGGAAAACGGCACAGAGGGAATGTTGAACTCAGGAAAGCCGCCGGCGATGCTGGCAATGTCGCCAACTGTACGCACGTCAATATCAAAACCGATTACCAGTCCGCTGACGATGATTATCGCGGCTAGTGATGAAGGGATTGCTTTAGTGAAACGTGGCAGGAAGTGAATAATGGCCATGGTCAAACCGACCAGTCCTAATAAAATCCATAGACCACCGCCGGTCATCCAGGTTGAGCTGCCATCTACGCTAGGCATTTGGAAGTTTTGCAATTGGGCGAGAAAAATAACAATGGCGAGACCATTTACGAAACCGAGCATGACTGGGTAGGGTACCATACGAATGAATTTTCCGAGCCGTAGCACCCCTGCAGTAATTTGAATGATGCCCATTAAAACAACAGTAGCAAACAGATATTCAACGCCGTGGTCAGCGACCAGAGCGACCATCACCACAGCCAGTGCGCCAGTGGCACCGGAAATCATGCCGGGACGGCCACCGATGGCGGCGGTGATCAGACCCACCATAAAAGCAGCATAAAGCCCGACGAGAGGATCGACACCGGCAACGAAAGCAAAGGCCACAGCTTCGGGCACTAACGCCAGTGCGACGGTGATACCGGATAGCACATCATTTTTGATGTTGGCGCGGGAATTGGCGTGAATTTCAAACATCTATGGCCTCGTTGTTGCTGTGTTTAGCATTGCTTATATAGCTTGGTGCTCATTTAGCGGCAGGGGTTGAAGCAAAAAAAGCAGATAAGTTTAACAAATTTCGACGGATAGGGGAAGGATGAGGGGTATATGTTAGGTGGTAAACATATGATTGTAATGATAAAACACTTGCTGGCAGGTGGCCGAAGAGTGATTGTTTTGTATTATGGTAGCGAAATAAAGTGGGCGCAGACCTGAATCAGCTACGAACTAACCCCGCTTCGACCGTGTTCCGTACCTCGTCGCCGGCCAATAAATCGATCAAATGCAGCGCAAAATCCATCGCTGTACCCGGCCCGCGTGAGGTGATGATGTTGCCATCCTGTACTACTGGTTGCTGTGATAATGAGGTGCTGCTCAGTTTGAGTTTTTCCAGTACGCCGGGGTAGCTGGTTGCCTGCTTGCCATCAAGCAGGCCGCAGCAGGCCAGAACCTTGGGTGCGGCGCAAATAGCAGCGATATATTTATTATTGTCCGCCATATTTTTGAGCAGAGTGTGAATGCGAGTATCGTCATTTAAATGATCGGCACCGGGTAAACCACCGGGCAGTACAATCATGTCGAAGTCTTGATTTAATGCAGCATCAAGAGTTGTGTCAGCAATTAGAACAGCGCCACGGCTGGCATGGATGGGTTGTTCATCAAGGCCGGCAGTGATGATTTCAATGGAAGCACGGCGTAACAAATCGATAATGGTGATTGCTTCCAATTCTTCGCAACCTTGCGCTAAAGGTACTAGAACACGTGCAGTCATGGTTTGCTCTCCTAGGTTTAGAAGTGCTGAATTTTTGGTTGTGGAATGATTGTTTCTGTATTGCCATTGTGTGGATGATCGGCATTATTGAAGACCAGCTTGATAGGTTTGAGAGAAGCAAGGTAGTCGTTGTACTGAATCAGTTTTGAGACGGGAACCAGTTTGATGCCCGCGGCGGCAAGCTTAGGTAATTCTTTTGCAAGCACAGCAAGCGTTTGTGGGTAGAGATGGCCAATTGCGACTGCCGAACCATTTTTACGCGCTTTCTTTATCAGCCTCTGAAACTGGTAGTTTATGGCTTCAGTCGATATGTCTGTATCGAGAAAGACATCTCGTTTGAGGCTCGGAATACCGTTATTTTGTGCAGTTTTAAGCCCGACGCTTGCAGCAGTGGTACGACTGTCGACAAAATACATTGAGCGCTTAGTTTTAATTTCATCCATTAGCCACTGCATATTGGATACATTTTGAGTGAGCTGACTGCCCATATGATTGTTGACCCCTTTTATATGAGGGATTGCTTTTAGATTCTTGCGAACCATTTGCGTAAAGCGTTCACGTGTCATATCAAAGGTTAGGCCACCCTCACCAAGTCGTTCCTGATTGAGGGATTGCATTGGCATATGCAGCATCACTTCTTTATTGCTTTTGTGGGCAAGCTCAGCTAGATAACGGGCGTGGGTGGTATGTGGAATAAATGCGTAGGTTAGTTGGTAAGGCATAGCAATCACGCGCAAAGCAGGTGAAAGTTGTTCGCCGATATCATCAAGTATAATACTGATAGACGGCACCACATCCGGTTTTTTTGTATCGGAGGAGCCGGATGTTTGTGCGCTCAGTTGTGCGCTAGTCAATGATGCAAGTAAGGCGAGAAATAGTATTTTTATCATTTTATTCTGGCCTTCCGGTTATCAGCCGGCGATATGCTTAATTACGGTTGTTTTAAAATATACAACCCTTTGAGTAAATTCAGTGCTTCGTAGAGTTGGTAGTCTTTACGAATCTGCTTCTTTTCTGTTTCAGCATTATCTTCATCTGTAGCTTTTATTTTATCGCCATTAGTATTGTCGAGGTGACCACTGAGGTGAGCTTCAGTTAAAGGTGAAAATTCCGGATCACCAGTTGAAGAAAATTCCAGATTTTCCAGAGAAATATCAGGTTCGATGCCTTGAGCCTGGATAGATCGGCCAGACGGCGTGTAATAAAGTGCTGTGGTTAATTTTAACGCATTACCTTCTTTTAAAGGCATCACAGTTTGAACTGAACCTTTTCCGAAGGAACGGTTGCCCATGATGATGGCGCGGCTGTGATCTTGAAGCGCACCGGCAACAATTTCTGACGCGGATGCTGAGCCGACATTGATTAATACGACAATAGGCGCCCCTTTGACGACATCATTGGGTGTGGCATTGAACCTGACTTCAGAGTTTAAAGTGCGGCCTTGTGTGTAAACGATCAGTCCGTCTTCAAGGAAGGCATCTGCCACATCGACTGCGGCATTTAAAACGCCACCGGGGTTGTTACGTAGATCAAGTACCAAGCCTTTTAGATCACTGCCATGTTCTTCTTTTAGCGTATCTATGGCATCTAACATATTGTTGCCAGTATTACTTTGAAATTGTGTGATACGTAAATAAGCAAAGCCATCGCCAAGGTCCCGGCTTTTAACGCTGGTTACTTTGATGATCGCGCGTGTGATGGTGATTTTAAGCGGCCTGTCGGTACCCTCTCGGACTAAAGTTAATATAATATCGTCGCCGGGTTTGCCGCGCATGATGTCAACTGCTTCGCTAAGAGACAAGCCTTTAACAGGCGTTTCATCCAGCCGAATAATTAAATCGCCTGCTTCAATGCCGGCACGTTGAGCCGGGGTATCGTCGATGGGTGCGATGACCTTGACGAAACCGTCTTCCATCCCAACTTCAATGCCAAGACCGCCGAATTCGCCTGTGGTTCCTACTCTTAGGTCGGTGTAATCTTTTACATCGAGAAAAGATGAGTGTGGGTCGAGTCCTGATAGCATGCCGCGGATGGCATTTTCGAGCAGCTCTTTATCTTCGACCGGCTCGACATAATTGCTTTTGATATTGGCAAAGACTTCAGAGAATGTACGCAGTTCGGTCAGTGGTAAAGCGCCACTTGAGGCTTCTTTCTCGGCAAAGACACTGTGTCCAATGGTGAGTGAGACGCCAAGGATGATACCCAGTGTTAATACTAGAAAGTTGCGTTTTGATACATTCCGTTTTGATACATTCATAGCTCGCTCCAATAAGCAACGTATCGGTTGTCAGTTGGACAACCATTAATTTATCTGTGCTACTTTAGCAAAAAAATATCCGCTAAGATAATCATATAGTTAAGTAATTTGTAAAAATATTGTCAAAGTGATGTTTATTTGTTGAACAATTTAATTCAGCGTAATCCATTTTTCGGGATTGGTGGGCGTGCCATTGTGGCGGATTTCAAAATACAAACCGGGACTTTCTTGTCCGCCACTGTTACCAATGGTAGCGATCAATTCATCTTTTTCTACCCACTCGCCTACGTCTTTATATAAAACCTGATTGTGTCCGTACAAACTCATATAACCATCGCCATGATCGATGATCAGTAGCAACCCAAAATTACGAATCCAGTTCGCGAATGCAACGCGGCCGTGGTAGATGGCATGAACCTCATTGCCAAGCTCAGCCTCAATCAGCATGCCCTGCCAAGTGAGTTTTCCAAGTTTTCGTGAAGAGCCGAAGCGATGGGTCGCGCGTCCTTTTGACGGTGCGGAAAGATTGCCTTTGACAGCAGAAAAAGCTTTAAAGCCCTCAGCATCCGGCGGAATGTCGGATAGTGCCCGATACAGTTCATCAAGCAATTGACTGAGCTGAATTTCATCTTCAAGCAGTCTTTTTAGTTGCTGTGCTTTTGTGCCTATGTCTGCCTTGACCTTAAGAAGAACTTGATGACGATTTTGGTATTGGGTTTCAAGCTGAGCTTTTTTATTTTGCTGGTCAGCCACCAATATTTCAAGTTGAGTGGTTTCATTTGTGATGCGCAGCTCGGTGGTTTCTAGCTGACTAATTTCACTGGCAATGAGTGAAATTTGCTCGGCGCGTGCGCGGTTAAAATAATCGTAATAGGCCAGGGTTCGTCCAATGCTGGAAGGATTGTGTTGGCTGAGCAGGACTTTCAATGTGCCTTGTTTGCCCATCACGTAACTGGCGCGAATTTGCTGGCTGAGCGCAGATCTGTTTTTGTCGAGTTTTTGTTGTTGTAGACGTCTGTCGAGTTGAAGAGCTTGAAGTTTGCTGTGCTGTTTGTTGAGTTTGCGTGAGAGTTTTCGTAAAGAACGGCTGTGCTTGGAAATTTGTAATTCAGTGCTGCGTAGCTTGGACTCAAGCGATGTTTTTTTGCTTTGTTTGCTTTCCAGTGTGCCGCGCAAGAGTTGTATTTTAGCGCGCAGCTGATCAAGCTGCGCGCTTTTATCGGCACTGCTTTCATCGGCAGCAAGGTTGCATGAAAGTAAAGCCAGTATTCCGAGCAGACTCCATCGTATGAAAATAAAGATATTTTTTATTAGTCTGCCGTTGTGTTCGGCCATGGGGCTAAAGGTGTTTTTGTGCAGCAAATTATTTTTTTAATAGATGTATTAATCAAACTTTATTAAGGACTGCCCGGTCATTTCTTCTGGCTGGCTTATGCCTAATATATGTAGCATGGTGGGTGAGACATCCGATAATGCACCGCTCTCAGTTAGAGTCGCCGGTCGACCTACATAAATAAAAGGAACCGGATTTGAAGTGTGGGCGGTGTGTGGTTGGTTGGTTTCAGGGTTGCGCATTTGTTCTGCATTGCCATGGTCTGCGGTGATGAGTAGTTCGCAGCCGCTTTCTAAAACAGCGTTTGTCACTTTTTCCAGGCACTCATCTATGGTTTCAATGGCTTTGATGGCGGCATCCAGTTTTCCGCTGTGGCCGACCATGTCAGGGTTGGCGTAATTACAAATAATCGCCCCATACTGTTGGCTGTCGATGGCTTTGACCAGTTTGCAGGTGAGTTCATGTGCGCTCATTTCTGGTTTCAGGTCGTAGGTGGGTACCTTGGGTGATTTAACCATGATGCGGTCTTCGCCAGCAAAAGGCTCTTCTTCGCCGCCATTAAAGAAAAAAGTCACATGGGCATATTTTTCTGTTTCAGAAATGCGCAGTTGCTTGAGCCCCTGGTCTGCTATCACCGCGCCAAAAACATTGTTTAATTTTTGTGGCGGGTAGGCAACTTTGGCGTCGAAGTCACTTTTGTATTCTGTTAGGCAAACGAATTGGCCTAGTTTTGCTGTGTGATCGCGCTCGAAGCCAGCAAAACTTTCATCGATGAAAGTCTGAGTCAGCTGCCGCGTGCGATCAGCGCGGAAGTTCATATAAATGACAATGTCACCATTATTGATGGTTAAAGCGTTGCCATTTTCAAAGTCGTCTTCAGACGCAATAGCAATGGGTCTGACAAATTCATCTGTTTCTTTTCGATCATAGGCCGCAGCCAGTCCTGCCAGTGCATTTTCCGCATGAAATTCTGCTTTGCCCGCAGCGATCAGGTCATAGGCGGCTTCGGTACGACCCCAGCGTTTATCTCTATCCATGGCGAAATAACGTCCGATCAGAGAGGCAATACGTCCCTTTCCGGTTTGCTTGAAGACATCCTCCATAGCGCGAATCGAGGTGGCGGCACTTTTGGGTGCGGTGTCGCGTCCATCGAGAAAAGCATGTAGGTAGATATCATTAATGTTATGGCTTGCAGCCATCTTAACCATCGCGTGTATTTGTTTTTCATGGCTGTGTACGCCACCGGCTGATAGCAGTCCCATAATGTGTACCGCTTTGCCTGTGTTTTCCGCCTGTTTCAGCGCGGCGCATAGAACCTCGTTGGTATTGAAGTCCCCGCTGCTGATGGATTGATCTATGCGTGTATATTCCTGAAAAACAATACGTCCAGCACCGAGATTGAGATGTCCGACTTCCGAGTTACCCATTTGATCGTCGGGTAGACCGACATTAACGCCAGAGCCGTGGATGAGTGCGTGGGGATAGCTTTGCCAGAGTTTGTCCCAGAACGGGGTGTTCGCAGCGAGAATGGCATTATCTCTAGGATTTTCACTATAACCCCAGCCGTCAAGCACGAGCAGGACGACAGGTTTGTGTTGATTAGTGGGCTGGGCGTTATTCATAATGGGTGTATTACTCGTTTCATATTCAATATACTATGACATGGTAGATTGAATGGCCATTGTTTGTCTGCTTGTATCGTTGCTCGTCAGGAAGCTTATTTCTCGCAGATGTAAATCGCCAAGTATTATACTGGATTAAGTAAATTGTTAACATACATTGAGTTTTATAAAAGCAGCCACGAAAAAATAGTTCGATAACGGCGCTTTCACTTCATATAGGTATATTCAGTCAGAAAGTATTTTTACAGATTTGGTCGTGATCCATTCTGTATTTTAGTTTTGGGATTTTAAAATGGGACAATTGGGTACTTTTATTTTTGATCATTGGTTGTTGTTTCTTGCTTTGCTGGTCACTACAACCTTATTGGTATTGACATCAGTGCGGCCTAAATTACTGGGCTATTCGGAATTGAATGTGGCCGAGTCGGTGCATTTTATGAATTGCGACGAGGGTGTTACGCTGGATGTTCGCGATGAAAATGAGTTCGAAGAAGCGCATTTACTGAATGCATTAAACATTCCACAGAGCGAGCTTGAGCAACGTATTGCAGATCTGGATGCATATCGTTCGCAGCCGATACTGGTTTATTGCCGGACAGGGCAGCGTTCAGCTCGCGCTGCAGCTTTGTTAAAGCGTCAGGGTTTCGATCCGGTTTACAAAATGAGTGGTGGCATGTTGGCCTGGCAGGCGGCTAAGATGCCTGTTAGCAAAAATGACACAGTGGTTGCAGAAAAGGAATCTGTAGCATTACTGGAAAAGCCCGAATTGGCAGATAAGTCGGAGTTTGTTTAAAGTTTGATGAGACTTTTTTATCTTTCTTTATAAAGGGTCGTCATTGGCGTTAGTATTTTTTGATAATTAATAATGAAGGGTGGGTATATGTCTGACAGTGAAGATCAAAACCAACAGGATTCATCAGCTGCTAAATCTGATGAGGCGGTGGAGACTAAGTTTGAAATACAGAAAATTTATGTAAAAGATGTTTCTTTTGAGTCACCCAATGCACCTCAGATATTTCTTGAGCAGAAGCCGCCTGAAGTAGGTCAACAGATAAGAAATACTTCGCAAGTCATTACCGAAGGTGTTTATGACGTCACAATGACGGTAACGATTACTGTAAAACATGAAGATAAGATTGCTTATTTAATCGAAGTTCATCAGGCGGGAATATTTAGCCTTTCAGGTTATAGTCAGGCTGATCTCGGTCAATTGCTTGGCAGCTCTATTCCACAGATTTTATTTCCATTTGCCAGAGAGGCTGTTTCGGATATGGCCGTTCGTGGAGGTTTTCCGTCGCTGTTATTGCCAGCAGTAAACTTTAGTGGCGTTTATCAAGATCATTTGAGGCAAATGGAAGAGCAGGCTGCTGCGTCGCCACCAGCGTCGCCAAGTGACGCACAGCTGGATAGTTAATCGATTGTGCATCCGGCTAGTTAGTTGACGTTAACAGATAACAAAGCGATTGCGGTATTAGGCGCAGGTTCCTGGGGCACGGCACTGGCTGTGTTGTTGGCACGCAATGGTCAGCAGGTGCTGTTGTGGGGTAATGAAGCTGATCATATGCAGCGGTTGTCTGAAGAACGGCGGAATCAAGAGTTTTTACCGGGGATTACCTTTCCAGATTCACTGCAAGCGCTCGCTGATTTGCAGCAGGCGCTTAGTCTGGCAGATGACGTTTTGCTGGTTGTGCCTAGCCATGCCTTTCGTAGTGTCGTTGAGCGCATTTCAGATGTTCCGTCAGCGCAACGTCGCTTAGTGTGGGCAACAAAAGGGCTGGATGCAGGTACTGGCAAGTTGTTGCATGAAGTCGCTTGTGAGGTGCTGGGGGATGAATTACCTTATGCCGTTTTATCTGGCCCTACGTTTGCGCTTGAAGTGGCTGAGGGGCTTCCCACCGCAGTGACATTGGCTTCTCCACACAATAATTATTTACAGGATCTTGTAAAACGTTTTTACAGTAAAAATTTTCGTGTTTATACGTCGGACGATGTGATCGGAGTTGAGGTGGGCGGTGCAGTTAAAAACGTACTTGCCATTGCAACAGGTATGGCGGATGGTTTGGGTTTTGGTGCAAATACCCGCGCGGCATTGGTGACACGTGGTTTGGCTGAGATGATGCGTCTTGGTGTTGCGCTGGGCGGCCAGAGTGAAACATTTATGGGTTTAGCGGGTCTGGGTGATTTGGTGCTAACCTGCACAGATAGTCAATCACGTAATCGCCGACTAGGTTTGGCATTGGCCAAGGGTGAAACAGCGCAGCAGTTTCAACAATCTGTTGGTCAAATTGTTGAGGGTGTAATGACCGCACAAGAGGTGATGGCGGTTGCTGAAAAAATGGCTATTGAAATGCCGATTACTTCACAGGTGTATCGAGTTTTACATCAGGGTTTACCTGTACGAGAAGCGGCTCAAGCGCTGTTGCAGCGCGCGCAAAAAGCTGAAAATATATGATTTATGTACGTGAGGTGTAAGGCGTGAGAGGTGAGGAGAAAAGTAATAAGAACACAGTGAATTCGCTTCACCTCTCACGTATTACTCTTCACACATTATGAAAGCTATGATTCTTGCCGCGGGGCGTGGCGAACGTATGCGACCTTATACTGATACGCTGCCCAAACCTCTTCTCAAGATAGGTGGCAAATACCTTATTGAATATCATTTATTGGCATTGCAAAATGCCGGCATCAAAGATGTTGTTATCAATCATGCTTATCGTGGCGCTCAGATTGAAGAGGCTCTCGGTAGCGGCCAACGTTTCGGAATGCAGATTGAGTATTCAGCTGAAGGCGAAGCGGGTCTTGAAACCGGTGGCGGTATTTACAAGGCGTTGCCGCTGTTGGGTGACCAGCCATTTATAGTCGTAAATGGAGATGTTTGGACTGATTACCCTTTTGCGAATTTGCCTCAGCATCCGCCAGAGTTGGCGCATCTGGTCTTGGTAGAGAATCCTGAGTTTCACAGTGAGGGTGATTTTTCTCTAGCCGATGGTTATGTTTCTGAATCGGGCCCGATACGTCTGACATATAGCGGTATCGCCGTTTACCAGCCGGCTTTTTTTGCCAATAGCCAGCCGGGTTGTTATTCGGTAACACCAATGTTGCGTGAGGCCATGGCAAAAAGACACGTCAGTGGTGAATATTATGACGGGCAATGGGTTGATGTCGGAACACCCGAGCGACTTGATGAGTTGGATAAATGTTTTCGGCAGCAGTCGATAGACTGAAATTGGATCTTACTTGCTATGGGCAAAGAACTCTCTAGTAGTCGGTTTAACAAGCAGGATTTTAAGGTATTTGAGAAGTGTCTGCGGCAGCAAACCAGCCTATTGGCAGGCTGGTTTGCTGAGAAAAAATTTTCATCGCACCAATTAATGAGTGGTTTTGAGATGGAGGCCTGGTTGATCGATAAGCAGGGGCGACCCGCACCGCTTAATGATGTGTTTCTGAAAAAACTTAACAATCCTCTTGTTGTCCTCGAGCTGGCCAAATTCAATGTTGAATTAAATGGTTTCCCGCAGCCATTGCAGGGTAAGGTTTTTAGTTTATTGCGTGATGAACTGTTATCAACGATTGAGCATTGTCGCAGCGTGGCAGAGACGATGAATATTGATCTGCTTATGACTGGCATACTTCCGACGGTTTGCGATGACGATCTCAATCTTGCCAATATGTCTGCGACGCATCGCTTCAAGGCCTTGAATGAACAGGTGTTGCGGCTTCGCCAGGGACGCCCTCTGCATTTATCAATACAGGGCAGTGAACATCTACGGGTCTCACATTTTGATGTCATGCTGGAGGCGGCAGCGAGCTCATTTCAGATACATCTGCAGGTGGAGCCAGCCCAGGCTGTGCGTTTTTATAATGCAGCCTGTATTGTATCGGCGCCGATGGTAGCCGTTTCCGCTAACTCCCCCTATCTTTTTGGTAAAGATCTTTGGGATGAAACACGTATTCCGCTGTTTGAACAGTCGGTTGAGCTTAAAGTAGATAAGCAGGTGAGTGAGAGGCAAATACCTTATGCAGTGAATCCTTTGCAGCGCGTTGGTTTTTCGAGTGGCTATTTACAGCATTCGATGCTTGAGGCGTTCGATGAAAACCTTGACTGTTTTCCTATTATGTTGCCGTCGGACTTGAGTGGTGAGTCTGATCCTATGGCCTATGTACGTTTGCATAATGGCACGATCTGGCGTTGGAACCGGCCATTAATTGGCTATGATGACGATGGTACGCCACACCTGCGCATTGAAAATCGTGTTGTGCCGGCTGGTCCGAGTGTTGCGGACAGCATTGCCAATGCGGCATTGTTTTATGGTCTGGTGACCGCTTTGGCTTCTGATGAGCAGCCACCTGAGTCCCTGTTGAATTTCGTGTCTGTGCGCGAAAATTTTTATAAGGCCGCTCGCCTGGGTATGCGCGCGAGCATAGCATGGCTTGATGGTTGTACGGTTCCTCTCAGGGAGCTGTTTTTGGAAGAATTATTACCTCTGGCGAGAAAGGGGCTGGAGCAGATGGAGATCAGTCGGGATGATATTAACGAGAATCTTGAAATCATCGAAGGCCGTGTTCGTAGTGGTATGAATGGTGCAGGGTGGCAGCGAGCCTATGTTGAAAAAAATAATGCCACTATGTCAGAGTTGACATCGGCCTATCTCGAGAGACAGAAATCAGCTTATCCTGTGCATCAATGGCTGCTGTGATGTTACTGGTATTAAGAGTTTTCGGGATGAAGCAGGGCGTTCTATGCTGAATATTCTTAATGAGATGCCGAGTAAACTTCTTGATCTGGATGCGACGGATCTGCATTGCCATTTGAATGGACCAACACTGATTCATTTGTCCGGCAGGCGTCAGCAGCCATTATTTGTTTCAGTTTTATTGCATGGTAATGAAGATACTGGTTGGCATGCAATAAAGGCATTGCTGAAGAAGTATCTGGGAAAGGAATTGCCACGTTCAATGTCTATTTTTATAGGAAATGTTTCGGCAGCCCGACACAGTATGCGGCGCCTTGATAGGCAGCCGGATTACAATCGTGTCTGGAATGGTGGCGATACAGCTGAGCATGCCATGATGCAAGAAGTACTTGAGGTGATGCGCGCAAGAGATGTCTTTGCAAGCGTTGATATTCATAATACGACCGGCTTGAATCCCCACTATGCGTGTATTAACTGGCTCGAGCCTCAGTTTTTTCAGCTTGCAACGCTGTTTAGTCGTACCGTTGTATATTTTATTAACCCTCAAGGTGTGCAGAGTGAGGCTTTCGGGCGAATATGTCCTGCGGTAACGCTGGAATGTGGTCAGCCGGGGTACACACATGGTGTTGAACATGCGACTGATTTTTTACATGCCTGTTTGAATCTTTCATCTATTCCTGATCATTCAGTGCCAGACGGAGACATTGATCTATTTCATACCGTTGCGATTGTTAAGGTGCCTGCGCAGTTTAGTTTTGGATTTGAAGATGAGGTTACGGATATTTGTTTTTTGCAGGATCTGGACAGGATGAATTTCATGGAGCTGCCGGTACACACGGTGTTGGCTAGAGTTAAAAATGTAAACCGCGCAAGACTAGATGTGATGGATGAGCATGGGCTTGATGTGGGTGAGAAATTTTTTGAGTACGCTAATAATGAGATACGTTTAAAGAAAACGGTCATGCCTGCTTTGTTGACACGAGACGTACAGATTATTCGCCAGGACTGCCTGTGTTACCTGATGGAGCGGTTTAACACGCCCATATGAGCGATATAGATTATGTTATTCTTGGCGCATGGATGCTATTTTGATGAGTTGCTCTGGAATTGATATTAGAAATAAATTTGAGGGAATATTTCCAGGTTCATTATACTTGCGGGAGGAATGCCTGTGATGAATGATGAGCAGCGTAATGTTTTACGCTATAAACTGGATGACATGCTTGAGCAGGCGCGTTGTAACGAGCGAAAGTTACGCCGTTTTCGGGCCTTGGAATTAACGCTGATTGGCACGGATTCTTTATTTGAGCTGATTGCCGCGGTGCTGTTTCCTGAGCGATCCGGGTTTAACTGGGATTTGGTAACGTTGCTGTTATTAGATCCTGAATATGAAGTGCAGCGTATCCTCACAGAGGAGGGCGTTAATCTTGCTGATTATCCGTCGTTGATGTTTGCGACCGATAAGGACAGCCTTGATTCTCTGAGACAAATTTCATTGTTCCCTTTGCTGGGGCCTTACCGCAGAAAAAAACACAACGTATTATTTCCTTGTAAAAAGAAGGCGCCAGCAAGCATTATGTTGCTGCCGTTAGTGCGTCGTGGCCGATTGATTGGTACGTTGAATATTGGCAGTTTTTCTGCTGAACGTTTTATGAAAGGCGTGCGGACAGATTTTTTTGAGCACTTTGCTGCGGTGTTTGCAGTGTGTCTTGAAAATGCGACCAACTTGGAGCGTTTGAAACGTCTTGGGTTGACGGATACGTTAACGGCGATTAATAACCGGCGTTTTTTTGACCAACGTTTGAAAGAAGAAATCGAAACGGCCAAGCGTTCAGATACTCTATTGACCTGTCTATTGCTTGATGTTGATTTTTTCAAGCGTGTTAATGACAGCTACGGCCATCAAGTGGGTGATCATGTATTGATGGAAGTGGCGGCGCTGATCCGCGCACAGCTACGTGGCAGTGATGTGTTGTCGCGTTATGGCGGTGAAGAGTTTGCTGCGTTGTTGTCTAAAACGGGTGAAGCAGAAGCGTTGGAAGTGGCAGAGCGTGTGCGTGCCTCGATTGAAAATCATCGTTTTGAAACGTCCGATGGTAGTTGTTTTCAAGTGACGATTTCTATTGGTTTGGCGACGTTTAATTCACGTCTTGATGAGCATTCAATGTTGATTGGCGATGAGTATTTAGTCGGTGAAACGGATCGAGCGATGTATAGTGCCAAGGAAGGGGGGCGCAATCAGGTGGTCAGTGTTGGGGAAATACGCTTGCCAGTAAAACAATCGGCTGAAGTTTTGGAAGAAGCTTAAAAACGTGTTCGGTATTTATCTACTATTACCGAACACGTTTTTTAAATACTGAATTTTTAAAGTAAGTAACTCTAGCTTGCTTTCCGAATAGTGACGCGTGTGGCATCACCCTTTGCTTTGATATCGATAACTTCATGTCCATCATTTGTCAGGCTAGATGATGCTTCCTGAGCGGAATCATTTGAGGCGAATAAAAAGTTTACGACGTCACCGCTGTTGATGCTGCGTAGACTATTGCGTGCCTTAATGTAATGCAATGGGCAGCCAAATGAGGTTAAGTCGATATCTGAATCAGCATTGGTCTGGTCAGCTGTGCTGAGTTTGGGTACCGAGCCACTCAGGTCAAGCTGTTTATCAATGTTCTGACATTCGGATGCTGCTTGGTGAGTCCATTGATCAATACTTTCTGATAAGGCTTGATAGTTTTCGAGGTCAAAGTTTTCATTCAGCTGTTTCAGGGTTTTGATGAACTCGGTTAATGATGATCCGATGCTGTTGTCAGCGGATGAACTTGTAATGTTTTGGGCGATTTCATTCAAATCGTCAATGGGCTTGTCGCCGGCTAAAAATAATAATGAGTTGCCGATCAGTCGCAGTGATTCCGTAGCACACTCCATAGACTCGGTATATTTGCGTTGCATCATAAAAGCGTTACGGTAATTGCGTTCATTGGCGGCTTCAGCGAAGTTTGCAGCAACGGTTTCTTGCGCGGCACCCGCACATTCGCCGCCACCAAGTTGCAGCACCTTGAAGGCTGTCTCATCGCCGTGGTCATTGGCGACGCTACTCATATCCTCTTCGTTAACTTTTGAGAGATCGGCGAGCATTTCAGAAAAATAATCTTTGCCTTTGGTCTGGCTCCAGTTGACGAAACTCTCATCATCGCCGCGTTGTTCGCTGAAATTTTCCTGGAGACGGGTGACCGCCGTTTCGATGCGCGCGGAAGGAATAGTTAGACTTTTGAAAGCAAGTCCGCCACTGTTGCGTCCGTCACCACCGATGTACATACGATAATGTGGAATCAGCTTTCCATGCAGGCGTTTGCCTTCTCCGTAGATGCCGATGTCGCCGCTTTCTGGTTGTGCACAGCCGTTATGGCAGCCGCTGACACGCACACGTAGATCGTGATTGCCGCCACTGAGCTTAGTGCCGAGTATTTTTGAAGAGGTGATGCCGAGACGACAAGTTGAAGTGCCTGGGCAAGCAACGACATCGTCACCTACCGCTGGTAGCGTGAGCTCCAACTCCTTCAGTGATGCAGTAATGGCAGCGATGCGATCATCCGCGACGCCGGTGATAATGAAATTTTGATCCTGAGTGGTGCGCAGATCTTCAAGTCCTTCGTCTTTCATGATGGCTGCAATACCACGTAATTGCGGTACGGTGATGTCACCAATGGGTAAACGTATTGGCAGCACATTGAGCCCCGCCTGTTTCTGCGCAATCACTTCACGCGGTGCGCCTGGGTTACAGTTCATGGGTGTGGCATCTTCATGCCATTCACCGCTGTAAGTTGGTGTGTCGGCCAAAGCCGTTAGCGTGCGTTCCAGTTCCTCTTTGTATTTTTCGATAAAGCCATCTGCACCGAATTTGTCGACGAGAAACTTAATACGTGATTTGGCGCGTCGTTTGCGATCAGAGAAGCGGTTATGTATTGAGATAATGGCTTCCATGCTGGCGAGCAGATGTTTTTCTTCAATGAATTCTTCGACAGTAATCGCTTCGCGTGGTTTGTGACCGAGGCCACCGCCAGCGAGAATTTTAAAACCGAATTTTCCGTCTTTTTTCACCGCGACAACGCCGATGTCGTGAATCATGCCCTGTGCACAATCGGTTTCACATGCAGAAAAGCTGATTTTGAATTTGCGCGGTAAATGTTGAGTCAGTGGGTGACGTAAAAAATGGCTGACTGCGCTTTCTAAAAACGGCACGATGTCAGTGTGCTCGCTAGGGCAAACACCCGACAGTGCACAAGCAGACATATTCCGAACAGTATTATTACAAGCCTCACGTGAGGTTAGATTCGCATCAGCCAAACGACGAATCGCTGTTGGTGTTTTGCCTAGAGGAATATAGTGAACCTGAATTGCCTGGCGCGTGGTGATGTGCGCGACATCATGCTGAGACTGATGCTCGAGAATATCTGCGATGCTTTCGGTTTGCTCGGGATTGAGTTTGCCGCCCGGCAGTTTGATGCGGACCATGTTGACCCCTTCCTGGCGCTGACCGTAAATGCCCTGTTGTAAGCGCATTGACTGGAAGCGTTCAGCATCGATCTCATTGTCTAAAAAAGCTTGTACCGATTCTTCGTAACGGTCCAATTCTTCTTTGTCGATCAGGATCTGTTCGTTAATCATTTTTTTCTCCAACTATGTACAGAAGTAAATCTGTACCGCTTTGTTCTAAATTAATTAATAAATCGTATGTCGGCCAGACTTAATGTGTAGTTGCTGGCGGTCGTTCCAATTTGATCGTGCCACACAGGACCTATTACAATGGCGGCGTTACTCGTTTTTACGCATCGGGAGCACTATTGAATAGGGTATCGGTCTGAGCGTCCTGTGCCTTAGTCATAAATTTGTTGCGGATCTTGATCCGCAAGCCTAGTAATAAAATTACAATTGCCGTTACCATCAGCTGTAGCTTGGCTATGACCTAGTATAACGTAGGGTAAATATAACAGTAATTCTATATCACTAAAAATAATGATACATTATATTTATATATCATATTTGTATATAGATTTCAGGAAGAATAATGAATATTCAACAGCTAAAGTATCTCCGTGAAATTGTTCGTTGTGGTTTGAATATTTCCGCAGCTGCCAAGGTGCTTCATACTGCACAGCCTGGAATAAGCAATCAAATCAAACAGCTAGAGACAGAACTAAATGTTCAGATTTTTGAACGCAACGGTAAGCGCTTGATCGGTATGACTCAGTCTGGGCGTGCAGTATTAGCGACTGCCGAGCGGGTCTTGCGTGAGCTCGAAAACCTTAAGCAAATTGGCTATGAGTATACGCATGATGCTCATGGCAGTTTGTCTATTGCAACGACCCATACCCAGGCGCGTTATGCGTTGCCGAAGGTTATAAAAAAATTCACGGAAGCGTACCCGCATATTCGCTTGCATATCCATCAAGGCAATCCATCACAGATTGCACAAATGGCGGCATCGGGTGTGGCTGATATCGCCATTGCCACTGAAGGCATGGAGCTCAATGAAGATTTGGTTATTCTGCCTTGTTACCAGTGGAACCATTGTGTCGTAGCGCCACCGGGATTGCCGATTTTGCGGGAAGATCCGCTGACGCTGGAAAAAATTGCTGAATATCCAATTGTTACTTATGACCTTTCTTTTGCCGGACGCATTAAAATTAATGATGCTTTTGAGCGTGCCGGTTTACGCCCTAATGTTGTTTTGTCGGCGATCGATGCGGATGTGATTAAAACCTATGTGGAAATTGGTTTGGGCATTGGTTTGATGGCGAGAATGGCCTATGACGAAGAACGTGACGCCAGTCTGCGTATGGTCGATGCCAGTCATTTATTCGAGCCCTGCACCACCCGCATTGGTTTACGTCGAGGAAGTCATATGCGCGGATTTTTATATTCCTTTATAGAAATGATGTCGCCGAAGCTGGATCGTCGCGCGGTAGACACAGCGATGTCCTGATAGATTTGTTATCGTGACTATGAAATGATTTTTATGGCGTTATAATTGCTGTCTTTAATTTCGACACTTAATTTATTTTTATTTTAGAACATAGCAGAGCAAATAATGTAATGGCTAGAATCATTCCCATTGAACCCGTCGAGATGACATCAGAGAATAAATGCGGTTTTTGTACGAATTCAAAATGTTGTACTTACACTACTGAACAGCTTTCTACGCCGCGTTCAAAACATGATTTTGATCATATGTTGTGGCAGATTTCTCATGAAAATATACAAGTATATAAAGATGACGATGGCTGGTTTTTGCTGATCAATAATAAATGTACTCATCTTGGGCCGGGTGGGCGATGTGGAATTTATGAAACTCGACCACAAGTGTGCCGCGAATACAGTAATGATTTTTGTGAGTTTGATGAATCCGCTGAAGACGGTTTCGATTTGTTTTTTGATGGGTATGACGCGTTGCTTAAATATTGTAAGAAACGCTATAAAACCTGGGGTACGGTGTGAGTTGTTATGACGGAATAATGTCTTTGAAACTACTGATGGCATTAAATTCTTCAGTGGGTTTTTCCGGGCCACAACTGTCTGGATTCTGCACGGCCAGTAAATAGGCAATGCCGTAATCATTGGCACTGCGTAACACGGATAAATTGTCATCAACCAGCAGGGTACGCTGAGAATCAAAAGACTCAACGGTTTGCAATAGCGACCAAAATTGTGGATTCTCTTTTGGCAGTTTTAAATCATGAGCACAGACCACCGCATCTAAATGGCCCTCGAGTTGGGTTTGTTCGAGTTTTAGCGCCAGTGTTTTTTGATGGGCATTGGTGACGAGTACAGCGTGTTTTCCATGGTTGCGTATCGTGCTCAAAAAATTAATGACATGAGGGTGAATCGCGATCAGATGCGCGGTTTCAGCTTTCAGCAGTGCAATATCCATGTCCAGCACTTCGGTCCAATAGTCAATGCAGTACCAATTGATGGTGCCTTCGAGATCTTTGAACTGATTAAAGAGTGTCTCTTTCGCCGTTTCAATTGAGATGTTGTGTTTTTCAGCAAAACGGCGTGGCAACTGTTGTTGCCAGAACTGATTGTCATAATTCAAGTCGAGCAGCGTGCCGTCCATGTCGAGCAGTACGGTGTCTATATTGTTCCAATTGATCATAATTATTGACAGTTTCAGAATTTCCACAATGTTACCAGCAATGATACAGTCCTTACCCTGAATCAACACAAATTTTTCTGATGCGCGATAAACCTAATATTCTTAATAAACTAACCGTCGCTAAAACACGGCTGTTTCATGTCGAGCAATTAGACCTCGAGTTCAGTAATGGCACGCAGGTTCAGTTTGAGCGATTACGCAGCAGTTCAGCCGGCGCGGTGCTGGTTGTGCCGATGCAGGATAATGATACGGTGTTGTTGATTAACGAATATGCAGCGGGTGTACATCGTTATGAGCTGGCGTTACCAAAAGGGCGCATTGAACACGGCGAGGATATGCTGGTTGCTGCTAATCGAGAATTGAAAGAAGAGATCGGTTTTGGCGCCAGAAAATTACACCACCTTAAAACGGTTACTTTGGCGCCGGGATATTTTGGTCACGAAACCCATATTATTCTAGCGGAGGATTTGTATCCGGAAAAATTAACGGGTGATGAGCCGGAAGAAATTGAAGTGATTCCGTGGCCTTTAAATAACATTGACGAGCTTCTTAGTCGGCAAGATTGCAGTGAGGCACGCAGTATCGCTGCACTTTATATGGTGCGTGACTTGATCGCTAAACAAACAAAATAGGTATTTTTTTATGACAGCTAACAATGATTACAGCATTTATCTGCAAGAAGTGATTGATATCTCTCGTCAGGCTGGGGATAAAATAATCGAGATTTATAATTCGGGTTTCAGTGTTGAGAAGAAAGATGATCGCACGCCTTTGACGGAAGCCGATCTTGCTGCGCACAACACCATTGTCGCAGGCTTAACTAAAATGACGCCCGACATTCCGGTTCTATCAGAAGAGTCAGCAAAGATTTCTTTTGAGGAACGCAGCTCATGGCAGCGTTATTGGCTGGTTGATCCGCTTGATGGTACGCGTGAATTTATCAAACGTAACGGTGAGTTCACGGTGAACATTGCGTTGATTGAAAATGGCGAATCAGTGCTTGGTGTAATTGTTGTGCCAGTAACAGGTTTAACTTACTCGGCCTGTCGTGGTCAGGGTGCTTATCGGCAAGAGCCTGGTCAACAGCCAAGCAAGATGTCGGTGCGTTCTGTTGATTTGCAGCAAAAAATTATTGCCGGCAGTCGATCGCATGGCAGTGAACGCATGCAGCAGTTTCTTGCTAAGGTTGGGCCGCACGAATTAATTTCCATGGGCAGTTCGCTGAAATCGTGTTTGGTCGCGGAAGGTAAGGCGGATATTTATGCGCGGCTTGGGTTAACGTCGGAGTGGGATACAGCAGCCGCACAGTGTGTGGTAGAAGAAGCCGGCGGTCAGTTAACTTGCCTTGATATGAGCCCGCTGCGCTATAACACAAAGGATTCATTATTGAATCCAGATTTTTTAGTGTTTGGCGATGCTGATTTTCCGTGGCAGGATTATCTTCCCGAAGAAGAGTCGGATTAAGACTTTATGACTTCTGGGTTTCACCGCAGGCCATATTGGCAGGCAATGCCTGTTGTATATTTTGTGGTTGAGGTAAATTCAGATTTCCCATAAATTGGATAAAAGCAGTTCGGTCAAATTTCAGACGTGGATTAAAGCGCTTTTCTTCACCGATAGTTGAAACAGTCATTCCGTGATAATCATGACCCGGGCAGAGCAATGTTTCATCAGGGAAGGTAAATAATTTTTTAGTTATCGAGTCGTACAGCTGGCTGGCATTGCCATGTTGAAAGTCAGTTCGGCCACAGCCACGAATAAGCAATGAATCACCACTAAAGATGTGACCTTCTGAAATAAAGCTGAGACATGTAGGCGTGTGTCCTGGCGTTTCGAGAACATTAATCTTTGTTTGGCCGAGCTGCAGAGTGTCACCTTCTTTTAATGCCATGTCAGCACAGCCAACCCCCGCATGTTGTGACACTCCGGTTTTACAATTGGTTTGTTTGCGCAATGAGCCGCTGGCGGTAATGTGATCAGCGTGAACATGTGTGTCCAGAGAATAAAGTAGACTGCAGTCCATTTCGGCAAGCAGTTTTAGATCACGTTCCATTTGGCCAATGACAGGGTCGATCAGCAACGCTTCATGACTATCGATGTTCGCCAGCAAATAGGTATAGGTGCTGGTTTCAGGGTCTAAGAGTTGGCGTACTATCATGGTGTGTTTCCTGTGTTTAGCATTAAATATTTGTTGTGTTATGACTGTTATCGACACAGCCATGGCGAACGCCAAGTTTGATCAGTATTTTTTCTAGTAAACACTAACATGTAATGCCGGGTTGCAATAGATTAGCACCCACAAAGTGCAGAGAAGCAAAAGCCTTGCTCTGCTTAGAGTTTGTGGCGCTACAGTTGAGCTGCTTGTTTTTTGTAACGTATTAGCAGGCTAGATAATAAAAGCGCTAGAAAAAGTGCGGTGAGGGGGTATTTGAATCCGTAGATAAGTGGGGTTAATGTCCAGCGCGTAGCGGTTCGTAGCAATTCATGTTGGCTGATGTAAGTCGCAATCGGTGGTGAGACACGATAGTAGAAATGTACCAATGCAGTCCCTGCTTCTGAGTTAAGCAGAACATCGTCGCGGAAATTTCGCAGCACGATGACATTTGGATCAAGGTAGCTGCCATAAGCAGCCGTGGCGACAAAACAACCGCTACCCGCCGTTGCGCTGAAACCGCCAGTATTTGCCACTGCGCTGGCTACAACATTTACTGCAAGAGAGGCAGAGTTGTTGCTGGAATCAGGATCCTCTCCGGCATTATTGGTGGCTTCAGCGGATGCCACGACACTGCCCACTACCGTGGGTTTAACAACCAAAGTGGCGCTGGCTTGAGTGTTAGGAGCCAGTGAAAAAATGCTGCATATAGCTGTGGTGCCAGAGACCGTGCAACCTGATTCTATGCCTACCAGTGTGGCATTGTCAGGAAGGTGATAGGTCATCACAACGTTGCTTGCCTGTCCGCTGCCAAGGTTTAGAACGGTTGCCGTGTAGGCTAGGTTGTCGCCAACAACGACATCCTGACTAGGGTCGGCAGAGATAGATACAAATAAATCAGTTTGAGGTGTGCTGGCTCCGGTGATAGTGGTGGTGGTGACGCTGTCAGAATCGTTGCTACTGACAGGGTCGCTGGAGAGGCTGTGGGTAATGGCAGCGCTTACATTAAACGAGGTTGATGCATTGACGTTGATATTAAGCGGCAGCGTGACGAAGCTGCTGTCACCGTTCGCCAATGAAGCGCTGCGTGTGCAGGTGATCGTTGGTAAACCGGCTGAGCAGTTGAAATAATTATTATTCTGATTGTCTTGTTCTGAGACAAAAATATCAGTTCCGAAACCATTTTCCTTACGAGACACATCGGCGGGTAGCGTGATAACCAACACCAAATCAGTGGCGGTATCTGGGCCATTATTGACCATACTAAAGGTGTAACTGATATCGCTGCCACGCGGAACATCGGCGGTAGTTGATGGGATGATGGTGACACCCATGTCGACACTTTTAGCAACCACAGTGGTGACCAGGCTGGTTTTGTTAGATGCAACGGCGCTATCTATTCCATTGAAGTTAGCGTAAGCGGTGCTAGTGATGCTTCCGGTTGAGCTTGCGGTGACATTCAATGTAACAGTGACAGTGGCGTTGGCATTGACTGTGCCGAGGTTGCAACTGAGGACGCTGGACGAAAGGCTGCAGCTGCCAGATGAAGCCGCAGGTGCACTATTTGACGTTACGCTGGCAGGTAGCATGCTGGTGAAGACAACATTATTTGCGGCGGCTGCGGCGCTGTTGCTGATCTGAAAAATATAATCAAAAGCCTGGTCCGCAACTACTGTGCCGGCGGGGCTGCTGATGGTTACGCTCAAATCTGTAGTGGTCGTTAGCGTAGTGGTTTCACTGTCACTGTCGTTGGCGGTATTTTGATCGGCAGCAGCCAGTACTGGCGTGCTGGTGACAGTGCCGGTTGAAGCACCAGTGGTGGCAGTAATGTTGAGGATTTTTTCGGCATTTTTATTCAGCGTGTTGATCGTCCAAACGCCGCCGCCGAATGTGCCGTCACCCGTGTCGGATTGATAAGTCAGTCCCGCAGGCAGGATGCTATTGATGTCGATGTTCGCAGAGTTGTTATTTTGCGGCCCAAGGTTTTTCACGCTGACACGATAGGAGTTAGTGCTGCCTTCTTGTACTGGATCGGCGATATCAGTGATAGCGACATCCAGATCAGACCAGCTGGTTTCAGTGCCGGTGCGTTCATAGGCGCCCATATCGCATGGAGTTGGTCTGGTAACGCCGCGCTGGTCGGTGGTGATGCCGCTGCAAAGACCGTTCCCGAGGCCATTACTAGTGGCAGATAGCTCATGGGTTTTAGTTTGTCCACCATTATTGTCCAGGGTGGGCACCATTCCGACGTTGACGTCATTGACCCTGTCTCCTGTTCCGATGAGACCGCAGGTATTATCATCATCCATGTTGTAACCGTTTGAGGTTACCGTACCGAGCATATTGCAATTTTCTGGTACTACCGGTTTGGCGGGGTCGTTGTGACTCGCGTTACCGACTTTATTTACAGCGATGATGCTGTTGATAATTGAAATGGTCTGACCGGTGAGCAGGTAAATACCGCCGCCCGTATTGGTAGCACGGTTGTTGGTGATGGTGACGCTGTTTAAGGTCGTTGGGCTGGTTAACAGATACAAGCCAGCACCGTCACCATTGTCGGAAGGCGAACCACCGAAGCTTGTTGGAGAAAAGTTTCCGCTGATGGTGCTGTTAGTAATGGTTAGTGTTATTCCCGGCACACCCCCGTGGCGAATGCCAGCGCCAAAATAGGAGTCGTTGGTATCAATGATGCTGCGATTAATGGTTAAAGTCGCGGCGTTATAGATGCCTCCCCCTGTTTGAGCTGAGCTGTTGGTGCTGATGGTGGTGTCTGTGAGTGTGACCGTGCCCGCATTATTAGCAATGCCGCCACCATTTTGACCGGCATTGTTATTGCTGATCGTACTGTTATCAATCGTAATGACACTGCTTGATGTGTTGGTGCTGATGCCGCCACCATTGGAAGATTGACTGTCATTGTTATCGATCAGGACATTATCCAGCGTTAGTTGCAGTTGGTTGTAGATACCACCGCCACCGCCAGCACCCGTTGTTGTAATATTATTTTTAACTACGCTGTCGCGCAGAGTTAAATTTCCGCTGTTAGTGATGCCGCCACCGGGAGTGGCGACAGTACCATTTTGTATTGTGACATCGGATATCGCGACGGTGGTGCTGGCCTGTGTGATGTCGAAAATACGATCATTATCTTGGGCGTCGATAATTGTCGTCGCGGAACCAGCGCCTTTAATCGTTACATCTTCGCTGATATTGAGATCGCCAGTGGCAGCAGCTGTTTCGCCTGCACCAGCAATAGTTAAGTTGTAAGTGCCGGCAGGGATGACAATCGTATCTGCGCCGGGCCAGCTATTGGCTTCTTGTACGGCGGCACGTACGGTGCAAACTGCACCGGCAGTGGCGCAAATACCATCGCCGATATTGTTATCGATAACGTCATTGCTATCATCGACGGTAAAGGTAAATGCGAGAGCCGATAGAGGAAGCAGTAACAGGGATGTTAAGGATAGGTTGAGTGCTGATATCAGGGCGTTTTTCCCTGAAAAATACGTTGAGAGTTTCCTGGTGGAGCGCATTTAAAATACCTTCAAGGACAGGTTCGCCGACTGATGTGTACTCTCAGAAAGCGACAAAGATGAGCTATTATAGCATAAGCTCGCTCTATTTTCCTGACTGATTATAGTGCTAACCGCAGGAATATCAAGCGTTTAGTCAGTTTATTATGGTGGCGATATTGGTATATTTCGGTGTGCTTGGTGCTTGATTTTATCTTTGCATTGCTATGAGTTAGAGCTTAAAAATATGACTGTTAGGCAGTGGAAAGGTTTGATTTTGTGCAGTTTAAAATCCAGTTTAAAGTTAAGTGAAACAGCTAATGACTACTGTGTGAGGTCATTTGCTTTACCAGTGACTGTTTTTTATTTGTGGTGTTGCCGCCAAGTGCAAAACCAACCAATTGTCCAGCTGTGTTATGAAATTGGCACTGAATGCCGTCATCAAATTTATCTATTGACCATTCACCTTCAACCCCGGTGGGTGGTGGAACAATCACGAGCGGGAAATCCGGTGTTTTTACTACAACGGGCATAACAGGGTAATTAACTTCACTGGTTTCACCATTGAGTGTTTTAGCCAGAGCACGTGCTTGCCTCATGAGTGGCATGATGAAAGGCAATACTTGGCCGTTTATTTCTGCGCAGTCACCTATCGCATAGATGTTCGCCTGGTTGGTTTCGAGTCGAGTGTTGACGACGATGCCGCGTTTTGTGTCAATCCCACATTGTTGGGCTAAGTTTAAGTTTGCACTTAAGCCGATTGCGGAAAGTATGACATCTGCGTCCACATTGCTTTTGTCGGACAAGCTGATTTGATAATGCTCGTTGTGAATTTTTACGTGTTCGGCAACAATACCGAGACGCCATTCAATACCTTTTTTTGATAGCGCATGCTGAAGCGCTATTCCAGCGTCAGCAGGTAATAATCGACCCAGTGGTGTTGTGTCAAGTCCAATGATAGTGACTTGTTTGCCGTTTGCTGCAAGGTCATTTGCAAACTCACAACCAATTAATCCTGAACCAATGATCGCTATTTTTTTTGCATTCGTGAGCAGCGCATGAAAACGTTTGTAGTCGTGTAAATTATTTACAGAAAATACATCTTTTGCGCCGTCACCCTTTAACGGTGGCCTGATTGGGATCGCACCGACAGCAAGCACAAGTTTTTGGTATTCAATGTATTGCTCATTGACTTTTATACGCTGTTTTTTGCTATCGATGATGCTTACGGTTGAAAGTGTCGTGATGCTGGCATTGAGCTGTGTGGCCATTTTTTCGGCACTTGAGATAATCAGTTGCTCTGGGTTTTTATCAAGCGTCAGCGCATTCGAGAGCGTTGGTTTTGAATAGAAACTGCCATCATCTGCGGTAATGATATGCAGTGCTGTTTGTGTATTGAGCTTACGAAATTCCTTGGCCAACGTGTAAGCTGCCAGACCGCTACCAACTATGATGATGGGTTTCATTGTTATGCCCTCTTTTTTCTGTTGTTGCTTATGCTATTTCAAGCATTTCAAAGTCAGCTTTCGACACACCGCAATCGGGACATTCCCAGTCTTCGGGGATATCCTGCCAGCGAGTTCCAGCTTTAATGTCTTCTTCAGGTAGACCCGTGGCTTCATCATAAATAAAACCGCATACGATACATTCCCATTTTTTCATTTTAGTTCTCCGTTTAATGTGATGGCTCAGAAAAACAAATAAGTTGGTTTTTCTGGCTATATTGATTGAATTTCTTTTAATGCTTCGCGGTAGTGATTCGCGTGACGTTCTTCAACTTTCGTTAGCGCAGCAAACCGCTTGCTGGCTTTTTCAAGCACTGCTTTAAATTGCTGTGCATGTTCTTTTGATTCCTCTATTTGCTCGTCAAATTCGCTGACAGCATGACTGTGCTGTTCTTCGACAGCGGTGTGGCGAAATGCTGGATACATCTCTGTGTACTCATAGGTTTCACCTTCAATAGCAAGTTGTAGACATTTGGCTGGGTCGAGTTTTGTTTTTGGAAAAAGTAGATCCATATGACCAAACGCATGTTGCACCTCTTGCTTGGCTGTAGCTTCAAACACTCTGGCAGTTGCTTCGTCACCATGGTCTCGGCACACCTGAGCGAAATACTGATATTTGATGTTGGCCATTGATTCGCCAGCGAGAGCGGATTCAAGGTTTTTGAGGGTGGCAGATTGTGTGTTGTTGTTTTGCATGTTTATCTCCTTTGTTTTGAAGTCCGCTTAACACGGCTTAAAAGAGATAGTAATGATGCCTGAGCGATTAATCTAATTAATTATAATTACTGATTTAATAGGTAAAATCTATTATATGTCGAGTTCTATTTTCTGGTCTGGCCTATATTTATAGTGAAGGATTACTTGAGAGGCTGTGTACAGTCGAGCTGACTTGCCAGAATAGCAAGACGTAGTGCTTCTATGGCTTTTGGGCGGGGAAAGCTGCTACGCCAGGCCAGTGCGACGTGACGACTGGGCGCTGGTGGAGTGAAATTACGAGAAACCAGAAGCGTACCGGGTTGATTGTTGGCGCTTGTGGCCGTGCAAGGCAGGACGGTAATACCTAAACCCGATGCGACCATGTGGCGGATAGTTTCCAAAGAACTGCCTGCTACAGTTAACAAAGATGAATTATTGCTTAAATCAGGTGATTGACATGTTGGGCAGGCTTTTAGTACTTGGTCGCGAAAACAGTGACCAGCGCCCAACATGAGTACCGTTTCAGATGAGAGCTCATCAGGGGCAATGACTTTACGCTGTGAAAAGGGGTGATCGCTTGGAAGTACGATAACAAAGGGTTCATCATAAAGGGCTAGTACTTCTATGCCCGCTTCCTGAAAAGGTAGTGCAACTATGATGGCGTCCAGATTGCCACTTTTTAACTGTTCAGATAGGTTGGCCGTATAATTTTCCTCAATCTGTAATGGCATGTCAGGTGCTTGTTTGAGAAGCGCAGGAATAAGCTGTGGGAAGATATAGGGACCAATGGTGTAGATAGCACCGACGCGTAGCGGGCTTGTTAGCTGGCCTTTTCCATGTGCAGCAATAAGTTTAATTTGATCTGCTTCTTCGAGTACACGTTGAGCTTGATGAATGATTTGTTCGCCTTGAGGTGTGATGGTGATGTGGCTGACAGATCGTTCGAACAGCGTTACACCCAGTTCATCTTCAAGCTTTTTCACAGCAATACTAAGAGTGGGTTGGCTGACAAAACAGGCTTTGGCGGCTTTACCAAAATGACGTAAGCGTGCGACGGCAGTGATGTAACGTAATTCAGTAAGCGTCATAGTAATTCTAGATTATGGCTTTGCTAGTTGCGATAGAGTGCCAGAGTTTGCGGTTAATATACATAGAGGTGAGGTCAAGTTGTAAGAATTTAATTTGTACAACGGATATAAACGTATGAGAGTTGGGATGATTTATATATTGGACCAATATTAATTAATATTCACATAAGAAAACCCGTGGTTGTTACATGTAAAGGATGCCTATACTATATATAGGTATAGCGAGTCTAATTATGCAGGCTAAGGGCTGGCTGCTGTTGTTCAAAATAAATGAACTGGAGAAATGGAATCTCTGCTAATTGATAACAGCATACATAGGGGGAAATTTTGTTTTTCCTAGACGCGTCTTACCAGGATTCTCGTTCATGAGAATCTCAAAATTTGTACTCGAGCGGCGCGAGGATGATCACGTTGCTAAAAGTTTTTTCATGGCAATTCCAATATTAAAAGTTAAGCCTTAATGGCTATATTTCTGCGTTATATCGTTATGGCTGCAACCTTATTGTTGATGTTGCCGTTGAGTGCAATGTCAGCACAGTCTGCAGATGTAACGTTGGAAAATAGAGTTAAAGCCGCTTATGTCTATAATATTTTAAAATTTACACATTGGCAGAATTTGAAATTAGATGAAATTTCCAGTCCAATAAACATTTGTATTTTAGGCGAAGACAGTATCGCTGAAGCGCTCGAGCCGGTGACAAAAAAAACTGCGCAGGGCCGTTCTATTTCGCTTGAAACTATTGGTACGTTTGATTCACAAAAGCGTTGCCAGGTGTTATTTGTAAGTTCTGATAAACATAATAAAAATATTATTGAGAAGGCTGGTGAAGCCGGAGCTCTAACATTGTCCAGCCATGATTATTTTGCAGTAGACGGTGGCATGATTGGTTTTGTAATACGTGATGGAAAAGTTCACATGGAAGTTAATGTCGCAGCCTTAAGACAAGCTGGCATTAAATTGAGCTCAAAACTTCTGGAAATTTCCACACTGATAAAAAGCAGTGGAGATCAAAAAAGGTGATCTCGATAACTAAGCTGCCCATCAGGGAAAAATTGATATTAATAATAATGTCTACCACCGTAGCGACCTTGCTGCTTGTGGGTATAGCACTGGCAGTTATAGACCAATATTCTGCACGAGAAAATATGTCAGTGCGTATGAGTACAATGGGTAAGATTATTGCTGATCGTAGTACAGCTGCTATTACTTTTGATGATCAACAGGGCGCAACAGAAATTCTGGCAGCTTTAGTGAAGGAAAAAGCAATTATTGGTGCCTGCATCTATAAAGGCTCGGACGTTTTTGCCACATATCATGAAAAATCTGCAGGGAAATGTCCTCCTCGCTCTGATCGTATAGGACATCAATTTAATGATAAATATTTTAATTTATTTCAGACAATTGATTTAGACGGTGAAACCATCGGGGTGTTGTATTTAAGCGCATCACTTGATGAGCTGGACGAGCGTTTAGGCTGGTTTCTTTTAGTGTTTATTATCGTCATGCTGATTGCCAGTTTAGCCGCCTTTTTCATTGCCGTGGGTCAGCAGGCTTTTATTTCCCAGCCAATATTAAGGTTGGCGAATGTAGCGGACAAGGTTTCATCTGGAGCAGATTATTCAATTAAAACCCCGCTGCATGAAAGCAACGATGAGATAGCGGCATTGTACCGTGCTTTTAACGAAATGTTAGAGCAGGTTCATCAGCGTGAAAGTGCCTTGCGTGATAGTGAAGAACAGGTACGTTTATTGCTTAATTCAACCGCAGAAGCTATTTACGGAATTGATACAGAAGGGAAATGTACCTTTGTCAATCAAGCGTGCATTAATATGCTGGGTTTTGATAAAGACAGCGATTTACTTGGAGAAGATATACATAGCCTTATTCATTATAGTTATTCTGATGGCGCTGATTATCCTAAAGAAAAATGTCTTATTTATAAAGCTAGTCAGAGTGGATCCGAGGCGCATTGTGATGAAGAAGTGTTCTGGCGAAAAGATGGAAGTAGCTTTGCTGTGGAGTATTGGTCACATCCTGTGTTTAGAGATAAGGGCTGTATAGGTGCGGTTGTAACTTTTTTGAATGTCAGTGATCGTATCGAGGCAGATCGCAAAATAAAAGAAAATGAGCGGAATCTGGAAGTCACGTTAAACAGTATTGGCGATGCAGTGATTGCAACGGATGCGGATGGAAAAGTTGCACGTATGAATCCAGTTGCTGAAAAGCTTACGGGATGGTCTTTCGAGGAGGCGAAAGGACTATCATTAAAAACCATTTTTCCAATCATTCATGCGAGCACACGTGAGCCTATCGAGAGCCCAGTAGATAAGGTTTTGGTCAGAGGTGAAACGATATATCTGCAGAATCATACTGCATTAATATCTAAAGGTGGAACAGAGTACCAGATTTCTGATTCAGCTGCGCCAATTCGGGATGACGGCGTTACCTTAGGTATGGTGTTGACTTTTAATGATGTCACCGAGCAATATCGTTTGCGCCAGGTTGCGTCAAAAAGTAAACGTGATCTTCAAGCGATTATGGATAATTCTCCAGCAGTTATTTATGTGAAAGATATTAAAGGCAAGTTTACTTTTATTAATAAACAGTTCGAAGCACTGTTTCATATAAATAGTGGAGCGGTCTTAGATAAAACATTGCATGACATTTTCCCCAAAGACGTTGCAGATAAATTGCAGCGTAATGACGAGAACGTAATTATGAATAAACGTGCATTAGAAATGGAGGAAAGCGTGCCGCTTGACGATGGCATGCATGTTTATATTGCTATTAAATTTCCTTTGTTTAACGAGGCGAATGAAGTTTATGCAGTTTGCGGTATATCAACTGATATTACCGAGCATCGAAACCAGGAAGAACAACTTCGACGCAGCCAGAAGATGGATGCTTTGGGTAATTTAACAGGAGGGATTGCGCATGACTATAACAACTTACTGGGTATTATCATGGGTTATGCCGAACAGCTTAATGAGCGATTGACCGATGATCCCAGGTCATCAAAATATGCGCGTGGCATCCAACATTCAGCCGCACGAGGCGCTAAGCTTACTCAAAAATTATTATCTTTTACGCGGCAAAAGCTGCCAATGAAAAAGGTTTTAATAATTAATGATTTGTTGATAGAACAACGCATGATGTTGGAAAAAACACTCACTGCACGGATCAAATTAAATTATACATTGGCTGATAATTTATGGCCCATCGAGTTGGATGCTGGTGACCTTGAAGATGCAATTGTGAATGTGAGTATTAATGCGCTGCATGCCATGGAAGGAGGTGGTGAATTAACGCTTCGCACCAGTAACGAAAAAATTAATGAGGTGGATGGGCAGCAAATGCAGCTGGAAGCGGGTGATTATGTCCTGCTCAGTATTACGGATACAGGTTGTGGTATGGAAAAATCTGTCGCGGATAGAGTGTTTGATCCTTTTTATTCAACCAAGGGTGACAGAGGCACTGGGCTAGGGTTAAGTCAGGTGTATGGATTTGTAGAGCGTAGCGGCGGTGCCATTAAGGTTTATTCAGAAGTGGGACAAGGCAGCCATTTTTCACTTTATTTTCCGAGAAGTAATTCCTCAGAGCTTGAGAATATGAAAATAGCAGCAATACATAAAAAGGAGCTGCGTGGTGATGAGACTATATTGTTGGTGGATGATGAGCCCGCATTGGTGGACTTGGCGCAGGATATATTATCGGATCAGGGTTACCGTATTTTGACTGCTTATGATGGCATGCAAGCGCTGAGCGTGCTTAGGCAGGAAGCCGTTGATTTAGTTATTACCGATGTAATTATGCACAATATGGATGGCGGTGAGCTTGTAAAACAGGTGCGTCAACTATACCCGCATATAAAAATACAGGTGGTGAGTGGTTTTGCAGATGAACGTTATATAAATTTGGGTGAGAAATTGCTGCGCGAAAATATATTGTATAAACCATATACGTCAAATGCCCTATTGCTGCGAGCCCGCAAACTGTTGGATGAAACAATGGAAGAAGGGTTGGGCGTAAAACTTATTGCTGAGAATACGCTTGTTGGCCGCACTGTTTTGGTGATGGATGATGAAGAGGATGTGCGTGAGTTATTTCATCTTAATCTGGAAAAGCTGGGTTGCAAAGCCATTTTAGCCAGTAACAGCGATGAGGCGCTTAATCTTTTTCAACAGTCACTCGAGGGTGAGACGCCTTTTGATATCGTTATTCTTGATCTTAATATTCCTGGTGATCTAGGAGGAAAAGAGGTTGCAGCTAAAATGCGCTCTATGCATCCGCAGGTTAAGATAATTGTATCCAGTGGCAACACACTTGGTGCCGAGATGAGTAATTTTAAGCAGCATGGTTTTGATGCGGCACTTGAAAAAGTTTTTGACCGTAAAAAAATAAAAGAAATATTTGAATCGTTGTTATTTAAGCGCAGCTAGTCACCCCCCGCTTTTTTGTTTCGATATTTTTCTTTCTAATGATTTTTTGAATAATACGAGGTGCGTAAATATTTGTGTCTATTGATTTTCCTATTTTCGGTGTCTGTGGTTTTAGTGGCTCAGGAAAAACGACGCTGCTTGAAAAGGTGGTGCCAATATTGTCTGCCAGAGGATTACGTGTCGCAGTAATTAAACATGATGTTCATGGTATTCAAATAGACCGCTCAGGAAAAGACAGTGACAGATTGTTTGCCGCCGGTGCGGATATGTTATTGCAAGGCCCTGATGAAGCTTTTTTGCGCATGCCTCTGAGTTCTGATGAGTCGTTAAATAATTTACTCACGAAATTACCGCAAGACTATGACGTTATTTTGGTTGAAGGACATAAGAATAGTCCATGGCCAAAAATATGGTTGTTAGGCGATGATGAAAGCGCGCCACCTAGTGAATGTGAAAATGTGATGGCGAGTTTTTCGCATGAGATGGATCGCTGTGAAAGCTGTATTAAAATAGTGACTGACTGGTTAGAAAAAAAATGGCGGGAGACACCAGTATATGCCTGTGTTTTGATTGGTGGTAAAAGTCGGCGAATGGGGCAGCCGAAACACCTTTTGGAAAAAGAAGGCAAGATCTGGCTGGAACACAGTTTAGATTTGTTAAGTCAGCTTGCCGAGCGTGTTGTCATTGTTGGCTCTGGCGAAGTACCGGTACAGCTGGATACCTATCTGCATTTGCCAGATATCATTGAGGCACAAGGGCCCATGGCGGGGATGCTGTCAGCCATGCGCTGGGCGCCACGTGCGTCATGGTTGTTCGCGGCCTGTGACATGCCGGATATTTCATTAGATGCGATTCGCTGGCTGCTTGATTGTCGCGCACCGGGTGTGTGGGGTGTTTTGCCAGCACTGACGGCTGGACGACATGTTGAACCTTTGCTAGCGTATTATGATTTTCGTGCGGCGGGTTTATTTGAAAAAATGGTGCGGGAGAAAAGTTTCAGCCCAAGTCGTCTTGTTTCAAATTCGAAAATAGTAACGCCGACACCGCCCGCGCAGTTTGCCTCTGCCTGGCGTAATGTTAATACCCAGGCCGAGTTGCGTAATGAAATCAGCTAGTACTCAAAGTGCTAATTGATGTGGGCTAGTGCCTGGTAGTAACTGTACTTGCATTTTGCTGCCCGCTTTAAATTCGCCGCCCGTTTCAGGCAGGATTAGAAAACTGTTGGCGAGGACCATAGATGTTAGAATACCGCTTCCCTGCGCGCCTGTCAGAGTGCTGTGGTATTCACCCTTTTTAAATTCTGTGATTGCGCGTGCATAGTGTTTGCGCCCTGGTGGAATGCTTATTGTTTCATCAAGAATAGTTTCCAATTGAGGCAAAAAAAGTTGTGTCATTCCCTGCATTTTGCAGAGTGCGGGGCGAATAAATTGGTAAAACGTCACCATGCATGAAACGGGGTTGCCGGGTAGCGCAAAGACTAGGGTTTGGCGTGCATGGTTTTTAGGCATCAAGCCAAATGCGATGGGAAAACCTGGTTTTATCATTACCCGCCAAAATTTCATTTCGCAGCCAAGTGTATCGAGAACGTCTTTAACGTAATCATATTTACCTGCTGAAACGCCGCCGGCGATAATGGCAATGTCGCTTTGTAGTGCCAGAGTGATTTTTTTGCTGAGATCATCTTCATTGTCTTTAGCGATAGGCAGTATTTGTGCAATAGCACCAGATTCAATTATCTGAGCGGCGATGGAAAAGCTGTTGCTGTTAATAATTTTATCTGTTTCTAGAGTTTCACCCGGCTCGGTTAACTCATTGCCGGTAGCAAGAACAGATACCGTTGCTTGTTTATAAACTTCAATTTCCTGGTAACCAGCCGTAGCTAACATGCCAATTTCGCTTGGCCGTGCGGTAATGCCGCCAGCTAATACACGGTCGCCAAGTTGAATATCTTCACCTTTAAAGCGAACATTGGCCTGATGCTTACATGACTTAAAAATGCTTACAATCCCGTCGCATTGCTCAGTGTCCTCTATTCTCACCACTGAGTCTGCACCTTTTGGCATAGCTGCCCCCGTCATAATTTGCAGCGCTTCGTCTTTGTTAACGGTGTCGTTTGAAAGGTTGCCTGCTTGAATTTCTCCAATGAGCTTGAGTTTGACAGGCTTGTTTTGACTAGCCGTATTGATATCACTACATCGAACAGCGTAGCCGTCCATTGCGGAATTGTCCCAGGGAGGGTGTTCGCGCCGTGCAATAACATCGTTGAATAATGTTCGTCCCAGTGCGTCGGTAATGCAGATTTTTTCAGCAGAGGGCGGTGTTACATTGCTAAGGATAATATCGACAGCATCGTCAACGGAAATGCAGGTTTTTAATGTCAATGTGTTGTTTTTTATGTTGATCCCTAGACATAAGGCTCAGGTTTAAAAGTTTATATGTTTAATTCTACCATCAAATTGAGTGTTTGGTTTATAGGGCAGGCATGTGTAAAGTAGATTTTCTTGTGAAATTTCTTTAGTTATTTTAGTAATTAATTACAACTATGAATAGTTAATGGTAAGGGGTATTTTTGCCGATGATTTATTGATGTAGTGATTATATGAAAGTACAGGTGTTTTCAAAAATATGTGGATGATGAATGGTAAGCGATTGTTTTGTAAAAAAATAACGATAGTTTTCTTGTTGTTATTTTGTTTTCAGGCAGAAGCCAAGCAGCGTGCCCCTGAGCGAATTGAGGGCGCCACGATTGTAAATGCGGAAGAATTAATTGAGTTGTTTAGTAAGCATGAAAATACTGTGGTGATTGATGCTCGGCTTGCGTCAGATAGAAAGCAGGGCTATATCGAAGGCTCGGTTAATCTTGAAAATACTCTGACTGATTGTAATAAGCTTTTTACTATATTGAAGACTATGTCCGTGCCTGTTGTTTTTTATTGTAATGGCGATGATTGTTCGAGAAGCGCCGATTCGATAAAGATTGCGCTTTCATGCGGTTATAACAATGTTTACTGGTTCCGTGGTGGCTTTCATGAATGGCTTTTAAAAGGCTATCCCTATTTGAGGGATAGACGATAATAAATGTTAATGTTGATGCATAAACCAAAACATTCGATTCGGTTTACTATTGGGCTGGTAGTGCTGCTGTTTGGCTTGTCTGGTATTTTATTGTCAGCGGTAACCGGTCATATCTATCAGACACTGCTTTTAGATAGACAAAAGGAAGCATTTAAATCTTTTGCGGAAAGGAAGGCCGGATTTATACAAACCGAGATAGTAACGCGTACAACAGAGCTGGGGTTATCGGCTCAGGCCACCCAGGGATTTCGAAAGGCGATGGCCAGTAAAGATACTGCATTGATAAGTGCCCAGCTCGATGAGCGATTTCGCAGTTTTTATGTCAGCACGAAGCTGGTGGATTTGGAAAGTCTGCACCTGCTGGATTTGGATTTTAATGTGATAGGACGCTCGTTTAATGATGAAGAACATCAGGGTGAAAAGCATGAAGGTGAGGAAGAATTGGCTTGTCCGATTTTTTTGTCAGAAGCACAACAACGTGTTGGAGCTTCGCGGCTTAAAGTAGTATCGGAATTGTGTGTTTACGAAGACGATTCAGTTATAGCAGTATTGATACCTGTGGGGGGTATTAGGCTGAAGGGGTATCTATTGGCGGTGGTTGATCCAAGTCATAGCTTTCTCGATATGGAAGTCGATATGGGCATTCCTCTTGTATTGCATGATTATGGTTCTGGGAAGACCTATGATACGGATAGCTGGCCCGTGTCAACAGAAAGTGATCAAGTACTTGTTTGGGAATACATCCTAATGGGCTCGAGAAATATTCCTGCTTATAACTTTAAATTTGCATCTGACATTTCAGGTTTACAAGCGCAAATTAATGATACGCGGACATTGTTGTTGTCGGCAGCAACGGTTGTGACGCTGCTATTTATTTTGATCTCGTTATTTATTCTACGTAGAACAATGTTGCTGCCATTAGAGACGCTCAAAAAACACTTACTCAAAATAAAGAAAGATAAAAGTTTGCTTGGCAAAGAGATTCATGTGGAGGGTAACATTGAAATGTATGACCTTGCCGAAGGTTTTAACAGCATGTCTATGGAACTGCATGACCTCTATGGCAGCCTCGAAGATATGGCATTTACCGATACATTAACGGGCTTGCCTAATCGTGCACTGTTTAATGATCGCATTGAACAGGCGGCACGCAATGCGCGCCGAAATAATATGCCCTATGCGTTGATGGTTTTGGATCTCAACAAGTTTAAAATTGTCAATGATACCCTAGGCCATCATGTGGGCGATGAGCTACTTTGTGAGGTGGCCAAGCGCTTGAAAAGTTGTGTTAGGGAGTCAGACACTATTGCACGGATTGGCGGTGACGAATTTGCAGTTATTTTGAATGATGCGGGTGTTCAGAAAACGGCCATAGTGGTAGCAAAAAAGATGATTGAGAGAGTGGGGATGAAAATGCTTATTGAGGGTCATACGGTAGATACGGGAATAAGCGTGGGAATAGCGCTGTATTCAAAATCAAAAGAAGACAGTGAGACCTTGTTAAGACAGGCTGATGCAGCTATGTATCATGCAAAGAAAAATGATCTTGGTTATATGTGTTTTTCTGATATCAACAAACCTTCAAGTTTGGATGCATTTGTTATCTAGTTAAATAAGTATTTGTATTCAAGCTTACACTTGAACATTGATGTTTTTTTGTGCAAGTCTTAATTCATAAAATCTGATATATTCGCCCATCACTGGCTGCTAGGCAGCACGCTTGTTTGTGTTGTGTACGGTACTTTATGGATAAGGGCATAAATTTATGAAAAATCTTCTAAACGTTGTTGTTTTGATAGGCAGTGCAGCATTTTTTTCAACGTCAATCGCTGACACCGCGATCAACGATAATTTCACCTTTTATGGTGATGCGCGATTTGGCTATTATTCATTGGATCGCGATGAAAATGACGGCAGTGAGGATAAAACCGATGAGCTTAGATTGCGCATTCGTCCCGGTGTAAAAATAAAGTTTAATGATATTTTAAGCGGTCGAATTCGCCTCGCAGGTCGCTACTCCACTGATAAAAGAAATAACGAATATTTTAAAGTGTTCCAGAGTATTCCTGCGGGTGACGGTTTGCGTCGTGGTGATTCCACCATCGATGAGTTTAACCTTGCTTATCAAGCTACACCAAAGCTGGGTCTGCGTATTGGACGCATGCAGAGCAAGATTGAATTGGCGGGAGTGGCTAAAAAATCGCTGGATCGCAATAACAGCCCCAACACTGATATCAGCTGGACGGACGGCGTTTATTTGAAATACGCACTTTCCAGTGATTGGAAGGCACATTTTCTTGTTCAATATAATGATGCCAGCGGGGCCACGGAAGTCAGGCGTTCGCCCTTAAACTTTTCTGAAGACGATAGTCGCGTTAGCTATTTTGCTGCGCTGGTGAGCAATAAAAAATCCGGTGCCTTTGTTCAGCGCACGGTTGATGTCACTTATATCCCCAGCGCGCTGCGAACAGATGGTTCTGCGACAGGTAGAATAGATGATTACATCGCTTTTGTGGGGCGGGCGGCTGCCAGTTGGCCGATGGGTGAAAACGGCATGAAATTTCTATTGGGTGGTGAGCTGGGTTATGCGCCTAATACGCAAACTGAAGTCGCGTCGAGTATTGGTGGAAGCGCTGATGTAGGGGGTGTTGCCACGCAGGTCACTTTTAACTTTATCGATTTTATGCCCACTCATAGTTTTGGTCTTGTGCTGGCGCGTGCCGATGCCGGCTGGTTATTATCGCCTGATTTTCGTAACAACAACACTTTGCTTGAAGGACGTTATAAGTGGCAGCTCGACAAAAAAAATAAATTCGAAGCGCGACTGCGTCAGCGTGAAGATATTAAACAGCTGACGACAAAAACAGAAAAGAGAAGTGATCTGGATCTTTATATAAGATATACCTATAAATTCTAGATTGGTGTTCTATGGGGATGCATTGATTTTCTGTATAGGCTTTTGGTCTGTACAGGCAGCGATGAGAATAATAAGAAAACCTTTATTGTCTAATGGGTAGATTTTCCGAAAAGTGTAGATTCGAGTGAGGAAATAGCTGAATGAAAATCACCTTCCTTGGCGGTACAGAAACGGTAACCGGTTCAAAATATCTACTGGAAAGCGGTTCGAGCAGGATTCTGGTGGATTGCGGTTTGTTTCAGGGTTACAAATGGTTGCGTAAACGTAACTGGCAGCCCTTGCCGCTGGATATTAACAAGCTCGATGCCGTGGTGTTGACCCATGCGCACCTGGATCATTCTGGCTATATACCGGCATTATATCGACAGGGTTTTCGCAAACCGGTTTTTACTCACCATGCAAGCAAGGCTTTGTGCGGTATCTTGTTGCCGGATAGCGGCCACATTCAGGAAGAAGACGCCAAGTATTATGCGCGCCACAAGCTGAGCAAGCACGCAACGCCACAACCTCTGTATGACCGTGCCACCGCCGAGCGCTGCTTGACGTTATTTGAGTCGGTGGAATTTGGCGAAACCTTCACCGTCGGAGGCTTCAAGCTTCATTTGCAAAGCGCCGGACATATTCTGGGTGCTGGCAGTCTTATTGTTGAGGCAGAAGGCAAGCGTGTGGGTTTTTCGGGCGATGTGGGAAAGCCAAATGATATTTTAATGAATCCGCCTGAACCGCTTCCCGAGCTGGATGTATTGCTATTGGAATCAACCTACGGCAATCGCCGGCATCAGGATTCAGACCCGCTCGAACAGCTGGCGCAGATTGTCAACGAAACGGCGAAAAAAGGCGGTGTGTTGTTAATTCCCAGTTTTGCGGTAGGTCGCGCCCAGGCCCTGCAGCATATGCTGGCCACGTTGAGACGTGAAGAGCGTATCCCTGACATGCCCGTGTATCTGGATAGCCCAATGGCCATTAGCGCTTCGGACATCTATTGTCGTTATTCTCGGCATCACCGCCTGAATCGTGATCAGTGTAATCACTTGTGTGAGATGACCACGTATACCCGTAGTGTCGAGGATTCTATGGCACTGTCCGGACTGCGCTATCCCCACATTATTATAGCCGGCAGTGGCATGGCCACGGGTGGTCGTATTCTGCATCACTTCAAACGCTTGCTGGGCAACCATCGCACTACCGTGTTGTTTACCGGTTATCAGGCTGGCGGTACCCGTGGGGAAAAAATGATCGACGGTGCCGAAGCGGTGAAAATCCACGGTGAATGGATTCCCGTTAAGGCACAGGTAGAAGTCATGCACGGACTCTCGGGTCATGGTGATTACGTAGACATCCAGCGCTGGCTTGGGCGATCACAACTGACAAAAAATACGGATATTCATCTGGTGCATGGTGAGCCCGAAGCACTAGAGGCTATGCGTGATCATCTGCATCGCACTACTCCTTATACGGTTGACGTCGCTAGTTACCGAAGTATTTTGACGCTGTAGTAGTTTAACCTTTAAGCCCGCAGGGATTGCAGCTTGAAAAATCGTCATCTGGATATCCCCATTAAATTGCCGGTGGCCCTTGGCTGATCGAATTGCTTTTAGTCTCTGATGAAAGGATTTGACCTGTGCGTAGAGCATGGGTTTAGACTGAAGCCACAGTTATTCGTGCCTTGTCCGAGGTTATTTAAGATGAGAAAAAACGACGATAATGCTTTGCAAATCGTGTTGCTGGCGATTGAGATAGAGTTGCGGTGCAGCCTGTTGTATCAGGAATGGGCGCTGCGTTTTAAACCCTATGATTATGGGGTGAGTGTGCTGCTTGAGGGACTGGCCGATGAGGAGCGGGAGCATGCAGAGGAGTTTCGTGCCTTGCAGGAGGAAATTTCTAGTGATGAAGTGCCGGAGGATATGGCGCTGCCTCCTATGTTTGGTGCTTGCATGAAAAAGTTAGAAACGATTCAAGATCATTTCTTTGTTACCAGCCCTGTCATGGCATCCACTATTTTGGAAACGGCACTGGAAATCGAGCATTTTACCTGCCAGTTATACAAAGACCTCGAGCCGAAAACGTCTAATAGCGCTGTAGCAACAGTTTGCCATCGTTTGAGTAAGCATGAAGAAAATCACGCGAATATCTTAGTGGAGCGCCTGGAATTTGAAAAACAGAACGTTTCTCCAAATTAACGTACCTAATTTAGCGCAGGCAGTTGGTAGGGGGTGATTGAATGTTCAGGCTACAGACGCAGCATCTCGTTAGCACAAGTTGGACATAATGGCTTGCTGGCATTAGAAACACTCTTGGCTTAATCTTAACCCCGTGCCTTCTGACCACGCGTTTGAATAGCGGCAGTGAATGAGGAGAGTCATATAATATGCATGACAACACATCCGGTCTCACCACTACTGAGGCGCAAGCAAGGCTCGCCCAGTATGGCGAAAACGCTATTCAGGAAGAACGAGTAAGTCCCTGGCGTAGATTTCTTGCTTTTTTCTGGGGGCCGATACCGTGGATGATCGAAATAGCCGCTATCCTTTCTGCATTGGCCGGACGTTGGGAAGACTTCACGGTCATCACGCTATTACTACTCATCAATGCCGGTGTTGGTTTTTGGGAAGAGTTCAAGGCCGATAATGCTATTGAGGCACTCAAGCAGCATCTGGCTCACCTTGCCCGCGTATTGCGGGACGGGGTCTGGTGCGATATCCCGGCACGCGAGCTTGTACCGGGAGATGTAGTTTTTCTGCGCCTCGGGGATATCGTGCCAGCCGATGTTGAGTTGATGGCCGGTGACTACCTTAGCATCGACCAGTCAGCACTCACTGGCGAATCCCTGCCGGTGGATAAACAAATCGGCGAAACTGCCTATTCGGGTTCGGTGGTGCGCCAGGGCGAAATGCAGGGCAGAGTGGCTGCTACCGGTATGAATACCTATTTTGGCCGCACCGCACGTCTGGTCGAGACTGCGGAGACCCACTCACATTTCCAGCAGGCCGTGCTGCGCATTGGCAATTTCCTGATTTTGACGACGCTTAGCTTAGTCGTGGTGGTAATCCTGGTGGCCTTGTTTCGCGGTCATCCGTTCATCGATACCCTGCTGTTTGCACTGATCTTGACCGTTGCGGCGATTCCCGTTGCGCTACCCGCGGTGATGTCAGTGACCATGGCGGTTGGTGCCGCTACGCTGGCGCGGATGGAGGCGATTGTTTCGCGACTGGTGGCGATCGAAGAGTTGGCGGGGATGGATATACTGTGCTCCGACAAGACCGGTACACTTACTCAGAACGCGTTGACTGTGGGCGATCCCGTCACTATCAGTGCCGAGGCTCCGGAGGAGATCATCCTCGCTGCGGCGCTGGCCAGCGAGCGAGAAAGCCCCGACGTGATCGATGCCGCGGTGTTTAAGGCGCTGTTGGATAAAGAGGCGCTAGTGGGCAGTGAGATTCTTGCTTTTCGCTCCTTCGATCCGGTACGCAAATATGCCGAGGCCGACGTGCAGCAAGGCGAACAGCAGTTCAAGGTTGCCAAGGGCGCGCCTCAGGTGATTGTTACATTGACCGAGGCTGACGGCGACTTGGCGGAGCAGATACGAGCTGCTACCGACGAGCTGGCGGCGCACGGTTACCGCACTCTAGGTGTGGCGCGCACGGACCCTGATGGACGCTGGCGCTTCCTTGGGCTGCTACCGTTGTTCGATCCGCCGCGCGAAGATTCGGCCGCGACCATCGTCACTGTCGAGGGCATGGGTGTCGACGTCCGCATGGTGACCGGCGACCATGGTGCGATCGCCCGTGAGGTCTCGCGCGAACTTGGTCTCGGCACGCGCATCGTTTCGGCGCGCGAGGTCTTTGAACACGAGGGTAGCGACGGTGATGGTGTGCAAATCGAGGACGCCGATGGTTTTGCCGAGGTGTTTCCCGAGCACAAGTTCAAAATCGTGCGCACCCTGCAGGGTACCGGTCACATCGTCGGTATGACGGGCGACGGGGTGAACGATGCACCAGCGCTAAAGCAGGCCGATATCGGCATCGCCGTCAGTGGTGCCACTGATGCGGCACGTGCGGCGGCGGATCTGGTGCTGACTGCTCCGGGTCTGTCAGTAATCGTTACGGCGGTTGAAGAGGCACGTAAAATCTTCGAGCGTATGCGCAGCTACGCGGTGTTCCGCATCGCCGAGACCATTCGTGTCCTCGGCTTCGTCGCGCTGGCGATTATTATTTTCGACTTCTACCCGGTGACGCCCATTATGCTGGTGCTGCTGGCGGTTCTTAATGATTTCCCGATCATGATGATTGCCTATGACAACGTGCGTGTGGCAGAGCGCCCCGTTCAGTGGGTGATGTCGCGGGTACTTTCGGTTGCCGTGGTGGCGGGAACAACAGGTGTGATTGCATCCTTCGTACTGTTCTGGATTGCGCGTGACTATTTGCAACTGCCGCTGGAGCAGATTCAGACGGTGATTTTCCTCAAGCTGCTGGTGGCTGGGCACCTGACCATCTACATTACCCGCAGCGAACGCTGGTTCTGGCAACGTCCATGGCCTGCTGCGCGCCTATTCTGGACCACTGAAGCGACACAGCTAGCCGGCACACTAGCGGCCGTATACGGCTGGTTACTCGAGCCGATCGGTTGGACCTATGCGCTGTTGGTGTGGGCCTATGCGCTGCTCTGGTTTCCCATCAATAACGCTGCCCGGGTTTGGGTGCTGGATCTCTGGGAACACGGGCTCAGTCGACATGCACGTCATCTGGATCGGGTGAATGCTTCTCTCCACTCATGTCAGTGCCCGCCAGCCAGCTGCGACTGCCCGGCACCTTCCGCGATGGCTGCGGCTGACTGTGACAAGAAGGGATGATGAAAACTTGGTAAAAGTTATCGGCTGGCTACGATGGCGTTTTTCCTTCTTATGGCTTCATTGTCCAATACAACTGCTGAGTTCGTGAGCCGTTATGTTGATTTTTTCATGGGCTACACAGCGTCTGTATTTTCAAAATATGATGGGCCTAGTTGACGAACAAAGTTTGGGAGGGATAAAGGCAAAGGCAGATGGACATAAAATTGAGAATCGAATTAATGACCCGGTCTTGGAATGATCTTCGCGCCCAGATTCGTACTGCGTATTGCGGTATATGAGTCCCGATTGGGGCGTTTTCTCGATGCCGGACAGAATCTGACTGTGTAAGAAATTTATAGAAAACTCCCCTTGACCTATGTGCAGCACCTGGGATGTACTCTTGGTCTAGCTGGTGGTTAAATGGTTTGATGCCTAAAGGTGAGCGATATGTTAACAGTCAATGAATTGTCTAAAACAGCACAAACAACATCTGATGCTATTCGTCATTATGTACGTATCGGTTTGCTAACACCGACACGGGATCCGGGTAATGGGTATAAACTCTTTAATAAAGATGATGTGAATAAAGTAAAATTTATTTGCCGAGCAAAAGGGCTTGGTTTTACGTTACGCGATATACACACCATTTTCGATCACAGCAATAACAGACGGTCACCCTGTCCAGCGGTTAGAGAAATTATTTTACAGCGCATTGATGAAAACCGGCGTCGTTTGGTTGAAATGAACAGTTTGCAAGAACGCATGGATGATGCTTTAGTAAAATGGAAATCTTTACCTGACGGTGAGCCTAATGGTGAGGCGATTTGCCAATTGATAGAAGCAATAGATTGAAATTAATTTTTTGCACTGATGCAATTCCCTCCGTGGTCAGGTGTAAATATAAATATATGAAGAACAAGCAAGGAGCATGACATGAAAAGCGATCCGGTGTGTGGAATGGAAGTAACTGAGGACAGTAAATTTCATGCTGTTCATGCAGAGAAAAACTATAATTTTTGCAGTGCGAGTTGCATGCAAAAATTTGAGGCTGACCCTGCTCAATATGTCAAAACGGAATCGCTCACCGACCCGGTATGTGGCATGGCGGTCACAGATCAGTCAACGCATCACGTCGAGTATGGCAGTGAAACGTACTACTTTTGCAGTGATGGTTGTTTGAATAAATTTACGGCGTCACCGGATCAATATCTGGTGAAAGATAAAAAAGAAAAAGGTGGCTGCTGTTGCAGTAGTAAAAAAACCGCATCGTCTGAGCCAGCGAAAAAAGCGCAGGGTTGTTGTGGTGGGAAAAAGACAGATTCGCCTGAGGCTGCAGAAAAAAAGCATAGTTGCTGTGGTGGAAAACACCATGATCATCAAGCGGGAGAAAATTCAAGTCAGGCGGTGGACGAATCGGCGCTTTACACCTGCCCCATGCATCCCGAGGTGGAACAGCAGGGGCCGGGCAGTTGTCCTAAATGTGGTATGGCACTGGAGCCTAAGGGTGTGCCTCTGGTGGCGACTAAAACCGAATACACCTGTCCGATGCATCCGGAGATCGTTCAGGATCATCCCGGCAGCTGTCCCAAGTGCGGGATGGCTCTGGAGGCTGTGACGGTAGAGGCGGAGGATGATACCAGCGAACTGGATTATATGAGTCGTCGCTTCTGGGTTAGTGCTGTATTGGCTATCCCGGTGCTATTTAGCGCAATGGCCGCTGAATTTTGGCCCGAAGGCATGGCTGAGGTGATTGATCCCAACCTGCGTCAGTGGATTGAGATGGTAGTTTCAACCCCGGCAATACTCTGGGGTGGCTGGATATTCTATGTGCGCGCTATACAGTCGGTCATCACGCGCAATCTCAATATGTTTACACTTATTGGGCTCGGCGTATCAGTTGCCTGGGTCTATAGTGTTCTTGCCACAGTTGCTTCCGGCATTTTTCCGCCAGAGGTATTTAATGATGTTGGTGTGGTGCCGGTCTATTTTGAGGCCGCAGCTGTGATTACCGCGTTGATACTGCTGGGTCAGGTGCTGGAGTTACGGGCGCGCAGCCAGACCAACGCTGCGATCAAACTATTACTGGGGTTGGCACCCAAGACTGCACGTATTATCCGCGATGATGGTACGGAAGAAGATATTCCTATGGAGCATGTGCAGGTCGGCGATAGGTTGCGGGTGCGACCCGGAGAAAAAATACCGGTGGACGGTGATGTGATCGATGGCGAAAGCAATGTTGATGAGTCTATGGTGACCGGCGAACCTCTCCCTGTGGGCAAGGCTGCGGGTGAACGCGTGATCGGCGCCACGGTCAATGGTACTGGCAGTCTTCTGATGCGAGCCCAAAAGGTGGGTGCTGATACTTTGCTGGCGCAAATTATACAAATGGTTGCCGATGCACAGCGCTCCCGGGCGCCTATACAGAGATTGGTCGATGTTGTTTCCGGCTACTTTGTACCTGCGGTGGTGGTTATTGCCATCATTACCTTTATCGTCTGGAGCCAATGGGGCCCGGAACCCGCTATCGCTTACGCGGTGATCAATGCCGTAGCGGTATTGATCATTGCCTGCCCCTGTGCGCTGGGGCTTGCTACACCCATGTCGATCATGGTGGGTACCGGTAAAGGCGCGATGATGGGCGTATTGTTCAAGAATGCTGAAGCCCTTGAAGTGTTGAGAAAGGTGGACACGCTAGTAGTGGATAAGACAGGTACGCTTACTGAAGGTAAACCTAAACTGGTGGCTGTGAATTCAATCGTTGATCTTACGGAAGATGCGGTGTTACGACTCATTGCCAGTCTTGAGCGTGCCAGCGAGCATCCTCTGGCTGAAGCCATTGTGCGAGGTGCCGAAGAGCGGGGGATAACTCTGGTTCAGGCAGATAATTTCCAGTCCGTGACGGGCAAAGGTGTGACCGGTGATGTTGATGGTTACAGTGTTGCAATGGGTAATTTAAAGTTGCTGGAAGACCTGGGTATTGACGCTGGGGATCTTCCTCAACAGGCCGATGTACAGCGTGCTGATGGTCAGACTGTGATGTTCTTTAGCATTGATGGTAAAGCGGGTGGTCTGGTTGGCGTTGCTGACCCCATAAAAGAAACGACTCCCGAGGCTATTAGTGATCTGCATGCAGCCGGCATCAGGGTGGTAATGCTCACGGGTGATAGCCGCAAGACAGCAGAGGCTGTCGCTGCCAAGCTTGATATCGATCAGGTTCAGGCCGAGGTTTTGCCAGATCAAAAAGCTGCGGTGGTCAAGCAGCTACAGGATGAAGGGCATATTGTGGCGATGGCCGGTGACGGCATCAACGATGCTCCGGCGCTGGCTCAGGCGCATGTGGGTGTGGCGATGGGTACTGGTACTGATGTGGCTATGGAGAGTGCCGGTGTGACGCTGGTGAAAGGTGATTTGCGTGGCATCGTGAGAGCGCGGCGTCTGTCGCATGCGACTATGCTTAATATTCGTCAGAACCTGTTTTTTGCATTTATTTATAATGCTCTGGGTGTGCCGGTTGCTGCTGGTCTGCTCTACCCCTTCTTTGGGATTTTACTGTCACCCATCATTGCCGCGGCAGCGATGAGCTTTAGTTCAGTATCTGTTATCACCAATGCACTCAGACTAAAGAGAGTGAAATTGTAAGATGCATCAGAGTGCGATGTATGTACCTGTAGAAAAATAAGGAGGTTTACTGCATGAGTGGTGATACAGGATATGCCTATGGGATGTGGGTGGTGGCGGCTTTTAACGCCGGTTTGTTTCTCTTTTTTGTTTTGAGTTTTCTCAAGCCTCGGGGCAGTGAGGAGTGGCGCAGCATGGGGGTGGTTGCCGCCTTTTTGGTAGCGCTCTTTAGTGAGATGTATGGTTTCCCCTTAACCATTTATCTGCTCACTGGCTGGTTGGGTGATGCCTATCCTGCGCTGCAACCATTTAATCATAAGCTTGGTCATCTCTGGGTGGTGGTATTTGGTGGCTCAACGCTGGCATGGGTGATCGTGATGGGTCTGAGTCTTGTGTTTTTGGTTATGGGTTATACCTTGCTTTCAAAAGGTTGGACGCAGATCCACACTGCTCGCGGTGGTTTGGTTACCGATGGGATCTATGCTTATGCTCGCCACCCACAATACACAGGGCTCTTCTTCATGATCGTTGGGTTTTTGGTGCAGTGGCCAACACTGCTTACCGTGTTAATGGCGCCTGTTTTACTTTTCGCTTATGTGCATCTGGCCAGAGTTGAAGAGCGGCGCGCGGAGGCTGAGTTTGCTGAAGCATATAACACATACGTGCTCAATACGCCGGCATTTTTCCCACCTCTTAAACAGTGGAAGGCTTTTTTAACAACAGAGATCCATGAAGAAAAAACGCACTAATTGGTATCTTAACAGGAGCTAAAGCATGGAAGGTTTGATCACATTTTTAATTTTTGCAGGATTGTTTTATTTTATGATGCGCCATGGTTGTGGTGCACACATGACCCATGGTCATGGTGGGAATGAACATTCTCATGATGACAGCAAGGTTGCGAAGTATATAGACCCTGTTTGTTCTAAGGAGGTTGAGGCAGAGCAGGGTTATGGAAAGATGTATCAGGGGAGTTTGTATCGTTTTTGCTCAAAGGATTGTTTGGATAAGTTTGACGTTGAACCAACACGTTATCTTGAAAAAGAGCAAGGGGAGAAATCATGACATGTAAACATCATACGCGAGGTATTTCTTTACTTGGAGTGGGTCATGCTACCAGTCTTTTGTTGGCGATCAGTTTTGCACTTTGTATTGGTTTTGACTTGGTGTTTCCCGACCATGCCATGTATGAAACCTGGCAAAAACTATTACCCGGTTTTGAGTGGTTGAGCTGGAAAAGTTTTTTTATTGGAACATTAGAAGCGTATGGTTATGGCTGGTATTTTGCATTGATTTGGGTGCCGATTTATAACTTCGTCACGCTTCGAAGCTTACGAGAGAAGTCTTGAGATGGATGGCGCAGGTGACGCAGTGGTTGTTGCAGGTCGGGAGATCCTGGAATATCTGCTGGCTGGCTATGACGGGTCGGTTGCGGTGTGTTTGTGGAACGGCGAACGTGTCCACGGCGATGTCGACGCCCCCTGTACTGTAGTTTTCCGGCAGCCCTCGGTGCTGCGTCATCTGGTGTTGCATCGCGATCTGGTTCACCTTGCAGAGCCTTTTCTGGCAGGCGAGCTGGATTTGCAGGGTGACATGGAGAGTTTATTTGACCTGACGCAACATGTAAGCACGCTGCATTTTTCCTGGTTGGGCAAGTGGCGGTTGCTGCGGTGTGCATTGCAGTTGCCAGGATCCCGAACGTCGGATTTACATGCCATTCGTGACAGAAGGTCAATGCAGCACAATAACACCAAACAGAGCATCGCCTACCACTACGATGTCAGCAATGACTTTTACCGCCTGTGGTTAGACCCCGAGATGGTCTATTCCTGCGCCTATTTTCGCGATTCTGATCAATCGCTGGCCAGTGCCCAGCAGGAAAAGCTGGATTACATTTGTCGTAAACTGCGCCTGAAACCGGACCAGCAATTGCTCGATATCGGTTGTGGTTGGGGCGCTCTGGCCATCTGGGCTGCCCGGCATTATGGCGTGCAGGTACATGGCATCACCCTGAGCGAGCAGCAATATCACTACACTAAAGAACGAGTGCTTAGTGAGGGGCTTTCAGAGCAGGTGAGTATTGAACTGCGCGATTACCGTGACCTGTCCGAAGAGGACCGCTACGATCGTGTCGTCAGTGTGGGCATGTTCGAGCACATCGGGGTGGCTAATTTTCCGCTTTATTTCGGTGTCGTCAAACGGGTACTCAAACCGGGTGGGCTATTCCTCAACCACGGTATCACCAATGATACCGGCTGGCGGGATACCCCGATTACCCGCTTCATGAATCGTTATGTCTTTCCCGACGGCGAGCTGGCGCGTATCAGCCATGTGGGGGATGCTATGGAGCAGGCTGGTTTCGAGATCATCGACGTGGAAGGACTGCGTCGCCACTACGCTCTGACCCTGCGCCGCTGGGTACAGGCGCTGGAGAAACAGCATGAGCAGGCTGTGGCGATGGTGGGCGATGCCACCTACCGGGTGTGGCGCCTGTATATGGCGGGCTGTGCCTATTACTTCGGTGAGGGCAGTATCAATATCTATCAGGTGTTGGCCAGTCCTGTACACCAGCCATTGGCCACACCGCTGCGGCGAGATGATCTTTACGAAAAGGATTGTGCAGGAAAAGCGTGTGGATGTGAGGAGAGAGCCAGAGCAGTCAAGCTAATAGAGGGATCCTGATAAGTTTGACGACGAGCCTGAAGTTATCTCAATAATAGAGTGGATAACAGACTATGACATGTAGCTATCACAGACAGGAGTGGGGCGTGAGTCACGCAACCAGTCTTTTGTTGGCAATCAGTTTTACACTTCACGATGGGCGGGAGTAGAGTGCTAATGGAAAAAAAATGCATCTGCCAGGAGACCCAGCGCCACTTTCTTGATCGGGCGTTTGATCGCCTCAAACTGAAGGGGGCGCAGCGAGAGATGCTGTTGTCATCATTCCGGGAGGTGCGAGTAACTGTGCCGGTAACCTTGCGCCACAACGGTGAAAATACCCTGCATACCTTTCAGGGCTATCGCGTCCAGCACAATCATGCACGTGGGCCGTTCAAGGGTGGTTTGCGCTTTCACCCCGATGTCAACATGGGTGAGACGCGGGCACTGGCGCAGTTGATGACCTGGAAGACGGCTCTGGTGGATATCCCATTTGGCGGTGCCAAAGGCGGTATCGCGGTTGATCCGAAACAGTTAAACGATACGGAACGTGAGGAGCTTTCGAAACGTTTCTGCCAGAAAATGGCGCCGATCATCGGTGTGCACGATGACATTCTTGCTCCGGATATGGGGACCAACCAGCAGGTGATGGCGTGGATGCTGGATGAGTACAGTAAAACCCATGGCTTTAGAACGGCCGTTGTTACTGGTAAGCCGGTGGAGCTGGGCGGCTGTGCCGGGCGGCTGGAAGCAACTGGCCATGGAGTCGCCCATCTGGCCCATAAAGCCGCTGAGGAAATGTCACTCACCCCCGAGAAGAGTCGGGTGGTAATTCAGGGGTTTGGCAATGTCGGTTCCCACACGGCCATCAGTATGGCGAACAAGGGATACAATATCATCGCACTCTCCGATGTTGACGGGGGTGTTTTTGCTGAGGATGGCATTCCGATAGATCGCGCCCTGGCGCATGTGCGTGAGATAGGTGGACTGGTGGGTCTGGCCGGTACCCTGCCGATTAGCAATACCGAATTACTAGAATTACCCTGTGACATTCTGATCCCTGCCGCACTGGAAGCTACCATCACCTGTGATAATGCTGAAGCCATTCAGGCTAAGCTGATTTTGGAGGCTGCCAATATGCCGGTGACACATCGAGCCGATGATCAATTACGGCAGCGTGGCGTGGTCATCGTGCCAGATTTGTTGGCCAATGCGGGCGGTGTGTTGGCTTCTTATTACGAGTGGGTACAAAACCTTCAACAGTTCCCGTGGGACCGGGAGCTGGTGTTGAGCCGTCTGGAAAAACGCCTTTTTCATGTCTACGAAGCTGTGCGCGATCTGGCGCAGGAACGCCAGGTGGATATGCGTACCGCAGCCTATGAGCTGGCTATCGGGCGGGTTGATCAGACTGTTCGGTTGCGGGGTTTTTGAGAAAAGAATGAAAACATGAGGCAGCTGATGACAATGGATGGCCACATATTAATGCGGTATTGCCTGCCGAGCTGGCCGCGCCTTTTTTATGATTGCAGCCTTAATCAGAAGCTGCTCTGCACCCCGTTTCTATTGTTGGCGTGGGCGCTGCATATAACTATCTCTCTTTATCAGATCTGGTTCTTACATTGCGCTAAGGTGCGAGGGAGGGATGATCTTGACCGATAGGCAAGTGACCATGTCCCCATGTTTCCACGAAATCCGTTTTCATGGCCGCGGAGGTCAGGGGGCAGTTTCGGCGGCAGCATTGCTGGCTCTGGCCGCCTTCAACGAAGGTTTCGAATCCCAGGCTTTTCCCAAGTTCGGATCTGAGCGGCGTGGTGCGCCGGTGGAGGCCTATGTGCGTATCAGCAGCACGGTGATTCGAGGTCATAATCAGGTTTATGCGCCGGATGCGGTGGTGATTCAGGATGTGAGCCTGCTACGTTCCAAAGCACTGTTGCAGGGTTTGAAAAACGAGGGATTAATCGTATTGAACAGCGAACAGCAAGAGGCTGATTTTAACAAAGGAAGGAATGGCTCTCGTTGGATTTGTCTCCCTGGAAATCGTATTGGTCAGAATTTTTTGGGGAGGCCTTTGCCTAATACTGCTTTATTGGGTGCCTTAGCCGCCGGAACCGGATGGGTTAATCTGCCTGCGCTAGAGCAGGCGGTGGAAAGTCACCTGGTCAGAAAGGGCGAAGAGATGGTGAAGGCCAATATCGAAGCCCTGCGTGAAGGGTACCGATTTGTCTCGCAGGGAGAGGGAGTGGTCTCATGAAAAAGCTGCTGGAAGGTTCGCAGGCGGTGGCCGAAGCGGTGCGCTTATGCCGGCCGCAGGTGGTGGCTGCCTACCCTATCACACCCCAGACCCATATTATTGAACGGCTGGCGCAGCACGTGGCCGATGGCGAACTGGAAGCGGAGTTTATCAACGCCGAGAGCGAGTTCGGCGCCGCCTCGTTGGTCCTGGGGGCCGTCGTCGGTGGCACGCGGGCCTTTACCGCTACTGCCTCACAGGGTTTGCTGCTGATGACCGAGGTACTCTACAACATTGCCGGGATGCGTCTGCCGGTGGTGATGGTTTGCGCCAACCGTGCCATTGGTGCGCCAATCAATATCTTCAGCGACCATCAGGACAGCATGGCGTTGCGCGATGCGGGCTGGATACAGCTATATGTGGAAAGCAATCAGGAGGCCGTTGACAGCGTGATCCAGGCCTACCGCATCGCCGAGGCCTGCGAGCTGCCGGTGATGCTGTGCATGGACGGGTTTTTCCTCACACACACTTTTGAGCCGGTGGAGTTGCCGACACAGACGGCAGTGGATGAGTATCTGCCTGCCTTTCACTTCGACCGCACCCTCGATCCCGGTCAGCCCATGACGCTGGGCGGGGGCAGCGAACCGGATAATTATCAGGAATTTCGTATGGCTCAGCATGACGCGATGGAGAATGCCGTGACGGTAGTCGAAGCGTTTGACACCAGCTTCGGTGAACAGTTTGGCCGTGTTTATAACGGTCTGGTGCAGGCTTATCGCCTGGAAGGTGCGCAGACGGTGTTGCTGGGGCTAGGTTCGTTGATGGGTGCGGTACGCGATGTGGTTGATAAGCTGCGTGATCAGGGGCAATTGGTGGGAGCGCTGCGCTTGCGCTGTTTTCGCCCCTTTCCTGCGCAAACCCTGGTTCAACAGCTGGGTGTCACCCAACGGATCATCGTCCTGGAGAAGGCCTTCAGCGCCGGTGCAGGCGGTATTGTTGCTACTGAGCTGCGGGCCGCCTTGCAACAGGCGGGTATGACAACGGCCGTGGAGAGTGTGATTGGCGGTTTGGGTGGCCGCGATTTGACCCCGGAGGTCATCGAGGCGATTTTCCATGGCGCGCAGTTAGATGACAATGGTGCCAGTTGCCGGTTCGTACCGCATGAATATAACCCTGTTGAGTAAGGAGAATTCCATGGATAAGCGCGACCCCTTCCGCCATAACGTGCTCACCTCCGGTCATCGTGCCTGCTCCGGTTGTGGCGAGGCGATGGCGGCGCGTATGGTCACTGATCTGATTGGACCGGATGCCATCTATGTCAATGCCACCGGTTGTTTGCAGGTGTTTACTACACACAATGAACAGAGCGCCTGGCAGGCACCGTGGATCCACTCGGTTTTTGCCAATGCAGCAGCGGTGGCCTCCGGCATCGAGGCAGCTCTGCGCGCCCGAGGTAAAGATACTCCGGTGGTGGTTCAGGCGGGAGATGGCGGAACCTTCGATATTGGTTTGCAATGTCTCTCTGGCATGATCGAGCGCGGTCATGACGTGCTATTTGTCTGTTACGACAACGAGGCCTATATGAATACCGGTGTGCAGCGTTCCAGCTCCACACCCCATGCGGTGCGTACTACCACCTCGCCATCGGGGCGCCTCAGTCAGGGTAAACATCATCTGAAGAAAGATGTGATTTCTATTATTGCGGCGCATCACCCGCCCTATGCAGCCACTGCGACGGTGGCCTATTTTCCCGATCTCAAAGCCAAGGTGGAGAAGGCTATGAGCATGAAAGGGCCGCGTTTTCTCCAAGTATTATCACCCTGTCCGCTGGGCTGGGAACACGACAGCGCCTTGTCCGTGACGGTTTCCCGTCTGGCGGTGGAGACCGGTCTGTTTCCGCTACTGGAGCTGGAGCATGGCGAGCTCACCGGGGTAATGCGGCTGGCGGTGCAAAAACCGGTAGAAGATTATCTGCGCTTACAGGGGCGTTTCAAACATCTGTTCGGCACTAAAGAGGGTGCGGTGGAGCTGCGTCATCTGCAAGCTCTGGCCGATGCCCGCATTCGCCGTTACGGTCTGTTGGAGGCCGAAACCGAATGGGATACGGAGCGCAGCTCCCAGGTGTCTCGTCATGGCCGTGGCGGTTATGTGATAGCACAAAGAGGCATGGGCAGGGAGTTAGACAATGAGCTCTAAACTTGCCGTAGCACCGGGTAGTAGCAAGGCATATCAAACGGGTGACTGGCGAACCCAGCAACCGTTTTACAGGGATAAATGGCCGCCATGCAGTCAGGTCTGCCCGGCATCTGAAGATATCCAGGGCTGGCTGGCGCTGGCCAGTGACCGGCAATGGGAGGCGGCATGGCGTAAACTCTCGGAGCGCAACCCCTTTCCGGCGACGATGGGCCGTATCTGTTATCACCCCTGTGAATCGGCCTGTAACCGCAAACACCTGGATAGTGCTGTAAATATCCATGCCATGGAGCGCTACCTCGGTGACCTCGCTATCGCTCAGGGATGGCAGCATAAAGGGCTTAAAAAAATATCACAGTCGCAACGGATCGCCGTAGTGGGTGCCGGCCCGGCGGGTCTCACCTGTGCGTTTCAATTGGCACGTAACGGCTATCCGGTGACGATTTTCGATGCGCAGGCAGAGCCCGGCGGTACCCTGTATAACGGCATTCCCGATTACCGCCTGCCCAAATCGGTATTGGCCAGCGAGATTGATGCGATTCTCGCTCTGGGTATAGAGTTGCATCTGAATACCCCTGTAGGCATGAAAATCAGCACAGGTGATTTAGGTGATGAATTCGATGCCATTTTTCTGGCTATCGGTACCCAGCAGCCACGACGCTATCAGGGTAGCGATATATCAAATCACAGCGTGATGGGCGGTATCGACTTTCTTCATCGTTTGAATCGTGGTGAGCAGATCATGTTACCAAAGCAGGTGGCAGTGGTGGGCGGTGGAAACACCGCCATTGATGTCGCACGCTGTGCCCGGCGTATGGGGGCTGAGGTGTCAGTGGTCTGCGCACAAGACCCCCATGGCAGTCATCACCACAAGCAGGGAACAGAGATGCCCGCATCGCTACAAGAGGTCGTCGAGGCCGAAACCGAGGGGGTTATTTTTCTCTATCGTACCGGGGTTCGTCGTCTGGTGCGTAGCGGTGAGCACCTTTCTGGCGTGGAAGTGGCCCGTGTCGATCAGGTGCATGACCGTCATGGCGACTTTAATCCGCTGTTGTTTGAAGGTACAGAGCAGTTTGTGCCTGCTGGTCTGGTGATCTTTGCTATCGGTCAGGAGGTAGATTGGTCAGGGCTGGAGAGCTTGGAGGAAGCCACGCAAGCGGACGGCGTCTGGATCGGTGGTGATGCCGCCGGTAAACCCAAGATGGCGGCTGCTGCGGTAGATAGTGGTTTTCAGGCGGCGATGTCTATCCTGGCCGTTTTGAAAGGCGAGTCACCGGTAACTGATGCGCATAAAAAAGCGCAGATCACCTTCAAACAGATGCAACTGCACTACTACCCGAAACAGACTCGCCATGAAGGTGAGGCATGTGAGCAACGTCTCGATGGTTTCGATGAAATCGTCAAGGGTTTGGCTGACAGCGATGCCGAACATGAAGCCGGACGTTGCCTGAGCTGCGGCGTTTGTTTTGAGTGTGACAACTGCTGGCATTTCTGCCCTGATGCTGCTGTGATAAAAAAAACGGGTAGTTATGAGATCGACTATGACTATTGCAAGGGCTGCGGTATATGTGCTCAGGAGTGTCCCTGTGGACATATTGATATGGAAGCGGTAACGGAGTAATTGGAGGAAAAAAATTATGGCATGGTTTGCAGATTATGGGTGGTTATTGCTTTTGTTGGTGTTGTGTTGTGTCGTCATGTTGTTTTTCACGCGCAGTAGACAGGGCCAGTCGGATAGTGACAAAGATAAACACCAGCACTAATTTCAGGGTATGGTGATGAGCGACACGAAAGGCGGCATTCATTCTGAAGCACCGGTAGAGATTGCTGGTGCCGGTCCGGCCGGATTGGCCGCGGCGATTACATTGGCTCACGCAGGACGCCGGGTAGTGGTATTTGAAATGCAGAAAGAGGTGGGCCACCGTTTTGGCGGTGATTTCCAGGGACTGGAAAACTGGAGCACCCGAGAAGATGTATTGCAGGTGCTGGAAACCTTAGGTTTGACGACTGACTTTAATGCCATGCCTTGTCGTGACGGCACCGTTTTTGATTCCGCTGGTAAACCGTATGAGATTAATAGTGATGAGCCACTTTTTTATATGGTGGAACGGGGTTCCGATTCCGGTACGCTCGATAGTGCCTTGCTAAAGCAGGCCCAATCTCTTGGTGTTGAGGTGCGCTTCAACAGTCGTTTGCGCCACTTGAACGGCGAAGGTATTCTGGCCGCTGGCCCACGCGCAGCTGATGCCATTGCAGTGGGATACCACTTCGAGACCGATATGGCGGACGGCTACTGGGCGATCTGTGACAATGAGCTGGCACCGCAGGGCTATGCCTATCTGTTAGTGATGAACGGCAGGGGCACGGTCAAGAGCTGCATGTTTTCAGGTTTTAAACAGGAGAAGCTTTACGTACAGCGAACCCTGGATGCTTTTCAAAGGCTGGTCGGCCTGGATATGCGCAACCCCCGGCCTCACGGTGGTAGTGGCAATTTCCATATCCCGCGTAGCGCTTACAGTGGCACCCATCCATTGATAGGTGAACAGGCTGGTTTTCAGGATACACTCTGGGGTTTCGGTATGCGTCTGGCAATTTCTTCCGGAGTATTGGCCGCGCAGAGCCTGTTGAGCGGTGACAACTATGACACGCTCTGGAAGCGTGAGTTGAAACCACAAATGGAGACTTCTGTCGTCAATCGTGTCTTGTATATTCTGATGGGCAAGCGTGGCTATGAGTGGTTTTTGCGGCAGCTTGTTTCCAGGCCTAATTTGCGCGAGTCACTGCGGCGGCAGTATCAAGCTTCCTGGTCTAAATATTTGTTGGGACCGTGGGCCAGGCACCGCTACCAGAGCCAGCGCAAAGATGTCTCTTGTAATCATGTTGATTGTCATTGTGTTTGGTGCCGTGGGGAGTGTTGTCCTCATGACTGATTTGTTTCTCAGGGGAGATAAGCTATGACATTTTTTTTGCAAGGCCTCAATAATCATGAGTTGGTAGCACCGGGTAGCATTTTCAAAAAAGCAGTGGTTGAAAAGCTGGATGCAAAAGCGGGTGCACACGCCATTGATAAACATGAGCATCTAGGAGAAAATCATAATCACAATCAGCAAAAGGTTGTTGCGCAAAAGTATCGATCAGTTGATCAGTTACCTCAGCAGAATAGCAATATTTTTGCCGGGCAAATTATGAGTTCTTCAGTGGTGCCATTAGGTTCAGATGCAACCGTAAATGAAGCGCTGGCGTTGTTTCGTTCAAACAAAATTCGCCATCTTCCTATTCTTTCACCTGAAGGTAAATTAGTTGGCATAGTTTCAGACAGGGATATTTTTCACTATTTAGCAGGGCTTGAGGAAAGTCATGCGCTAGAGCCGCAAAATCCAAGAGACAAAGAAATATCGCAATTGATGATATCACCTGTTTTGACGGCTAGTGAAGATACCGATGTGCGTTATATAGCGCGCTTGTTTGTTGAGCGGCATGTTGGAGCGCTTCCTATTGTTGCAGAGGGAAAGTTAACGGGTATCATTTCACGTAGCGATGTGCTGAGTGCTGTGATGCGCCATTTTGAATTGGAGCTGTGGGCATAGTGCTAAAGTTTTGTTTTGAGTTGTAAAAGAGTTAGCTTATGTCTAAGGCTATGAAAATTGGTGTGGTGTTGAGTTCGGGCGGTGGACGAGGTGTTTTTGCCCATACAGGTTTTTTGCAAGCGCTGGAAAATCTGGGAATTGAAGTGTCTACCATTGCAGGTTGTAGTGCAGGTGCATTGGTGGGTGGGGTTTATGCAAGTGGTACAGAGTTGCAGCAGTGGGCGAAAATAATCGCTGAAGTGGATACCGGTGAATATTGGACGCCTGATTCGTGGTTCCAATTTTTTTGGAAAATGGTAGTACATAAAGGGCGTGGTTACACGGGTTTATCCGACAATAAATCAGCTATTGAATTTATTCGTAAAAACCTCATAGAGAAGACATTTGAGGATTGTCGTATGCCCTTTTATAGTCTTGCGAGTAATTTAACGCAGGGAACGAAAACCTTGTTTTCAAAGGGTGAGCTGGCACCGCGTATCATGGCCAGTGCGGCAATGCCGGTGTTGTACCGCCCGGTAGATGTTGAAGGGGAGTTGTTTTGTGATGGTGCGACAATAGAATTATCATCCACCGAAGCTATTTGCTGTCGGCATCACATGGATGCATTAATTGTTCATCATGCATCGGTGTGTCGTGAAGGTCCTGAAGGGATGAAACATGCCTTGCGGTCACCTTGGTCAGTTGCAGAAATTATTCATTTATTACTATATAGAAAGCGTCCATGGTATTTAAGTAACCAACCACTTTCTTTTCATCATTGCCGTTGTGGTTGTAAGACCCCTGTGCTGGTGGTCGAACCCGATCTTCCTGAGCTTCGATGGCCTCTCAGAAAGGGTGGGGTTGATGTGCAAAAAGAAGCGCAGCGGCAAGCTGAAATGTTGTTGCATCCCTTTGTTGCTTCACTGAGAAATGATACGCAGCAATTACATCAATTATTTTCAGTTTATAATTGATAATTGGTTATAACTGAAATTTGATATGCGAGGTTTAAATATTGTCTGATCATTATGTCTGGTTAATCTGGTCGAGTGCTTTTCTTATTCCCTGGCTGTTAGTTTATATAGCATTCCCCGCGCAACGGCGGGCTATGTTATGGGCAAGCGTGTTTACTACGCCGTTTGGTTTGACTGAGCCTTTGTTTGTTCCTGAGTACTGGATGCCTCCGAGTTTGTTTGATCTTGCTGAGAACACGGGCTTTGACATTGAAAGTCTGATTTTCTGTTTTGGCATTGGTGGTATTGGTTCGGTTTTTTATAATTTACTGACTCAAAAAATACCTCAAGCGGTAGCTGCTTGCGAACGCCATAAATCATTGCATCGACATCATTACAAAGCGCTGGCTACTCCTTTTGTTGTTTTTGTGGCGCTTTATTTTTTCCCTTGGAATCCAATTTATCCGTCTATTGTTGCTATGTTTTCCGGTGCGGTATCGACGGCTCTTTGTCGGCCAGATTTAAAACGAAAAACATGGATTGGCGGATTATTGTTTTTAGTTTATTACGCAATTTTTCTTGCAGGTTTGGAATGGACTGCACCGGGTTATATCGACAGAGTTTGGAATATGGATGTATTGTCGGGCGTGACAGTGGCGTTTATGCCTTTAGAAGAACTGCTGTTTGCGATTGGTTTTGGCATGTATTGGTCAGGTGTGTATGAACATTTTACTTGGCGAAAATTAGCCAAAACCTGATTGTTTGTAGAGCAAGCTATGGCGCTCTTATAGTTTTTTTAGTCTTTTTCAGCTGAAGTAAAAAATGTATAAGGTTATGAAAATTGAATGGCTTGCTATTTAGTTATGTTATTGAAAAATCACTTTATTAATTTTTGATAGTGCCTCGAGAAAAGTATTGTTAGTTAAAGGAAGTTACTATTTGTTAGCGCCGCAACGAGGAGGAAAGCGTGTTACCTGTTAATAAGTGCTTGTAGGCTTCGCTAAGTCATTGTATTATAGCCCGTGCCGCATATTCGGCTAGCAGTTGATAATTCAACTGAGCTATTACATCTTATCTAGGTCTCCTTTAAGAAATACTTTTTCGGTTTTTTCACGTAAGTTACCTCGCATGATATGTAATAAAATTTTTCAAACTTTGTAATAGAGGTAGTTTTCATGACAACTGGTACAGTTAAATGGTTCAACGAATCTAAAGGATTCGGTTTTATTTCTCCTGATGATGGCACTGCAGATGTATTCGTACATTTTTCTGCTATCGCTAGCGAAGGTTTTCGTACTTTAGCGGAAGGCCAGAAGGTTAGTTTTCAGGTTGAATCTGGACCAAAGGGGCCACAAGCAACTCAGGTTACTGTTTAACATTTGTTAAATAAGTTTTGATTGCACAAAAGACCCTGCGATAATTCGCGGGGTCTTTTTGATTCAGTTGCTCTAAACGGCAAGATTTTGCAGCTTTACAGCCAAGGACAAAACATTGAAAAAAATATTTGTAGGGAGTTTACCTCCTGAGGCCACTGAAGAGAGTGTTACAACTTTGTTTTCGGAATTCGGTAAGGTCAGATCTATACGTCTTGTTACGGATGTTTTTTCTGGACGATGTAAAGGTTTTGGATTTCTTGAAATGGAAGGTCACGAAGCTCGAGCTGCCATCGCTGCACTTGATGGTAAAATGTTCGGTGATAAAAATTTAAAAGTTCGTTATGAAGAAGCTAAAGTGAAAGGTAAAGGCGGTCGTCGTCGTTAACCTGGAAAATTAGCAGGAATTAAAAAGCCCACCGCTTAAGCCAGCTCATCCTGAGAAGGCTTAGAGCGATGAGTATTGCACACCTTAGAAATTTCACCTTCCGGTGCAATAACACCATTTGAAAGCTTTACTATTGCTGTAGCAAATTAACTACCTAGCATAAAAGTCAGCAAGCGGCCTAAGCGGACTTTCATTTGATTGAGTATCTAACCGACACTGTTGCTGTCACAGAAAGCTCCCCTGGCTCGAATGCACCTTGGGCTAAATCTGCAACGCGAGCTCTCTGATTAAATTCATAGGATTCAAGTCGAATGAGACCTCCTCCTTCCTTCACGTACAATACTTTTCCAATATTTACACCTGAGCTTATTGCTAGTATTTCTGCCTTTTTCTTAGCTGCCTCTATCGCAGATCCAAGCGCTTTTCTTTCTAGTACATCACGATCTTTTGTATCTAAAGTAACATTAGTTATAGTTGTTATTCCTGATTTAATTGCGCCATTAACAAGATCAGAATATTTATCAAGATTATTTAGTACTACTTTTATATTTCTAGAGACTTCGTAACCTAGAAATGATTTAGTCTGATAATTATATTGAGGACGTATTGAAATCTCCGAGGAACTAATATTTTTTGTTTTTATCCCCAACCTCTTGCATAAAGAGACCGTATTTGCTGTTTTTTTATCTACCTCTGCTTTTAAGGCTTCTAATTCTTTCCCTCTACCATTTATAGAAAATGAGAACGTCGCCATATCAGGCACAACACTTTCCTTTGCAGTTCCCGTTACTTCAATACCAGCCTCATCGGCATATGTGTATGAGGCCATAAAAGAAAAGATCACTAAACTGTAAATTGCCAATCTATTTATTCTCAAGTTATTTCTTCCTCTATGTGAAATCTAAGGCTTAGGCTCAGGGGCTTGCCGCTTTTTGTTAGCTTTTTTCATTTTCCAATCCACTAAGTATTTCCAGTATTTTGGAGCAAAATTCTTTCCTGCTTACAAAATGTAGTTTTGGAACATTAGCCCCTATCATTCGGTAATCATCCCATTTTTAACTGACGCCAAAAAGTAGAGGTCATGCTGCATTCAGCATTTGTGTCGGTGGCAGTCCACCATTGGCCTTATTAGGGCGTGCGTTATTATAAAACCAAAGCCACTTCGTGGCATAGTCCTGTACTTCTGTGATCGAGCCGAATATGTATTGGCTTAGCCAACTGTATCTTACAGTTCGGTTGTAATGTTCAACGTAAGCATTTTGTTGCGGGTTGCCCGGCTGAATAAACTCTAGCTGGATATCATGCTTATCTGTCCATTGTGCCAAGTCTCGACTGATAAACTCCGGGCCGTTATCACAACGCAAGCGCTT
>Ga0316204_10000984_pt1 | contig 87605 bp, 71 predicted proteins | sample 6monrhotite_MG_2_FD_205661 | JGI IMG/M metagenome (GOLD analysis project Ga0316204, IMG submission 205661) | Microbial mat bacterial communities from mineral coupon in-situ incubated in ocean water Damariscotta River, Maine, United States -... | ecosystem: Environmental > Aquatic > Marine >... | reverse complement strand
TCCATGTTGTGTAGTTTAATTAAAATCCAATAGAGTGGTCTCTATTCTTTTCTTGATTAGGTATTATTTTAATAATTTTATGAATGTCTTTCAATTCATTATTTTCTAATAAACGCTTGTTGATATTTGATAGGCTATAATTTCTTCCAATAGCACTTCCCTTTACCTTAGTTCCATTTCTGCTATCGATAAAAGCAATTCCACGACCCTTTAAAACTTTATATTTTTTCAGTTGTAATTCTCTAACAAAGGCTTCAAATGAATTTGAATTGTTAATGACTGAATCTATTTCCTTTTGTAATTTTTCAATAGAAGAATTTTTGTTTTCTTGACTAATATTAGACACTCTTGTCAGATCATAAATCTGTTCAATTTTTCTACAAATCTTCTTAGCTCTTATGTGACTGAAAGAATCAGATAATACTGAACCATCCGTTTTTATTTTATTAATTACACAATGTACATGAGGATGAGATCTATCAAAATGTCGATAACTAATACTCATGCAATCTTCTGCTTTAAAAGCTTCAATAAAATCTTCTGTAATGCTTTTCATTTTAAGAGAATCTAAATTATCATGATTAGGAAAAGACAAAACAACATGCATCAAATTCTTCTTACATCTCCTGTTTAATCCTTGTATCATTTCAATCTCTTTTGAAATCTCTTTAATGGTTAGATCAGGAAAAATGTTATTTGAAGTGATTACCTCATTTTGCTTGGATGTTAAATATTGTAAAAGACCTTTAGCGTTCGTTCCGGTGATTATTTTGGCAATCATAATAATTGTTAATTGTTTGAAGGCTATTTTTTAGCTCAAGAATAATACGCTCTAGATTTATTTTCTCAGTTAGTTTTAATGTTTTGTTGTACTTAATTAGAGACCATAAATTTTTTCCAATCACACTTAATTCTCTCTTTATTTCGAGTGTATACTGATCAGGTAATGATTGCACCTTTATCTTTTTATTTTCAGCCGAAGACAGAATATATTCAGTTATAGTTGTATTGTGTCTTTTAGCTTTATCAGCAATGCTATTTTTAGTTTCTATAGAGACACGAAGAAAGATTCTTTCAGTTTTCATTTTATGAGCTTTTTAGCGAATAAACAAGTTTGGAAATGTAGGTACGCACATTTACACAACTTGCTACCTCAAAAAGATGAGGATAGTTTTTGTACAAGGGGAATAAAAGAATTAAAGTAATTTCGATTCTGATGATTTTCGATCAATCATCTGCTCAATATCCTTTTGATTGAAATAGACACGACCACCTATCTTAATGGGAATTAAATCACCATTATCTATCCAGGAATATATAGTGGGTCTTGTGGTTTTAAAAAGCTCTACTAATTTTGAAATAGTAAACAAATTAAGCTCAGTAGAGGGAGCAACATTTTGCTCAGGAAACAAACTCTCTTTTAAAAGTTCTATGGTAGATTTAGATCCATCAATATTTTCATTTTTAGTATCTGTTGGAGTAAATTCTCTGACTCCATTTTCATCAATAATTAATAATCTCATGTCAAACAGTATTTAATGTTATTTGACAACAAAGCTAGATTGAGAAAAAGCGATTAGTTGACTGCTCTGTACATGAAAAAAGTGTACGAAGCAGTCTTAAAAACTAACAAATTTTCACTTCTGAAAGAGTATCAGAAATTCTCTTTTCTGTTTGCTTTAGACTGAAAATCCAAGTTCTGTTATTCAAGATTTCAATTAAAGAATTCTTATAGCTGGCTTTTTTTGCTCTGTTAGAACGATTTATTTTTTCATCACTAGTTGTTGAGTCATAAAATAAACAAGGGTTCTCAGGGTGAAAATTTTCTATCGTTGGAAATTCTTTATAACGTCTGTCTGTTAGATTCGTTTTGAATCGGATCTTTGTCTTTCTAATAATAAGACTGTAGTCTAAATCTACTGTTTTATCTGAATCAGATTGTATAGCTTCTTCTTCTATAACGACAATGGCAGCTTTTCTAAAAGATATTTTGTTGCCATTTATAATGAAGCTATTACCTAGAGTTTTTTTTATTGTAGAAAGAAGTTGACCTGTTATGGTAGAATCATACGTTCCTGTTTTCGGATTAAAAGATTTTTCTAAATCTATAGTTCTTTTAATTAATTGTTCTTTTGTATCAAAAGATATACTATTCATACCATCTATCTATTTAAATTTTTGTCATTTCCTTTTCCTTTATTTCTTGAATATTGATTGTATAATTCTCGAACAATATTCTTATGATAATCTCTCATCACAGAGAAGTTTTTTTCGTAGAAAAAAAGATGCTGTTTTGTTTCAAGAGTGAATGTTAGTATTAAAATTTCTGGAAAATTTTTAGGGCTACGATTATAGATAAAACAATCATATAAAAATGATTTGATAGCAATGGATTTTTTTGTTTCTTCAGGAATTTTTTGTCGAAGTGTTTCTTTAATTTTTTCTTCAAATATTTTATTAGGAACATCAGAAAGGATTTTATTTACAGATTTGAGGTTAACACCAGAACTAAAACTTATCAGTAGAGAAGAGTTCTTAATTAAGTGATAACCAAGTTCCATATTACGATAAAAATTAATTTGATCAATAATGTTTTCATCTAACCAATCATGAAGAGATTCGTCCAAAATAAGATTCTTGCCGAAAGGAATCTTTGTCAAACCTTGTATTAGAAAATCCTTTTGCTTATCATCCAATGTGTGATTGAGTAAAGACATCATATAAATTCTAAAAGTACTCGTAAGTGAGAATCTGTTTTTAAGTGTCAGATCAAAGTTTTTCAATAGCCAATCAGTTCCTTTTTCATTGGTGTAATTAACCATAAGTGTAGAGAGAACTCCCAAGAAGTTTTCAGCGCCTTTTTTAGTTAATCGATTTTGATTATCGATAAGTTCTTCTATTTTGTAAACAAGGTTGTTCCCAGGAAGAATCTTTATGGATTTAAATTTCATTTAAATTAATTATTGAAAAATCAATATTTTTTAAATAGCTGACTTTTTATTTAAAATTATTTGTTGTTCGGGTTATATTTTGACTCATGAAAGAGCTAAATATTCACCATTCTAAATGATGCTCTTATATCAAGTTAAGAAGAATATTTTTAAAATAAAACAATGCTGATTTTCAGTGTTTTAAATTGTTAAGGGGTTGAGAAGTGAAGAGATCAAAGTTAACGTTCACCAACTTTATGACGAAAAACCTGAGTAGAATGATTTATTTCAGGAATATCAATAATTTTTAATTTCAGAAATAAAAAATGAATAATTTTTATTATCAGACAAAATAAGTTCTCATTAAGTTGAGAACTTTTTTACACATTCTCCGAACTATTTGAGAACTAATGTTACAAAATGGGAACTTTTTACAAACAAAAGTGACATTTATTTGACAGCGCTAGAAAATCAGATTTTTTTTATATGAAGCGAAAAAATTGTTCGCTACAATAAAATCGGTTTTTTTGAATACAAATTCTAAAAAACTAAAAGAAGAGGGTTTTAATAGAATTTGTTTTTTCTTTTTTAAAAAGGAAAATAGGGGAGTATCATTCTTTAGAAAAGAATAAATTCCAAAGATTGAAGAAACGATACCGATGATAGTCCATAAATCCATTGTCCCAAAAGTACAGAATTAAATATGAAATCTAATTTTCTATAGAAATTAAATTAAAAGTTATATTCCCCAAGCTTCTTTCATTTTTTGAGCTGCTTCATAACTAGATAATTTAAGATATCTCTTAAAGGCTTTTTCGGTTTTATGACCAGATATCTGCATTATTAAATGAGTGTCTATTCCTTCTAAATAAGCATTAGTACAAAAAGATCTTCTGCAAGTATGTGAACTTATGAGCTCAAATTTTTTATAGCATGAGATTACTTTTCTATTACCTTTTTTATGTTCTAATTCCACTGGATCATTAATCTTTGCTTGATACCCTAATTTTTTGATGATTTTATTGAAATCATTAATGGCGACTTTAGGAGAATAATTGTCATATTTTTTTAGAATTTCAACAACTTCATTTCTCATGGGTACTATAACCTTTTTAGATGTTTTTTTCTGACGTAATTCTATATATCCATTTTTAATATAGTCTGGTTTAATTCTAATTATGTCTGAGAAACGTAATCCCGTTAGGCAACCTATAACAAAAAAATCCCTAACTCTTTCCTCATAAGAATTGTCCAGATATTCTAGCTCACTGATCGATTCAATTTCTACTTTGTTTAAATAGATATGATCAGTTTCTTCTTGAATTACTTTAAAATCTTTTAAATCTATAGGAGGTGTTTTTTTAGATTTTATTCTATCGTTTAAGAACGCTTTCAAATTTTTTACTTGTTTACCTATCGTATTGTTCTTTAGGCCCACTTCATTGTTTCTTTTTACGGAATGGTTCGCTAAAAAGTTTGTCCATGCTTTATAAAAGTCAATATCAATGGATTCAAAAGTCGTTATATCATTAGTGAACTCATCAAACTCTAATAAATGTTTTCTTAAGCTTTTATAATCCTTGATAACGTCTGGAACAACCTGATTTGTTTTTTCAGCAATAAAGCTATCAAGTTCATTGTAGAATTCAACTTTTTGGGTAGAAAAGTCAGAAATGTCATTTTTTAAAAAATGCTGTTTGAATCTATCTTTAGTTAATTTCTTCTTATTAGTTTTATAATGATTTATGATTGTATCAGCTAAAATTCTGACTCTATCAAATTCTAAAACTTCATTAGGTATTTCAGATGAGTTCTTTAAACTACTTTTTACTTTGCTCCAATACCTTGGAGATATATTGATTCCCGTATTTATTTGAACTCTTGTTTTTCTATCTTCATAGTATCTAATAAGTATTAGGCACTTGCCAGAAGTATTTACATAGTTTTCTCTCAAGTAGAAGTTATAATGACTCATAATTTTGTGCAACATTTGTGCAACAAATCTAAGTATAATCACGAAATATACAGTAATGATATCAAGTTTATTTTTATTAATTATTTGATTATCAAAATATTATGTTTAATGCTGTAAGATGATGTAAATTAAAATAAGTCCCGTCCAGACCGCAGAAAGCCTCTCAAGAAATTGAGAGGCTTTTTCATTTCTAGGCGTGATGAATTTATTCAACAAAGAATGGAAATGAAAAACCTAACATCACATAGTGATGATGAGGTTTCTGCAAGACCGCCCTTCTGGGACGACCGACCGAAGGGAGTCAATCCCGTCTTCAATTTTATTTTGATAAGTATTCCAAAGAAAAAACGTTACCACAAAGTGGTTGGTTTTTGCAGGGCCACCTTTTGGGTTGAACGAGTGTAACGAGTTAATCTCGTCCAGAATAAAAAAACCTCTCAAGAAATTGAGAGGTTTTTTTATTTCATGATGTGATTTGATCTTTCATACGTATCAAAAACACAAACTAAAATAATGGGTGTTCTTAAGCTACCGTATAATTCACGACAACTGTATCATGTGTTCTCTTACCTCCTCTTGATTTCCCATTTAATGTTATTGTACCAGTACCTTTTACGATACCAGTAATAGTTAAAACCACTGAACGATTAGCACGATTTATTGTAACTGGGCTTGCAGGGGTTATACTAATCAGTGAAGAATGAAAGTAAGTTAAGGTACCACTAGTAGGCTTTAACTTAGAAGAAAACCAACCTTTACGGACTAAGAAAACCGTGAGTGTGGCGGTACCATCTATAGGAACCGAAAGGTCTAAGCTAGTTACAGCAATCAAATTTTTTGCGCTAAAACCTAATAAAGCAACGATGACTATGATGCCGGCAACGACAACTATTTCAATGCCAGTAAGGAGGGGAAGTATAAGTAGAGTATCCATAATAATAAATATTAAAGTTGAACAAAAAGGTTAAGAAAAAACCAATGGAATTATGAAATATTTTTTATAAGACCAAGGTTATTATGTATGACAAGTTACGAATGATCCATACTTTTAAAAAACAGGAATCCGCATTTTAGAATGTGGTAATCAGCAGGTTATGTGAAAATTATGATGAAGAGGATACCTCTCTAAACTACCTTAATTATGAGGTTGCCCAATATCATCAATGAAATCTTTTTTTATAGGTTTAGAAGTGGCTTTATGAAATTTAAGATTGTCAATAAAAAGAAGAATACTCAAAAGTAACGTCATTAAAATAACCACTAGTCTGAGTATAAAGAACTCAAAATCAAATTCTATACTTGTTGAGGATAGCATACTTTGTATGAAAAAATACCCGCCAAACATGGCAAATAGAAATAAGGAAACAGAGAACACAAAGTCACTTGCACGCAAAAATCTATATAGCTTTGATTTTTTTGTATTGCTTCGATTAAACTTTTTGATGCCATAAACAATACTAAGGAAAGAGAATAAGGTTAAGTGCAATGGAATTAACAGTGTAAGGTCATCTTTTAACTTTGTTAGGAAATTGTAATTTGTAAATTCATCGTACATAATAAAGCAGCCGAATGTTAAAACAGCTGCCGATAATATTAACAAAAAGATTCGCATTACTTTTTTCATCTGGCAAAAATATGGAATTTTGGTCTTTAGATTTTGTGAAACGGCAATTCCTCCAAAATATTTCGACTACTATTTGTTTATTCCATTTTAATACTTAGATTTGTCCAGTAACAGAATGACAATGAATTTACACCACGTTTGGCAAGGTTTCTATTTTTACTTTTATTTTTTAATAAGAGGAGAGGCTTTGTAATGTGTTGTTAACAAATAATACTATCTAAAAAGTCTCGATATATCGAGACTTTTTTTTGTTTATAAATGAACGAAAAAATAGCCATACAAGGAGCACAAGGATCCAATCATCATAAAGTAGCACTAGCGCTTTACGGAAAAGATGCACCTATAGTAGAGTGTTTATCCTTTGATGCTTTGGTAGATCAGCTGCTTAATAGTACTGCACATAAAGCAGTGATGGCCATTGAGAACACCATAGCCGGATCTATCATTCCCAATTATGCGCTGATCGATCAAAATAACTTACGGATTTGTGATGAATATTATTTACCCATTCACCACCATTTGATGGCATTACCTGGGCAAACAATTAATGATATTTCGGAAGTATGTTCGCATCCGATGGCCTTGTTGCAGTGTAAACAATTCTTGAAAAAGCATGCGCATATCAAGTTGGTAGAAGATGTAGATACTGCTGAAGTGGCTAAAAGAATAGGGCAACAACAGTTACAGGGAGTTGCGGCGATAGCGCCTAAGATTGCCGCTAACTTATTTGGATTAAAAGTATTAGAAGACGAAATCCAAACCATCAAGAATAATGCAACTCGATTTGTAGTACTACAAACCAAAGAACAGATGCTTGAAGATTTTGACAAAGCATCCCTGAAATTTGAATTAGATCATAAACGAGGAAGTTTGGCAGCTATCTTAAATGTATTAAGCGATTGCAAATTGAATTTGACCAAGATACAGTCATTACCTAAAATAGAAACACCTTGGAAATATGCATTCTTTGTAGATGTTACCTTTGATGTAATGGCAGATTATGAAAAAGCAAAAGCGATTATTGATATTATGGCAGAAGATTTAAAAGTATTAGGTATATATAAAAATGGAAGACCCTCATAGCGGGTTTGTCGGAGCACAGCAAAAAAAATGAAAGCAGCAGATAGATTAGCACATATTCAAGAATACTACTTCTCTAAGAAATTAAGAGAAGTACGTGCATTAGCGGCACAAGGCAAGCCAATCATCAATTTAGGTATTGGTAGTCCAGATATGTCACCACCAGAAGAGGTGATTTCAGCATTGCAACACAGCTTGCAGGACACAGGAGCACACAAGTATCAAAGCTATCAAGGGATTCCTGAGTTTAGAAGTGTCATTGCGGAATTTTATAAATCTAAGTATAGTGTGAACCTCAACATGGAAAATGAGATCTTGCCGCTAATGGGCAGCAAAGAGGGAATCTTACATATTTCCATGGCTTTTTTAAACAAAGGCGATGAAGTATTGATACCAAACCCAGGATATCCAACCTATACCTCAGTAACCACTTTGGTAGGTGCAAGACCTATTTTTTATGAATTATCTAAAGAAGGAGGTTGGCAACCTGATTTGGAAGCACTAGGACAGCAAGACCTCTCCAAGGTGAAACTAATGTGGGTAAGCTATCCGCATATGCCTACAGGAGCAAATGCTAAGGAGGATACGTTTAAAAAGTTAGTTGCTTTTGGACAAAAGCATCAGATACTGATTGTGAATGATAACCCCTACAGTTTTATATTGAATAATACTCCTAAAAGTATATTGGAGGTTGATGGAAGTAAAAGTGTATGCCTAGAATTAAACTCATTGAGCAAGTCATTTAATATGGCTGGGTGGAGAGTAGGAATGGTGTTAGGAAGTGAAGAGCATATCAATCAAATTTTAAAAGTAAAAACACAAATGGATTCTGGAATGTTTTATGGAATTCAAAAAGGAGGGATTGCAGCGCTACAACTATCAAAGGATTGGTTTGAAGTACAAAATAAGCAATATGAAAAGAGAAGAGCGTTGGTCTGGGAGCTGGCAGAAAAGTTGAACTGTACATTTGATAAGGAAACTTCTGGATTATTCGTTTGGGCAAGATTACCTGAAGGAAAACAGTCTGAAGAAATGATAGATACATTGTTATATGACAAAAGCATTTTTGTAGCACCAGGAACAGTTTTCGGTAGCCAAGGAGAAGGATACATTCGTTTTTCATTATGTGTCCCAGAAGAACAAATAAAAGAAGCTATTAATAGAATTTAAACGTCATTTTGAACGTGTTTCAGAATCTCACAAGATATGAACGTATATATAGTAGGAGTCGGATTAATAGGAGGAAGCTTTGCCTTGGATATTCAAGAGCATTATAAGGATGCACAGATATTTGGAATTGATGCAAGCGAAACTCATTTGAAGGAGGCAAAAGAGCTCGGTGTTATTCACCATACAGCGAACTACGAAGATCTGCATAATGCCGATGTGGTGATTGTAGCCATCTCTGTGGATGTTGCTATGGATGTCGTACCTAAAGTATTAGATCTTTGCAATGACAATACACTAGTATTTGACGTAGGTTCTACCAAAAACAAGATGGCAAAGGTTGTTGAAAGACATCCTAAACGAAGAAATTTTTTAGCAACTCATCCCATAGCCGGGACAGAATTCTCGGGACCTAAGGCTGCATTGAAAGGATTGTATAGAAATAAGACTAACATTATCTGTGAGGTGGAAAAAACAGCTTTCAAACTACAGGAAAGAGCGCTAGATATTTTTCAAAAAATAGGCATGCGCATTCGATATATGGATGTAGTTTCACATGATAAGCACATTGCATACGTGTCGCACTTATCGCATATTAGTTCATTTATGTTGGGGAAAACGGTGATAGAAAAAGAAAAGAACGAACGCGATATTTTTGACATGGCCGGCAGTGGATTTGAATCTACGGTGCGATTGGCAAAAAGTTCGCCTGCTATGTGGACACCCATCTTTGAGCAGAACAAAGAGAATGTGATTGAAACATTAGAAGAATATATCAGTAATTTAGAGGCTTTTAAGAAGCTGATGCAAGAAGGAAAATTCACTAAAGTGTATGAAGAAATGCACAACACAAACCATATTAAAAACATACTAAACGGAATACAATAATTTGAAGTAGATAATACGATGAAGAATACAAAAGAATTAAAAACATGGGTCAATAACTTCGGATTAGAACATCCGTTGGTGATCGCTGGACCTTGTAGTGCGGAGACAGAAGAGCAGGTTGTAAAGATTGCTGAAGAATTAAAAGATTCCGACGCTAATGTATTAAGAGCAGGTATTTGGAAGCCTAGAACACGACCTGGAAATTTTGAAGGTGTTGGTGCTTTAGGATTAAAATGGATGCAAACGGCGAAACAAGAAACCGGAATGCTAACGGCGACAGAAGTGGCCAATCCGAATCATGTTGATCTAGCATTAAAACACGATATTGATATTTTGTGGTTAGGAGCCAGAACTACAGTAAGTCCTTTTATCGTGCAAGAAATTGCAGATGCCTTAAAAGGAACCGATAAGATTGTATTGGTAAAAAACCCGGTAAACCCAGATCTACCATTATGGTTAGGAGCGATTGAACGTTTATACACATCGAATGTAGGAAAGTTAGGAGCGATTCACAGGGGATTCTCTACCTACGAGAAAACGAGATATAGAAATAATCCAAACTGGCAAATTCCGATTGAATTGCAAAATCGTTTTCCAGACCTTCCTTTGATTTGTGATCCGTCTCATATCGCTGGAAGAAGGGATATCATTTTTGATATTTGTCAGACAGCTTTAGATCTAAACTTTGATGGGTTGATGGTAGAAACACACTACGACCCAGACAATGCATGGTCTGACGCAAAACAACAGATTACACCAAAAACACTCATTCAGATGATGGTAGATCTGAAGATCAGAAAAGCAACAGATACAGAAGCCGAATATAGAAATTCATTGAATACCTTAAGAACCCAGATCGATGTGGTAGATCATCAATTGATTGAGATGTTAGGGAAAAGGATGAAGGTAGCGGATAGTATTGGAACGCTTAAAAAATCGAAGAATGTAGCGATCTTACAAACGAAACGTTGGAACGAAATCTTAGGGAAAATGATTTTGGAAGGAGAGTCACAAAATTTAAGTGAAGAGTTTGTGTTGAAGATCTTTAAAGCGATTCATCAAGAATCGATCAATCATCAAGAAAAGATTATGCAATCATAAAAAAAAGCCTCTGCAATTGCAGAGGCTTTTTTTATTAGTTACTTCTTCTAAAAACGTATCGAGTTACATAGATTCCGTTAGTGTCTCCTTTTCCGCCATAGCTTTCTACACCGCTATTTACAAATGCTAATTCCCAGCCTTCTTCAGACATTGCATTGATTTTAGAATCAACTAAGGCATCATTCGCAGCAATATTTTGAAAACGAATTCCTCCTAAATTAAAGAAGTTCAACAATTTTGTTTCTTCAAAATTCTTTACACGAATGTCACTACGACTTGATTTATTTCTTTTATCTTTCTTTTTATCATCCGATCTAGTAGAAGTATAATCTCGATAATTCTTAACTTCTTCAGCAGAGATCATTCTAGAACGACCAACTCCACTTGGGATGATAGACTCGACTACAGTAATTGTTTTGTATTCAACTTTTTGCTTTTTCACCGTAAATGAAAGTGCGATAAATGAAATCACAACTAAGACACCTAATAATAATTTTTTCATGATATTTGTTTTTGATTAATGAAGTTTAAAGGTAGCCAAAAATGATGCCAAAATTTAAAAAATGTTCATGACTGGAGTTGTTTACAAATCTACAGGGAGTTGGTATTGGGTGAAGTCAGAAGATGGCAGGCTGCACCAATGCAGGATAAAGGGAAAGTTTCGACTACAAGGAATAAAGAGTACCAATCCTATTTCTGTTGGAGATCGCGTGCAATTCGATCTAGAAAAAAAAGGTGATGACGAGGTAGGGATGATTCGTGAAATCTTAGAACGCGATAATTTCATTGTTCGAAAATCTGTGAATCTATCGAAACAAACGCACATCATTGCAGCAAATGTGGATATCGTTTTCTTATTAATTACTATTAATAACCCACCTACATTTACCACATTTATAGATCGTTTTTTGGTAACGGCAGAAGCATATTCTGTGCAAACTGTGTTGGTTTTTAATAAGATTGATACCTATGAGATTGAAGAACGGGCTGAAATATTATACTTGAGAGATATTTATGAACCGATTGGATATACGTGTATAGAAGTCTCGGCAACCGAGGGTAAAAACATTGACAAGATCAAAACGTTAATGGAAGGTAAAGTAAGTATGTTCGCAGGACATTCAGGAGTAGGGAAATCAACTTTAGTAAATGCCATTGAACCTAGCCTAAATTTAAAAACAAAAGAGATCTCGGATCAGCATAAACAAGGGCAGCATACAACTACTTTTGCAGAGATGTTCGATTTAAGTTTTGATGCCAGAATTATAGATACTCCAGGAATTAAAGGTTTTGGAGTAGTGGATATGGAAAAAGATGAGTTAGGTGATTATTTTCCGGAGTTCTTTGCGCTAAAAAGTCAATGTAAGTTTAATAACTGCATACATGTAAACGAACCTAAATGTGCGGTTAAAGATGCACTGGAGAATGAAGAGATTGCATGGTCAAGGTATAAGAGTTATTTGCAAATAATGGAAGGCGAAGAAGAACATTTTAGAACTGATAATTGGGATAACGAAGAATTATGATTGCGGTAATTCAAAGAGTTTCGGAGGCCAGCGTTACTGTTGAAGGTAAGAAGATTGCAAGCATTAACAAAGGATTATTAATCTTGCTAGGGATAGAAAACTTAGACACACAAGAAGATATCGCATGGCTTTCGAAAAAAATAACAAACCTTAGAATTTTTAACGACGCGAATGGCGTGATGAACACCTCATTGCTAGATGTTGATGGAGAAGCCATCGTGGTCAGTCAGTTTACATTACAGGCATCAACAAAAAAAGGCAACAGACCAAGTTATATAAAAGCGGCAGGGCCTGAGATTGCCATACCGATATATGAATCATTTTTAAACCAACTTGAAAATGATCTAGAAAAACCTGTTCAGAAAGGGCAATTTGGAGCGGATATGAAAGTACATTTATTAAATGATGGTCCAGTAACTATTATTATAGACACAAAAGATAAAAAATAATTTCCATGGAATATAAATTTATCATATATTTGCCATGGAAAATAAATACAAACTATTAAACACTAATAAAATGAAAAAAATGTTGATTGCTTTGGTGGCAATTTCTACAGTTTTAATCTCTTGTAAAGGAGAAAAAAAGGAAAAAGTTGAAGCGAAAGAAGAGGTAAAAGTTGAAAAAACGGTGGCATTGAATAATGTTGACCTAAGTGCATCTTTATTGAATTGGAAGGGAACAAAACCTGGAGGAGCTCATAATGGAACGGCAGCTTTAAAAGAAGGTTCGTTGTTGGTTAAGAAAGGAGAGATTGTTTCTGGAGAGTTTGTAATAGATATGGCATCTATTAAGAACCTAGATATTAAAGATTCTAAGTATGGAGCAAAATTAGTAGGACACTTAACTTCAGCAGACTTCTTTGATGTAGCAACCTATCCTACTTCTAAATTTGTAATCACTTCTGTAGACAAGAAAGATGATAAATTAGCAGTAACAGGTAATTTAACGATTAAAGACGTTACAAAGAGTATTACCATTCCAGCTAGTTTAACGGAAGTAGATGGGACACCTATTTTTAAAAGCGATACCTTTAATATAGATCGAGCAGATTTTAATGTAAAGTATGGCTCAAAAAAATTCTTTGACAATCTTAAAGACAAGTTTATTAATGATCTTGTAGAAATGTCTTTTGAAGTAAAACTTAAAAGTTAGATTTTTAATCTAGTACAAATCAAAGCCTTAAAATGTTAATTTTAAGGCTTTTTTTTTATATTGCGTTAAATTTTATATGCTATGAAGTTTACCAAACTATACCTGACGTTATTTTTAGGATTAATTTCTAATCTCGTTTTTGCGCAAGAAACGCAACTCGCTGCTCTTTTAATTCCGCAAGAGCTTAAAGAGGACGCGAATGCCGTCATCAGAAATGAAAGTAAAACCATTAAAATTTCTTCTGTAGATGAAATGACGGTTAGAGTATCTAGGACCATCACAATTTTGAACAAAATAGGAAATAGTTATGTGGGTGGTAGTGTTTGGTATAACAACGATACTAAAATCAAAAGTTTATATGCAGAAATCTATGATGCTTTTGGTACAAGAATAAAGAAGATAAAGAAAAAGGACTTTCTAGATTTTAGTGCGGTAGATGGTGGTACCTTATATTCAGACGATAGAGTTAAAGAATTGCAATATACGCCAACCCAATATCCATATACAGTAAAGCTAGAATACGAGTATGAAACCTCTACTACTTCGTCCATTCCAGATTGGAGTCCTGTTTATTATTATTATGTAGGCGTGCAAAATAGCTTGTACACTATTAACTATCCAGCAGATGTATCAATAAGTGCAAAAGAGAAATTTTTTGACGGTTTTGAAATAGATAATTACTCAGGTGCTAGTCTTATAAAGTATAGTGCTAAAAATATAAAGCCCATTAGTTATGAGGCAAGCGGGCCTTCGTTGAACTATGTAAGACCAAAACTATTAGTGAGCCCTAACAAAGTGAATACAAAAGGGGTGATCGGATCTTACAAGAATTGGAAAGAATTCGGTTTATGGATGCATACGAAGATTCTTGAAGGAAAAGATCAACTAGACGAATCAACAAAGAGTAAGATAAAAAGCTTGGTAGCAGGAATAGATGATCCCATTGAAAAGGCCAAGATTATTTATGAATATATGCAGAATAAAACACGATATATAAGTGTTCAGGTAGGGATTGGAGGAATTCAACCTATTGCTGCAAATGAGGTGGATAAAGTGGGGTATGGCGATTGTAAAGGATTGACAAATTACACAAAAGCGTTACTGGACCTTGTTGGAGTGCCGTCTTATTACGTTCATGTTCAAGCTGGAAGTAGAGATAAAGTTTCATTCGAAAAAGATTTTGCATCCTTAGCACAAGGGAACCATGTGATTTTGAATATCCCAAATGGAGAAGAAGATATTTGGTTAGAATGTACGAATCAAACAATGCCTTTTGGATTCTTAGGAGATTTTACGGATGACAGAGATGTGTTGGTAATCACTCCTGAAGGAGGCGTTATTAAACGAACACCTGCCTATTTGAATGAAACTAATTTGCAGCATATGAAAGCTGAAATTCAGTTGGATGCAACAGGAAACGTAAAAGGAAATATTAATATAGTGTCTAAAGGGATTCAGTACGATAACAAATATTATAGAGAATCCTTTTCAAAAAAAGATTTAGAAAAATACTACAAGACTAATTTTTGGGATTACAATAATAACCTTGCCATTTCTTCAATTGATATAACGAATAATAAAGATTCGATTGTCTTTTCTGAAAAACTAACAGCAACTATTCAGAACTATGCCTCTATACAGCAAGGCGCTTATTTGTTTCGAGTAAACGTGTTTAACAAAAACGGATATGTGCCCAAACGTTATCGAAAAAGGATTTATCCATTAGAGATTTCAAGAGGCTATAAAAACATGGATGAATTCACCATCAAATTACCTCAAGGATATACATTGGAGACCATGCCAACAGACATCCTTTTAGAGAAAAAGTTTGGCGTCTATAAAGTGAACTTTACAAAGGTAGACGATTCAACTCTTATTTATAAGAGAGAATTATCTATTAAAGCAGGCACATACCCTAAAGAAGATTATAAACCGTACAGAAGTTTTAGAAAAAAAATTGCAAAATACGATGGTCTTAGACTGTCACTAATCAAAAAGAGCTAACCATGAAAAACATTATAACATTAGTTGTTGTATTTCTTACAACGATCTCCTTCGCTCAAGAAGTAAAATTTGGAAAAGTATCCAAAGCAGAACTTGAAGAAAAGTTTTACCCTAAAGATTCTGTATCTGAAGCAGCATATTTATATAGATACAGAAGATCTCATTATGAGTATAGTAAAATTAACGGATTTAGATTAGTTACTGAGTTTCAAATAAGAATAAAAATCTACAACAAAGAAGGGTTTGATAAAGCCAATACTTTTATTAGCTACTATAAACCAGATAGTGGCGAAAAGGATAGGATTACGGGTGTTAAAGGATATACATTTAATCTTGTAGATGGAAAAATTAAAAAAGACAAGCTATCTAAAGAACATATGTTTGATGAGAAAATGAATAAGTTTTACAGCAGAATAAAAATAACTATGCCGAATGTTAAAGAAGGAAGTGTTATTGATATTAAGTACAGATTAACTTCCTCTATTGACTATGTCATAGATGATTTGAAGTTTCAATTTGATATTCCTGTTAGAAAGCTTTTGTATAAGGTAGAAGTTCCTGAATGGTATCAATTTACAGAAAAACAAAAGGGTTTCTTTCAGATTACACCAAAAGTCAGTAAACCTAACAAGAGGTTTGAAGAGGGTTTTGAGGCGTTTGTTAAGAAATCAATATATGAAGGTGAAGATATTCCTGCCGTTAGAGATAACGAGCCCTATGTTAATTTTATAGATAATTATAGAGGGGCTCTAACCTATGAACTTACTGCGTATACGCCAAAATATGGCAACCCAAAATACTTTTCTTTCAGTTGGCCAGATGTAGTAAAACAAATTTACAAATCAGAAGGTTTTGGTGGCCAGCTAAACAAGGTGTCCTATTTTAAAACGGATTTACAAAATTTATTATCAAGTTTGGAAAATGACACACAGAAAATAGTTGCCATTTTTCAATTTGTGAAGTCAAAAGTAAAGTGGAACGGTTACTCAGGAAAATATGCAAGCCCAAGTGTAAGAAAAGCATATAAGGAAGGAGCTGGAAATTCTGCCTCAATTAATCTTATGTTAACTGCAATGCTGCGAGAGGCTGGATTTAATGCAAATCCTGTTCTTGTTAGCACTAGGGATAATGGAATTCCTTTTTCTCCAACATCAAAAGGATTTAATTATGTAATTACTGCCGTTACCCTAGCTAATGGAAATATTTTAATGGATGCTACTGACCCATATAGTAGTGTAAATGTATTGCCTTTAAGAGCGCTAAATTGGAATGGTAGAATAGTAAGAAAGGGAGGGAGTTCGTCATGGATATCGTTGAACCCTATCGATCATGCGTCGGATGATAAATATATAAGTATTAAACTGTCAAGTACTGGTGAAGTAACAGGTATGGTTAGGACTAAATACACGAACTTAAATGCACTTAACTATCGAAAACGCAATAATGTGTTAAAAGAAGAGGATGTTATTGAAAAATTGGAAGATATATATTCTATAGAAATAGAAAATTTTAAAATCACCAATGAGAAGAATATTTTTAAACCACTAGCCAGATTGTATACTTTTAGTTCTGAAGACCTTGTTGAGGAAATAGGAGGTAAATTGTATCTGAATCCGTTGTTATTTCATGCAAAAACAACAAATCCATTTAAAATTGAGGACAGAAAATATCCTGTAGATTACGGTGTCCCTACCGAAGAAAAATTTACAGTTAAAATTCAATTACCTGAAGGGTATAAAGTAGAATCAATTCCTGAAACATTAGCTATTGGTTTGCCGGATGATTTAGGAGTATATAAATATAAAGTAACTCAAACAGGTAATAAGATTACAGCAATCTCTATTTTCAAAATAAATAGAGGGGTTATTACTCAAAATTATTATAAACAACTAAAGGATTTCTATAGACAAATGGTTGAAAAGCAAACCGAGAAAATAGTGATTACTAAATAGTAAATAAAAAAGCCCAAAATTTCCTTGGGCTTTTTTTAATTATCATAGCCCTATAAAGCAATGGAAGAAGAATTCTTAACCTCGTTGATCGAGAAAACAGAATGTGTACTTCCTATATGTCTTAATACTGTGAGTTTGTTAACCATGAACTCTCGGTATGCTTTCATATCAGCTACATGAACTTTTAAAACATAATCATAGTCACCACTCACATGAAAGCACTCAGAAACTTCTTCTAATTCCATAATTTCTTTCTCAAAAGTAGTTATGTATTCTTTAGTATGTTGTGCTAGTTTAATGTGACAAAAAGCAGCAAAAGAACGGTTAATCTTATCATGATCAATTAATGCCACATACTTCTTAATGACCCCTTCTTTTTCTAGTTTTTTGATACGCTCATAAGTAGCCGTAACCGATAAGTTTAGTTGTAAGGAAATCTGCTTATTGGTCTGATTACTGTCTCTTTGAAGAAGTATTAAAATTTTTTTGTCAATTCCGTCTAGTTGCATACTGAATATATTTCTAAAATAAAACTAAAATTAAATGAAACATAGTTTAATTGTCTTTAATGGTTTCATAATAAAGAAAATAAAACTGTATTTATTCAAAAGTATTGATTTTTTATCAATTTTGAAGTTATTTTGTAGAATCAAAAAACAACAATTATGAAATTCAATCCGGCAGACAATATTCAAGATTTACAATATTTTGGTGAATTCGGTGGAGTAAACCCATCTATTTCAGATTCCTCAACCTATACCTTTCTCTCGGCAAAAACCATGTTCGATACTTTTGAAGGGAATGCAGATGGCTGTTATTTATACTCTCGTCATACCTCACCAAGTAACTTGTACTTAGGAGAAGCTTTGGCTGCGATGGAAGGAACTGAAACGGCTAACGTTGCTGCTTCAGGAATGGGAGCAATAACTCCCGTATTATTACAATTATGTAATGCAGGAGACCACATTGTTTCTAGTAGAACTATTTACGGAGGAACCTACGCCTTTCTAAAGAATTTCACACCAAAGTTTCAGATAAAAACGTCGTTTGTAGATATTACAAAATTAGATGTGGTAGAAGCAGCGATTAATGAAAACACAAAGGTATTGTATTGCGAATCTGTAAGTAACCCACTATTAGAAGTTGCTGATATAAAAGGGTTGTCGGAGTTAGCAAAAAAATATGATCTTAAATTAGTAGTAGATAATACCTTTTCTCCATTATCAATTTCTCCAGCTAAACTAGGCGCTGATATTGTTATTCATAGTTTGACAAAATTCATTAATGGATCTTCGGATACCGTAGGTGGTGTAACTTGTGCATCTCAAGAATTTATAGATAGCCTTAGAAATGTGAATGACGGGGCCAGTATGTTATTAGGTTCTACAATGGATAGTATGCGAGCATCCTCCGTTTTAAAGAATTTAAGAACATTGCACATTCGAATAAAACAGCATAGTTATAATGCAAATTATTTGGCAAATAAATTTGAAGCTGATGGATTGAGAACTGTATATCCAGGATTAACATCTCATCCATCTCACGATTTGTTTACTTCTATGATGAATGATGAGTATGGTTATGGGGGAATGCTAACGATTGATGTAGGATCTTTAGATAAAGCCAATGAACTAATGGAATTGATGCAGCATAAAAATCTTGGGTATCTTGCAGTAAGCTTAGGCTTCTATAAGACCTTATTTTCTGCCCCAGGATCATCGACCTCTTCAGAGATTCCTGAGGATGAACAAAAAGAAATGGGATTATCAGATGGTTTAATTCGTTTTTCAATAGGTTTAGATAACGACATTGAAAGAACATATCAAATGATCAAACAATGTATGTTAGAAGTGGGTGTGTTAGAATTGGAAAGTGTTTGCTAAATACCTTTTAAGCGTTCCCAGAAATTTTGAAAACCAGTACTATCGATTTTTCGATTTCTAAATGAAGAGATGTTGTATCGATCCCCTTCTTTAATTAACGGAAAGGTGAATAATGCAGAATTTGGATTTTTCGGATTCAAAAAAGGATAACGTAGGTCTATATATTCTATAAGGTCTGAAGAATCTCTTTTAAAAAATCGAAAGTATTGATTGCTAAACCAACGTAACGTTTTAATATCGGGGTGACGAATATCTAGTAGGCCATGATTTTTCGCGATGGTATAAATGGTGTCCATTCGGTTTCCAGTATCTAACAAAGAATAGAATCCAACATGATAATTTTGATCACTTTCTGCCACACTATACCATAAGATGTTATTTCCGATTGTAGGTTGTGCGCTAAATCGATTGAAAGGGATATTGGCTTCCTCAAAGGATTTTTTAAAGATCGTATCTACATAGAGTTTATTTCCAATGGTGATTAGCATATATATCGAGCTAATATAAATTCCGGCTTTGGTCCATTTGATTCTTCTAGGGCTGTTGCGTTTAAAAAACATGGTAACGATCATGCAAATGAAAAAAGGAAAGGTATATACCAAATCAACTACCGAGATATTATTAAAGGCAACCCGATAATCTGTAAAGGGTAAAAAGAGCTGTGTTCCATAGGGTGTAAAGCTATCCAGAATAGGATGTGTAAAAATGGATAAAAAGAATAGCCAGATCCAATCCTTTATGGTGGTTGTACCTTTTCTTTTGCCCGAATTGTACAATTCAAAAACAATAAATCCAATCACAAGAGATGCAATAAGAGCAAACAAAATAGAATGCATAAAACCTCTATGAAACGCTGTTTGATCTATCTGGTTATTGAAAAAGATATTTCCAATAATAACATCCAAATCAGGAATAGTACCTCCAATGGCTCCAAATAAAATGGCCTTGTTGCCAATTTTCTTTCCCAATGCGATTTCTCCACATGCAGCACCTAAAACAATCTGGGTTAATGAATCCATGAGTGCAAAAGTAAGAAACCTATCCGATTTGCGTAACTTCTTGTAAAATCGTAACATTACAGAACAAAAAAAATAAACATGCAAGACGATAAAAATCTGTCAGAAATTAAAGTTGGAGATCAACATATTATGGACAACAAGGAATTAGGCTTATTTGAAGCTTTTATCCCTGTTATCGTTTTGATGGGTTTATTGGCGTATAATATTTTCGTTGCGGATGGTGCTTGGTTGGGAGATTATTCTAATCAATATATATTATTGATCGGAGGAGCGGTATCAGCGTTGGTGGGATTTAAGAATAAAGTTTCTCTGAAGAGAATGTGTTTGGAAGTATGGGAAAATTGGAAAAGTATCTTTGTTCCCGTGCTAATTCTATTGCTGGTAGGCGCCTTAGCAGGAACCTGGTTGGTGAGTGGAATCATCCCAGCTATGGTATACTATGGATTGCAAGTATTAAGTCCGGCAATATTTTTACCGGCGTCTGTTATTATTGCAGCCATTATTTCTATAGCAACAGGTAGCTCATGGACGACGTCGGCTACAGTTGGTATTGCACTAGTCGGCATTGGTAGTGAGGCTCTAGGTATGCCGGTAGGCATGGTAGCAGGAGCTATTATTTCTGGAGCCTATTTTGGTGATAAGATGTCACCGTTAAGTGATACGACCAACTTAGCGCCTGCTATGGCTGGTACAGATCTATTTACCCATATTAAGTATATGGCGTATACTACAGTTCCAACAATTATTATAACATTGATAATTTTTAGTGTCATTAGTTTAAACATAGATACAACAGGATCTGCTGATATTAGCGGATTTTTGAAAACAATTGAAGGTACTTTTGATGTTACTCCTTGGCTTTTCCTTGTCCCTTGTTCTGTGATAGTCTTAATCGTACTGAAAACTAAACCACTAATAGCTTTAGGAACAGGAGTTGTTTTAGCAGGAGTGTTTGCATTAATATTCCAGTCAGAAATTTTAACAGGTATTTCATCCTCTAATTTAGGAGCGATTTTTCAGTCGATTTTTTCAGATGTTAATATTAGTACGGATAATATCAAGTTAAATGAGTTATTTAGTTCAGGAGGAATGATAGGTATGGATTGGACTATATTATTAATAATTTGCGCAATGGTCTTTGGTGGCGTGATGGACGCTATTGGAGCGTTAACTAAAATCACGAAGGCTTTATTGTCAATTGCAACTACAATATTCGGTTTGTTTGCTAGCACGGTTATCAGTTGCTTAGGGTTAAATGCAATAGCATCGGATCAATATTTAGCTATCGTTATACCAGGGAAAATGTTTAAAAAGGCGTATGAAGATAAAGGATTAGCTCCAGAGAATTTAAGTAGAACCTTAGAAGATTCAGGAACGGTTACTTCTGTACTAGTTCCCTGGAACACTTGCGGGGCATATCAGTCTAAAGTTTTACTTGGGGAAGAGGGCTTAACAAGTTATATACCTTACGCTTTTTTTAATATACTCAGTCCATTTATGACTTTAACGTTTGCTGCATTTAAGATTAAAATCAAACAACTGGCTACTAAATAAACCAGTTCCAGACCAATCCAAACCGTATTACAAAATCTCGGTATGGGTAATTTGGCGCAGAAAAATAATCTTTTGTATTTCTAAAATTTGAGGTGGCATTCTCTATCTTAAAAAAGATACGTGTTCGTCTTACCTGAGCATTAAAGAAAAGGTCTACGGTAGGATACCCTACATCAGTAGTATTTTGTATTGTGAATTCAGCAAGTAAAGGGTTATAAGCATTTGCCTTGTACTTTGTGAAGTACTTAAACGTAGCTCCTATTTGAACCTGCATAGGTTTTCCTTTAAACCAATAATCCGTGTAATAAAGTGTATTTCTTGTAACCAAATCAGGAACTCTAAAAACAGTGCTACCGGAGCTTACGTTTTGATACATGACCGTATTGTTCAGGGCAAATTTTTTGTACTTGAATTCGTTGGAAGCTTTTACTTTTAAATAGGTGATATTTTCAGATGATTGTTGAGGTGTATTCACATCATCGAAATAAGTATAGTTCTCAATATTGGTAAAATTAGCCGAAGCATTTAACCATTTCGATTCAATGGCAAAACCGATATTTTGCGTGTTAGTGTCTTTAAAGTTGTTCTCCCAGTTATATGAGTCATATGTACTATGATGCAATAAAAAATTAAAATTTGGTGATTTTGAATTGATCAAAAGTGAAGCCTTTACTGTAAATAGGCTATCCTTTTCATAACGCGCCTCTCCAAACAAATGACTTCCTCCAACTCTGCTATTTCCAGGTGTTACTAAAGCATCAGCATTCAATGAAAAACCTTTGATTTTCGCCTTCCAATCAGCTCCGAAGCCAATAGCGCTTCCTTTTAATTTTAACTGAGAAGGTATATTGTTTACATTGTAAATAGTGTCGTAACCATAATTGTAACTTGTGTAGTTAGACTTTACTCTAAATCTTCCTAGAACATATTTAGAATTGAATTCCAGATATACTTGATTGTTGAAAGTTTTATTTTTTACTGTTTCATTTATCGTAGTCGAAGTGCTTGCTGTTCCTAAGAAGGTAGTAGGCGCAGATTCATTGAACTGATACAATTTGTTCTCAACATTAAAGGTATGTCCTAATTTAAGATTAGAAAAGTTCGTACTCTCTAACGTATCTTTTTTAGATGAGATCAATTTAAAGTCATGTTCAAAATAATACCGCTCACCTTCAAATATGTTTTCGGTATCACTTAGATTAACATCTAGTCGACCTCTTTCAGAAAAGTTTGGGTCATTAGAAACAAAAGCATCTAAAGAAGTTTGTGTAAGCCCACCGTTTTCATAATTCAAAAGATCTTGAGAAGCAATATGTCCTTTGATGGTATATTGACCTTCTTTGGTTTCATAATGAAAAGCACTCCTAAAATTACCTTGACTTGCCAATGATCGTCTATATTGTCCTAAGGATCGAATACCTTTGTAAGAGATCGAAACATTGAAACGCTTTGAAAAATTCATAGCAAAATTAGCATCTAGTACTTGCCCTTGTTGCATTCCTGTTCTATATAAAATCTCGGTTGTTGGAGTTGGAACTTGATAATATTTTATATCCTCTTTTTCCATGTAGAAGAATTGCTTGGCACTTCTTCCAATATCAGGAAAGGAATTAATGTTGCTAAAATCATATCCGAGCGTATTGAATGTTTGTCCTTGATTATGGAAGGCTAACAATTCAAAATTATCTTTTCGTAAGAAATTATATCGATACTCTTTTTTTATATTTAAAGTAGTGTCAACATAAACGGTGTCTCCACGCAGAAAGAAAATTCTATAATCTGTATACTTTGTTTTACCACTTAACTTAACTTTAGTTTCGTTAGAAAAAGAGGTCGTATCTCTAGAGCCGATACCGCGTTCATTGGTGCGTTCTAAACCTAATCCTTTCGTAGGTTTTTTTTGTGCGTAAATCACACCAAAGGGCCCTAAAAAGAAGAATAAGATACCTACTAATAAGTTTCTTTTCATTTTAATAGAATTCATGAGAGCAAAAGTAAACTTTTAAACGGAAAAGCTTCTTAATAATTTCATACTTCAAATAATTTAACATAACGTTGATTAAGATTTTTTTCTTACATTTAGAACTTTAATCCCCTAAACCCCTAAAAATGAGAAAAGCTACTCTAGCGTTTTCGCTATCGTTATGTCTATTCTTGACACTCTCCTGTACACAAAATGACATTTTTTTACTTGAAGAACAAGCTCTTCAAGAGAAAGAGAATTTTCAAGATCCATCTACGGCTAAAAAAAAAGCTATTGATTTTGATGGAATAAAAGATGTAATTCCAACGTGTACAGATGCAATTGTAAACCTCAATTATCATCCTTCGAATGCAATAACTGAAGATGCTATTGTGCTTGCCTGGTTGTATATAAAGCCATTATGTGATGGAATTTGTCCACCTCCAGGATTAATTAAGTATGATATTGAAATACAAGTCGGCTCCATAGGAACCTATGGAGCTTTCTGGGGAACTACGTATTCTTTCTCTCACCTTGAGTCCAGTGCAGAAACTGAGTTGATGCATTATGCTAATTTTGAGGAAATTGGTGGAGAACCACAGCTAGTAAGATTTAGAGTTAAGTTAAATAGCTGTTCTGAATTTTCGAACTGGAAATCCAGCTCTCCTAAGTTTAAGTAAAGAATGCGTAGTTTTCTTTAAAAAATCACCAGCAAATTTGTTGGTGATTTTTTTATATTTGAGCATGTTAAAAATCAATTTTAGCGGATTCAAAAATGAAGTCGGAACCGACGAAGCAGGAAGAGGTTGCCTATCTGGCCCCGTAGTGGCAGCAGCAGTTATTTTACCTGAAAACTTCGAACATGAATACTTAAATGATTCAAAACAGCTTTCCGAGAAAAGAAGAAATGAACTTCGGCCTATTATTGAAAAGGAAGCACTTGCGTATGGTGTATCTTTTATTCATCATCAAGAAGTAGATGAATTAAATGTTTTACAAGCTTCTATTGAAGGAATGCATAGAGCTATCGCCTCGTTAAAAATCGTTCCTGAATTTATTATTGTTGATGGAAATAAGTTCAAACCTTTTAAGGGAATACCGCATCAAACTATTGTAAAAGGAGATGCTAAATATCTAAGCATAGCAGCAGCATCTGTACTAGCAAAAACATATAGAGATGAATTTATGGAAAAGATTGATAAAGAATTTCCAGGATACAATTGGAAAAAAAACAAAGGATACCCGACCCAAGAACATAGAGATGCTATCCAAAAATTAGGAATAACCAAATACCATAGGAGATCTTTTAAATTATTGCCAGATCAGTTGTCGTTAGATTTTAATGTGTAAAAGATGTGACTTCGAAAATAGTCTTAAAATGAAATAAGATCTTTTCCTTAACTTCATTCAGATCAACCTTTTTGCCCAATTCCGCTTCCATAGATGTAACTGCTTTTCCTCGAATTCCACATGGGATAATGTTATCGAAGTATCCAAGGTTAGCATTTGCGTTTAAGGCAAAACCATGCATCGTTACCCACCTGCTACTTCGAATACCCATAGCACATATTTTTCGAGCAAAAGGAGTTCCTACATCAAGCCATACACCTGTTTCTCCTTCGCTTCTGGAACCTGAAATACCGTATTCGGCCAACGTTTGAATAATAACTTCTTCTAAAAATCGAAGGTATTTATGAATGTCCGTAAAAAAGTTCTCTAGATCTAAAATTGGATACCCTACAATTTGCCCGGGCCCATGATACGTAATATCACCTCCTCTGTTTATTTTATAAAATACCGCACCCTTTTGTTTAAGTTGATCTTCATTCAATAAGAGGTTTGATAAATCGCCGCTTTTTCCAAGCGTATATACATGCGGATGTTCGACAAAAATAAAATGATTTGACGTAGCGTTTTGAGTGTTGTTTTTTCTATTATTTCTCTTTACTGAAATAATTTCGTCTAAAAGTTCGGTTTGAAAATCCCAAACCTCTTTGTAATCTTTTAAACCTAAATCTTTTAACTGTATCTTTTTGTTCATAGAATAAGATTACAAAGATAATTATTTAATTATATTTGAGGTTACAAAACAATCAAATAACGTTCGTATGAAAATTAAACTACCCTTAGTTGTAACGGCAATACTATTTGTAATGTCCAGTACAATATTCGCGCAAAAAACTCCCTGGAAAAAAAGCAAACTGAAATCTTCAAGTAAGATTGCAGCTTCTAATAATTTAAAACATGAAAAATACCATGTTTTTACATTAGATATTGACGCGTTTAAAGCGCAACTTTCTAATGCACCAATGAGATCTGGTTCTTTATCGAGATCGATGCCTATTGTAAGTTTTCCAAATCAAGATGGAAAATTAGAACGATTTAACATTGTAGAGGCTCCTGTACTATCACCAGAACTAGCTTTGAAACATCCAAATATTAAAACATACTTGGGTTTTAGTCTAGATAATAAAGGCGCAAGAATTCGTTTTAGTGTAACTCCTCAAGGAGTGCAAACGATGACTTCTTATTTGGATAGGCCTAATGTATTTACTGTGCCTGTAAGTAAGCAGAATACTCTAGAGTATATTACCTACGACAGAGGCGTTCGAATTAAGTCTGTAAAAGATTTTGAATGTTTGACTGAAGGAGGAGATGTGCCTGTAAAAAATATTCCCTCTCATGATAGGGCAAATGATCAAACATTAAAAACTTTCAGAATTGCAATTTCCACGAATGCAGAATATACGAACTATTGGGATGATGGTAATGCGGGTAATGGAGGAGCTCAAGATGATGCACTGGCTCAGGTAGTATCTACGTTAAACAGAAATAATGAGGTTTTTGAAGTTGATATGGCTATCACATTTCAACTAGTTACCGGGACTGAATTAATATATACAAACCCGGCGAGTGACCCTTACACGGGAAGTTTTAATAGTCAATTACAATCTACATTGACAAGTGTTGTTGGAGAAGCGAATTATGATATAGGTCACTTATTTGTTTATGCAAACTCAACAAATGGAAATGCAGGATGCATCGGTTGTGTTTGTGAAAATGGACAAAAAGGAAGTGGATTTTCTCAGCATCCGTTTACAGATAATGATGGAGGAGCATATATGACAGATTTCTTTGATATAGATTACGTACCACACGAAATAGGGCATCAAATGGGAGCAAATCATACATTTTCTCATAGTAACGAAGGGGCTGGAGTAAATGTAGAACCTGGAAGTGGGACTACGATTATGGGATATGCAGGTATTACAGGAAGTAATGATGTTCAAGATCATAGTGATGCTTATTTTAATTATCATAGTATTCGTCAAATCTTAGCGAATGTTGCTAGCGTTCCGAACAATTGTTGGACGTCTACAACCATTACGAATAATCCACCCGTTGCAAATGCAGGTAATGATTACACTATTCCTCAAGGAACGGCTTTTGTTTTAAAAGCCTCAGCGTCAGATCCAGATGGAGGTGATGTCTTAACCTATACATGGGAGCAAATAGATGATGGAACAACTACCTCAGGTAGTTTTGGACCAACAAAAACATCAGGAGCTGTTTGGAGATCTAGACCACCGAGCACTGACCCAAATAGATATATGCCTATACTATCCAGAGTAGTCTCAGGACAACTTACAGAAACGAATCCTGTAGAGACTGCAAACAATACTTCTTGGGAAACAGTTTCAACGGTAGGTAGAACACTTAATTTTGCACTTACTGTAAGAGATCGCTCAGAGGGTAATGGAACAGGATTATTTCCACAATCTGATTTTGATTTGATGGTGGTAACTGTTGACGGGTCTAGTGGTCCTTTTGCTGTTAGCTCTCAAGGTGCTGCAGTCAACTGGAGTGTTGGAACCACTCAGCCTGTTACTTGGGATGTAGCAAATACAACAAGTGCTTCTGGGCCAAATACTCAGAATGTCAATATTTTACTTTCTACAGATGGCGGACGAACATTTCCAATTACTTTGGCTTCCAACGTAGCAAATGACGGTGCACATAACATTGTTGTTCCAAACAATACAACTACGAAAGGACGTATTATGATCGAAGCTGTTGGAAATATCTTTTATGCCGTAAATAGTGCTGACATTACGATAAGTGTTTCAAGCCCTACTTTTGTGGCTACAAATGTAACAGGAGACCTTTCTGCATGTGATTCTGGAGGTAATACAGCTACATATGACATTGCCCTTGACTTTGTAAGTGGATTTTCTGAAACTGTATCTTTATCATCTTCTGGTGAACCAGCAGGTTCTACAGTGATGTTTACACCTTCTTCTGCAAATAGCAATACTACCGTTACCATGGTAGTAAGTAATTTAAACGGAGCAACGGCTGGTGTATACAACATAGATGTGTCTGCAACTTCTACTTCAGTTACAAGAAATGTTAATGCAAAATTGACGATTTACAGCAGCACTTTCGGAGCTATAAGTTTAACTTCTCCAATAGATACAGGGACAGGGGTTGGCTTAAACCCAGTATTAAATTGGGATGCCGATGTAAATGCTACGTCATACGATGTAGAGGTAGCGACCGATAGTGGATTTACAGCTATAGTGAGTAGCGGAAATGTTACCACAAACTCGTATGCAGTGGGAACTACTTTAAATCAATCAACAATGTATTATTGGAGAGTAAAACCAAAGAACTCATGTGGCGAAGGGAGTTTCTCTGGAGCGTATTCTTTTACAACACAAAACTGTTCTGTGTGTACATCGGTTGCAAATACAACATATGACACGGGTACTACTCGTGTGATTTTTAACACAATTGATAATGCTTCAACAAAAGAAAACGGAGGATATAGTGATTTTACAAGTATTAGCACAGATGTTAAAGAAGGAGAAACACATGATTTAACTGTACATGCAGATACGGATGGAGATTATACTACACATACAATAGTTTGGATAGATTGGAATCAGGATTGTGATTTTGATGATGCAAACGAAGAATATGATCTTGGAACGGCTGATAATGTAGCCGACGGAGCTACCACGGCAAGTCCTTTTACGGTAACTATTCCTGCAGGCGCAACTTTAGGAAGTACGACTATGAGAGTTTCAACAAAATATAATGCTGACCCTACTTCTTGTGAAAATTCGGCAGATGCTGAGGTAGAAGATTATACAATCAATGTGTTGGATGCTACAGCTTCTATTAAGGATTTTGCTTTTGACGGGTTTAATTTATACCCAAATCCATCCAATGGAAACTTTAACCTGACATTCGATACAGTTTCTTCAGACAACGTTAAACTTCAATTATTTGACCTAACAGGAAGGTTGTTGAGAGAAATTAGATATAGCCAAGTTGCTAGTAGATTCTCTGAAAATGTATCTTTCAAAAATACATCAAAAGGTTTATACTTGTTGAGGATTACCAATGGTGGAAAACAAACCACAAGAAAGATTGTTATAGAATAATAATCGAAACTTTTATATAAAAAAGAGTGCTTTTAAAGCACTCTTTTTTTGTTAGTTATAACAAGAAATAACAATTTCTTAACTAGAATTCTATCATATTAATGTAAAAACTAAGTATTTAGCCCGACAAATCAATAATAACGAGAATTATTAATTATATTTGGTCGATTACAAAACATAAATATCAACTCCTGATGAAATTAAAATTACCTTTATTGTTAATAGCGTTGGCTTTAGCGCTATCTACCAATACATATGCACAAAAAAATGCATGGACAAAAACTACAGCAACTGGAAAACTGAATAAGATTTCCATTAAAGATCTTAATCAAAACCAATCCGAAACGTTTGTTTTGAATGCAGCTGATTTTAAAAACCAGCTAAAGGGAGCGCCGTTAAGAGGTCAATCCAATAGAATATCTAGTACAGATGTCTTAATTCCTGACGAAAAAGGAGACTTTATTAGTTTTAAGATATTTGAAGCACCAGTGCTTTCACCTTCGTTATCTGCGAAATTCCCAGAGATAAAATCGTATATCGGATATAGTACAGATGGAGCAGTATTACGTATGAGTGTTTCTCCGAATGGAGTACAAACGATGATCACATATAGGGATAAGTCTGCAACATTTATGCAGCCCTTGAAGAATCAGTCAAATACTTATATCACATATAATAAGTCTTCAAAGCAAGGTGTGGAAACAGATAGTTTTATTTGTTCAACCGCCAATGAAATCAAAAAAGAAAGCCCAAGATCTAGTTTAACAAGTAGAGATGCAAATGATCAAACCTTAAGAAAGTTTAGATTGGCAATGTCTGTGAATGGAGAATATACTACATATCACGGAGGAACTGTAGCTGGAGCTTTGGCAGGTATCAATGCTACAATTGCTAGAGTAAATGCGGTTTTCGAAGTAGATATGGCAGTTACTTTTGAAGTACAAGATTTTCCTGATTTGATTTATACGAACGCGGCTACAGACCCATATTCTTCAATAGGTGCTTGGAATTCAGAATTGCAAAGTACATTAACCAGCGAAATCGGTGAAGCGGCCTATGACATTGGACATATGTTTGGTGCTTCCGGAGGTGGAGGTAGTGCAGGATGTATTGGTTGTGTATGTGTAGATGGGTCTAAAGGAAGCGGTAAGACATCACCAGCTGATGGAATACCAGAAGGAGACACTTTTGACATTGATTATGTAGCACACGAGATAGGACATCAAATGGGAGCGAATCATACATATTCTCATGTGAGTGAAGGAACTGGCGTAAATGTAGAGCCAGGTTCAGGATCTACTATTATGGGATATGCAGGTATTACATCTTCTAATGTACAACAACATAGTGATGCTTATTTTCATTATGTAAGTATTAAACAAATCTTAGACAATCTTGTAAATAGAACATGTTGGCAAGCAAATTCACCGCTGACACTTACAAACAATCCTCCCGTTGCAGATGCAGGAGTAAATTATACAATCCCACAGGGAACAGCATATGTTCTTAGAGGTTCTGCTACCGATGCCGATGGCGGAGATACATTAACCTACTGTTGGGAAGAGAACGATGATGGGGTAGTTACGATTCCAAGTTTTGGACCAACTACAACTTCAGGGGCACAAACTAGATCACTATCACCAACTACGGATCCGGATAGATATATTCCTAAACTAAGTAGAATTGTAGCTGGTCAGTTAACCGAAACAAACCCAAGTTCTGGTGGTGACTGGGAGACCGTATCTACGGTTGCAAGAACATTAAACTGGGCATTAACTGTAAGAGATAGACAACCTACTGCTACTGGATTGCATGGACAATCTAGTTATGATTTAATGGCAATTACAGTAGATGCAACTAGTGGACCATTTGCGGTCACTGGACCTAATAATGCACCAACCTGGGATACAGGTACACAGCAAACAGTTACTTGGGATGTTGCCGGTACAGATAATGCGGGAACTGTAAACAGTCAGATGGTGAATATAAAATTATCTACCGATGGTGGAGCCACTTTTCCAATTACATTAGTAGCTAATACTCCTAATGATGGCTCACATTCATTGGTTGTTCCTGAGCACCCAACAACACAAGCAAGAATTATGGTAGAAGCAGCAGATAATATTTTTCTTGCTGTAAATACAACGAATTTTACGATTAACTCAACAACTCCAACATTTTTAGTAGATAATACTTCTGGAGATTTATCAGTGTGTAATTCAGGAGGAAATACTGCTGAATACACGTTAAACTTAAATTTCGTAAATGGATTTTCAGAAAACGTAACTTTTTCAACAACAGGGGAACCAGCAGGATCGTCTGTGAATTTTAATCCAACACCAATTAATGCAGACGGAAATGTAACGATGACAGTTGATAATTTAAATGGGGCAAGCGCGCAATCGTATAGTATTGATGTGACGGCAACCTCTACTTCTGTTATACAAAATGTAAGTGTAAACTTGATAGTATACTCAAGCACGTTCTCATCACTGAACCTAACATCGCCTGCAAATGCAGGAACCGCAGTGGCCTTGGTGCCTACTTTAACTTGGGATGCAGAGCCTAATGCTATTTCTTATGATGTTGAAATCTCTACAGATAGTGGTTTTGCAACAATCTTACATAGCGGGAATACAAATACGAATAGCTATGTGTCACCAACATTGAGCCCTACCACACAATATTTTTGGAGAGTAAGACCGAAAAACAATTGTGCCACTGGTAGTTATACAAGTGCTAGTTTTACAACAGATGCTCCAAGTTATTGTGCGTCTACGTTTAGTGAGACTGTCGATAGTGAGTGGATACATAATGTTCAATTTAATACTATAAATAATAATTCCAGAAATGATCATTCACCAAATCCAGATGATGGATATGAAGATTTTACAAGTGAATCCACCAATGTGGTTAGAGGAGATACACATAATATTTCCGTGTCTATGAACACTGCAGGATTCCAGGATCATTGTTATGTTTATATTGATTGGAACCAAGATTTTATCTTTGATGTTAACACAGAGAGATATAATTTAGGTACGGCATTTACAACTCAAGGAAATAGCGATCAAACACTTGATTTAGATATTACAGTGCCAAGTGATGCTGTTTTTGGCAGTACTAGAATGAGAGTGGTTATTGAATATACACATGCCAACGAACCACATGGGGAAGGGCCTTGTACTCCAGATCACAATTCGGGATGGGGAGAGACTGAAGATTATACAATAATAGTAGATAATACTGCTTCTGTTAAAGATGTGGCTTTTGAAGGATTTAACTTATATCCTAATCCTTCAAACGGAAACTTTAATTTGAATTTCGATACAGTTTCTTCTGAGAAAGTTGATCTACAGTTGTTTGATTTAACAGGAAGATTAGTACAAGAAGTTAGCTACAAGAATGTAGCTGCTAGATTCTCTGAAAACATTTCATTTAATAATGTTTCTAACGGAGTGTATTTGTTGAAAATCAAAAATGGAGCAACACAGACAACGCGAAAGTTGATTATAGAATAATTATCAAATTATATAAAAAAGCTCGATTACTTTTGTGATCGAGCTTTTTTTATGAACTAATGTTAAATAAATAACGTTATCAAATTAATTGAATTATTTTTGCCCTATGTCTATAGAAGTTATTGAAGTTTCCAAAAAGTATGGTAATCAGACTGCCTTAAACGAGGTCAGTTTTTCCTTGAAGAAAGGTGAAATTGTTGGGTTTTTAGGGCCGAATGGAGCAGGGAAGTCTACTATGATGAAGATTTTAACTGGCTACATAAAACCATCAAAAGGAAGCGTGTCGATTAATGAAATAGATGTACTGAGTGATGCGATTAAAGCGCAACATCATATTGGGTATTTACCAGAGCATAACCCTTTGTATTTAGACTTGTATGTCAAAGAATATTTAGCATTCCAGGCATCCATTTATAAAGTCCCTAAATCCCAGATAGCTGTTGTAATCGAAGAAGTGGGTTTAACTCCAGAGCAACATAAAAAGATAGGAGAACTTTCTAAAGGATATCAGCAAAGAGTTGGGCTAGCAGCGGCTATTTTACACAATCCAGATATACTAATTCTAGATGAACCAACTACAGGCTTAGATCCTAATCAACTCATGGAAATTAGGGCACTATTAAAGGAGTTGGGGAAAGAAAAAACAATTCTTTTTTCTACGCATATTATGCAAGAAGTAGAAGCTATTTGCGATAGAGTGATTATCATTAAAAAAGGTGAAGTCCTATTAGATAAGCCTATTGCAGCGTTAAAAGAAAACAATGAACAGATCATTGAAGTGACCTTTGACTATAAGTTGGAAGAGCAGTTTATTAAAAAATTGCCAAACCTTACATCTCATAAAAACAACTACGATAACACCTGGTATTTGTCTTTTAATTCGGCGGAAGATATGCGTCCAGTTATTTTTGATTTTGCTCAGGAAAATGGATTAAAAATCTTGGAATTGAATTCTAAAAACCAAAGCTTGGAAAACTTGTTTACAGAGCTAACAAGATAGCTTTGTTTAATAAGTTGTTATTTTTATAAAATCTTTATTTTTTCATTATTCTGGAAAGCAAAAAAAATCAAATTAAAAACTGTGTTTACAGTATCTTCAGTTGGAATTTTCTTAAATAATTTTCTGACAAATTTTTTCTTAGGCTCAATTGAAACGACAAACTTATTCTCTTCATTATCCATATTCCCAGTTAAAATATATTTAAATTTGCACGTATCAATTCTTAATTCGTAGCTATAATCGGTAAGGTAAAGATCAGCAACCGAAATCCCATTTTTTTCTAATTCCTCTTTTATATATTCTCCAAGCTTCTTCCCAAATCGACCAGGGTTTATTTCTAATTCTTCATTAGGATGAGCAGGGAATAAATTAGATTCTATCAGAATTTCAGTTTTCATTACCTAATTCAACTTATAACTCACATGCTGTGCTTCCAGAGTATTTAGCAACTCAGAAGTGATCTTAATTTTTGTATTTCTACTCGGAACATCTAACTCAATTTCTTCTTCCGTATCATAAATCACAAAACGAAGTGATTGTTTTCCTTTTTCACCGCCAAACAATTCTTCGAAAGCAGCAATAGATTTTTCATTGACCTGCTGAATTGGGATATTTACCGTTACCTTCTTACAGAGGTCATCCATAATATCATGCAGTAATTTAAAATCGGTAAACTTTAATCTAGGTTCACCTTCTACACCATCTTTATTGATCCAGCCTTTTTGGATGGTGCTTCGAATAAATAAAAAAGAACTAGGTACTAAGAAGTGTTTGAACTTTAGATAATCTTCTCCAAAAATCCTAAACTCGTAACTATCGGAATAATCTTCAATAAAGAAAGACCCCCAACCTTTTCCTGCCTTAGAAACACGGTGTTGTACCTCGGTAATAATTCCTGCGAAAGAAAGATTTGCGCCAACATACTTTGAAAGGTCTCCTTTAAAATGCCCCACTTTAGCATTACAGAATTTCAATTCATTTTTAAAATCATCCAAAGGATGTGCAGAGATGTAAATTCCAACAACTTCTTTCTCTTTAGCTAATTGCTCCATAGTTCCCCATGGTTCTGCAAAAGGAATTTCTGGTTCAGGAAATTGTATTTCAGAAGCTTCACCGAACAATGATACCTGAGAAGAATTTAAATTTTCTTGATATTTATTCCCATACCGAATGGCTCTTTCAATAAAGGTTTGCCCTTTTTCATCCAAGTAAAAATATTGAGAACGGTGTGTGTCAGAAAAAGAATCAAAACCTCCTGCTAATGCCAGACTATCAAAAGCTTTTTTATTCGCCGCTCGAAGATCTACCCGTTTTGTCAAATCAAAAATAGAGTTGAAATTTCCGTTTTCTTTACGCTCTGCAATAATAGCTTTTACTGCTGCACTTCCAACACCTTTTACAGCTCCCATCCCAAAACGAACAGCATCTTGTTTGTTTACAGAGAACTTTAAATAGGACTCATTTACATCAGGCCCCAATACTTCTAAGCCCATACGTTTACACTCTTCCATAAAGAATGATACCGACTTAATATCGTTCATATTATTCGATAATACCGAAGCCATGTATTCCGATGGGTAATGTGCCTTTAAATAGGCAGTTTGATACGCAATCCAAGCATAACATGTAGAGTGTGATTTGTTGAATGCATAGGATGCAAATGCTTCCCAATCTTTCCAGATCTTTTCTAATTTTTCAGTATCATGTCCATTGGCACTTGCCTGATCAATAAACTGAGGCTTCATTTTTGCTAATACTGCAGCTTGCTTTTTACCCATGGCTTTACGCAAAACATCCGCCTCACCTTTGGTGAAATCAGCTAGCTTTTGCGAGAGTAACATTACTTGCTCCTGATAGACTGTAATTCCATAAGTCTCTGCAAGATACTCTTCCATGGCAGGTAAATCATATTCGATTTCTTCCGTACCATGCTTTCTATTAATGAACGAAGGAATGTACTCCATTGGACCAGGACGGTATAAGGCATTCATCGCAATAAGATCTCCAAAAACAGTAGGCTTTAAGGAGCGCATGTGCTTCTGCATCCCTGGAGATTCGTACTGGAATATCCCGACAGTTTCTCCACGTTGGAACAATTCATACGTTTTCTCATCATCCAAAGGGAAATTTTCAGGATCCAGCTCAACTCCATGACGAGCCTTTACAATCTTAACAGTATCTTTAATTAAGGTCAAGGTTTTCAACCCTAAGAAATCCATCTTCAACAGTCCAGCATTCTCTACTACAGAATTGTCAAATTGAGTGACGTACATGTCGGAATCCTTTGCCGTGGCTACGGGTACGTAATTGGTAATGTCTGAAGGTGTAATAATAACCCCACAGGCGTGAATCCCTGTATTTCTTACAGACCCTTCTAGCACCAATGCCTTGTTAATGGTTTCTGATTCGATTCCATTACCATCGGCAATGGACTTTAATTCATTTACCATGTCCCTTTCTTCGGAACGAAGCCCTGCTACTTTGCTTTTGCTTTTATCATCATCGCCGAAAATATTCTTCAGTTTGATATTCGGAATCAGTTTGGCTATCCTATCTGCTTCATATAAGGGAAGGTCTAATACACGAGCGGTATCTCTGATCGAAGATTTCGCAGCCATGGTTCCATATGTAATAATCTGAGCCACTTGATTGGCTCCATATTTATTGATTACATAATCCATAACGCGTCCTCTACCTTCATCATCAAAATCGATATCAATATCGGGCATCGATATACGTTCAGGGTTTAAGAAACGCTCAAAAAGCAAGTCGTACTTAATAGGGTCAATATTGGTAATCCATAGACAGTAGGCAACTACAGACCCTGCCGCAGAACCACGCCCAGGCCCTACCGATACATCCATATTTCTAGCTTCCCTAATAAAGTCTTCTACAATTAAAAAGTACCCTGGATATCCTGTGTTTTCAATTACCTCTAATTCAAAATCTAAGCGCTCTTTGATATCTTCTGTAATATCGCCATATCGTTTTTCAGCTCCAATATAAGTGAGGTGCTTTAGGTAATTATTCTCCCCTCTTTTACCGCCATCTTCTTCATCCAGTTTGTCTTGAAATTCTTCTGGAATATCAAAAGCAGGTAATAAAACGTCTCTTGCCAAGGAGAAAACCTCAATCTTATCCACAATCTCCTGAATATTACTAATAGCTTCAGGAAGATCTACAAACAAGGTTTTCATTTCCTCGGTAGATTTGAAGTAATACTCATCATTAGGTAAACCATAACGATACCCTCTACCGCGTCCTTTAGGAGTAGCTTGTTTTTCACCATCCTTTACACACAATAAAATATCATGCGCATTCGCATCTTCTTTATTGAGATAAAAAGTATTATTCGTGGCAATTATCTTAACATCGTGTTGTTTGGCGAATTTCAACAATGTTTCATTTACAACATTTTCATCTTCCTGGTTATGGCGCATTAATTCGATATATAAATCGTCACCAAACTGTTCTTTCCACCATAACAAGGCTTCTTCAGCTTGATGCTCACCAACGTTCAATATCTTATTAGGAACTTCACCATAGGTGTTTCCTGTTAATACAATAATGTCTTCTTTATATTGTTCAATAACCTTTCTATCGATTCTAGGAACATAATAGAATCCGTCTACAAATGCAATGGAAGACATCTTAGCTAAATTGTGATAGCCTTTTTTATTCTTTGCAAGTAACACGACTTGATAGCCATTATCTTTTCTTGTTTTGTCCGTATGATCTTCACAAACGTAAAACTCGCAACCCAAAATTGGCTTTAGTATGGTCTCTGTGGGAGTGTCTCCATTTTCCTCTGAGATCTCATTTTTAGCAGACGCTTGCTTGTTATGATTCAACACTTCTCTTACAAAGTGAAAAGAAGCCATCATATTTCCAGTATCTGTTAAAGCGACTGCAGACATATTATCTTTAGCAGCAGCTTTTACAATATTTCCAATCTGAATGGTGGATTGTAAAACTGAAAATTGAGTGTGATTATGTAAGTGTGCATACTGTACATCTTCTAAAGCACTTAAACCTTCTGAAGTAGACTGAGTTGTTTCAACATCTTTTTTAGAGGCTACCCGTTTTCGGATCTTGTCACTTTCCTTCTTTAAGTTGATGTGTTTTAAACCAATAACCTGAATAGGTTTAGGGTTCGCTTCGGAGAAATTCTCAAAATAATCGGCATCAACATCTAGCGCTTCTTTGGTGAATTCTCGTAAACGAATCAGCTCTAAAAAACAACGTGTCGTTGCTTCTACATCGGCTGTTGCGTTGTGTGCTTCGTTAAAACCAGTGCCAAATAAATGGTGATGCAGCTCCGTAAGCGTTGGTAATTTAAATTTACCACCTCGACCTCCGGGAATTTGACACATTAGAGCCGTGTGCTCTGTACAGGTATCTAGTAATGGCAACTCGGTAAGGTTATTCTCAACACCTAAACGATGAAACTCGCAGCCCATGATATTGATATCGAACCCTACATTTTGTCCAACAATAAACTTGGTTTTTTTCAGTGCGTCGTTAAATAGGTCTAAACCTTCTTCTAATCGAATTCCTTGCTCCGTAGCAAGGTCTGTAGAAATCCCATGTATTTGCTCAGAGTCATACGGAATGTTATAGCCTTCAGGTTGTATCAAAAAGTCGTTATGCTCAACAATGTTTCCCAGCTCATCGTGCAACTGCCAAGCAATCTGTACACATCTAGGCCAGTTATCCGTATCGGTAATAGGTGCATTCCAACTCTTAGGTAACCCGGTGGTTTCCGTATCAAAAATCAAGTACATAAATGTGGATTTCTAGTGTTCTAATTAGATACAATAAAAGTACTAAAAAACACAGGAAAAAGAAGCGAAGAGTTATTGGGTTTTATTAACAATTCTAGATACAATTTTATGCCATATTGAGCGATGTCGAGATAACATAAAATCACTCGAACTGATATTAGTATATCTTCAAGAAATTAAAAGTCTTGTTTAGTACTTCTTGAAAATCTTTAGGAAAAGTGTTCTCAGTCCAGGGTTGTTTTGCGCCAAATACATGGTTGGCTCCTGGAATAACATACGGTTCGCTATTCGGATTCCATTGATGCAAATTTTTGGCATGATGGATAGGAACTGCAAGATCTCCATCGCCATGAACGATCAAATGAGGAATTACAATTTTTTCTGCAGCCTTCTGAACATCTAAAAAATCCATATGCTCTTTATAGTTTTCATAGAATTGAATATAATGGGGCATTTGCTGTTTGGTACGTCCATTTACAATATAGAAAACACCGTCTTTTTTCCATTGTTCTAATTCTGGACCTTCATGGAACATGGTTCTATCTAAGGTTGAGACTGCTGCCCAGGTTACGAGTTGTTTAATTCTAGGATCCTTCGCAGCGGTGAGTGTAACAATACCACCTCCTCTAGAATGACCAATCAAAGTAATATTGTTGGTGTCAATTTCTTCCTGATGTTTTTCGTTTTCTGTAATCCAATCGATTACTATTTGAAGATCATCCAGTTCCATTGTGTAATTGTTCTTTCCAAAAGTGTCCAAATCGGGAAAATCAATGGGTTGTTCTATGGTACCTCCATTATGCGAAAAGTTGAATTTTAATAGGGCAAATCCATGGTCTGTAAAAGTGTCATTCATCCTTCCGAAAACACCCCAATCTTTATAACCTTTGTAGCCATGACAAAAGATAACCAATGGCTTTTTAGACGCTGTTTTGTTGTAGAAAAGGTCGGTGAGAATGGGTTTGTGGTGTTTGCCTTGTAGTGGGAAATTTTGAAGAATTGTCATATCAACATAAAAATTCATGTAAAGTTAAGATATTTAGAGCGTTGATATGGTTTTAGTTGTAAAAGATTTTTGTACATTTGCACCCGCATTCTCGAGAAGGATGCATTTTTAATAATCAAGGTCGCGTACCTTAAAAATTAACAAATATGCCTGTAAAAATTAGATTACAAAGACACGGTAAAAAAGGAAAACCATTTTATTGGATCGTTGCTGCTGATGCAAGAGCGAAAAGAGATGGTCGTTACTTAGAAAAATTAGGAACGTATAATCCTAATACAAATCCAGCTATTATTAACTTAAATGTTGATGGTGCTGTACAATGGTTACAAAACGGTGCACAACCTACAGATACTGCGAAAGCAATCTTATCTTATAAAGGTGCAATGTTAAAGAATCATTTAGTTGGTGGAGTTCGTAAAGGAGCTTTAACGGAAGAGCAAGCAGAGGAGAAATTCCAAGCTTGGTTGGAAGAGAAAACTGGTAAAGTTTCTGCAAAACAAGATGGTTTAGCAAAAGCAAAAGCAGATGTTAAAGCAAAAGCTTTAGAAGCAGAAAAAGCAGTTAACGAAGCTCGTATTGCTGCAGCCGTTCCTGTAGAGGAAGTTGTAGAAGAGGTTGCTGAAGAGGCTACTGAAGAAGTTGTTGCAGAAGCAGAAGCTACTGAAGAGGTAGTTGCAGAAGCAGAAACTGAAGTTGTTGCTGAAGAAACTCCAGAAGCTACAGAAGAAGAAACTAAAGAAGAAAAAGCTGCTGAATAAGCAGTTTGAATACGACGATGCGTAAAGAAGATTGTTTTTATTTAGGCAAGATCGTTAGAAAACATAGTTTTAAGGGCGAAGTGGTTATCAAATTAGATACCGATGAGCCCGAACTGTACAGAAATATGGAATCAGTTTTTGTCGAATTAGGCAATAATCTGGTTCCATTTTTTATTGAAAAAAGTTCGTTGCATAAAGGGAATCAGTTGCGGGTATTGTTTGAGGACTTATACACCGAAGAAGAAGCTGATTCGATTATGAAATCGGGGATCTACCTTCCTTTAGATATGTTGCCAAAATTATCAGGAGATAAGTTCTACTATCACGAAGTAATCGGATTTACGATTAAGGATGTGAACTTCGGGAAAGTAGGAACTATTGTCCATATCAATGATAAGGCAGCACAACCACTTTTTGAAATCGATCGAGATGGGAATGATGTATTTATACCAATGATTGACGATTTTATTAAGAACGTAGATCGAGAAAATAAAACGATACTCGTTGAGACTCCAGAAGGATTGATCGACTTGTATTTAGAATAAATGAGTATACTGAAATAGCTTCAGTATAAACTAGAGAGGTGGCCGAGTGGTCGAAGGCGCACGCCTGGAAAGTGTGTATACCTCAAAAGGGTATCGAGGGTTCGAATCCCTTCCTCTCTGCAAAAGAAAACCGCAACATCTGTTGCGGTTTTTTATTTTGAGAACCTGCCAAAAGCTTGTTTCATTTCTTAATTTTAGTTAATCACGTTCTAAATATTTGTTAATATATATACTGATGTGTAACATTAACAATAAAGATCAGTCTTAATAGTATAAACACATAAAAATCGTATACAATGATAACCAACAACAATACCACCAGAAAATTTAAAGCTTTAACTATACAATCGAAAAGCTTAGCATGGAACAATAGAAGAAACTATCAATCTAATAGTAGAATAGCATTCTATAGTTAGAACATTCTATTATTTGTCTTCTTAAAGAGTTATAAGCGTATGCTTATAGCTCTTTTTTTGTGTATGTAACTTTATTTAGGAATTTTGGTCTTTAGAGTACTAAACCGAACACTCATGACTAGAATTACTCAAAACGTAGTTACGTTTCTATTATACATTTTCGCTCTTAACATTGCCGCACAAAGCACCCCGCATCTAGAAGGAACCGTTTTTATTGACATGGATTCTGGCATTTTTAAATGCGATGTTACCGTATCTAATATTGATACATTACAGGAATATGCTATCCTTCTGAATAAAGGCATGAATATAAAGCACTTTAGAGATCGTAAGGACAAATTAATCTCTTATGACGGGTTTTATGGAGCTGAGTTAAAAGGAGAGGCAATACCTTACTTTTTTACAGATTCGAAAAGAAATAAAATAGCGCTACCTACAGATTTTAAGGTGTCTTATGTTGGAGCATTTCCAAAGTATAGCGATTCCTATAATTCTTTTGATTTTAAAGGATTTATTGCTTTAAATGATCAGACCATACGTGCAACGGAGCAGACGAAATGGTATCCCGTTATTTATGATAAGGCGAAAGATAAACTCATCAATCAATATACCTATTCACTTCAGATACATGTAAAAGGAGCAAAGAGTATTTTTATCAATGGGGCTCCGCCCAAAAGAACGAGCAATGCTCTTTTTACCTCTTCGAAAGCCGTACCGTTATTTCTGTTTGCTGGAGATTATAAGTTTGTCCATAAAGACGGAAATTATATTTTAAATACAGATATTTCTGAAAAGAAAGCGGGTCCAATTTTTAGAAACACCAAGGTTGTGCAGCAGTTTTTAGAAGATAAGCTAGATCGTACGTTTACAGATAATATTTATCTCATCAACCATAAAGCAGTTAATAAAAGGAGGAAAGGAAGTAGTTGGGGATTTAATACGTATCCTGCCTTTGCATTTACAGGCGAGAATTTCTTTACTACTATTGTGGAAGAGGATGGCAAGTTCAGTAATGGAAGGTTTCGCTACTTCGCACATGAATTTGGACACAACTATTTTGGGAATAATGTACAGTCCGGAAAACTCTATTGGTTTTGGTTAGAATCTTTTCCGGAATACTTGTCGTTTACGTTTGCCGAGGAACATGGTGGAAAAGATTACTTAAAAAGAGTGATTCAAAGTAAAATAAAGGCAGTCAAAGACAAGGAGTTTGTGCCGTTGTCTAAAATTACGGAGGCGAATCAAATAACGGGAAATTACCGCTACTCTATGGCTCCGTTAATCTTATTTTCATTCGACCAACACTTTGGCAGAAGTACAACCTATGAAGTATTAAAGAAGCTACTGGATATGGCTACTACTGAAACCCTAAGTTTACTGCATTTTAAAAAAGCGGCATTAGCCAGTGGTGTTAAGGAAAGTGAGTATACGGCTTTTGAAAACAAGTATATTAAAAGCGCTGAGTTTACGCAGAATGTCATTTCGTATTTGGAAGGGAAACTATAAAAAAACCAGAGCAATTCGTAGGCTATATAAATTACTCTGGCAGCCTTAGTTTCACGCTCCCCCTAAAGATAGTTTCGCTAAGGTTTATTGTTGAGGATATGTTGTTTTTGGGCTTTTTGAATGTCTATTTTCTTCTTTTTCTCTGCAGCGTGTTGCCAGATGGCGGCCTCTATATCGGTGTTTTTTCGAAAGCCCTGAAAGACCATGCGAACATATTTTGCATTGTGTGGTTCTCCATTTCTATTGAGTACCATGTTTTGAGAAAGGATCGTTAAAACATCATCTGCGTAATGACCTTGGAACAATTCCTTGAGTTCTTTTCTTTCTAATTCTGTAATCATAGTAATTCTTATTTGACATTGCGAAAATTGTTGTTATATTGTTACTGTTTTGTAATCTACAATATAAGTAAATAAAATTGCAATTCAAAGTGATATGAAAAATATATTTACGAATATAAAAGAAAGAGTCATGGAAGTTGCCGAACGGCAATCGATTACAAAAGGAGAATTTTTTAGTAGCATAGGTATGACTTCTGCTAATTTTAGAGGGAAAGCAAAGGACTCACCTTTAAATTCAAATGCCATTGTAAATATAATTACCAAATACCCAGATACAGACCTCCACTGGTTGTTGTTTGGAGATACTCGTATAGTGCAAGAATCTAGTGCAGTATATAGCGCTGACAATCCAGATGATAAGGATCGATTGATTGAAGCATTATTAGATCAGATTGCAGAATTGAAATCCGACAAAGAAGATCTAAAAAAGTTATTGGGGCTCAGAAAAAACAAATAACGGATGTAACCTCATTCCGATTATCTGATAATGACTTTTTTAGTCACTGTTTTGTTTCCTGAATAGATCTTTAATATATACATATCTGGCTTTATCGAATGTACACGGAGTTGCTTTGCAGGCATTCTTTGATTTAGTACAGCTTGCCCGAGTACGTTGAATAGCGCAATGCGATCTATGTTTTCGTTGGTTCTAATATGTAAGACATCTGAAGTTGGATTTGGATATACCGAAAACTTATTGGCAAACACACCTTCTGTACTCAAGTTGACATTTTGATAGACTCTTACGTAATCAATGACCATACTGCTTTCTGTAAAACTAGCATCTGGAGTGCCAGAAAACCCGCCCATGGCTATATTTAAAAGTAGGTATTGGTCCTGATCAAAAGGCCAGGTAGCACTATTTTGAGTTGATGGTTTGTACGTATAGAATCCTACACCATCAATGAGAAAGGTAATTTGATCTGGCGACCAATTCATAGAATATATGTGAAAGTCGTTAGCCACATCGGCAAGCATTTGTGTAGCTGTGTTTACTGTATTTCCTGAGCTTGATGGCGTATGTAAAGCAACGCTTACTTGATTTGTACTGTGCAGACCGTGTTCCATAATGTCTATTTCTCCACAGGCTGGCCAACTAGTGGTCCCAAATCCTTGGGTTTCCCAATAAGCTCCCGTTTCACTAATATTTTTCCCCAGTGTCCAAATTGCAGGCCAAGTACCATTGCCGAACGGTAGCTTTGCTCTAACGTCTACACGACCATATGTAAAGGCAAGCTTTGAGTTTAATCTGGCTGATGTATATTCTTTGGTGTGCCCTTGATCTGTAAAATTTTCCTTAATGGCAACTATATTTAAAAAACCAGCATCCACAAAGGAATTTTCTATACGATTAGTATAATGTTGTAACTCTCCATTAAACCAACTACCTCCTGCCGGTAATTGTGTTTGATGAAACCATTTTGTGTTATCTAAAGCGCCATCAGTCTCAAATTCATCTGACCAAACGAGATCGGAATAAATAACATCCAACTCATTGGGGTCAGTTGGCGTAGATCCGTCGTTAATATTGTCTATTAAATAAGTGCCAGCTGTTGTAACGTCTTCATCTATAAAAATAGTAAGTCTGGTGTAGGTTCCTGTCGCATTTATAGGAGTACCGTCTGAACTGAGTTGTGCATTGGAAAAATCGAATGTGAGTTCTTTCCAATCAGAAGGAGAGGGAACGCTAAAGTTTTGCCGTACTTCTACATCTGGATTTGTCCCATTTTCTAATTTGACCATGATATTGTGTGAGTTGGGATCAAAAGAGTAAAAAGAGAGTGTAATGTTTTTTTCTGAATCTAAATCAATGGACTGTGTTAGGTCTATATAGAAACCTTGCGTAGGATTAGTCCCATCATTATGAAACTGTCCTACTTTATTACTACCATCTTGTGGGTCGTTTACAATAGCAAAACCGCTTCCTCCAAAGACCGCAAAATTATCTGCTGAATCGGCAAAATCTAAAGGCATTTGCTGTGAGTAGCAAAGTGTCGTTACAAAGAAGAAAAGAAGGGATATTGTGCATTGTATTCTCATGGATTTAAATTTTTATAAAAATAAATCAAAGTAGCAGGTTAGGAGGTATGATGTACCCATACAAAAACCAAACAAAGTGTTGTAATTAGCATATTTTGATGAAAATATATCAGATTTAAGAATTAATTTGCGCTCCGTATGAATAAACCTTTCCGATTTAAAGAATTTGTGATCCATCAAGATCAAACTGCGATGAAAGTAGGTACAGATGGTGTGCTATTAGGCGCCTGGTGCTCTCTCGATCACTATCCTGATAGTATTTTAGATGTGGGTTCAGGAACTGGTTTAATTGGGTTGATGCAAGCCCAGCGCTCCGATGCGATGACTATAGATGCCGTAGAGGTTGATGGCCAAGCTTATGAGCAAACAGTAGCTAATTTCGAATTATCGGATTGGGGAGATCGCTTGTTTTGTTATCATAGCTCGTTTCAGGAATTTGCAAAAGAGATGTCTGAAGAAGGGGAGGAGTATGACCTCATCATTTCGAATCCGCCTTTTTATACAGACGAATTTGAAACTGAGGACGATGCGAGAAACAAAGCGCGTTTTACCTCATCGTTATCTTTTCATGAACTCATACAAGGAACAGCCAATTTGCTTTCTTCAGCAGGAACCTTTGCGGTGATTATTCCTTTTAAAGAAGAGCAAACGTTTATTTCCTCGGCTTTAGAAAACAAGTTATTCCTCAATCGTGTTTGCCACGTAAAAGGAACGGCAACTTCTGAAGTAAAACGCAGTTTACTAGAATTTTCATTTCAAGAAACCGAGTTAGTGGAAGAGGAGCTAGTCATAGAAATCTCCCGCCACAACTATACGGATAAGTATAAGGAGTTGACGAGAGATTTTTACTTGAGGGTGTGAAATTATTTAACCTCTTGGGTGCTTGGGAGTATAAAAATTGATAACTTTTCTTTCCCTATTATCACCAACATAATTTTTAATTTCTTCAATTTCAGTACTTGATAGTAGATTGTTAAATGTTATTGTATCTCTTTTTAAATTATAAATAGAATTTAATGGAGGACAATTGTTAAAGAGCTCTTTTATATTTGAAATATATACATGGTAATCTATGTCTTCATTACTCTTTAGGTCTAACTTTTCAGGATTTAATTTTAAAATTTTGATCATGAAAGGATCTGTAAAGTTTAATAAGTCTCTTATTAAGTGAAATATTTTTTCTCTACGACCCATTTTTTTGTCAGCATTTTTTAATAAGTTCAAAGATTTACCTGTATCTGATGTATACAAAATCATCTCTGAAATTAAACTTTCAATATTTTTTTTCATCATTTCGTTATTTATATTCTTTAATTTCTTTTACTAATTCTCTTAAGGATAAAAAATCTGGAGTTTGATTTGTTGCAATTTAAAAACCCGATGGCTCGGATTTGCAATCCGAGACTTTGTTATCTATTTTATGAAGTTAGGAAATTTATGATAAGTAAGATGAAATCTTCCGTCATAACTATACCGAAAAATATAAAGAGCTGACGAGCGGTTTTTATTTGAGAGTATAATTTTGAACTTAGTCAGTCATGTTATTTAGTGCATGTATACCTTTAGAGGTGATGCGTAAAGGTTCTTCTTTGATCAGTTGTTCGTGTATCATTTCTTTTACCGTAGCTAGCCAGCTTAAGGTTTTGGAGGTGTTATGGTAGAACAATCGGTCAAATTTGTGCAAGGTCATCGGTTGATGATCTCGTAATATTTCTAAGATATATTTTTTATAATTCATGATGTTTTTATTTAAAGATTCGTATGCCTATTCCGATATTATGCGATATAGGAATCAGTTCGTTCACATTGATTCTATAGCTTACAAACCAATTTCCTTTTCGGTTGTATTGCAATCCAACACTGAAGTTGTTAAACTGTTGTGTATTGCCACCTATTTCAGAAAAGAGGTATAAACCACTTCTGTAGGTCTTGGGATACTTAATAGTTTTGGTAACCGTAATTTCTCTAGGAACCTTGAGCTTGTATTCAAGTCGACTGTCTAATAACACGCCTTGAACCAAGTTGTATGTGTATACATCAAAATCGTTATTGCGAATCGTATCGCGGTATATTTTAGCTCGAACATAGTTGGTCGTGTCTTCTACCACAACAGTGTCTTTAATAATCTTTGTAATGTCATTCTTTGCCACATATACCTTTTCGTATTTTGTGGTTTGTATCTTTAGTGTGTCTATTTTCGTTTGCCAAATTGTATCTCGTACAATGGTAATGCTGGGTTCTTTAGGTATTTCGGGAATACATGTTTTTGTAATGCTTATTATGAGAATAAGCAGGACTATGAAATAGCCGATCTGTTTTCTATGTGTTATTATTTCGGATAGCATTTTTTATAGGTTTTAGAACCCGTTTCTGCAAAGCAGAAACGGGTGGTTTGTACTTATTCATTGGCAACCTTGGACCATACGACCTGTTGCTTACCAATAGCTTCTGGTAAGAGCTTAACGATATGTAATAGATCTGCATTTACCAATTGAGGAGCTACACTGTGTTTTTTGCATAATGCTTCTAATTCTTGATAGAACCCTTGCATTTCTTGTGTGTATGCTTCTTTCTTTTTGGTTGCTTCTCTAGCGTCCATAATTGCTTTTTTTTCTGCTTCTGATAATTGCATTTCTTGTTCGTTTACTTCTGTGTTCATGTTTAAAAAATTATATAGTTATTAATTATTTTTATTAAAAAAATTGAGTGCTACCAGGTAGCTAAGGCTACTCTTTTCCATGTGTCGGTTGCAACACATACATAGATATGATCTGTGGAGTATTTTATATCTCCCGTAGCACCTGTACTTGATGTGGATGAGGGAGGTGTGCTTAATGCAACGGAATAACTTCCTGCACTTATATTTTGAGAGATAAAAGCATCTCCGCCAACATTTAAATCTGTGTCTACACCTAATCCGCCATCAGTATTTATGTTTCCTTCTGCTAAAAGGTCTCCAGTCACTTTCAGGTCAGAATCCATTAATAATCCTTCTCCGTAAGAAGCTGTGATGCTTCCTTCTAGATTTGTTGAAAAACCACTTCCAGGATTTCCTTCTGGAATCGGATCGGCATAAAACTTGACTTTGTCATAAATAATGTCTACATCATTTGTGAAAGTCTTTAACCCTGAAATTGTTTCATCTCCAGAAATAGAGACATAATCAGCATTTGTTTTTCCATTCCAGTCGCCTATAAAGTCGGACGCATTTACATCACCAGTTACTGTTAAGTCATTGTTTAAAGTCATTAATCCATTAAGATCAATTCTTGCTCTTTCCGCTCCGTTAGTAAGGAATAATATGTTGGCTGAGGCTCCAGCTTCAATTTGTAAGTTCGCGTCTGCAAAAAATCTACTAGTGCTAGCGTTTAATTGGCTTATGGTAGTATAAACATCTGCTCCGGTTTGAGTGAAAGATGTAGCTTTTACTTCTCCAGTCACATCTAGTGCTACGGTAGGAGCAGTATTATTAATACCCACCTTGTCATCAACCAAATACATGGTGCTGTTGTCGGCAGTGATATCATAGAACTGTAACCCGTTTCCTGCAGATTGTTGGATGGAATAGGTGTTCCAACCGCTTCTTGAGATCTCCACAGAGGTAGGAATTTTTATTCCTGTTTCCGATAATGTAAATAGAGCATTAGAATATTGAGCAACTGCATCTGTTGAACCTGTTGCTGCTTTAGCAATTATAAAAGCTTTGTCGTGCTCTGAATAAGGATTCCCCCAATACCAATCATGTGTAGCTCCTCTACTAAATATTCCGGCGCCTCTTGTATTATTGCCTGAATCTAATATGATTCTTGAATGTGTATAACCAGATCCTCCGTCATCATTTATTTGTAATGTACCGTAATTAGTAATTTTTCCTCCAAATATACTATCTGTGCTTAGAGAGAACTGTGCAACATTGGAGCTGTCTAAATATAGTAAAGTCCTATTGCCGCTATTGGCAGAATTTCTGGAAGTAATTGCATCACCATTTTCTAACCTAATAGCGCCAGCATTAGCTGCTTGTATTCCTGTTGAAAATCCAGCATTAGAACTGATTGCTCCTGTTGCTGTGATACCAGAATAAAAAGAAGCATCTTGAGATGTATTTATTGAAAGAGCTAAGTTGTTGTTGGTGTATATTCTATAATCCCCGTCGCTTTCGTATCCATATACTCCAAAATTATTATCAGTATTAGAACCACTTAAATACCCAGTATACCATCCATTAGAATTATTAGCATCTTTTTTATAATCAATTCTAACTTGACCAGTTGTTGAATTTCGACCTAAAAATAATTTACTATCACCTAATTCTATTAAATCATGATTGTTAACTCTAAAAGTCATGTTATCATTAGCATGAGAGTATTTTACCCCTCCAACGGCGTAATTATCAGTATCTGAAAAGTATAAGTAACTCGCTCCGTTATTTCCGCCTAGTACTTCGACCTGGCCATAGGAAATTGCTGCTGAACTATCGGCAACGAAAAGGTCGGTATCTGCATGAGGGGTAGCTGCTCCTGATTTTACCACAGATAATTCTCCGTATACGTTCACACCTTCTGATGTTGTCTGTAATCTCGAAGAGTTTGCATGTCTTAAAAGTACGTCTTGAGTGTCTCCATGTATTTCAATTAGATCCATGTCATCACCAGAAAGGCTTTCTACTTGAAAATACATTTTACCTCCATCAGATTGATTTCTGAAATACATATTCCCTGTCAGTCCGTCAAAAAAAGTATTAGTGCTATTGGCAAATAATCTTGCATTATTTGAATCTCCTAGGTATAAGAACTTATCATTTTTTAGTGAAATATCCCCTGAGAAAGAAGAGTTTAGGGAATCGGAAAAAGTAGCTATGGGTTGACCAGCGTTATTTCTTATTTGTACAGAACCATTACTAGATCCAGCTGTGAATTGAGAACCTATAACATCACCTAATAGATTAGGAGCAGTTATGTTACCAGCAAAAGTGGAGGATAAGTCATTGTTAAATATTGCAATTGAACTATCTCCTTGATTTTTGATTCTAAAATCAGCACTATTGTTTGCTTTTAAAACAGAAAGATTTAAATCACTTGTGATATAGGTGTCACCATCTGCTTCTATGGAGATGTCTCCATTGCCAAAATTCGAATCATCATTCTGAATCCTTAATGTGTTTCCTCTGGCATAGATAGCAGCATCATTAGTTCCGTTAACCCCACCATCTATTTTAACCCAGTTTGATGCCACATTGGAAAATGTAGCAATACCATCTGCGCTAATATCTCCACCGAAAGAAGCAGCTCCTGTTTTAAAATCAAAGTTTCCATCTGAGTCAATCACGAACCTTTCAGTAAGTACAGAAGCACCTCCTGCATTATTCATGACATCGATAGCAAAAGCACTTCCTGCAGTACCATCAGCTTGATCCTTCACAAGCCTTAATTTGGCTTGAGAATAAACACTGTCAGTAGAGCCAGAAGCGTACATACCTGTTAAAAGAATAGCACTTTGAGTGTCTCCGATATCAACATTAGACTGGTTAAAGTCTCTTATGGTAAATTGAGAATCATTTCCAGAAATTGCTAAGTCATTATCTAATGTATACCCAGTTGTTCCGTGATAGTATAAGTAGCCAGTTCCTAAAGTATCCTGAAAAGCAATTCCTGTCCATGGATCACTACTAGTGACTTTAATAGAATAATCTGTAGAACTATCAAACCTAGAATATTTGTCTTGATGATAGAACGTATTTCCTCCTCCAGCAGTAAAATTTATTCTATCACCTAAAGCGGTCTCTCTTATGTAAAGATTATCTCCAGAAGTATACATTTTCCAATCCGTTGTGCTACCTAGAAAGTTTAAATCGTTTCCTTTTATGGTTACATTTCCGTTAAAAGTAGCATCGTCCAAATGATTTTGAAACTCAGTCTGAGAAACAACATCTTCCTCTAAATCAATTAAAGGAATTTTGTCGTGTACGTGTCGTAGTGAGTCTATAAGACTCCAATATTGTTGCTGAGTAGGTTTATCTCCGGTTTCGAAGAATTCCTTCAGCACTGTTTTAGCTTGTATTATCATTTTTCGTCGTTTTATATTGTTGGGTCAATGCCTTTTAAGGCTATGATATACTTGATAACTGGATCTGATTGAAGGTCTGGAACTGCAAAGCTCGTAGTTCCGTCGCCCCCAAAAGAAGTACCTATAAGGGAAAATAATTCCGCATAAGCAGTAGGGTCCAATAATTGACCATTGCACTTTGCCCAGTCTGTAGGAGCAAAGCCAAAGCTTACTGGTTTTATTTCCCCGATCATAGGAGTACCGAGACTATCGATCAAATTTTCGTACTGTTCTTCAGTTGGCTTGTCTCCAGTTTGAAAATATTCTTTTAGGATACTTATGTCTTGTTTCATTTCTTTTTGTTTTTAATGTTATTCGTTTCTTTTTTATCGGAAATCTGATCTATTGTGTCTTTTAAGCCTGTTTGCTTTATAAAGTTTACCAAGGCCTTAAAGGGATCCACTCCGTAAATTTTTGTGTAATTTTCTAAGATTGATTTTATCTCTGCAATGGCTATAAAGCCAGCAATAATTTTTAAGAAAGGGACTTCGCTAACAATGTGTTTTTCTAAAAAATATGCCGATATAATGACCAAATTGTAGATAAAAAACTTAGAAACTGTATGTCCAATTCTTTTACTTTTTATGGCAATTCCTTTAATGTAAGAAACATAGGAACCGGTAATAAAATCGACCACAATTAGTAGGGCAACGGTAATAATGACTCCATTAAGAGGGGCAATTAATGCCAGAAACCAAAATGTAGAATTTGATAATTTATCCATATTTCTGCAATTTTTTAAAGTCCAATACTCTGTTCTTGGGATACGCTTTTATGCACACACTATTGCGCTGGTTACCACCTAATACGTAGACATAGCGTTTGCTTTCTTTTACATAAAAACCTACATGTCCTTTCCAGCTGTCAGGAGACTCTCTCCATAGTACTACTACGTCTCCCCAATTAGGGTGTTCTGTAGAGATACCTGCAGAAAGCCAGCTTCTAGCATTTAGTTTTCCGGAGTATTCATAGCCGGTTGTTTTTGCAACCCAATTTGCAAAAGCACTACACCAGGCTGTTTCGTCTTTAAGTTTAGTGCCATCAAAACCTAGTTCCGTAAAATATTTTACGATTTGGGGGTGATCAGTGGCACCGGGAATTTCTTTTACGCCATACTGAGATAGCGCAGTTTTAATAATATTCATAGATATATTTTATTTAAATGCAAGTAGATAAAACGAGAACCAAATGGGTTTTGCAATTTTTTCTTTACCAGATTGGGGTTATCCCTTTGGTTGTGGTTTCTACTCGCTATGGGTTATACTAAACAGGAAGCCCTGTTATTAGAAAAGCGAATACAAATATAAACATATTGCATAATATATACAAACATATGATTAATTATTTTGTAAAATGTTTTAATGTCGCTGCTAAGTAGTTAATTTTGAGTGTAAAAAAACCTGCTAAAAAGCAGGTTTTAAACGTTTTACCTTTAAAGTAATTGTTTTTTAAACATTTGTGAGAAGTTTAGATCTCTTCTACTTCTATTCTACCTACAAATTCACTGAAACTATTTGCTACTTTAATGGGGTCTTGATATGAAAAATCTATATAGATGTTTCCGTAATTATGATCTCTATAACCCATTAATATTCTGCCTCCTAAAAAGCTTCCAATAGCTAATAACTTTGGAAACAAATAACTTTGCTTCAAATTAAATTGAATTTCTACCGTATCATCACCATGTTTTATTGGATCAAAGCTTATATAAGATGCTTCTCGGTATTCGTTGTCGTAATTAAAAGCAACAATAAAAAGCTCATCATCAGAAGAAGTTCCTCCGTTATATTTGAGCATATGTTCCTTATAATCCTCTGGTAAAGAATAACCAATTAGGTTTTCCAGGTTTTTAAAATCTGAATTTGTGATCATTTCATTTTCTTTTTCGAATTTCATAATGATTATTTTAAATTATTTTCTAGTTGCTTTCTTTTTCTGTATTCTCTTAAAGCTGCTTTATGTTGAGCATTGCTTCCCATGTGTTTGTAGGTATTTTTATGTAAAGTAGCATCAACGAATTGAAAAGTACTTTTAAAATTGGTGTCTAAGTCATCCAAATGATGTATAGTTATATTAAGCTTTTTTAAAGCGTTATTATATCTGCGAATTGTTTTTTCATCTTTAACTCCCAAGACTTTCCAGCAATTGCTAAAATCAGTAACATGATCTCCCGTAACATGAGTTTTTATTTGTCCCTTGAACTTTCCAATCAATCTTTCCATTTCTGTTATATCAGCCTCATAGCCTTTTGGAATTTTCCCGTTACCAAATTTACCATTTACCCTATAACTTTCCAAAGGGAAATTTGGAGATGTTCCGTTCTTACTTGGTTTAATATGCGGAGTCTTGGCTGAATCATATTGCAGATGACTCTTAGATAAATCTTGTTTTAGGTTCTTATTTCCTGTTAGGACGATATTTTCGATATCATTGCGGTGAAGTAAGTCAATAAATTCATCAATATCATCTGGCGTGCCAAATCTTATAGTGATGTTTTCATTATTGATCAGCTCTATGTTTGTTGTCGATTTCCCTTTTCTTTCGATGGTTAATTTTTCTTTTTTAAGAAAGGTGTGATGCTGCTTTGTCAATGTTTTAACGTTCAGGTCTAAAGCTTCTCTTAAAGCGTCATTAAGGTCTTTTTTTAATGCCTTTAGAAATTTATTAGCCTCTTTTTCGTCGTCAAAAGATCTTATTATTTGCCCTTTATGTTTTATGTGAATTCTCTTGGTATCTGGAATCTTTATTGGGACTCCAGAATATAACGTGTCGCCATAAAAAATTGGTTCTATTTCAATATTAATTCCTTTTTCTTCGAGTGCTTTTAGCGTTTTTCTATCAATATTTAGAAGATCAAAGATCTCTAAATTCTTAAGGAGTCTGTTGGTTCGTTCTATAGCCTCTTTTATAGTAGTGATTATTTTGCCTGCTCCTTTTACAGCATATATTGCGTCAATAATCAATTCTATAAGAGCTGGAATGGCAACTCCGAAATCGTAAGCGTTTTTATAAGAATCCTTGCCCGTTAAAAACCCAAAGAGTTCTTTTAGCTGAGTCGAAATAAATTCTCCAATTAGTTCCCAGGAGATCTTATCCCAGAGTGTAGTAATAGCATCAAGTAATGCCTGTTGTGTATCGTAATGAAAAAGAGCGCCAATTAAAAAACCTAAAAGATCTATAATGCTTGCTATAAGTTCAATAACTCCATTGATAAATCCAACGAGGTAGGCATTGTATAGTTTAACAATATGATCCATGTCGCTTACAAAACCTGCTGTTTTTTCAATGGTTTGCTCTAGAAAATGATTGGTCAAATCTTCTATGATTTCATGCAGCTCCGGAATAATTTTTCCAAAAGTGGGAATGTCCGGAAAACCTTGAAATGTCTCCTCGATTTTGGTACGTATGGGTAATGATTCTAGTTCCTTTGTAGCGCTTAATTTTAGTTTTGATAAATCGAAAAGTAAAGGGGTATATTTGGCTTTTTCGGAAGTCCCTTCAAAGTATTTCTTTGTGGCAACGTTTGGATTCCATTTTTCTTCTCCTAATTTTAACTTTCGTATTTGGTGAGCCAGCTCATGAAAAAGCCCTTGAGCGAGATCTCTTGAAAGATTATTTATATCAATAACACTCAATTCTATACATAGCGAAAAAAGCCTAGATAATTTTTCAAACCCATTTGGGACTCTATATGAAGATGAGGGGTTTTTCGTTACATGATTGTGTATTAAATTTCTAATTGTACTGCTTACTTTTTCTCTTTCTTTAGGACTATTAATTTCGAGAAAAGACATAAGGCTTTTTTCAAGAACCTCAATGTTATTTGGATTCCTTTCTATAGCTTCCACCAGGTTTTTACCCAATGTAATATTATAAATGGGTTTTATGTCCCAATAGGAAAGACCGGTCTCTGAAATTTTACTTACACCGCTGTTTTTTAAAATTTCTTTTTCAGTTCTCTTTACAAATACGCGTTGCTCATTTTTATTTGTAGGGATTATTGAATTAGCTAAAGCATCGTTTCTGTCCTTTCTAAAAACCAGTGTGTTTTTTAGGCGTATTTTTTTGGAAGTCTCAAGACTGCTCAATATTACCTCTTCTTCAGAAAAAGAATTGAAATCTGTCAGTGGGACAAATCCAAACTTATCTGAAAATTCAAATGTATTACTCATAGTTATTTTTTTAAATATTAAATAGTTGTGTCTTGTGTTTTAAAAACAAACCCTACCCAGTTCCATGGTATGAAGTCTAGGAACTTTTAAAATTCCTTCAATTGCGTTCGAGGTAACGCTTTGGGTAAGGTTTGTTAAAAACGTGTATTAAAACACTTATACTACAGTGTTGTCTTCGGCAACAGTATCGGATCCTACACCACTAGATGCGTTTGATCCTTCTCCTCCTGAAATTACAAAGTCAGTTTCTTTGATCGTATCTCCTGGAGTTAAACAATTAGGGTCGCATGGCAAGCCACCTTCATCTAGGTAAGCAGATTTAGCCTGAACTATCGTTAAGGAAGTCGGTACACGAGTCTCCCATGGTTCGCCAATAGGTTTTCCAGCGGGTTCTAGCATTTCTTCTGCAACAGAAAGATATAGTTCATCACTTATATCGGTAACTAACCCTTGCCCGTTCCAGATTTCTCCAGTAGACATATACCAGTTAATCGCGGTTTCAAAACCTGGTCGTACAGGGGCAACCATTCTTGCCATACCACTTTGCAGGAAGGCTTGGAAAATTGGGTCAGCCTCCTCATGTTCTTGCACAAGATCTTTCCAGTTGTCCTTGTTTGTATAGTAATATGGATATAGCTGATACGCCATGATTTCCCAATCAAATGCTTGTTCGAAGAACTTGACTACGTTTGCATGCCTCTCAAAGCCATCATTAGCTATGATTTCAGATTTTTCCTTAGCATCTGTATAGCTGTCACGAGAAACTGTGATGTTCGTCGATTTGGTTAACAACTCAATAGCTAAACGCTTTAACTCTCTTTTCTCGATGCTTCTATTAAAAACGGGATTGAATGATAAGCGATTGCCCTCTGCTGATGCTTCTAAGTCCTGCTCTGCTCTTTGAAAGTCATTATACTCATCTACTCGGGTCTTATACGCTAAGATGATTGCATCATATGCCTCATTTTGCCATTGCTGTAACGCTTCTGTGGTAAGTGAACACGAGACAGAAATGGAAATAGCCAAAGTTCCTGTATCGTAAGATTCATAGGCTACTGCCAATTCATTTTGAATTCCTCCTAAATCAGTAAATCTAATATCTTCCTCGTCATAAAAATAAGAGTTAAACCCTGAGTTGTGACTTTTCCCTCCGATTTGGATAGAGTAGCTTGGAGCCTCTCTGTCTTCGTAGTGAAAATTAAAACTCACACTCGCTGTGGCTTCGTCCGCTTGATATCCTTCTGGGATTGAAATCTCTTCAGTGCCACTTGTATAGTATCCACTTCCTTCCCCACTAGACGAGTATCCTCCGGTACTATAACTTGAATTTGCGCCTCCAGAGATCTTAATAGTGGCTTTTGGAGGGCTGCTTACTTCCGCACCATATTTGCTAGCAATTTCTTGGTAGTTATCTGCTGTAATTATTTTAGCTGATAGAGATGTTCCATTTGATGTGTTAAAAGGGTTCTCTGGAAGCATTGGCTCTATTAAGTTTAGTTTTGACGTTGAAGAGTCTCCCTTAACATATAGAAGTTCTTTTAGAACTTTAGATGGTTCTGGAATAGAGAACTCATATAGTAATCGTTTGCCATAATTAACAATTTGATTTTTGTATACTTTATCGATCCATCTGTATACGCCAGTAATATGCTTTTCTCCTTTTGTGTTATCAAAACCATGCTTATTGTTTTCTTCAAACTCCCGTAAAATCCTAGAAGTTCTTTTGCTACTTACTTTTTGGACAACGCGTTCTAATGCTCTTTCAGTTACTTCTTGAGCATAGGTTTGAGCTTCACTGTTGGAAACGGAACTTGCGTTTGATGAAGAAGCGTCGAAATTCGTGCCGGCAGAAAACCTGTAATTTTTACCCAAGCCTCCAGTAATAGAAGCATTGGCTCCGTAGCTTTGAGAGTTTTGTTGATCAACTACGGAAGAGACTTCATTCTGTAGTTCATTACGTTCAGTGCTTGTGGTGTCTGTTAAGTTTTCAACTTCTGTTTCTCTTGTTTGTTCTGTAGTAATTTCAGAGCTTACTAGAGATCGGGTTGCTTTTTCTTTGTATTCTCTTGCAAGAATGTTCTCAATGTGAGAAACCTCGCCAGGGACATAGCAACATATCTCTTGCTCTACGCGTCTAAAATCAGCAACCCCCAAGCTATGAACTCCTTTCAGACTTGGAATATTTACATCTTGATTTATGCCATCATCTGGATTACCTGCTCCTTGTACCGTGCCGCAACCTTTGAATGGAAATCTCGGAGGTTTTCCGTTTACTACTCTTTTATTTGTGTGTTCTAGTGAAGTGTTGAAGTCAACAACATCTCCATTTGAGAAATTTAACGTCCCGCTAAAAGTGTATAGCCCATAAGGCATTTCGATAATGCCGAATAAGAACTTATACTTTGCATTTTGGCTGTTATTTGGGATTGATTCTCCTCCAGTACTAGCGAAAGATTGTTGTGTGTCGTCATGTACTAAAGATGCGGAACTGCTTGTAATGTACGGTGCATCTCTTTTAGTAGAGATATTCATAAAAGCATTTACTAAAGCTCCACTAATGGTTTTTTTGTGTCTCTCTAAAAAACCACCATAACAATACCTTGCGCTACCAACAATATCTAAAGGGTCTAAATTTAAAGTGGAACCTCCAACTCTTACTGTTTTTTTTTCGTTTGACGCGCTCTTTGATACTGTTCTTTCTTGCTCAACAATTAATTGTTTTATGTTGCGTTTAGCACCTGAAAAACTATTGGTGTGGTTAAAAATGTCGTCACTTAAAATACTTTTAGTTTCGTCAGAAAGGTAAGAATCTGGATCACCTCCAGATCTAAGAACGATTTCGCCATTAGCGTCTTGGAAATTAATTGCAACTTTAGCTGGGGGATTAAACTTAGGCAGATCAAGACCTGTGAAAACTATTTTCCCTTGTGCGTCAGTTGTTTTTACTCTTTCAAATTCAGTATCTACAACAGAGGTGTACGTAGCATAAGCTGCAGTATAAGCATCCTTATTTTTTTGGTTATAAAGCGCTTCCTCTTTTTCTATTTCTTCTAAGGCAATTTGATAGCCTGTAATACAATCTTTTGCTAAAACAACTTCTAATTCATTTTGCAAAAATTTCCCTGTGGTTTTAGGTAATGCTTCTTCAGCCTGAACACTATCTAGTTTATTTGAGAATAGTACTTCCTTGGAAATAATAACGCTAGCGTTGGCTCTTTTAATAAATTGGTTTTCATCTTCTTCAGTAAATACAATTTCCCCTTCTCCGCCACTAAATAAATCGTGATATGCTTTAAACGCCTTTACAAATTTATTAGCAATCAGCATTTGAATACATGCTTCTCTGATAGGAGAAGAAACTTTTTTAATGGTTTGATGGAATAAATTATCCCAAACGACAGCTTCTTCTTTTTCTGAGTCATTTGCTGGTGAAGACCCGTTTGTTAGGTACATGGCATTTTCAACAGCAGAATCGCTCAAGAAATTTTCGGGAAGATTTGCGGCAATGCTAGCATAGGATAAATGATTTTTATTACGCATTAACCAAGAAGAAAATTCGTAAAGATTTTGGTTTAACTCTTTTACATCAGCTCTTTTTTCTAAAGGAGTGAAGGTTGCATCTTTTAGTGCGGTTTTTTTAGCTTCCTCATCTGTAATTCCGTTTACGGCAGCGTAATACAAGCTAACTCCTCTTGCATTATCAGATATCGAAACAAATCCAGTGTCCTTGTCTTCAACAAGTTGAGGGCTTCTTAATGTGACAAACCTAAATAGGCTTGACTTGATAGGTTTTTTACTCATTTTAAAATGTTTTAAATTATATACATTGTTGTGTTCTATTAAGAACTGTATTAGTTTCGCTTTTCTAAAAACAGAGTCTCTTAATAAAATCCTTAATGAGTAAGGGTTTTTGAAATGGTAATAACCAACTAACTAACAATTAGTTAGTTATTGGTGTTTTTTCGATAAGATTCTTGAAATAGATTCTTTGAGGAGATTGCTAAAAATTAAACAAATGTTTTATTTTTAAATAAATTTTTGTATTTTAGCAACAAATTACGGAACAAATATACAACATTTTACAAATAATCCAAATTTTTTTGTATTTTTCTGTAAAAAGTTTCATTTTTTATCAATCTAACTACTATGGAGGGAATTTCGCACAAGATTAGAGCAATTATAGAAGAATTTAAGCTGAATAACTATTCATTTTCTAAGCGAATTGGGGTTACAAGTACTACTATTGATAGTATTGTTAATGGTAGACCTCAATCAGATGGTACCAGAAAGAAAACGAAACCAGGTTATGATGTTTTAATGGCTATTATAGAAGAATTTGATATTGATCCAGATTTTTTGTTTGGAAAAAATACGCAAATGCTTAAGCCAGAATCTTCAAACTCTCCTTCTTATTCAGGGATTCCTCAGGTAGTTGCTGTTAATCAAACAGGAAATGAAAATGTGGTATATGTTCCTATTAAAGCAAGAGCAGGGTACTTGAATGGTTATGGCGATACCGATTATATAGAAACATTACCTTCTTTTAATATGCCACATTTGACTAATGGTAGTTATCGATGTTTTGAGGTATATGGAAATTCTATGGTGCGTACTTTTTTTGACGGAGATCTAGTGTTCGGTAAATATGTAGAGAGTCTTGATGATATTAAAGATGGTCGTATTTATGTTATTGTAAGTAAAAATGACGGTATTGTACTAAAGCGTGTCATCAATAGAATTGAAGAACGTGGTAAACTCATTCTAAAAAGTGATAATAGGAACGGGAATTATCCTACATACACTATAGATGCAGAAGAGGTGATGGAAGTGTGGTATGTAACTATGTTTGCCTCTAAGCAAATGCCAGAACCAGTAGATGTATATGACCGTTTACACGAATTAGAAAGTCAATTGATAGAATTGAAAGAGACTATACAAAACTAATGACTTCTCTTCAACCAATTACATTGTCGGGATTATACCCTAAGTAAGGTACTTTCTTTTCAGAGAATTTAATGCCATACTCTTCTAATTCCTTAAGTATTGGTGTATACACTTCTTTACTGATTGGTATCTGTACGCCTGGTGTAGAAATCTCTTTATTCAGTATTTTTAGAGCTGCCATGGCAACTGGCAGGCCTACTGTTTTAGCCATTGCTGTATAGGTTTGATTCTCTCCTTTTACCACCAAGCTACTCTCTATCTGACGTTTTTCGCCATGAATCTCATAACCAAATTTATGGTGCATCACAATCATATCTTTGTCATTTTCAGCTAAGGTCCAAGAATCAGATAAGATCTTTTGCAGCATTTGTGCAGGAGTAGCATTTTTCAACCCGACCTTTTTGCCAGGATTAAAAATGTCCAATTCAACTAACTTGTCCCACATAACATCATCTTGATCAATCTTTAAATAAGACCGTAGTTTTAACTCTACAGAATCGCTTGGCGAATACGCAAGAAATAGATTCGTGAAATCACGATAACTCATATGTTCAGAATCTTCAATGGTATAGGTATCATCCGTCATGCCCAATTGAACAAATATGTTCCATGCTCTCGAGAATCCTACTTTACGAACAGTACCTCGATACATGGTTGGAATATCTTCCAATCCATAAACGCTTCTGTACTTTAAAGAATCTCGATTGGCATAGGCTTCAAACTTCCCATCCCCATTTAAGGTCAAAAATTCTGTTCTTCTAAATAATTTATGATATGGAATATACTTATACGTCCCTTCTTGAATAAACTTGGCGGCACCACCTTGACCAGCTACTACTACATTTCTTGGGTTCCAGGTAAACTTGTAATTCCAAAGGTTGTTATCACTCTCCGGTGCAACCAATCCACCAGTAAAAGATTCAAATAACAAGATTTTTGCGTCATTGTCGCGAATACGATCAATAACCTGCATAGCACTCATATGGTCAATTCCAGGATCTACACCAATCTCATTCATAAATACCAATCCTTTACTTTTTGCTTCGGTGTCTAAAGCTTTCATCTCTTTAGAGACATAAGAAGCGGTAACCATATGTTTGCTAAATTCAATACACTCTCTGGCAACCTCTATATGGAAACGAGCAGGGAGCATAGAAACAACCAGGTCTGCTTTTTGAATCTCTTCACGTCTTTGTTCGCCATTAAAAACATCAAATAAAATAGCCTTTGCGTTTTTATGACCTTTTGTACGTTCTTGAGCATTCTCTAAAGAAATATCTGCAACGACCACAAAAAGTTGTTCGGTTGTTGATTTATTTAATAAGTATTTGATCAATTCAGAACTTGACCTTCCTGCTCCTATAACTAAAATATTTCGCATTATAGAAATATGATTATTTTTGATTGATTATAGCACCGAAAGTACTAAAAAACATTATTCAAAAACTCATTTTTTACGTTAGATATGAACAAAAATTTAAGCATTACCACTTTTCTAGGGCTAACTGCCATTGTTTTAGGAGCTTTTGCAACACACAAGTTGGAAGGAAAATTAACAGCGGAGGCCATGAGTAGTCTAGAAACAGCAATCCGCTATCAAATATATCATGTAATAGTATTGTTATTTGTAAATAGCTACGATGACTTCGTCGAGAAATTCAAAAATTGGGTAAGTTTATTTTTCTTTTCGGGAGTCCTGTTTTTTTCAGGCTCTATTTATATGATCTACTTGCTTGGCGTTTCTGCGAAATCTATTTGGTTTATCACTCCTCTAGGAGGAGGACTGTTAATAATAGGTTGGCTGCTACTATTCTTTTTCTTCACCAAAAAAGTAATCAACAAAAAATAGTGAATAAAAAAGTTGTATGGTCAATGTAGTGTGGAAATAATATGTAATTTTGCAGCATAATCTTACACAACTAAAAATTTAGAAATGATAGATTTAAACACGAAATCGATTTCGTTAGATAACTTAGGAATTGAAAATGCTACAATTCGTTATCAGCTGTCTTCCAGTGAATTACACAAAAATACTTTAGAGAAAAAACAAGGAAAAGAATCTTCTTTAGGAGCGATTTCCGTAAACACCGGTGAGTTTACCGGGAGATCTCCCATGGATCGTTTTATCGTAAAAGATGACGTTACCAAGGATGAAGTATGGTGGGGAAATATCAATATTCCTTTTGATTCAGATAAGTTCGATGCTTTATATAATAAGGTAACTACATACTTATCTAACAAGGAAGTATTTGTTAGAGATAGTTATGCTTGTGCTGACGAAAACTACAAATTGAATATTCGTGTAGTGAACGAATACCCTTGGAGTAACATGTTTGCGTATAATATGTTCTTAAGACCTACTGAAGAAGAGTTAAAAGGGTTTACACCTGAGTGGACTGTTATTAACGCACCTGGCTTTATGGCAGATGCTGAAGTAGATGGAACCCGCCAACATAACTTTGCTATTTTGAATTTTGGAAAGAAAATAGCTTTAATCGGAGGTACAGGATATACTGGTGAAATAAAAAAAGGAATCTTTTCTGCATTGAACTTTATATTACCTGTTTTTAAGAAGACGTTGCCAATGCACTGTTCTGCAAATGTAGGTAAAGATGGAGACACTGCTATCTTCTTTGGACTGTCTGGTACTGGTAAAACAACCTTATCTGCTGATCCTAATAGAAAATTAATTGGAGATGATGAGCATGGATGGACCAATGAGAATACTGTTTTCAATTTTGAAGGAGGGTGTTACGCAAAGGTGATTGATCTTACAGAAGAAAAGGAACCAGATATCTATCAGGCGATCAAAAAAGGAGCGATTCTTGAAAATGTAATCATGGACGAAAATGGTGTGATTGATTTTGAAGATACCTCAATTACACAAAATACTAGAGTTAGTTATCCTATTTATCACATAGACAATATTCAAGAAGGGTCTATAGGAAGCAACCCTAAAAATATATTTTTCTTAACGGCGGATGCGTTTGGAGTATTACCTCCGATCTCTAAGTTGTCACCTGGTCAAGCAGCATATCATTTCATATCTGGATATACAGCAAAAGTAGCAGGGACTGAAGCAGGAGTAACAGAGCCTCAACCAAGCTTTTCGGCTTGTTTTGGAGCACCGTTTATGCCATTACATCCAACTAGATATGCTGAGATGTTAAGTAAGAAAATGCAAGAAGCAGGAGTAACTGTTTGGCTGGTGAATACTGGTTGGACAGGAGGGCCTTATGGAATAGGACACAGAATGGCATTGAAGTATACGCGTGCTATGATTACCGCAGCGATGAACGGAAGCTTAGAAGAGGCTAACAAAGATAATTATCATGTTCATTCTGTTTTTGGAGTAGAACAACCAAGGGTATGTCCTAATGTGCCAACAGAGGTGTTGAGCCCAAGAAAATCATGGAATAATGACAAAGGGTATTATGAAACTGCTCAAAAACTAGCTGACTCATTTAAAGATAACTTTAAGAAGTTTGAAGAATATGCGAATGAAGAAATAATGGCAGGAGGCCCATTAGTATAAATTTTAAATCATTATCACAAAAAGCACCTTAATTAAGGTGCTTTTTTTATGGATTGTTTTTTCTACATTTATAACACAGAATTGAACACATGAAAAAACTATCCTTCTTATATCTTTTGTTTTTGGCAATGGGATGTAATCCCTCTAAAGAAAAACAAAATGAAAAGAAAAACAATCAAGTAATTGTAGCAGTTCCAAAACTGGATGCAATACAAGCAGATAGATTAATCCAGCTACCATTGCATTGTGTAGATACGGAGTATCCAAACAAATTAGGGCAAACTATTGGAAGCAATGAAGACCTGCGGTCACCTAAAGAATTACATCCAAGTTTTTATGGATGTTTTGACTGGCATTCTTCAGTGCACGGCCATTGGAGTTTAGTTGCATTACTAAAACAATATCCAAATTCAAAGCATGCTGCCGAGGCTAAACAAAAACTTAAAGAAAGTATTACTGCTATAAATATTGCACAAGAGATTGTCTATTTCAAGGGGAAATATAATGGCAGTTATGAGCGAACCTATGGATGGGCATGGTTGCTAAAATTAGCAGAAGAGTTACATACATGGAATGACCCTATGGGAAAGGAGTTAGAAACTAATTTACAACCGTTAACAGACTTGATCGTTCAAAAATATTTAGAGTTTTTACCAAAATTAAAATACCCAATCAGAGTAGGGGAGCATACAAATACAGCATTCGGATTGACTTTTGCTTGGGATTATGCACATACATTGCAACGAAATGATCTTAAGGATATGATCAATCAAAGGGCAAAAGATTTCTACATGAACGATGCGGCGTGTCCAATCACATGGGAGCCTAGTGGATTTGATTTTCTGTCTCCTTGCTTACAAGAAGCGGCAATTATGAAGCGAGTACTACCAAAACCTGAATTTTCGAAATGGTTGAAGGCGTTCTTACCTAAATTATCTAATGTAGATTTTAAATTTCCTGTAGGAGAGGTTTCAGATAGAACCGATGGTAAATTGGTTCATTTGGATGGAGTGAACTTTTCCAGAGCTTGGAGTATATACGATATTATTGAAGGAATGCCCGAGTATAATCATTTAAAAAATATAGCAAACGAACATATTAATTATTCCTTGCCGAATCTAGTTGGAGACAGTTATGAAGGAGGGCATTGGTTAGGGAGTTTTGCAATTTATGCTTTAAAATCAATGGATAATGATTAAAAATTTGTTTAAGAATATTGGACCAGGAACATTAGTAGCAGCAGCTTTTATTGGACCAGGAACAGTTACCGTTTGTACTCTAGCCGGAGTTAATTTTGGAGTGAATTTATTGTGGGCAATGTTATTGTCTATTATCGCCACGATTGTACTGCAAGAAATGGCTGCTAGATTGGGAATTATTTCTCAAAAAGGATTGTCTGAAGTCATTAGAAATGAAATTAAAAATCCATTTTTAAGAGGCTTTGTTACAATACTTATTCTTTCTGCTATCGTTATCGGGAATGCATCCTATGAAGCTGGAAATATCAGTGGAGGTATTCTAGGCTTGGAAACATTATTAGGGAATGGTTCGTTTGAGATAGGAGGTTTTTCAATAAACGGATTAAGCATACTAACAGGTTTTATTGCTTTTGTATTACTGTATATTGGAAATTATAAAATTTTAGAAAGAGTATTGATAAGCTTGGTTTTGTTGATGAGCGTTTCTTTTATCATTACTGCTATTGTTACGAAGCCGAGCTTGTCAGCAATTTTTAAGGGAATGTTTGTTCCTTCTGCACCCAGTGAAAGTTTGTTAACTATCATAGGAATTATTGGAACCACCGTAGTTCCATACAATTTATTTCTACATGCTTCTTTAGTGAAGGAAAAGTGGAATAAACCAGAAGATTTGTCGGCTGTAAGAAAAGATACTGTAATCTCTATTATTTTAGGAGGATTGGTGTCTATGGCAATTATTATTTCTGCGTCAGCTGTGCAATCTGGAGAAGTTTCGAACGCTTCAGACTTAGCAAAAAGCTTAGCACCTATTTATGGTGATTTTTCTAAATATTTTATGGCTATTGGACTATTTGCTGCTGGAATTACATCAGCGATTACAGCACCGTTAGCTGCCGCATATGTTGCTAAAGGATGTTTAGGATGGAGTGGAGGTATGAAGTCTAAAAAGTTTAGAGCGGTTTGGGCTATTATTTTGCTTTTAGGCGTGGTGTTTTCTTCTTTAGGGTTTAAACCTATTGATATTATTAAGTTTGCTCAGGTGGCTAATGGAATACTACTTCCTTTGATTGCTGTGATGTTACTTTGGATGATGAACAAACAATCTGTTTTAGGAAAGTATGTTAATTCTAAGATCCAAAATGGATTAGGACTCATTATTGTCGTTGCAACGATATTTTTGGGATTGAAAGGAATTTTTAAAGTGTTTGGCATAAACCTATTCTAATGATAGATATTAATTGTGATGTAGGGGAAGGGCTGAATAATGAGCATTTGTTAATGCCGTTGATTTCATCATGCAATATTGCTTGTGGTGGGCATGCCGGCTCTGTTGAGATTATTGATAAAGTGATACTGTTAGCAATAGAGAATAAAGTGAAAATTGGAGCGCACCCTTCTTTTCCAGATCGAGAGAATTTTGGACGTGTTGTAATGGATATCTCGGATACTGCATTGGAACAAAGTTTACAAGAGCAACTACAACTCTTTAAAGAAAGAGCAGATTTGAAAAATGCAGAAGTTCATCATGTAAAACCGCATGGAGCTTTATATAATTTGATTGCTGTGAACGAAGAAAAGGCGAGGGTAGTAGTGAATGCCATACAACGCGTTTTTGAGGAAATAAAAATGTATGTGCCATATAATTCTGTAATCGAAAAAATAGCTAAAGAGCATGGAATCGAGATTGTATACGAAGCATTTGCTGATAGAAATTACAATAATGATTTGACTCTAGTGTCTAGGGCATTACCATATGCTGTAATCACGGATAAAGAGAAAGTGGTGAATCATGTGAAAAGAATGGCGGAAGAATCTAACGTAAAAACGGTTCAGGATTATAAGAAGGAGATTAAGGCACAAACTTTTTGTGTGCACGGAGATAATAAGAATGCGATTGAGATATTGCATGAACTGCATCAACATTTAGAGATTCAATAAGTGCTTTTTGAACTTACATATAAACCATTTGGAGCATCTGTTATTTTAATAGAATGGCCGGCTAAAATTGAAGAAGAAATTATTCAAGATATTATTGCTTTTGAAAAAAAAATAGAAAAAGACCAAAACATTTTAGATACGATCATTGCATACAACTCTTTGACAATTCGATACCGGATTTTAAAGAACTTTAACCGAACCGTTTTAAGACTCAAAGAATTGTATGCAACGGAAAGAAAACAGGAAATTCAACAGCAAAAAGTTTGGCAAATTCCTGTGTGTTATGATTTGAAGTTTGGCTTGGATCTAAAAGAGATTTCTGAAAAGAAAAGTATTTCTATGGATGAGGTGATTCAATTGCATACAGAACCTAGTTACTTGATTTACTTTTTAGGGTTTCAACCAGGATTCTTGTATTTGGGAGGGTTGAACGAACAAATCTATATGCCTAGGAGATCGAATCCGAGATTACGCGTTGAAAAAGGCGCTGTAGGTATAGGAGGAGAGCAAACTGGAGTATATCCACAAGATAGTGCGGGCGGATGGAATATTATAGGAAAGTCTCCAATTGACTTTTTTGATGTCACAAAATCGCAACCTAGTTTCGCAAAGGCGGGAGATCGAGTGAAGTTCCAACCAATAGACTTAGAGGTTTTTAAGAAATTTAAAGATGAGGTTTCTAAAGGAACTTATGAACTTAAATTTCATTGGGTATGATTAAAGTAGTACATGCTGGAATTTACAATACAATACAAGATGTAGGTCGAATAGGTTTAGCCAAAAATGGCGTTCCACAAGGTGGGTCTATGGATGCATATTCTGCTGAAATGGCAAATACTTTATTAAAGAATAGTAGTACAAGTGCTGTTATAGAAATTACATTTGGGCAAGGGAAATTCGAATTTACATTAGGTGCGTTTATTTGCTTGATGGGCGGTGACTTTTCACCTAGAATCAATAGTGTTTCTATCCAAATGAATACAGTGGTTGAGGTTAAAAAGAATGATGTGTTGTCGTTTGGAAGGAGAAATTACGGAGCTAGAATCTATTTGGCCATACAAGGTGGAATTCAATCCGAGGTTGTGCTAAAGAGTAGAAGTTTTTTACTAGGAATTACCCAACCAAAATTATTGAAAGGAGATGCATTGAAAATCAACTCAAAGAAACCGTATTCAGGTGAAGGTTTTTCTAAATTAAAAATATACGGAAACCATTTTTCCGATAGTAACTTGGAATGCTCTCCAGGACCTGAGTTTGATCGATTAAATGAGCAACAAAAACAACGGCTGTCAGAACCGTTTACCATTTCTGAAGATAATAATCGAGTAGGATATAGATTAAATCAGCCAGTTGAGAATGATCTTAAACCGATTTTAACATCTGCTGTGCTACCAGGAACCGTACAGTTAACTCCTTCAGGAAAACTGATTGTATTGATGCGCGATTGTCAAGTTACAGGAGGATACCCTCGAGTATTGCAATTATCGGAGTATGCGATTAGTAGGTTGAGTCAGAAGGTTACAGGAGAACAGGTCAAATTTATACTTTCAAAATAAAAAGACTAAGTAATATAAGATTACTTAGCCTTTTGAGACATATTACTTTCTTTTTCTAATGTTGAATAATTATTTTTCTATTTATTGTTTGCTCAGTTGTTGTAATTTTTAAAATGTAGTTTCCATCTTTTAATTTAGTAGTATCCATACTTAGATTACTTGATGTTGTCTTTTTTTGTAGTACTAATCGACCGAAATGATTAAATAATTCTATAGAGATGACTTTTTCATGCTTCTCTGTTTTATACTGAATATTCAAGAGGTTTTTAGTAGGTACGGGGTATATTTTTATTGCTTCAGATTTGCGGACAGAAATCATTCTTTCTGGCGGAGTAATTTCATTTCCTCCTTTTATTTTTCCGTGCTCCACAAACAAACGTACTTTATCACTTTCTCCACAGATATTAATACCACTAAATTTGACATACCCAGCATATCCTCCTCTTCCAGTATAGGCAGCAATAATTCTACCTGGATTTGTTTGATATTGCCAATGATTGCTGAAAGTATTGAATTGACTTACTCCAGTAGTTGCTCCTGGTAATTCCCAATTATAACTTGTTTCTCCTTGACCTCCAAGACCTGTATAGGATACAAAAACACCTGTATTTACTGTTGTCGGACCTGTTATATTGGATGGCGTACTTGGTTTACCGATCCAAATATTTTTTTGCATGGTAACTCCATTGCTAAAAGTAGCCTTGATCCATCCAGCAGACCTTGAGTCGGAAGGAGGTCGAATAGTAATTGAGTTGGCTGTACTACTAAGTATTTGGATGTTAAAAGATGTTGACCAGTTTACTACGTCTCCTGGTATAGCACAGTTAAGAAATGTATATGTCTTTATCTCATTACTGCAAACTGTAGATGCTCCAACTAAATTATCTGGATTAACTGGAAAATATGGCTCTAACGCTGTTCCTTCAATTTCGTCTATTAACCAAATCCTAGCTTCAGTATTGAATGTTGTGTGCTGTGTGTTCTTACTATGGCCAAAATAAGAGTCAAAAGGGGTGAGGTTTTGACAGACCAAGTTTTTATCTAAAGCTTGTGCCCAATTAGTGTCTGGATTTAAATGCCCGATAGCTGAATATGAAGGTATAAATGAGCTTACAGGTTTTAATTTTCGCAAACTCCAATAATCATCACCAAAAAGATCAAGGATAAATCCAATTATGTTAAGACCTAAAGCACGAGCAATAAAGGACCACATAGAGAAATTTATATTATGTGGACTACCTTCTAAAACAGGTGCTGCCACTTGATAATTACTATCAAACCAGCCGCCAGATGCGTTGTCCATATTTCCCCTCGAATTATTATTTGTCATATATATACTTGTATCATTGAATAATTTCTTAAACCTTGAGATCTTGCTATAAGAGGTGTAATTAGGAAGCGCAAAAGTTTCCAAGCTTGCAATATGAATATCAGCCGTTGCTAAAAGCAAATCTACTTCCTGAAATCCTCTGATATTAAGGGTTTGCTCACTATGATTTGGAAAAATGTCATTAGGGATTTCCTCATGTATGCTTTCATAATTTCTACTAGCATTCATAGCACCATTTACCAAGGCAATTTTCCTTAGATTTAGAGGATACCCTTTAGATCCTAGTAATCCATTGCTAAATACATTGTTATAGAAGATTTGAAAGAAAGAAGCTCCGCGATTAACTGAATAGCCTTGTGAAATAGTTCTTCCATCCAGTCCCGTGGTTACAGGAATTTCAGTTCCAAATGGTCCTACGGCGATTGTTTCGTATTGCTCTATAAGTTGTTGTTTTGATGCAGGTGAGCCCAATTGATTGTCTACAAAGTCTTGCGCAGCATCATTTTCATTTTTGACTTGATTTAATAGCGCTTGTACTCCCAATGGGATATTTGCCCCTAAATGTGGACTGTCTACGCTAATCCATAAACGCGTATTGTGTTGCCAATGTGATTGATTGGTCTCTTCATATTTTTGTTCCATATATGCCAACGCATAGCGAGATATTTGACCACCCATGCTAGGTCCAACAATCACCAGCTGTTCATTAGAATTGTTAGTTGCTAATCTTGAATTTACATCTCTAATGAGTCGTGTTAGAGTCCGTCCGTTTCGTTCAATGTAATCCGCTCCTCCGTCAATAGTATTTCCATTTCTTTGATAGGTGGGATTGTTTACAAGAATAACATCGTATCCTAACGACTGTAACTTTTCTCCCAAGTTTTGTGAACCATCAACAGGGTTTAAAAAATCTCTAATAGAAGTGTGAAGGCTGCTATCAAATTGACCGTTACTAGTATATTTACTCGCGCAATCTGGATCATTTGCACAATCCGTATCTTCAATCCTTCTTCTGTCTCCTGGATCGAAACCATCTATGATAATAATAGGTTTTGCAAGAGTACAAGGACTATTAACAGTGTTTGTACGAAAATAAATTCTATAATCTATCTGACCTCTAATGGTTGAGGTTTCGTCATACCCTTGAAATGCTTCTGCTATATCCGCCGTAGTAGTTCCATTTTCTATGCAGGCATTTGCAGGTCGTGCGGCAATGTCTTTGGCGATAATATAAATTTTTGAAGCACATGATAAGGTCGTCATATCAGAATACGTAGCCCTGAAACTAATTACTTTTTCTCCAGTCTTGTCATAATCCTGCTGCACTTTATTTCTTATAATTTTGCCATCTTTAATGATTTCGAAGTCCTTTCCATTTTCAAAACTTATTGTTAAGTTCTGAATAGTTTTTTTTGAGGTATTAAACCAGAATTTACTCTGAAAACGATATGTAATAGAACTTCCTTTAGCAGCCATTTTCAATGGAGAGGCGACTAAACTTGTATGACTTAAGAAAGACTTCTTGTTTTTTATTGATTTAAAGACATCTCCATTTAACTTTAAACCATCAACACTTTTATCTTTGTTATTATAATTCAAGCTGTGATAATCGGCACTGATGATACCTATGTCGACCACGTGATGCTCCGTTTTATTTTTTTTAATATCGTCTTTTAATGCTTTAGAAGAAATAAGTTTACTTCTTTTTGATGCAACGTGTAAATCTAAAAGCGCTTGTTTAAAGTATCCATAGTTAATGGGTTTGGGATCTTTTAGGGCATTTAATTTAGCAAGATTTGAATAATTTCCAGATCGATCTAATAAAATTCCTGAAGTAAAATCCGACTTATCAATATTCTTTACCATTTCATCTAGACTCTTGTTGGATGTTTTCTCAACCCTTATTTGTGCGTAAGACATAAAAGAGAATAAAAAGGTAATGGTAATCAGTAGTGATTTTTTCATAATGCTAATTGTTAAGGTTTATAATTTTTTTAATCACCTCTAAATTAGGAGCATACTTAAAATCGGTGTCCGAGATTATCGAATTTACAAGAATTCGGATATGTAACGATAATACAGGACATCAACTAATACCTACTTCTGTATTGAGTAGGAGTAAGTGAAGTAAATTTTTTAAAAGCCGTATAAAAAGTAGATTTAGAATTGAAACCACATTCCAAGCCGATGGCCACTATAGTGTAATTGTTAAAATCATCATCAGATAGAAGAGCCTTTGCTTGTTCAACTCTATAAGAGTTTAGATAATCTGAGAAGTTGTAATCACTATGCCTATTAATAATTTTAGAGAAATGACTTGAACTCATGTGAAGTTCTTCTGCTAAATTGTTCATCGTTAGGCTAGCATCTAAGAAACGCTGTTCAGAAACAATATAATTATTAATCTTTTTAAAATCTTTCTCATGCTTGTTAGAGATGTGATTACCTTTTTGAAGCGTAAGACCCATTTCGTGGATACTTTCATTTGTTATATGATTTCTTAGCGATATTCTATCTTTCACAATCTTATATCGAAAGAATCCTTGATATCCAATCCAATACAATAAAATGGAAGTTCCTAAGCGCAATGGAAGGTAAGCTGAAATATTACCGGTTACATTGTGTATAACAATTGCCATTATCCAAAATGAAATAATTAGAATACCCAATTGAAGAAACACCTTAATCCATCTAACATCATCATACGTGCTAATATAGTCATATCTCTCCTTCTGTCTAAAAACTAAAAAACCAGATTTGTAAATAATAAAAATTCCAAACAAGGCGTTAAATATTTCTTCAATACTAGCATACAATTCAATTAGAGAACTATTTAACTCCTCCACAAAATAATAGGTATATGTTATAAGCACTGTTCTGATAATTAATTCGGTAAAAAAAATAAAAAGAGATATTCGCAATAATTTTTTTAGCGTGCTCTTTATCTGCAAATAATGACGTAGAAATAAGTAGAACATTGGAAACAGTAACATGTACCATGGTACTTTTAACCATTTTATAAAGAAGAAGTTAGAACTATAGCCGTTGTCAATTAACCAAGCTTGTAAATTGTTTAAAGAAAGGAAAAGAACCATTAGATTTAAGTAGATAATTACTTTACTAACTTTTTTTTGTTTTAAAATGGTAAAAGCATTGAAAGCAAAACCTTGGATGGCCCCCGCTATAAGAAGAAAAGAAAAAAAACCAGCGTTCATACTGTTAGGGAATTAAGTTATGACCAGCAAAATAAAGAATATAATTCACTTTCTATAATTCTACCAGTACGAAGGTTAATAAAGATTAAAACCTACTAGAGTGGATTAAAAAACGAAAAAGCCACCTCAATTGAGGTGGCTTTTCATGTTATAAAGTGTAAAAAGATTATTGCATCTTTTTTACTTCTTTTTTGATTTTGATCTTCACATTTTCAAGATCTTTTTCAAATGCTTCGATCTTCTTTTCTACCTCTTCTTTAGTGCCTTCAAAAATTTCTTCTTTGGTTACAGTTTTACCATTTTCATTAGAAGTAGTTATTACAACTGCTTTTACAGTTCCATCTTCATTATTGGTCATTTTTACCTTAACCTTTTTCTCTACTGCATGATCCATATGTTTGTGTTTTCCACCGTCAACATGTACTTCGATCATATCTCCGTGTACATTATCGGTTGAATCATGTCCTCCCAATATAGGAGCAACCACCAAACCGATTAAACAGGTTAACTTAATTAAGATGTTCATAGATGGTCCAGAAGTATCTTTAAAAGGATCTCCAACGGTATCTCCAGTTACTGCAGCCTTATGAGCATCAGAACCTTTATATGTCATTTCACCATTGATTTCAACTCCTGCTTCGAAAGATTTTTTAGCGTTATCCCAAGCACCTCCAGCATTGTTTTGGAAGATAGCCCATAATACACCACTTACTGTTACACCAGCCATATAACCACCTAACATTTCAGCAATTGCTAAATTGTCCATTCCAAAGATCATTGGCACGAATGCAATGATTAATGGAAAACCAATAGTTAATAAACCAGGTAACATCATTTCCTTTAAAGAAGCTTGTGTAGAGATTGCGACACATTTATCGTATTCTGGTTTCCCAGTACCTTCCATGATTCCAGGAATCACTTTAAACTGACGTCTTACTTCTTGTACCATTTCCATGGCAGCTTTACCAACAGCATTCATTGCTAATGCAGAGAATACTACAGGTACCATACCTCCTACAAATAACATCGCTAAAACTGGTGCTTTAAAGATGTTAATTCCATCAATTCCTGTAAAAGTTACATATGCAGCAAATAATGCTAATGAAGTTAATGCAGCTGAAGCAATAGCAAATCCTTTTCCAGTTGCAGCTGTTGTGTTTCCTACTGAATCTAAGATATCTGTACGCTCTCTTACAATTGGTTCTTGTTCGCTCATTTCAGCAATACCTCCTGCATTATCAGAGATAGGTCCGAATGCATCAATTGCTAACTGCATAGCAGTGGTTGCCATCATTGCAGAAGCCGCTAAAGCAACTCCGTAAAATCCAGCAAAAGCATAGGATGCCCAAATAGCTCCAGCAAATAATAATACTGATGGGAACGTAGAAATCATACCAGTTGCTAAACCAGCAATGATATTTGTTCCTGCTCCAGTACTAGATTGTTGTACAATCTTTAAAATTGGTTTTTTACCTAATCCTGTGTAGAACTCAGTTACTGATGAAATAACAGCACCTACTACTAAACCTACTAAAGTAGCATAGAATACACTCATTCTAGAAACTTCTTGTAGGCCTTCACCGAAGAACTCCATGTTCATCGTTTCTGGTAACATATAATAACATAATGCAAAACACGAGATAGCTACTAAGACAATAGATGTCCAGTTACCTACATTTAAAGCACCCATTACTTGTGCTTCTTTTGCATCATTACTTTTAATTTTTACTAGCATGGTACCGATGATAGAAATAATGATTCCAGTACCTGCGATTGCCATTGGTAATAAGATAGGTCCAATTCCTCCGAAAGCGTCAGAAATACTTCCTCCCATATCTTTAATTACATAGTTTCCTAATACCATAGCAGCTAATACAGTTGCTACATAAGAACCAAATAAATCTGCTCCCATTCCTGCAACATCTCCTACATTATCACCTACGTTATCAGCGATAGTTGCTGGGTTACGTGGGTCATCTTCTGGAATACCGGCTTCTACTTTACCTACCAAATCCGCTCCTACGTCAGCAGCCTTTGTATAGATTCCTCCACCAACTCTTGCAAATAATGCAATAGATTCAGCTCCTAAAGAAAAACCAGCTAAGGTTTCTAATACGATGGTCATATCGCTTGTAGAAGACCAAGTTCCATCCATAAAGAAATTATAGAATATGATAAAGAATGCTGTTAAACCTAAAACGGCCAAACCAGCAACACCTAATCCCATTACAGTACCACCTCCAAAAGATATCTTAAGAGCATTTGGTAAACTTGTACGAGCAGCCTGTGTTGTTCTTACGTTTGTCTTTGTAGCGATTTTCATTCCGATATTTCCCGCGAAAGCAGAAAATACAGCTCCAAAAATAAATGCAATTACGATTAACCAGTGAGTTGTAGGTACTACAAAAGATACTACGGCTAATAAAACACTTACGATTATTACAAAAATGGCTAAAAGTCTATATTCTGCATTTAAGAAAGCTAAAGCTCCTTCGTAGATGTGGTCAGAGATTTCTTTCATTTTACCATCACCTGCATCTTGTTTCATTACCCAAGACTTCTTTACTAGCATATATACTAGACCTAAGATTGCCAACACTATTGGCATGTAAATCATCATTGATTCCATATTCTATGTTTGTTTTGTTAATTTGCTGGGCAAAAGTAGTAAAATCGGCTCGAATAGAAAAACCCTTTCACACTGAATATGAAAGGGTTTGCTTTACTAAATTGTTACGATAAATTATATCGTAAAATTTCCGGTGGTTTTATGTTCGCTATTTTCGTAGCGCTCAACACATTTTTTATAAATTTCACGCGCTTCATTGGCATCACCCCAACCCCCTACATCTACTTTTTTCTTTTCTAAATCTTTATATACCTGAAAAAAGTGAGTAATCTCTTTTTTTCTATGTGGATTTAAATCTGTAATATCTTCATAAGTATTCCAAATAGGATCTGTTACCGGGACACAAATTAATTTTTCATCTGGACCTTTTTCATCCGCCATGTGGAAAACGCCAATAGGTTTTACTTCCATCACACACATTGGGAAAGTAGGTTCTGTTCCCATTACCAACACATCTAAAGGATCACCATCTAATGCCAAAGTTTCAGGAATAAAACCGTAATCTCCTGGGTACATCATTGACGAAAAAAGCATTCTGTCAAAACGGATCTTTTTTAGATCAAAATCATATTCATATTTGTTTCTGCTTCCTTTTGGAATTTCTATTAAGACGTCAAAAGTCTTAGTTTCTTTGCTGCTCATATTCTTTTTTAGTAGTCTACAAATGTACCAAATTCACTTATATTTTTATCTATAACGAGGTCAGTTTTTAGTAATAATCTTTTTTTGAAACCTTTTGTAGTATCAGTGGTCTTTAGTATGATTAACTTAAAAAAAACACTAACTATGAATACCTCATTTACAACAAATGTGATCATCTTTTTCTTGCTCTTAGGTGGGCAATTACATGCTCAAGTAACTCAAAAAGACATTGACGCTGTTTTTACGAAATTTAATTCTCCTAATAAACCCGGTGCTGCTGTGTTGGTGGCGAAAGATAATAAGGTCGTTTATGAAAAGGGATACGGTTCAGCGAATTTAGAGTATGATATAGCTGTTACAAAAAATACTATTTTTCATGTAGCATCTTTATCAAAACAATTTACTGTTTTCACCATTTTATTGTTAGAGAAAGAAGGTAAATTATCTTTAGATGATGATATTCGAAAGTACTTGCCAGAGGTACCCGATTTTGGTAAAAAAATAACTTTGCGGAACCTTGCGAATCACAGTAGTGGTCTTAGGGATCAATGGGATTTATTACAAATGTCGGGAATACGATTAGATGATGTTATTACTCAAGATCATGTGATGAAACTGGTACAACGACAAAAAGAATTAAATTTTAGCCCAGGAGAAAAAAATTTATACTCAAATACGGGTTTTACACTCCTTGCTGAAGTAATAGAAAAGGTCACGGGAAAATCTTTTTCAACCTATACCAAAGAAGAAATATTTAAACCATTGGGAATGAAAAACACCCAGTTTTATGATGATCACCAAAAAATAGTACCTAATAGAGCATATTCTTATAAGAAAAGAAATGACAATTATATAAAAAGCACGTTAAGTTATGCTACTGTTGGACCAACAAGTCTTTTTACAACTGTTGAAGACTTTGGGAAATGGGCGCTGAATTTTCAAAATCCAATTGTAGGAGGTCAATCAGTTATTGATAAAATGAATAAGAAAACAGTGTTGAATAGTGGAAATGAAACGGGATATGCCATGGGTCAATTTGTTGGGACATATCAAGGCATTGATGTCATTGTTCATTCTGGATCGGATGCAGGATATAAAGCTTATTTTGCACGGATACCCAAATATAATTTGTCAATAGCTGTACTTGGAAATGTGTCTACGATGAATCCTATTAATCAAGTGTTTGCTATTGCCAATCTATACTTAAAAGACAAGTTTCCAAAACCTGAAGAAAAAGAGAAAAAAGAGATTATAGTGCATGATCCTTCCATCTTTATTAAGCTGCGACTAAAGGATCTTAGGAAATTTGTAGGTGATTATTGGGAGGCAGATGAAGAATATAAGCGCAGTATTATTTTGAAGAATGATACGTTGGTGTATTTTAGAAGTGATAAAAGTGAATCAAAATTAATACCGATTAGTAAAAATAGATTTAAAATGATTGGAGATAGAAATGATGTCGATGTTATTTTTCTCAATAATAAACTAGAAGGGAGAAAAATGATGATGAAAATCAATGATAAAAAACCTATCGAGTTTGTTGCCTATACGGATGTTAATTTAAACGAATATAAAGGTGTGTACTACAGTGAAGAGTTAAGCACTTCTTATCGTTTAAGTGTTAAAGAAGGAGCATTGGTAGCTGTACATCACCGAGCAGATGACATCATACTTAAACCTATAAATAGAAACATGTTCGTATCCAAGAAGCGAGCTATAAAGCAATTAAAATTCCAACGAAATAAAAGAGGTAAGATAATTGGTTTTAGAGCCAGTAATAATAGAGTCAAAAACGTATTATTTATAAAAAAATAGTGTTTAGAAATTAAATCCAGTACCAAAGGTAATTCCAAATTTCCTTGCCCCAGGATTATTTAAATAATTACCTCTAAAGTTAAAGTCCACTCTCAGTATCTTAAAAATATTTCCAATCCCTATACTGTACTCATAGTAAGGGTTTTTATTAGGAGCCTGAAGTATGATTTGCGAAGGATTGTTGGTTGTGTTTAGTAAAATGTTTTTGTCAGATAGTTGCCCCCATGCTGTTCTAAAACCTATGATAGCTCTCAAGTTTAGTTTTCGAATTAATGGAATTCTAGAGAATAACCTTCCGTTAAAATTATGTTCTAAATGAAAAGAAGCATAGGTATCTGTAACGAACTCATAAAAATCTAACTGATTAAATGTATTGAAGAAAGCAAAATAGGTTTGGTTTCCGGGAACAACACTTAATAAACCTAAAGGTACTTCTCCAAAGGTTTTTCCAGCTTCAAGAGAGGTCCATGTCCTTCCAAATCCACCAATGAGCCAAGGTTGGATATAAGAAAGCTGCACTTTTGTGTAGTCGAAGTCTCCATTTAAAATACCCTTACTTCCCTTAGTAACTTGTAAAAAGATACTTCTTAGTCTATCTGTATTTGTTTGTTGTTCAACACCAAACCCAGATACTTTTCTACCCGGAAAAAAGGATGCTGAAAGTATCGTTTCAAATTGATTTATTTCTGATGAAACACCGGTAGGTACACTTGGGTCATTATAATCTAGGCTAAACGTTGGAGATGCAGATGCTAATGTTTTGTAACTTCCGGATAAGCTCACAACAAAATTAGTCAACGGCTCTGCTTGAAGTGTTAACATTGTCAAATTAATATTGGTAAGTCTATCATTTGACCCTGTTCCAACTAAAGATGAAGATCCATTGCTTCTGCCTAACACATCTGTAGAAGCGGTTAAAGAAGCACCAATTTGTTCGACATCTCTCCTGTTTCCTCCAGAAATTATCAATCTATTTTTTTGATCGAGGATAGCCTTTGCCTGAATACCATACTTGAATTTTTCATCTTTAAATCCGTATGCAGTATATGCTTCAATTCGCCAAGGATCATCATATCCGAAATAAGTTCTACCTCCAGCACGTATTCTCATTCCTTCCACCTCGTTAAATCCAAAGGTTGAAAAAATAGGACCATAATCAAAGTTTAAACCTTTAAACTCGTAGTATCCTGAAGAGAGAGTGGCTGCAACGCTATACAAACGCATGAATTTTTTAACCGTCTTTAAGGTGTCTAACATTTTGTATACACCTTTTTCATCCTCATTTAATGCTTCCAATCTGTTAGCCTCCCAAAACGAATCAGGCTTATTATAAACGGTAGGATCTTGATTGTAATCTTTCTTAGAATAGAACTTTGGATCTAATGATTTGTCAAACACATAGTTGTTATATAATGTTGTTCTTTTGCCATAAACACCTTTAGATTTCTCCTTTTTGTTTAGTACAAAATCCGACATGAAGTAATCTCTTTTCAACAAGAAAACAGAATCATTAAGGATGTCGAATTCCTGTTCTATGTAGATGTCTTTTACCCAATTTATGTTGGCATTTTTAGAGGCCTGCATATTGATCTCTTTAACGGCAAACGTGGTATCGTTTACCCAGAAATCTCCTTTAAAAGTCAGTTCATTCTTTCTTCGAGGATAGTATATAATATTGTAACACCATTTATTCTCAATAAAGGCACTATCCGACAACACATAATTATAATTACTAATTCCTGTTCTAGATAGTGGACTTACAAAGCTCTTATAAAAGAACTTGATGTAATTGTCGTAAATATCATATTCGTTATACAGATCATCTATAAAATCAATAATAGCTTGATTATTACTAAATCCAGAATTTTTATTCCCTTTCAATTCAACCTTTTCCTTTTTTAAAATATTGTCGCCATAAACATGAGACACAGATTCATTTATGAAAATAGGTAAATAGGTTTTTCCTGTTACTCTTGAAGTGTCGACATTATTAAATACAAACTCTAAACCACGAAACAGTTTTTTTTTCATTAAAACACTGTCTATAGTGTTTAGGTCGAATTCAACTTTTTGGTATTTATTATACTGATATTGCTTAAACTGTTTAAGACCGTTCTTTCGTCGTCTTTCCCATATTTTACGCAAGATATCAATGGCTGGATTGTTCTTTTTAGGTTGCTTACCAGTAGCGATAACAATTTCATCGAGGGTATTAGCCTCTTCCTTCAGAATCACTTTAATTTCATAAGTGACTCTTTTTGTTAAAGCTAACTCTACAGTCTCATATCCTATGAATGAAATAACTAATGTTGGCCAACTTTTAGAAGACTCAAGGTAGAACTTTCCATTTTCGTCGGTAATTGTTCCTTCTACAGATCCTTTGAAAAGCACATTAGCATACGCTACAGGCTCATCATTTTCGTCAAAAATTTTACCGCTAACTTTTGTTTGTGAATAAGATACAACAACCGAAAAAGTAAGAAGTATAAAGAGTAAAAATTTCTTCATAATAAAAAACTTCATCAACAACATTGCCAATGAAGTTTACATAACGCAATTTTTTGCGATTTATTTGTATAAAACTTCTTTTACAGCTTTTATCACGTCGTTACTGTTTGGAAGCCATTTTTCTAATAAAACTGGCGAGTAAGGCGCAGGTGTATCTGCTGTTGTAATTCTCTTAATAGGAGCATCTAAATAATCAAATGCTTCATCTTGTATTCTAAATGTAATTTCTGAAGAAACGCTACCAAATGGCCATGCCTCTTCTAAAATTACAAGCCTATTTGTCTTTTGCACCGATTTTACAATGGCCGCATGATCCATAGGTCTTACAGTTCTCAAATCAATTATTTCTACTGAAATACCTTCTTTAGCGAGCTCATCCGCCGCTTTGTATGCTTCCTTGATTATTTTACCAAAAGAAACAACGGTCACATCAGTTCCTTCTCTCTTAATATCTGCAACCCCAATAGGAATAATATATTCTCCTTCTGGAATTTCCATCTTGTCTCCATACATCTGCTCAGATTCCATAAAGATTACAGGATCATCATCTCTGATGGCTGCTTTTAATAATCCTTTAGCGTCATATGGATTTGAAGGTACTACTACTTTTAACCCTGGGCAGTTTGCATACCAGCTTTCAAAAGCTTGAGAGTGCGTTGCTGCCAGCTGACCTGCTGAAGCCGTCGGTCCTCTAAAAACAATTGGACAGTTAAATTGTCCACCGGACATTTGTCTAATTTTTGCAGCGTTATTTATGATCTGATCAATACCTACTAAGGAGAAATTGAAGGTCATGTATTCTACGATAGGTCTATTACCATTCATAGCAGAACCTACGGCAATACCACCAAAGCCTAACTCAGCAATAGGAGCATCTATTACACGCTTATCACCAAACTCATCTAGCATTCCTTTACTTGCTTTATAAGCGCCATTATATTCGGCTACTTCTTCTCCAATTAAATAAATACTTTCATCTGTGCGCATCTCCTCACTCATGGCCTCACAAATCGCTTCTCTAAACTGAACTGTTTTCATGTACTAATGATCAAAATTTATTGAAGACAAAAGTATGAAAATTTCTATCAAAAATTTTGGTATCAAAATTAGAAACTAAAAAAAATAGATTATAATTTTGCGATAACGTTTTCGAAGGGATTTCAGTACGAAAAAAATACTATGCATGCATAGTATTTTTGAAAAATAAACTGTACCTTCGTTGCCATCAAATTAAAATAGAATCGAATGAAAATATTGGTATGTATCAGCCATGTACCTGATACCACTTCAAAAATCAATTTTACAGAGAATGACACAAAGTTTGATACAAATGGAGTTCAATTTGTAATCAATCCATACGATGAGTTTGTGTTAACTCGTGCTATGTGGTTTAAAGAAAAACAAGGAGCTTCAGTAACTGTAGTAAATGTAGGAAATGCAACTACAGAACCAACCTTAAGAAAAGCATTGGCTATTGGAGCAGATGATGCGATTAGAGTGAATGCAGATGCTACGGATGGTTTTTCTGTTGCTAAAGAAATAGCTGCTGTTGTAAACAGCGGAGGTTATGATCTTGTTCTGGCAGGTAAAGAATCGAGTGATTATAATGGGCAAATGGTACCAGGGATGATTGCTGGATTGACTGACTTCAATTTTGTAAATGGTTGTGTTGGTATGGAGATAGATGGAACAAACGCTACGGCTACTAGAGAAATAGATGGAGGTAGCGAAACTGTTTCCACATCATTACCATTGGTTGTTGGAGGTCAAAAGGGAATTGTAGAAGAATCTGATTTGCGTATTCCTAATATGAGAGGAATTATGATGGCACGTAAAAAGCCTTTAAATGTAATTGAGCCAGCGAACTCTGAAAATACTACATCTTCTCAGTCATTTGAAAAGCCAGCACCGAAAGGAGCTGTGAAATTAGTAGATGCAGATAATGTTGATGAGTTGATCAACTTATTACACAATGAAGCAAAAGTGATTTAACCATAAGAAAATAAAGAGATATGTCAGTTTTAGTATACGCAAGTTCCACAGATGGAAAATTTAAAAAGTCTGCTTTCGAAGTAGTTTCTTATGGAAAGAAGGTAGCAGAGCAATTAGGAACCAACATTATTGCATTGACGATAAATGCAGATGAGGCTACAGAATTGCAAAATTATGGAGCAGAAACCATTGTTACTGTGAGCAATGATCAATTGTCAGTGTTTAATGCAAAAAGCTATGCTTCTGTGATTAAGCAAGTAGCTGAATCTAAAGGAGCTAATGTGGTAATCATAGATTCAAGTATTGATGGATTATATGTATCGCCATTGGTAGCAGTAGCGTTGGAAGCAGGTTATGCATCTAATGTAGTGGCAGCACCAAGTAATACAAGCCCTTTTACGGTAAAGAGAAAAGCCTTTTCAAATAAAGGATTTAACAATACGGTTATTAATACCGAGAATAAAGTAATCGGATTAGCGAAGAATTCATATGGAGTACACGAGAGTGCTGCTTCAGCATCCGTAGAAAGTTTTGATGCCACCATTACAGAATCTGGAGTGGCATCGACCAATATAGAAAAAGCTACAGGTAAAGTGACGATTGCAGATGCAGATGTCGTAGTGTCTGGAGGTAGAGGTTTAAAAGGACCGGAAAATTGGGGCATGGTAGAAGAGTTAGCAGATATTCTAGGGGCAGCTACGGCATGTTCCAAACCTGTATCTGACTTAGGGTGGAGACCACACAGTGAACACGTAGGACAAACAGGAAAGCCTGTGGCGTCTAATTTATATATTGCTATTGGTATTTCTGGAGCGATTCAGCATTTGGCCGGAGTTAACGCATCTAAGGTAAAAGTAGTGATCAACACAGACCCAGAAGCACCTTTCTTTAAAGCAGCGGATTATGGGATTGTAGGAGATGCTTTTGATGTTGTGCCTCAGTTAATTAGCAAACTAAAAGAATTTAAGGCACAGAACTCATAATTTTTATTAAATTGTGCCCTAGTAAAAGGGGCTGTCTAATTTTTGGTGATTGCCATGATTGGACAGCCTTTTTTTTATGTATGGAGATTGTATGAGCTTAATAAAATTAACGATTAAAGGAATTTCTTACAGCCAAACTCAAAGTGGTGCTTATGCGCTGGTTTTAAGCGAGATGGAAGGAACGAGAACGCTGCCAATTATAATTGGTGCTTTTGAAGCGCAATCCATAGCGATTGCTTTAGAAAAAGAAATAAGACCACCAAGACCACTAACACACGACCTATTCAAAACATTTTCAGATAGATTTTCAATTAAGGTCAAACAAATTATCATTCACAAATTGGTAGACGGTATATTCTTTTCTAGCTTAGTATGTGAAAAAGATGGTGTTGAAGAAGTAATTGATACCAGAACTTCCGATGCTATTGCTATTGCCGTTCGATTTGAGGCGCCTATTTTTACATATGAGAATATCTTAGACAAAGCAGGCATCTATTTAAAAATTGAAGAGGAGCTATCCTTGAAGGAAGAGCCTTTAGAACCAGAAGAAGTAGAAGTACATCTTGAAGGTGTAACGACGTCAGATGATGTTTTTTCTAAACTTTCTTTAGATGAACTTTATCAGCAGTTGAATGAAGCTGTATCCAACGAAAATTATGAATTAGCTGCTAAGATCAGAGATGAGATTGGCAAGCGATCTTAACTACATTTTATGAAAAAAATACTATTACTAGTTTTTTGTTGTATTTCCTTTTTAGGATTTTCTCAGTCTGTAGAAAATAACTGGAGATTTTCTTCTATTGAGAAAGATGGAAAATCCATTGTAAAGATAGATAAATCGGACGTATTTTATTTAAAAGACGGGAAGTTCAATTATTCTCTGGTCGGAAAAGATAACTTAAAAGCTGAAGGAGTTTATAAGTTAGTGGATAACAAATTAACGTTAACCTACACGTCGCCTAAAGACACGATAAGAATATATGATCTTAAAAATGTTGGAGAAAACTCATTAGAAATATTTGAAAACGGAATTTCTTATAAGTTTGATAAAGAGCAAGCATTCCATTTAGATTCTAAGGTAAAAAACTGGCAATTATACAAACATTTGGTATATGAAGATTTCCCAGATAGCCTAAAAGTTTCAATGGATTTTGAAAAAGGAAAAGAGCTTTTAGAGTTAAACCCTAATGGAGAGTATATTGCTGTTTTAAACAATCAGTTTACTAAGGGATTCTGGATTCAGAATCATAAATTGTTAATTTTTAAGCAAAAAGCACCAATAGCTGTTGATGTTTATTACGAAATAATCGAAGAGTCTTCAACTAAGTTAAAAATTAAAAAAGGGAACGATGTATTGATATATGTTTCAGAATCTAGTCCAAACTATTTAGTAAAGCCAGTTTCTAAGGATACTATTATAGAAAGCCAAGGAATTTCTTTTACAAGCGTATGGAGAGGAGTTTTGGGAATGGTTTTTTTAGTATTTATTGCATTTTTATTTAGTTCAAATAGAAGAGGTATAAATTGGAAAACAGTTGGCCTAGGTTTGGCTTTTCAGTTAACTATCGCAATTGGAGTTTTAAAAGTTTCTTTTATTCAATCTGCTTTTGAAAGCATAGGTCAGGTTTTTGTAAATATATTGGATTTCACAAGGGCTGGAAGTGAGTTTTTGTTTAGTGGTGTAATGGATGTTAGTTCTTATGGGTTTATTTTTGCCTTCCAAGTACTACCTACTATTTTATTCTTTTCGGCATTAACTTCACTATTATTTTATTTAGGACTTATTCAAAAGCTAGTAAAAATATTGGCTTTATTATTGACAAAAGTATTAAAGATTTCTGGCGCTGAAAGTTTATCAGTTGCTGGAAATATCTTTTTAGGGCAAACCGAGGCGCCGCTTTTAATCAAAGCCTATTTGGAGAAAATGAATAAATCAGAAATGCTCTTGGTAATGATCGGAGGTATGGCAACGGTAGCGGGTGCTGTATTAGCGGCATATATTGGTTTCTTGGGAGGAGATGACCCAGTTTTGAGACTTAAATTTGCCAAACATTTATTGGCAGCGTCAGTAATGGCAGCTCCTGGAGCAATTGTGATTTCTAAGATCTTATTCCCTCAAACAGAAAAAGTAAATACAGATGTCAAAGTTTCTCAAGATAAAATAGGAGCCAATGTATTAGATGCGATTGCCAATGGAACAACTGAAGGATTAAAGTTGGCTTTAAATGTTGGAGCTATGTTATTAGTATTTGTGGCATTTATAGCAATGATAAATGGAATTTTTGGTTGGATAGGAGATGTCACTTCTTTAAATACATGGATGGCTGCAAACACTCCCTACTCTTCATTATCTTTAGAAGCGGTGCTAGGTACTGTTTTTGCTCCATTGATGTGGATGATTGGTATAGCCACTGAAGATATGACCTTAATGGGACAATTATTAGGGATTAAATTAGCGGCCAGTGAATTTGTTGGTTATATACAATTGGCTGAATTAAAGAATGTAGCTAATGCAACCCATTTAACCTATAATAAATCGGTTATCATGGCTACGTATATGCTATGCGGTTTTGCTAATTTCGCATCCATAGGGATTCAAATTGGAGGTATAGGTTCACTTGCGCCAGGTCAAAGAAAAACCTTATCTGAGTTCGGAATGAAAGCCTTGATTGGAGGTACGATTGCATCTTTAATGTCAGCAACTATTGCTGGAATGATTATTGGTTAAAAACAATTATAAGTCATCAACAAAAGCTAAAATTTAGTTGATAACTTTCTCATATTTATTTGAAGCATCCATAGATTCCTATGGATGCTTTTTTTTATTTTGGTAGACAAGAAAATGACGTAGTATGAAGCAATATTTAGACTTAGTAAAACACGTTTTAGAGAGCGGAAATGAAAAGGGTGATAGAACAGGAACTGGTACCAAAAGTGTGTTTGGTCATCAAATGCGATTTGATTTAAGTAAAGGCTTTCCAATGGTTACTACAAAAAAACTACACCTAAAATCCATTGTATATGAGCTATTATGGTTTATTAAAGGAGATACAAATGTAAAGTACCTTCAGGAGAACGGTGTACGTATTTGGAATGAGTGGGCAGATGAAAACGGAGATTTAGGTCCAGTATACGGACATCAATGGCGTAATTGGAATAGCGATGATGTTGATCAACTAAAGGAAGTCATCAATACGTTGAAGAATAATCCAAATAGTAGAAGAATGTTAGTGTCTGCTTGGAACCCTAGTGTGTTACCTGATACGTCTGTGTCATTTTCCGAGAATGTTGCTAATGGCAAAGCAGCATTACCACCGTGTCATGCTTTTTTTCAGTTCTATGTGGCAGATGGGAAACTGTCTTGTCAATTGTACCAAAGAAGCGCTGATATCTTTTTAGGAGTACCTTTTAACATAGCCTCTTATGCATTGTTTACGATGATGATGGCGCAAGTATGTGGGTATGAAGCCGGTGAGTTTATCCATACATTTGGGGATGCTCATATCTACAGCAATCATATGGAGCAACTGGAGTTGCAACTGTCCAGGGACCTAAGGCCATTACCAACTATGAAGATAAATCCAGAAGTGAAAAATATTGAAGATTTTACTTTTGATGATTTCGAATTGGTAAGTTACAATCCACATCCTCATATTAAAGGTGCGGTTGCCATATAAATTAACTTATTTTTTATTGGAAAAAGATTGCTTAATGACAAGTTAGTTCATAATTTAGTTCAAAAATAATAGTATGGATATTTCTACAGATTTACTTAAGGACTATATCTACGATAAGATAGCAGATATAGATGATGAAAATGTTTTGATGGCCATTAAAACCTTAATAGATCGTATACA
>Ga0316204_10000983_pt1 | contig 87631 bp, 86 predicted proteins | sample 6monrhotite_MG_2_FD_205661 | JGI IMG/M metagenome (GOLD analysis project Ga0316204, IMG submission 205661) | Microbial mat bacterial communities from mineral coupon in-situ incubated in ocean water Damariscotta River, Maine, United States -... | ecosystem: Environmental > Aquatic > Marine >... | reverse complement strand
TGAGATGTCAATTCGACAAGGTGCGTACCATCCATGAGCAGGATCTCCTGAACAACGTCGCTCCAGTCTATCTGCCGTACGCATTGGAGCGCAAGTATCCGAATGCGGGCAGGGAGTTAGGCTGGCAATATGTGTTCCCGGCTGCGTTGCCTGCCATGGATCCGCGTAGCGAAATAATTCGCCGTCATCACATCGGGGAGCAGTCTTTTCAGCGAGCATTCAAGGCCGCAGTGCGCAGAACACGAATACTTAAACCGGCCAGTAGTCATACGCTACGACACTCTTTTGCAACCCACTTGCTCGAACACGGCTACGACATCCGCACGGTACAGGAGTTGCTCGGGCATAAGGATGTCCGCACGACGCAGATATACACCCACGTACTCAATCGAGGATGCAATGCCGTGCGTAGTCCATTGGATTGATTTCATTGGGGGCCTCGGCTTGTATCGCGGGTCTCGATGGGTGCGTTCGGGATGCTACAATCCAAGGACTCGGCGATGTTCGTGTTCGGGTTAGTGTCTCCCAAAAAACTATATTTTCGTTGCTCTGAATGTCATCGATCCTCAAATCCCTGCGCGCTGCCCTGACTACCGTCATGCTGGCCGATCGGCGCGCGTTACGCTCCCAGCTTGATCGCTTGGCGCGGCGGCAGCGCGATGGTGGGGAGGTGGCCAAGGAGGTGGCCGAGCTGGCGGCCCGGTTCGAGGAATCGCAAGCGATAAGGGCGAGGCGGGCTGGAGCACGGCCTGTTATCGGGTTTCCCGAAGCGCTGCCCATCTCTGCCCATGTCGAAGAGATTCAAGGCCTCATGGCGGTGCATCAGGTCGTTATCGTCTGCGGCGAGACGGGTTCGGGCAAGACGACGCAGTTGCCGAAGATCTGTTTGGCCATCGGGCAGGGCGCGGGCGGTCTGATCGGCCATACCCAGCCGCGGCGGATCGCGGCCCGTAGCGTGGCAGCGCGTATCGCGGAAGAGTTGGGTGGAGAGATGGGCGGACTGGTGGGCTACAAGGTCCGTTTCAACGACCGCACCCAGGCCGACACCCAGATCAAGCTTATGACCGACGGTATTCTACTGGCCGAGATACAGCGCGACCGTTTGCTCGATGCCTACGACACCCTGATTATCGACGAGGCCCACGAGCGCAGCCTCAATATCGATTTCCTGCTCGGTTATCTACACTGGCTGTTGCCGAGGCGACCCGATCTCAAGGTCGTGATCACCTCGGCGACCATCGACACCGAGACCTTTAGCCGTCGGTTCGGCGACGCCCCAGTCGTCGAGGTCTCGGGGCGGGGCTATCCGGTCGAGATTCGTTACCGGCCCCCGGCTGAGGACGACAGCGACGACGGACCGTTTGAACACTTAGCCCGTGAGGTCGGCGAGCTGATGCGCGAGGGGCTGGGTGACATCCTAGTCTTTCTGAGCGGCGAACGTGAGATTCGTGAGGCCGCCGACGCGTTGAATCACCGCACCCATCCCCATACCGAGATCCTGCCGCTCTATTCGCGGCTTAGCGTCCAGGACCAGCAGCGGGTCTTCGCATCGCATCGCGGTCGCCGGGTGGTGCTTTCGACCAATGTCGCCGAGACCTCGTTGACGGTACCGGGTATCCGCTATGTTGTGGATGCGGGGCAGGCGCGGATCAGTCGTTATAGTCATCGCAGCAAGGTCCAGCGTCTGCCGATTGAGCCGATCTCGCAGGCCTCGGCCAAGCAACGCGCCGGACGTTGCGGTCGAGTTGGGCCAGGCGTCTGCGTCAGACTCTATCGGGAGGACGACCTGCTTGGCCGGCCCGAGCAGACCATGCCGGAGATTCAGCGCACCAATCTTGCCAGTGTCATCCTGCAGATGGCGCAATTGAGCTTGGCCGATATCGAAGAGTTTCCTTTTATCGATCCCCCTGATTCGCGCTTCGTCAACGACGGCTATCGTCTGTTGACCGAACTCGGGGCGTTGGATGGCAAGCGTAGTTTGACTCGCTTGGGGCAGCAGTTGACGCGGCTCATGGTCGATCCTCGCTTGGGGCGTATGCTGCTCGCAGGCGCGGCGGATGGCTGTTTGACCGAGGTGCTTGTGATCGTCTCGGCGCTGGCGGCCCAGGACCCCCGCGATCGCCCGGCCGGCGCCGAACAGTTGGCCGATCAGAAACATCGCCTGTTTGCTGACGAGACCTCGGACTTTCTGGGTTATGTCCGGCTCTGGGGGGCGATTGATGAGGTCTTCAAGACGCAGACCCGGCGTAAGCAGCAGGCCTTCTGCCGGGAACACTTTCTGTCCTACATGCGCGTCCGGGAATGGCGCGATACTCATCGTCAATTGCATCAGGCCATGACTCAGATGGGGTTTAAGGAAAATCGACAGCCCGCCGGGCCAGCTGAGGTTCATAAGGCGCTGTTGAGCGGCCTGCTTGGCCAAGTGGTCCGCCATAAGGAGGATGCGGAGTATTTAGGCGCGCGCGGGATCAAGCTGTCGATATTCCCCGGATCGACGCTGGCGAAGAAGCGCCCGCGCTGGGTCATGGCCGGGCTTTTACTGGAGACGCGCCGCCTCTATGCCCATACCGTGGCCCGGATCGAGCCCGAGTGGATCGAGGCGGTCGCGCCCGATGGCTTGATTGCCCGTCACTACTTCGAGCCCCACTGGGAGAAGCGCCGCGGCCAGGTCGTGGCCTTTGAGCAGGCCAGCCTGTTTGGGCTGATCCTGCATGCGCGTCGTCGGGTTGCCTATGCGCGCATTGACCCCGAGATCTCCAGGGGTATCTTCCTGCATGCGCTGGCCGAGGGCGATGTCGGCGGACGGTTGCCGTTTCTGAACGCCAACATAAACCTGCTGAATCAGGTCACGGGTGTTGAGGAAAAGACCCGGCGGCGTGGGATCGTGCTTGACTCGGAGGCCATCGCTATTCTTTATGGCGCGCGCATACCCGAGGGTATCTGCGATCAGCGCGGTCTCCAGGCCTGGCTTCGCAAGGCGGCTGAGGCCGAGCGTAAGCGCCTGTTGTTCAGTGAGGATGACTTGCGCGGCGATGCGGAGGTTGACACGGACGCGGCCGCTTTTCCCGATACCCTGCAGATCGGTCCGCTGCGGCTTCCCTTGAGCTACCGTTTTTTGCCGGGGGAGGCCGACGACGGCGTCACGCTGACCGTGCCCCTCATGGCGGTCGAACAGGTCGATCCCCGGCGTCTGGGATGGCTCGTGCCCGGGCTGTTGGAGGACAAGGTCATTGCTATGATCAAGGGTTTGCCGAAGTCACTGCGCCGCAACTTCGTGCCGGCGCGGGATTTCGCAGCTGCCGCCTGCGCCCGGCTCGCGGGCATGGTTGAGGCGGATCGTCCTGCGTCCTTGCAGGACGCCTTGGCCATAGTCCTCAAGACCATGACCGGTGTCGAGGTCCCGGCTGCCGCCTGGTCGCCGGATACCTTGCCTGATCATTTGCGCATGCATGTCTCGGTTATTGATGGCGAGGGGGCGATCGTCGCGACCGGCCGGGACCTCGCCGCGCTTCGTGAGCGGCTTGGCGGCCGCGTCGAGGCGGCGGTCCGGGACATGCCGGCACCTGAGTTGGAGCGCGCGGATGTTCGGGATTGGGCGCGTGATCTGCCGGTGGACGCGTTACCGCTTGAGCTTGAGGTTGATCAAATGGGGATTCGGGTCAACGTCTACCCGGCGCTGGTCGACGAGGACCGCAAGGTCGCGCTCAGACTGGTCGACAATCCCGACAAGTCGGTCCTCGCTCATCGCGACGGCGTGCTGCGGCTCTTTATGCTGCGTGAAAAAGATGCGCTACGCGGACTCTGGAGCAAACTTCCCAACCGCCAGGCCTTCGAATTACTTTATCGAACCCTGGGTGCGCGCTGCGATCTGCAAGACGATTTTCTGCGTGCGGTGAGTCAGGCATCTGTCGCGGGACTTGACTTGCCTCGGGATGCGGTGGCCTTCACGGCCTATGTCGCTCACGGCCATGAGGGCCTTGAGGCCGCCTTCGAGGCTTGCTCCGGGCAATTGGGCGAGATTATGACACCCTATCGTGCGGTTAGGGATCGCATGAAACGGGTACAGAGCCCGGCCCTGCTGCGGGCCATGACGGACATTCGGGGCCAGCTCGATCTGCTGCTCTTCCCTGGTTTTCTGAGCGTGGTTGATTCTGGCCGGTTACGTCACTATCCACGGTATTTACGCGCGGTCGCAATCCGCCTGGAGCGCCTCGATGCCGAACCCGACAAAGATCGCCGCCGCTTGCTTGATATTCAGTCGCTTTGGGATACGGCATTGAAGCGCTGGCCCGATCCGGTCTCGGCGGCCCGGGACCCGATTCGCTGGCAGTTCGAGGAGCTGCGCGTGTCGTTGTTTGCTCAGCACCTCAAGACCCCGGCGCCGGTTTCCGTCGAGCGTATCCGGGTGGCGATGAAGGGGTAAACGGAATCGACAGTATTGAATTGGCCTGTAGGATGCGGTCGTCACCGCATCCTACAGCCACTAATCCAGCGTCAGCAAAGCCATCGATTCGACGTGGCTGGTGTGCGGGAACATGTCCATGACCCCGGCGGCCTTGATGCGATAACCTAAAGTGTTAACGAGATATTCACAGTCGCGAGCCAGCGTCGCGGGTTGGCAGGAGACATAGAGTATTCGGTCGATTTGTCCCTTGGGCAGGTGTTTGAGTACCTCTGCGGCCCCCGTGCGCGGCGGATCAAGGAGTAACAGGCGGCTGTTGTTGTCTTTCCAAAAGCGTTTCGCGGCCGCGTCGTCATAGAGGTCGGCGCAGCGAAAGTCCGCGTTTTCGACCCCGTTAAATTCAGCATTCCGGCGTGCCAGTTTCAGCAGCCCTTCATGATTCTCGACCCCGGTGACACGTCCGGCGCGGCGGGCCAGGGGCAGGGTGAAGTTGCCGAGTCCGCAAAAGAGGTCGGCTACCGAGTCGTCTGGACCCGGTGCGAGTAGGTCGATGGCTTGACCGATCATGGTCTCGTTGATCACGGTGTTGACCTGTACGAAATGGGCGGGTCCGTAGTGCATTTCGAGATCAAATGAAGGCAGTGTGTAATGCAGCTCGGGCATCTCCGTCGGGTAGACCGCTTGGATGGTTTCCGGTCCTCCGGCTTGGGCGCAGACGTGGACGCCGTAGTCTTGGCCAAACCCGCGCAACCAGTCGAGGTCTTTTTCGCTCAACGGCGTGAGGTGGCGAAAGACCATGCAGACGACATCGTCGCTGCAGGATATCTCGATCTGCGGCAGACGCCGGCGGCAGGACAACCGGTTGATCAGGTAGTGCAGCTCGGGCAGCAGGTCGGAGGCGCGTTTGTCGAGTACCGCGCAACTGCGCAAGGGGGTGAGATAGCGGCTGCCGCGCTCGTGGAAGCCGACCATGATGCTGCTTTTCTTGTCGACAAAGCGTGCCCCGACGCGCGCGCTGCGACGGTAGTGCCATTCGGGGCCGGTAAGGGGCGGCAGCCATTCATCGGGCGTGATGCGGCCAAATTGTTGAAATTTCTCCTCGAGAATAGCCCCTTTGGCATGAATTTGAGCGGCGCCGGCAAGGTGCTGGAGGCTGCAACCGCCGCAGACGCCGTAATGGGGGCAGGCAGGTTCAATTCGGTCCGGGGAGGGTTCATCGACCGATGTCGTCCAGCCCGTGTCGAAGTTGGCGCGCTGTTTGGCGAGGCAGAAGGTCACGGTCTCGCCGGGCAGGGCGCCTTCGATGAAGGTGACTTTGCCCTCATGGCGGGCCAGGCCACGGGCGTCCTCATTGAGTTTTTCGATGGTGGTTTGTTGGGGCTTGTGCCGGCAGACTCGCTCGGGCGGGTTTGATTCAGGGACTGCCGCCAATAGGGTTTCGCGCGCCGGGAAGCGTGTGTCCTGTTGCATCGTGGTCGCAGTGCGGTTCAGATGATCTGCGGACCGACAACCAGACGGACCTCAGTGAAACCCTCCTGGGCCAGGCGTTCGATGAGCTCGCGCGCATTGTCCGGGCCGGAGCCATCCTCGATACCGGCGACCAGGGCCGTAACCAGACGGTAGGCGTCACGGTCGGAGACATCGGCGGGAATCCGAAGAAGATGGGCGTCGTCCGGGTGCTCCGAGGGGAGCAGTATGTAGGTGTCTGGCATGGTGCTGTTGTCCTGCTATGGGTTTTTAGATCTAGCTATGGGCACCTCTAAAAACCGTAGCGAGCGGCCCAATTGCAAGGCGCACGGAGTGCAGAAACCGGGGTGTACGCGGTGTACGTTGAGGTTTCGAGCACCGAGAAACGCAGCAGATGGGTCGCGCAGTAGGTTTTTAGAGATGTCCTTATGTTACACCTAATTCGCCAGGGATACGCCATCATTTGCGGCGACGTCCTGTGGCGCTTGGGTGTGAGAAATGCATGGGCTATAATCTCCCGTTGCCGTATCTATAGTGTTGATACGAAAACCACAGGACAGAGCCTTTGAGCGACGCGAACGCCCCTTCAGCGAACGATGATCAGACCACGCCCTCCGCCGGGCGCCGAATTCTCGTCACCAGTGCCCTTCCGTATGCCAACGGACCGATCCATATTGGTCACCTCGTGGAGTATATCCAGACCGATATCTGGGTGCGTGCGCAACATATGGCGGGCAACGAGTGTTACTACGTCTGCGCCGACGACACGCATGGTACGCCGATCATGTTGCGCGCGCAGCAGGAGGGGATTTCTCCGGAGCAGCTCATTGAGCGCGTTCATGCCGAACACCAAGCGGATTTTGCGGGTTTCCTGGTTGGCTTCGACAATTATTATTCGACGAACGCGCTTGAGAACGAAGCACTCTCGGCCGAGATCTACACGCGCCTTCGGGATAATGGCATGATCGAGCGCAAGACGATCGAGCAGGCCTTCGATCCGGTCAAGCAGATGTTTCTGCCGGATCGATACATCAAGGGTGAGTGCCCACGCTGCCACGCCCAGGATCAGTACGGCGATGCCTGTGAGCACTGCGGCGCGACCTATGACCCGACGGAATTGATCAATCCGCGCTCCACTCTTTCGGAGGCGACGCCGGTGCGTCGCGACTCCGAGCATTTCTTCTTCCGTCTTTCGGCCTGCCGGGATTTTCTCCAGAACTGGTTGCGTGGCGACGAGGCCGGGTCGCCTCTTCAGGAAGAGTCCCGCAACAAGCTCGATGAATGGTTCGAGAATGGTCTGCGTGATTGGGATATCTCCCGAGACGCCCCCTATTTTGGTTTTGAGATCCCCGGCGAGCCAGGCAAATATCTGTATGTTTGGCTCGATGCCCCTGTGGGTTACATGGCCAGTTTTCAAAATTTTTGTGTGCGCGAGGGCATCGATTTCGATGCCTTCTGGGGACCCGGAAGCGATGCCGAATTGCATCACTTTATCGGTAAGGACATCCTCTATTTTCACGCCCTGTTCTGGCCGGCCACGCTCCATCACGCCGGTTTTCGGACGCCCACGCGCATCCATGTCCACGGTTTCCTGACCGTCAATGGCAAGAAAATGTCGAAGTCGCGCGGCACTTTCATCATGGCGCGGACCTATCTCGACCACTTGAATCCAGAGTTCCTGCGTTACTACTTCGCCGCCAAGCTCAACAATCGGGTCGAAGACATCGACCTCAATCTTGAAGACTTCGTCAACCGGGTCAATAGCGATGTGATCGGCAAGTACATCAACATCGCAAGCCGCACGGCCGGGTTTGTTCACAAACGCTTTGAGGGCCGATTGAGCGCAACATTGGGCGAGGCCGATCTCGCTGTGCTGAGACCCCTGCAGGCCGCGGCCGACGCCATTCAGGATTGTTATGAGTCGCGGCGCTACAGTGAGGCCATGCGGCTGATTATGGATCTTGCCGATCAGGGCAACGCCTATATCAATGATCAGGAACCCTGGTCGATGAAATCCGAGGCCGAGCGGCCGCGACTGCAGGCCGTCTGTACGACCGCGATCAACCTGTTCCGGCTGCTGACGATCTATCTGAAACCGGTCATGCCCAAGCTGACCTCCGAGATCGAGGCCTTTTTGCTCGTGGGTCCGCTGAGCTGGCAGGATAGCCACTCGCTGTTGCTCGATCACGATATCGAACCCTACCGGCATCTGGCTCAGCGTATCGATCCCAAGGCCGTCGCGGCCATGGTTGAGGCTAGCCAATCGTCATTGCGTGCCGTTGAACCAGAACCCGAGGCTCCGGTAGCGGCGAATCCGATGATTGAACCCATCGCCGAGACCATCGATATTGACGCCTTCAACCGCATTGATCTGCGCGTCGCGCGCGTGGTGGATGCCGCGCATGTGGACGGCGCCGATAAATTGCTGCGCCTGACTGTCGATCTCGGTGGTGAGCAGCGCCAGATCTTTGCCGGGATCAAGAGCAAGTATTCTCCGGGCGAACTGATCGGACAATTAACTGTCATAATAGCCAATCTGGCCCCTAGAAAGATGCGTTTCGGCGTCTCCGAAGGCATGTTGCTGGCGGCCGGACCTGGGGGGGAAGATGTTTGGATTCTTCGGCCAGATAGTGGGGCACGCCCCGGAATGCGCATCCATTAATGGGGAGCTGAAGTGTGTCCAAGAGCGTATCGTTGGGTTGGAAACCGGATCAAAATGCTCGTGTATTTCGTGTACACTGTGATTTTTCGTCTGTTTCCGTCTTGCGCTCCATCCCTTGGCCGCACTTCAGCACCCCGTTAAGTTATTGAAGTGAACTGTATCGAACATCTATTTAAATGAAAGAATACGCGCTTATTTTAGTCAGCACGGTCCTGGTCAATAATTTCGTATTGACCAAGTTCCTGGGGCTTTGTCCATTCCTGGGCGTCTCCCGGAAGCTTGAGACCGCAACCGGCATGGCGTTGGCGACAACCTTTGTGCTGACACTGTCCTCGGTCTGCAGCTATCTGGCCAATACCTATCTGCTCGCGCCCTTGGGGTTGGAGTATCTGCGCACAATCACCTTTATCCTCGTGATTGCCGGTGTCGTGCAGTTCACGGAGATGGTCATCCACAAGAGCAGCCCCTTGCTCTATAAGGTCCTCGGCATCTTCCTGCCGTTGATTACGACGAATTGCGCCGTGCTCGGCGTCGCCTTGCTCAATGTCCAGCAGGAGGCCGGTTTTATACGCTCCGCGTTGTATGGTTTTGGCGCCTCGATCGGTTTTTCAATGGTGCTGATCTTGTTCGCCGCGATGCGTGAACGCATTGCGGTGGCCGATGTGCCGGTCCCGTTCCGGGGCGCTTCGGTTGCCCTTATTACGGCGGGTCTCATGGCCATGGCCTTCATGGGTTTTTCCGGCCTCGTGCGGGTTTAGTCGTGGCCGCGATTCTTGCCTTAGGGGGGCTTGCCCTGGTGTTCGGCCTGCTGCTGGGGTTCGCCGCCGTGCGTTTCAAGGTCGAGGGCGACCCGCTGGTCGATCAGATCGACGGCATCCTGCCGCAGACCCAATGCGGCCAGTGTTCCTATCCGGGTTGCCGACCCTATGCCGAGGCCATCGCGAGCGGCGAGGCCGATATCAATCAGTGCCCGCCGGGCGGCGAGACCACGATCATCGCCCTGGCCGATCTGCTTGATCGCGATCCCATGCCGTTGAACCCGGAGAATGGTGCCGTCAAAGAACAGGTGTTGGCCGTTATCGATGAGCAGACCTGTATCGGTTGCACGCTGTGTATTCAGGCCTGTCCTGTTGACGCCATCCTCGGCGCCGCCAAGCACATGCATACCGTCATTGCCGACGAATGTACGGGTTGCGAACTTTGCGTGGCGCCTTGTCCGGTTGATTGCATCATCATGGAGCCGGTGTCCCAGGAGGTTGGGACCTGGAAATGGCCGCACCCCGAGATGGCGTCGGAGGGTGGTAGGTGACGGATGCGGATCTCTATCCAATGCGCCGCCTTTGGGGGTTTCACGGCGGCGTTCACCCGGTTCAGCATAAGCGTGAATCCAACGGACTTCCCGTCCTTAAGGCCGATTTGCCGGGTCGGTTGACGCTCCCATTGCATCAGCATATCGGTGCGCCGGCCGAACCCATAGTCCAGGTCGGGGATCTGGTCCTCAAGGGGCAGCGCATCGCCAAGGCCAAGGGCTATGTCAGCGCGCCGTTGCATGCACCCACCTCGGGTCGAATTATCGATATCGGTGAATACCCGGTGCCGCACCCTTCAGGTCTGGCCGCGCCCTGTATCGTGATTGAGTCGGATGGCGAGGACCGCTGGATCGACCGTGAACCCATCGCCAATTTTTTAGACCTCGAGCCTAGCGAGTTGCGAAATCGAATTCGCGACGCCGGTATCGTGGGCTTGGGTGGGGCCGGTTTCCCGTCCTATATCAAGATGAACCCCGGCGGTGGCAAGGTCATCGAGACCTTGATCCTGAACGGCGTCGAGTGCGAACCCTATATCACTTGCGACGACGCCTTGATGCGCCGCCAGTCCGACGAGATTGTCGGCGGCATGAATATCGTGCGCCATGCCTTGCAGGCACGGGAGTGCCTGATCGCCATCGAGGACAACAAGCCCGACGCCATTGCCGCTATGCGCGGGGCCACTGAAGGCATGGAGGGCGTCGAGGTTGTACCCGTTCCGACACAGTATCCGCAGGGTGGAGAGAAACAGCTTGTCCAGGTGCTCACCGGAAAGGAAGTCCCTAGCGACAGCCTGTGCGCGAGTGTTGGTGTTGTCGGTACCAATGTTGGTACGGCGGCGGCCGTCTATAACGCCGTGCATCACGGTACCCCGCTGATCTCTCGGCTGGTGACGGTGACAGGTGATGGTATCGGACGGCCCCGGAACCTTGAGGTCCTGATCGGCACCCGTATGGATGAACTCATCACGGCCTGTCATGGCGATCTTGATCGTATCGAACGTATCGTCATGGGTGGGCCTATGATGGGGTTTTCAATGTCCCGGGCCGATCTGCCCGTGATCAAAACGACCAACTGCATCCTGGCGCTGTGTCCCGAGAGCGCCCCATCCCATACGGCCATGCCTTGTATCCGGTGCGGCGCCTGTGCGGATGCCTGCCCGATCAATCTGTTGCCGCAACAGCTCTACTGGTTCAGCAAGTTTCGCGACCTGGAGCGGGTTCAGGAGTACAACCTGTTTGACTGTATCGAATGCGGTTGTTGTACCTATGTCTGCCCGAGCCACATTCCGCTGGTGCAGTATTTTCGTTACGCCAAGGGGGATATCTGGATCACCGAGCGCGAAAAGGAAAAGGCTGACTTGGCGCGGCGGCGTCATGAGAGTCGCCAGATTCGCATCGAGCGTGAAAAGGCAGAGGCCGCCGCGTTGCGCGCGAAGAAACGGGCGGCGCTGGAAAAGGCCAAGGCTGGCGGAGAAGATGCCCGTAAGTCGGAAATCGACGCAGCCATGAAGCGCGCCGAGTCTCGTCGCAAATCCGCCATGGCGCAGGCGGATGCGCAGCGGCAGAAGGCCCATGGGCAGCACAATCGCTCGGATGAGCCTCAGGAGTCACCGTCACCCGAGCGGAAGGCCGACCGAACGGATGGGGGGCAAGACACATGAGCCGTCTGTTCAGGACTGCAACGTCGCCCCATGTGACCTCGCCGAACTCCGTGACACGGGTCATGATGACCGTGTTTCTGGCGCTGATCCCTGGAATTGGGGTTTATATAGTATTGTTTGGCTGGGGCATCGTGATCAATATCCTGCTGGCAATCCTGGTTGCACTGGTCTGCGAAGGCGCCATGTTGCGGCTCCGAGGCAAGCCGCTGAGGCCCTTTCTGAGCGACGGCAGCGCCGTCGTCACGGCGACCTTGCTGGCCCTGACTATCCCGCCGCTGTCACCCTGGTGGATCACCCTAATCGGCGTGGCCTTCGCGATAGTCGTTGGCAAGCATCTCTATGGCGGGTTGGGATATAACCCCTTTAACCCGGCCATGTTGGGCTATGTGTTGTTGCTGGTCTCTTTCCCGAGGGAGATGACGAGTTGGCTGCCGGTCGTTAGCTTCAGTCAGCATCCGCTCGATTTCCTTCAAAGTCTGAACTTTATCCTGCAGGGACATCTGCCGTCAGGCCTGACGATTGACGCACTTAGCGAGGCCACGCCGCTCGATAGTCTCAAGAACCATCTACGCCAGGGCAACACGGTCACGGAGATCCGCGCCCAACTGGGGCTGGACGACACGACCAGCCGGATGCTGAGCCTCATCCCGATTTTCGGCATGTATGGAGGCAAGGGCTGGGAATGGGTCAATTTCGGCTATCTGCTCGGTGGCGTGTTCCTGATCTGGCGCCGGATCATCGGTTGGCAGATCCCGGTGGCCATGTTGGTGGGTTTGTCCGGTATGGCCTTGATCTTCTATGGCATCAATAGCAATGCCTACGTATCGCCGCTGTTCCATCTCTTCAGTGGTGCGACCATGTTGGGGGCGTTTTTCATCGCGACCGATCCAGTGACCGCTGCGACCAGCGTTCAGGGACGGCTCGTTTATGGCGTCGGTATCGGTGTTCTTATCTATATCATCCGCGAGTGGGGCGGGTATCCCGACGCGGTGGCCTTCTCTGTACTGCTCATGAATATGACCGTGCCGTTGATCGACGCACATTTCAAACCCCGTGTCTTCGGACATTTGAAGTAGTCATGCCGGCACTTGTCCGACACATGCTCATTACGGCCGTCCTGCTGGCCGCGTTCGCGTTTGGAGGCACAGCGCTCGTTGCAAGCATGCACGATGTTACCGGGGAACGCATTGCGGAAAATGAACGCATCACTTTGCTGCGCACCCTGAGTGCCATTGTGCCGCGCACGCTCTACAATAACGACATTACGAACGACATCAAACACGTGATCTCGCGTGAATGGTTGGGGGCGCGGAAACCGGTCACGGTGTATCGGGCGCGACGCGACGGGCGCCCGGTCGCCGCAGTGATTAGTTCGGTTGCGCCCGACGGATACAACGGTGGTATCCAGCTGCTGGTCGCGATTCGTCTGGATGGTGCGTTGCTCGGGGTCCGTATCCTTTCACACAAGGAGACGCCGGGGCTGGGAGATGCGATTGATTTGTCACGGACTCCATGGGTGCGTTCGTTTGACGGTCGTTCGTTGAGAGACCCCGATGAACTCGGCTGGCATGTCGTCAAGGATGGCGGCATCTTTGACCAATTCACGGGCGCGACCATCTCGCCCCGCGCCGTGGTCAAGGCGGTGCACCGTACTCTGATCTATTATTCAAAACATCGAAGCGAACTCTTTAGCACAAACGGTGGCGAGATGCCGCCAGGAGGCGACCATGGCTGATTTCCGTGCAATCACCCGGCAGGGACTCTGGGAAAACAATCCAGCGTTAGTGCAGATCCTGGGTATGTGTCCACTATTGGCCGTTACGACGACGGTCGTCAACGGCATCGGACTCGGGGTCGCGACATTGGTGACGTTGGTCCTTTCCAATGCGACGGTCTCGTTGATCCGCGACTGGCTGCGGCCGGAGATCCGCATCCCGGTCTTCGTCATGGTTATCGCGGCCATCGTCACGGCTATCGAACTGGCTATGAACGCCTACATTCACGACCTCTATTTGGCGCTGGGTATATTCATCCCCCTAATCGTCACCAATTGCGCCATCATCGCCCGCGCCGAGGCCTTTGCCTCCAAGAGCCCCTTGCTGCCAGCCATCGTCGACGGTTTTATGATGGGTTTGGGCTTCACGCTGGTGCTCGTGGCCCTGGGCTCGATGCGGGAGCTCCTGGGGCAGGGGACGTTGATGGCCGATGCCCATATCATGTTTGGTGAGGCCGCGCGCGCCTGGAAGGTGACGGTCCTAGACGATTACCGTGGTTTTCTACTCGCTATTTTGCCTCCCGGCGCATTTATCGGCTTGGGTGTCATGATCGCATTCAAGAATCTGATTGATGCCCGGGGCGCGAAGGCGGCGCGCCAGATACCTGAGCCCATCGTAACCGGCACCGAGGCCGGCAGTCGCGCCTAGGACTGGCATCAGGATGGATGAAACAACCTGCAGTGCCATCTTTGCGCGCTGGCGAAATGCCAATCCAGATCCCAGAACCGAGCTCGTTTATCACTCGCCGTTCGAGCTGCTGATCGCCGTCATTCTGTCGGCGCAAGCGACTGACAAGGCCGTTAATCAGGCGACGAAGGAACTATTTCGTGTCGCTAGTACGTCGAAGTCCATATTGGCGCTTGGTGAAGACGCCCTGAAGGCCTACATCAAAACGATCGGTCTTTTTAACAGCAAGGCGAAGCATATTCTCCAGACATGCGCTATACTGTCAGGCCGATTTGGTGGCGAGGTGCCTGCGGACAGGCAGGCGCTGGAATCACTGCCAGGTGTCGGCAGAAAGACGGCCAACGTGGTTTTGAATACGGCCTTCGGTATGCCGACCATTGCGGTTGACACACATATATTTCGTGTGGCGAACCGTACCGGAATGGCCCCGGGCAAGGACGTGCGGGCCGTGGAATCTCGACTTATGCAGGTGGTGCCGGAAGAGTTCAGGCAGGGGGCGCATCATTGGCTCATTCTGCACGGACGCTATACTTGCACAGCGCGGCGGCCGCGTTGCGGCGAATGCCTAATTCAGGACCTCTGTGAATTTTCTGACAAGGTCGGGGTCGAACCAGTTTCAGGAGGAAAGTAAGGGAATTACATGGATGTCTTTTTGCACTTAGATGCTAGGGACCTGTGAAGATGCATGGCGCGCCAATGGGAGAAGGATTGCTCCTGGGGCGTCATCCCTCCATGGGTATGAGCGTGATTTAAGGAGAAAGCTATGTTAATTCTAACGAGAAGGGTTGGAGAGACCCTCATCATAGGTGATGAGATTTCCGTGACCGTGCTTGGTGTTCGAGGTAACCAGGTTCGGATCGGTGTGAATGCACCCAAAGAGGTGTCAGTACATCGCGAGGAGATCTACGACCGTATCCAAAAGGAACGTGAAGTTCCCGGGGTACCGGTTAACGAAGAGGATGAAGGGTAGTTTCGACTACCCTTCCCTTTTAACCACTCCGTTTCTTAATCATATCAAGCGATAACGAATTCTTCCCCCAGCTTCCGCTCCACTGGCAGGTTTTTTAACTGTACATAACAAGGTAGCCCGTCCCGGAAGGGCGGATAGTCCTCTCCCTCGATCAACGGCTGCAGGTAACCTCGACACTCATTTGTAATGCCGAAACCGTCGGCCGTGATGAACGAGCGAGGCATCATCTTTTCGACATTGGCGACTTGGTCGAGTGGCGCGCAACCGATTCGCCATTCGTAAGGGGCGTCCGATATCCTCTCTATGGTTGGCATGACCGAATTTCGACCCGCAGCGGCAAACTCAACGGCGGCCTTGCCCATGGCGTAGGCCTGCTCGACATCGGTTCGTGAGGCGATATGGCGTGCGGCGCGTTGCAGATAGTCGGCGACGCCCCAGTGGTATTTGTAGCCAAGCCCGTCCTTGACGATGTTGGCGATAACGGGCGCAACACCTCCCAACTGGGCATGGCCAAAGGCATCACGCAGGCCCTGGTCGGACAGGAACTGGCCGTCGCTGTCTTTGAGTCCCTCGGAGACGACGACTGAACAGAAGCCATGTGTCTCGACCATCTCCTTTACACGGTCGAGAAAGGCTGCCTGGTTGAAGGCGATCTCGGGGAACAAGGTCAGTACGGGTAGTGGTTGTTTCTCGGTAGAGGCCAGCGCGCCTGCGGCCGCGATCCAGCCCGCATGGCGACCCATGACCTCAAGTACGAAGACCTTGGTCGAGGTTTTAGACATTGAGGCGACGTCGAAACTGGCCTCCAGTGTGGATACGGCGATGTATTTCGCGACAGAGCCGAAGCCGGGGCAGTTATCGGTGATCGGGAGGTCGTTATCGACAGTTTTGGGCACGTGAATAGCCTGGATCGGGTAGCCCATGGTCTCCGAGAGCCGGGAAATTTTGAGGCAGGTATCGGCAGAGTCGCCGCCGCCATTGTAGAAGAAGTAACCGATGTCGTGGGCCGCGAAGACCTCGAGCAGGCGTTCATATTCGCGGCGGTTTTCTTCCAGGCCCTTGAGCTTGTAGCGGCAACTCCCGAAGGCCCCGGACGGCGTGTGTCTGAGGCCAGCAATGGCCTCGTCATCTTCCCGGCTGGTGTCGATGAGGTCTTCGGTCAGGGCGCCGATGATGCCGTTGCGTCCCGCGTAAACCTTGCCGATTTGGTCCGGGTAGCGGCGTGCGGTTTCGATGATGCCGCAGGCTGACGCATTGATAACGGCGGTGACGCCGCCCGATTGGGCATAAAAAGCGTTTTTGGGAGCCATGTGCATACCTCGTTGGGAAAGGGTCGATATCCACAGTCATCATGCGACGCCTCGGCTGAGGCGTCAATATGAAGCCGGTATCAAGATGCGCTCGGGATAGCGGTCACGGCCCCTGACCTGGTGTGGTTTTGATATAGTTTAGGAAAAACGGTATAAGCATATCCAGATATCTATTGTGAAAAAAGGGGAAGTTAGATGAGAATCATACTCCTGGGTGCGCCGGGATCCGGAAAGGGCACGCAGTCCAAACGCTTAATGGCCAAGTATCAGATCCCGCAGATATCGACGGGTGACCTGCTTCGCGCTGCCGTGCGCGATCAGACCGATCTGGGGCGACGGGCCAAGGTTGCCATGGACGGCGGACAACTCGTCTCCGATGAGATCGTGCTGGGCATGATCCGCGAACGGCTCTCGGAGGACGATGCCCAGGCCGGATTTATTCTAGATGGATTTCCCCGCAATCTGGCTCAGGCCGAGGCCCTGGATCCGCTGCTCAATGAGTTGGCTCAACCCTTGACGGCCGCCTTGCTGATCGATGTCGACAAGGCCAGCCTCATGCAGCGTCTGACCGGTCGCCGTACCTGCAAGAGTTGTGGCCAGGTATACAACGTCTATACTCATCCGCCGCGCGAGGATGGGCGTTGCGACGAGTGTCAGGGTGAGTTGCTGCAGCGTTCTGATGACCGCGAGGACACGATCGCCAACCGTCTTCAGGTCTACGAGGCCCAAACCGAGCCCTTGATTGCGTATTACGGTGGCCAAGGGGTCCTGTGCAAGACTGCCGGTGACGGTGAGGTGGATGAGATATTCGCGCGCATCACCGGGCTTCTTGAAGACGCGGCACGCGGAGATATTCATGACTGATGGGCGACGATCGCCGAGTGCGAGCGGATTTCCCAGGCAACGTCCCCGCCGACTGCGCCGCGATGGGTTCAGCCGCCGCCTTGTACGCGAGACCCGCTTGACGTCTGATGACTTGATTTACCCGATATTCGTGCTCGATGATGACCGCGCTCGCGAGCCCGTTGTCTCGATGCCCGGCGTGGATCGCCTGGGGCTTGATGCGTTGTTGCGTGAGTGCGAGGTTCTGGTGGAAAGGGGGGTGCCCGCGATCGCGTTGTTTCCCGTGACACCGGCTGAGGTCAAATCCGAGGATGCCCGCGAGGCCTGGAACCCCAGAGGGCTTGCCCAGCGGACTGTGCGTGCCGTCAAACAGGCCTTTCCCGAGTTGGGCGTCATCACCGATGTTGCCCTCGACCCTTTTACGACCCATGGCCAGGATGGGCTTATCGATGATGCGGGCTATGTCCTCAATGACGAGACGGTCGAGGCCCTCGTGCGGCAGGCGCTGTCTCACGCCGAGGCCGGGGCCGATGTCGTCGCGCCCTCGGACATGATGGATGGCCGCGTCGGTGCTATTCGTGACGCCCTTGAGCATGCCGGTTTCATTCAGACCCGTATACTGGCCTATTCCGCGAAATATGCCTCAAGCTTTTACGGCCCGTTTCGCGATGCCGTGGGCTCTGCGGCCAACCTCGGCGCCGGCAATAAGTACACTTATCAGATGGACCCGGCCAATACTGACGAGGCCCTGAATGAGGTTGAACTCGATCTGGCCGAGGGCGCCGATATGGTCATGGTCAAGCCCGGCCTGCCTTATCTGGATATCGTCTGGCGGATCAAGGAGCGTTTTGGCGTGCCGACCTTCGTTTATCAGGTCAGTGGCGAGTACGCCATGCTCAAGGCCGCTGCTCAGAACGGTTGGTTGGATGAACGGGCCACGGTCCTTGAGGCTTTGCTATCCATGAAGCGGGCTGGTGGTGACGCCATCCTGACCTATTTCGCCCGCGACGTAGCTGGGTGGTTGAAAGAAGAATAGATACAAGTGCTGTAGGTTGGGCTGAATGGAATGAAGCCCAGCAACGGCAATGGCCAAGGTTGCTGATGTTGTTGTTGAGCTTCGTCCCTTAGCTCAACGTCGTGCATCTGATCGCGCCGATTTCCGGAGGTGGCCTATTTAACGACGATTATCCATCGACTTGGAGACCCGGGACCATGACCGATCTGTTCGATTTCGACTGCCCGCCCGACGCCTACGCGGTGGTCGGTAATCCGGTGGGCCATAGCCAGTCGCCGTTTATTCATGCCTGCTTTGCCGAGCAGACTGGACAGCGCATGACCTACGAGGCCATGTGTGTTGATGAGGGGGGCTTCCCGCAGGCCTTGGGTAATTTTGTCGCCAGCGGTGGCAAGGGGCTGAATATCACGGTCCCGTTCAAACAGGATGCCTGGCAGGTTGTCGATGAATTGAGCGAACGGGCTCGACGGGCCGGTGCGGTCAATACCATCCTCGTGCAGGACGACGGCAGCGCATATGGGGATAACACTGATGGTGCCGGACTCGTCCGGGACCTTACGGTCAACCACGGCGTTCACTTGGAAGGTTTGCGTATCCTCCTGCTTGGCGCCGGGGGCGCGGCCAGGGGCGTCGTTGGTCCGCTGTTGGACCGCAAGCCGAGCCATCTGCTGATCGCGAACCGCAGCGTGGAACGTGCCGAATGTTTGATGGTGGACCTTCAAACCGAGTCCGGGAATTCGAGGATCGAGGCCTGTGGGCTGTCCGATCTGCAAGGCCCGGTCTTCGATCTCATCATCAATGCCACTGCGGCCAGTCTTCACGGGGAGGCTCTGAACCTGGGTGACGATCTGGTTTCCGGGACGACGGTTGTCTATGACATGATGTACGGTCGCGAACCCACCCCGTTCATGTGTTGGGCGGACGCGCAAGGCGCGGCCACTGCCTTGGACGGTCTCGGTATGCTCGTCGAGCAGGCTGCCGAATCGTTCCTGCTCTGGCGCGGGGTTCGGCCCGAAACCCGCGCCGTGATCGAGCGCGTACGCCGACGCCTAGCCGGCGGATGATCCTGGCAGACTAATGGATCGAGCAGCGAGCTCTCTGGCCAGACTCTCGATATGCTGCCGGTTCTCGAGTTTGTTCTGCCAGCCGACTGGGATGGCTTCAATCCCGAGATAGCCCCCGGCCATTGCGCCAGCCGTTGCGCCCAGGATGCTTCGGACACCGCCTTGGAGGACTGCACAGAGCACGCATTCCATGAAGGTGTGCGGGTTTCTCAGGAAGCTATAGAGGGCGAAGGAGAGTGATTCATGCGCTCCTGGCCCGAGTCCACAGCTCTCGGCGGCTTCGGAGGGCGGCGCCTCACTGCTGAGAAGGGTCGGGATCAGCTGCAGTTTGTCACGAAGTTGTTCGACCCGAGAGAATCCCGCTAGCACATTGACGATTGCTTGCGGAGAAAACGGCCTGCTGAAGTTGAAATGCAGGGCCTTGACCTCCGCTCTGGCCAACACGGCGGCGCCGTCGATACCCAAGGGGTGGCTATGTGTGATAACCGCTGCCTTTTCAGCCTCTTTATAGATAACCTCATCCGGCGATTGATGGTGGTACAGGGCGATTGGCAGGATGCGGGCCGCTGCTCCGCACCCCCACGAGCCCTGACCGTCATAGAGTTGCCGCGCGGCATCCAAGTAACCGACACCGGTCTCCTCGACTTGGGCGAAAATCTGTCGGGGGCCTTCGCTGTAGCCCCGCCAGGGTTCAGTACGAAAGAGTTCTTTGAAGATGTGTCCTAGGAGCTGGGCATCGATTGCTTCTCGTTCGATCAGCATGCTTGCTGTCGCGAGCGACATGACCGTGGACTCTGTATAGCGCAGCTCGGAGGCGGAGCCGATGTGGTCGACGAGGTCTTTTCGGTTGGTTTGGCCGCTGGCCAGTTCGCCAACGGCGTCGCCGATAGCGCTGCCGATCATGGCGCCGAGAAACTTCGAATGCAGATCAACGGTCATGATAGCTTGCCCTCATTGCTGGAACGGTTTAGATGAATTGTAACCACTCGGTAGGCGGTTGGCGCGATGAACGCGCAGGCCCCAATGCCATTTAAGGTGGCGCCCATCCACGACGGCGACGACGTGTGAGATTTTCCATGTATCCTCGAATGGGCCATCGGCCTGCTAGGGGCAATCCTGAAGCTGAGGCGGATGTTTGGGAAAGGCGTTGCGGTATTCTCGTAAATAGCCGCGCGCCTCGGCCTCGCTCGTGGCCAGAATATTGATCCGGTAGCGCAGCCCGAGATGGGTTTTTTTCAGTTCGATGATCTCGGTCTCGTAGCCCATGCCCGTGATTTCGCTTACGCGGTCCGTCGCGCTTTCCTTAAGCCGATAGAGGCCCAGCGAGACCACGGTGTTGCTGCCCTTCATCGGGGTGGTGGCGACGTCCTTGATGCCCTTTTCACGGAGCTCATTGACGAGCGCCACGGCCTCCTTCAAGGGTCGAAAACCCCGAATCCTCACCCAATAGGTTGTCGATTTAAAGGCCTGTTTCCGGGTGTCCGAATTGACTTCAACATCTGGAATATGCGCTAGGATCCTCAGGACGGCATCGTCACCAGCGTTTGCATTGAAGGGGGGGGTGACGAAGCAATATGGCTTCTTTGTAGGTATGACCGGCACGCGGATGGGTGGCGGCGGGACAGCAGGCTCGATCGCTGTTGGCGGCTCGGACGGCTTGGCCGCAACGACCACCGGTTCGGTCTTGGGCGGCGTATCCAACGCGGTTGTTGCAGCGATCAGTTGGTCAGGCGAGACCTCTGAAATCAGTTTGAGACGGGCGATCCCCTTGGGTGTCGACGCAGGCGCCTCTGTTGTCCCGATCGTAGCCGCCGGATGCTGCGTGAACCAGTAAAGTGAGCCTGCGTTGGCCAGAAGCAGCAGCAGGGCGATCATCAAGATAGGGCGTCTCATGGCAGCTCGTCAGCAGGTTACCATACCAAAATCAGTGACATCTCAACGGTCCTTCACGAGCAGCGACATCGCCTTGAAGGTCAGATCCGGCTCGTGCTGGAATTCGGCGCGCAGCAGGGGCAAAACCCTTTCGGCATCCCCGCCGGTGAGCAGACCCAGGCATGGTGTCCCCAACTCGCCACAGATATCGGCGAAAATCCTGTCGATGGTTGCGACCGTGGCGTAGAGGATGCCGCCTTGGACCGCAGCATTGGTCTCTCCAGCCAGCAGGCCGTTGGGGGGTTGCCCGGGTTGGTCGATCGTCGCGGCGTTCAACCCCCTGGTCTGGGTGCCCAGGGCCGAACTCATCATATGCAGGCCGGGGATGATGAGTCCACCGATATGGTTACCCTCCTGGTCGATGGCGTCGATCGTCATGGCGGTGCCGCAGTCAACTACGCAGAGCGCCTTGCGACGGTTCTGCCAAGCTGCGATCAAGTTGGCCCAGCGGTCGCAGCCGAGCGTGGTGGGTTCGGTATAGGCGTTTCGCACGCCGAAGGCGCGTTGACGAGGCTCGATGAAGTCCACCTCAAGATCCCAGGTGTCCTTGACCCACTTGATGAGCCGGTCGGTCACGTCTTGACCGCAGACATTGCAGGCGACGACCTGATCTGGACGAGGTTGGGACTGCCATTCTTTAAATAGCTTGGCGGGTAGGCCGCGCTTAATGTGTTCCGAGGCGCCTCGCGTTTGATAACGCCGGTCCTGTTGCAGGACCCACTTGATCCGGGAGTTGCCGATATCGATCAGCAGGGCCGTTGAGCGCGGTATTTCTTCAGTCATTCAGTGATTCCAGTCGTTCTTGTCTGAGGTGTACATCGCCTGAAAGGATGCGATGAAGGCCGCTGTCCGTCTCGACAAGCAGGGCGCCATGGGCGTCGATTCCGCGTGCGATGCCGGACAGTGCCCGCCAGGGCGATTCAATATGGACGCGACGATCTCGGGTCAGGTCGCGGCTTGCCCACTGGTCCATGAAGGGTTTGAGTCCGTCTTGCATAAAGCTGTCGATCATGTCCGTCAGCTCATGGATGATGTGTGCCGCGAGCGCGTTTCTCTCCGGCGCGTAGCCCAGTATCGCGCTCAGATCAGTCCAGGGTTGATCTATATGCTCGTTCGCATCGTCGGTCATGGCGACGTTGATCCCGACCCCGATGACGAGTTGGCTGTAGCCGTGGTTCTCGCCGCGGAGTTCAATGAGCAGCCCCGCCAGCTTGCGGCCTTGATGCAGGATGTCATTCGGCCACTTCAGGCCGGTGTTACGGAGACCGCAGGCCTCAAGGGCGCGGGCAATGGATACCGCCGCGGCCAACCCGATACCGGACATGGCGTCGGGCCCTAAGGCGATACCACGGCTCAGGGATAGGTAGATGTTCCTGCCGAAGGGCGAGTGCCAATGACGGCCCTGGCGACCACGCCCTCCGGTTTGATATTCGGCCATGCAGATGCGGTCGCCATGGTCCTTCGAGGAGGCCGAGCGTAACAGGAAGTCGTTGGTCGAATCGACCTCGTCCAGGATCACGAGATCGGCGTGTCGAGCCGAGGATTCGGGCGGTAGGGCATTCAGAATCGCGTCCCGAGACAATAATTCGAGTGGGGCGCTAAGCCGGTACCCCGCGCCTGGGACCGCATGAATGACGAGCCCCTTACCGGCCATGCCCCGAAGCCTCTTCCAGACGGCATTGCGGCTAACCCCTAGAATGCCCGCGATTTGGGCGCCGGAATGGGTGTCGCCATCCGCCAGAAGGCCAAGTAGCGTCGTTTCAGTCTGCATGGGGGACATCATGTCACAGGACAATGCGGGGTGCCATATTTCGGGAGTGCGGTGCTGCCGGGAGAGGGAGGGCAAACAAAGATGGGGCCTTTGCTAAGGCCCCATCCGGTAACTTCTTGGCTGCGCGGACACAGCCCGTGTGAAACGCCTAGAGGAGCACGAACTTAGCAAAAAGCCCCAGGCCCAGCGTGAACAGCGAAAGCATAATGACGAGCAGAGCGTCGTGATCACTTGCAGTCTTGTTAGCCATTGTTCCCTCCTAACTATTACTATCCGGTTATATTCGGAATTGGGTTTTAATTTTAGTTGGAATAGAGTGCCGCCACTGAGCCATCATCTAGCGCACATCGGTGACAGGCATAAACTAGCAGAGCGAGCCTTGCTTGACAAGACCCGCACCCCTATTAAGGATTTAGATAGGGACCAATTTAGATATGACCCAGTTCGGCCAAAGAGATAACCGCGCCGTCGCCGATCACGAGGTGGTCGAGTACGCGCACTTCGATCAAATCAAGGGCGTCGCGGAGGCGCCGGGTGATGCGAATATCGGCCTGACTCGGTTCGGCGACGCCGGACGGGTGATTATGGGCCAGGATTACTGCGGCGGCGTTGTGCCGGAGCGTCTCCTTGACGACGACACGCGGGTGAACGCTGGCCCCGTCGATCGTTCCATGGAACAGCTCCTGGAAGGCGATAACCCGATGCCGGTTATCAAGGAACAGACAGGCAAAGACCTCATGGCAACGCCCGCGTAGTTGGAGCTTGAGATATTCCCCGGTCGTCTCCGGGCTGGTTAGTGTGTCGCCCCGGCGCAGGGATTCTCCAAGGTGACGGCGGCTCATTTCGAGTATGGCCTGTAGCTGGGCGAATTTCGCGAGTCCGAGCCCGGGGGCCTGACAGAACTCACGCCTGTCGGCTTCGAGCAGGGGGCGTAGTCCGCCGAAACGGTGTAGCAGGTCGCGGGCCAGGTCAACAGCGGTGCGGCCAGGGATGCCTGTGCGCAGAAAGATGGCCAGCAATTCGGCATCGGACAACGCTCCGGGGCCGAGTTGGACGAGTTTTTCCCGCGGCCGTTCGGCCTCAGGCCAGTCGGTGATTGCCATATGACACTCCTTGTCAACTTACAACTTTCGATGTGAGATGGTATCTTGGCGGCATTCGAGGCCCATGTCCATGCCAGATCATCCGTCCACACTGCTGAATCGACACATCCTGCTCGGAGTAACCGGAAGCATCGCGGCTTACAAGGCCGTGGAGCTCGTTAGGCGGCTGCGTGAGGCGGGCGCCCGGGTTCGGGTGGTTATGACCGCTGGTGCCCAATCCTTCGTTACGCCATTGACCTTCCAGGCGGTCTCGGGTTATCCGGTCTCGTGCGCGCATCTCGATGGCGATGCCGAGGCCAGCATGGGTCATATTGCCTTGGCGCGATGGGCCGATATGATCGTCATCGCCCCGGCCAGCGCCAACACGCTGGCCCGGATGGCCCACGGTCTGGCCGATGATCTGCTCATGGACATTTGCCTTGCCAGCGAGGCCCCAATGCTCGTTGCGCCGGCCATGAACCGCCAGATGTGGTCACATCCGGCGACGATTGAAAATGTGCGCTTACTCGGGCAGCGTGGTCTGGTCTTCCAAGGGCCGGACTTGGGTGCGCAGGCTTGCGGTGAGGTTGGCGAGGGCCGTATGAGTGAGCCTGCGGCGATCCTGGAGGCGATAGCCACACATTTCTCCGAGTCCGGGTCTCTGGCGGGATGCCGGATCATGATCACGGCCGGCCCGACCTATGAGCCTGTTGACCCGGTGCGTTTTATCGGGAATCGGAGTTCGGGAAAAATGGGTTACGCCATCGCGGCGGCTGCGGTTTATGCGGGCGCCAAGGTCACGCTGGTGAGCGGGCCGGTCTCGCTAGAGGTCCCCGTCGGCGTCGAGGTGCTTAGCATCGCGACGGCGGCGGAGATGCGCGTGGCCGTGTTTGAACGGGTTGCTCAATGCGATATCTTTATCGCCACGGCCGCCGTGGCGGATTATCGTCCCGTCGAGGCTAAGGCGCAAAAGATCAAGAAGGATGCCGGTGAGTTGGTGTTGCAACTGGAACGCACCGAGGACATCCTGGCCGGGGTCGCTGGCTTGCCGCAGCCTCCGTTTACGGTAGGCTTCGCGGCTGAGACCACTGATCTCGAAGGCTACGCCCGCAGCAAGCTGGCCGACAAGGGCCTGGATATGATTGCCGCCAATCTCGTTGGCGGGGAAGATCGAGGGTTCGACAGTAATAATAATGCGTTAGAGGTCTTTTGGCGCGAGGGCGGGGCGTCCCTGCCATTGGCGGAAAAGTCGGCCCTCGCCGGAGAACTCATTCAGATGATTGCGAAGAGGTATCATGAGAGATATTCAGCTTAAGGTGCTCGATCCGCGCCTGGGCAAGGATTGGCCCATTCCCGGCCATGCCACGCCCGGCTCGGCCGGTATCGATTTACGCGCCTGTTTGGACGAGCCCCTGAATCTGGCGCCCGGTGAGACGCGCTTGATCCCGACCGGCATGGCGATTCATATTGGCGATACCGGGCTTGCGGCCATGATCCTGCCGCGTTCTGGGCTTGGGCACAAACATGGCATCGTGCTCGGCAACCTCGTCGGGTTGATCGATTCCGATTATCAGGGGCAGCTATTTGTGTCCTGCTGGAACCGGTCCCAGAATGCGTTCGAGATTACGGTCGGCGAACGCATTGCCCAGCTCGTCTTTGTGCCGATCGTTCAGGCTGACTTCGAGATCGTCGACGAGTTCAGCGCCTCCGACCGCGGGGCGGGCGGCTTCGGCCACACGGGAAGACAGTGAACCCACTAAAATGATATTGGACTGAAACGGGACAACAACATGCAGATGAGCGAGCAGACCTTTCCGGCCTCAATCTTCAAGGCCTACGATATTCGGGGTATCGTCGGTAAGACCCTGACCGATGATATCGTCTACGCGATCGGCCGCGCCATTGCCAGCGAGGCCATCGGCCGGGGTTGTCGGAAGTTTGTTGTGGCCCGCGACGGACGCCTGTCCGGTCCCGGGTTCGTCAAGGCGCTGAGTCAGGGCATGCAGGACTCGGGCTGCGATGTCATCGACCTCGGTTGCGTGCCGACGCCGGTACTCTATTTTGCGACCTATCACCTTGGTACAGGTTCCGGAGTCATGGTGACAGGTAGCCATAATCCGCCCGACTATAATGGCTTCAAGATGATGCTTGCCGGGGAGACCCTGTCGGGGGATCGCATTCAGGATCTGCGAAGCAGGATCGTCGAGGACCGGTTGGTGGTCGGCCAGGGCAGTTACAGCACGGTCGATTTATCCCAGGCCTATGTCGACAGAATCTGCAGCGATGTCCGTTTGGATCGCCCTCTTCGGGTCGTGGTGGATGCCGGAAACGGCGTTGCCGGCGAGCTTGCGCCCGAGCTGTTGCGCGCCCTTGGCTGCGAGGTCGAGGAACTCTATTGCGAGATCGACGGCAACTTTCCCAACCATCACCCCGATCCCAGTCAGACCGAGAACCTCAAGGATCTGATTGGGGCCGTCAAAGAGGGGCCGGCCGAGCTCGGTCTGGCCTTTGATGGTGACGGTGACCGCCTCGGTGTCATTGACGGACAGGGCCGCATCATCTGGCCGGATCGTCAGCTCATGCTCTATGCGGCCGATGTCGCGAGCCGCAATCCCGGTGCGGAGATTATCTATGACGTTAAGTGTTCCCGTCATCTGTCCGACGCCATTAGCAAGGCCGGCGGGACACCGCTTATGTGGAAGACCGGGCATTCGCTGATCAAGGCGCGCATGCGGGAGAGCAACGTATTGCTTGCCGGTGAGATGAGCGGACACGTCTTCTTCAAGGAGCGTTGGTACGGCTTTGATGACGCCCTCTATACGGCTGCCCGTTTGCTTGAAATTCTGTCTCGCGACCCGCGTCCCGTCGACGAGATCTTTGCAGCCTTGCCCGAGGATGTCAGCACGCCGGAGTTGCGAGTCGATTTTCACGATGATGGTGCCCACTTCGCGTTTATGGAGCGCTTCAGCGATCAGGCGGACTTCCCCGGAGGCGAGGTCATCACGATCGACGGCATCCGTGTCGAATTCGATTATGGCTGGGGATTGGTGCGGGCGTCGAATACGACCCCGTCCCTAATCCTGCGTTTCGAGGCGGAGAATCAGGAAGGCTTGGCGCGCATACAAGCCCTGTTTCGTGATCAGATGCTGGCGGTCGATGCTACGCTCGGCCTGCCGTTTTAGGATTGCAATAGTGTGTCCTGAGATTTCGAGGGTCTGCGGTTTATGACGATTTCAAACAGCTCGGCGGCCAAGAAGGCCAAGACGCTCATTGAAGCACTGCCCTATATTCAGCGCTTTTCCGGCAAGACCGTCGTGATTAAGTATGGCGGTAACGCCATGATCGACGATGAACTCAAACAGAGTTTCGCCCGTGACATCGTGCTCATGAAGCTTATCGGTATCAACGTTGTCGTTGTCCATGGCGGTGGTCCTCAGATCGGCAAGCTGCTTGAGCGTCTTGGCAAAAAGACCGAGTTTGTCGGCGGTATGCGGGTGACCGATAGTGAGACCATGGATGTCGTCGAGATGGTGTTGGGCGGACTCGTCAACAAAGAAATTGTCAATCTGATCAATCGCAACGGCGGTACTGCGGTGGGCCTGACCGGCAAGGATGGTGACCTGATTGGGGCTCGCAAGCTATCAGGGAAGTTGGGCGTTGAGGATCAAGAGGTGGTCGACATCGGGCATGTCGGTGAGGTGGCCTGGGTCAATACCGATGTCGTCGATATGCTCATCAAGGGCAACTTTATTCCGGTCATCGCCCCGGTTGGGGTCGGCGCCGAAGGCCAATCCTATAATATCAACGCCGATCTCGTCGCTAGCCGCATCGCCGAGGTCATGATGGCTGAGAAACTGGTCTTGTTGACCAATACGCCGGGTGTCATGGACAAGGATGAGCAAGTCTTGACCGGTCTTGGTCCTGAGGACATCGACAAACATGTCCGCTCGGGCGCGATCTATGGTGGCATGTTACCCAAGGTGCAATGTGCGGTGGATGCCGTGCGTGGCGGCGTGGGCTCGGCGCATATCATTGATGGCCGAGTGCCACATGCCATCCTGCTCGAGATACTCACCGACCAAGGGGTGGGGACACTGATCCATCGCTGACGGCCCCGCTGCGGGCCGTTGACAGGCCTTCAAGCCGGCCTGTGGCAACGGTCCGCTGGTCATGACGGCATCGTAAGGGAACGGTGTTGATCAGTGCTCGTCGTAGAGGTCGAAGTCGACCAATTCGCTGCGCAGGCGCTGCCGTTCCATAAAGTGTTCGATCGACTTGCGGACATTCCGGGTCTGTTTAGGCGATGCCTTGGCATCGACATTTTCGATATCGCTTAGGCTATCGAGGTTTTCGTCGTCTACGACACGTTCGTCCTGACCGTTGAATACGGCATATTCCTGTAGGTTTTTGGTCTGCATCATGGTTTCCTCACTCTCTAGTTGTTTGCAAGACCCTTTTTCTATCGGGTCGCGAACCATGCTAGGGCTGAGGGGCGAAAAAAACCGGGTACTGGATCACACTTTCGAACACTGTAAAGGTGTTGTAGCAGTCGCTTTGTCTTAAGGCTATGGCGCTTTCCTGTCTTTTGCGCTGATTGTCAGGCAAAGACTGCGGTAGCGCTCCAGGCGAGCGGAGTCTATGTGCCCAGCCGTGACGGCCTCGTCAAGTGCGCAGCCCGCATCGCCATGGTGCTGACAGTTGCGGAAGCGGCATTGACCCAGGAAGGGCGCGAATTCGCGAAATCCACTCGCAACTTGTTCGCGATCGCTCAGGCAAGGCGTGAAGGCGCGCACGCCTGGAGAATCGATGATGCATCCGTCGGGGTCTAGCCGGTAGAGACAAGAGGTGGTTGTGGTATGGCGGCCATGACGCGCGTCAGCCGTCAGCGCACCGACGCGGGCCTCGCGATCGGGGACAAGCTGGTTGATCAGCGACGATTTGCCGACACCTGATTCCCCGACGAACACGCTGCTCTTGCCCATCAGGACTGCCCGTAGCGCGTCCATGTTTGTACCACTAAGGGCGCTAATCATCAGGCAGGGGTAGCCGATCCGCCGATAGGTCTCCAAATGGGCCTCAATAGCGCCCACCGTGTGGCTGTCGAGCAGGTCTATTTTGTTGATGACGATGGCCGCGTCAATGCCTATTAGTTCCGCACCGACGAGGTGGTGATCGATCAGCGGTAAGTGGATGTCGCCATCGCGCCGCCTGGCGTCGTTGACGACGATGATCTGGTCGATATTTGCGCACAACAGTTGCGGCCGGCCATTCTCGCCGGAATGTACCAGCTCGGTCGTACGTGGCAGACGTGCCGTGACGACGGCATTGCCCTCGCCACGTGCTTCCCAAGTCACCCGGTCGCCGCAAACGATTCGGCCCTGGCTACGATGGGTGTGGCACTGCCAGTGTTGACGTTCGTCGCCTTCGATCGTGATTCGGTTGCCGTGACTGGCGATGACGCGGCCGTCAGTCACAGGGTCGACCCGGAGCGGTAATGGGATGGATCGAGGGCGGAAACACGGAGCTTAATAGACGCATAGGTGGAATCGGAATCAGGCGTTAGAATGGCGGAATGGTCAAAGATGAGGATATACCCGAATGATACTGCCAAATTTGGTCAGCGCTGATAATCTGATCTGGATCGACCTCGAGATGACGGGACTCGATCCGGACAATGATCGCATCATAGAGATCGCGACGATTGTGACTGATGCGAACCTCTGCGTGCTGGCCGAGGGTCCCATCATGGCGATTCATCAGGAGGACGTTGTTCTTGCCGCCATGGACGAGTGGAACACGCGGCAGCACGGACATTCGGGACTCACCAAGCGTGTCGCGGAGAGTGGCTTTTCGGAGGCCGGTGCCGAGCAGGCCACGCTCGAGTTCCTGGAGCGTTATGTCGAACAGGGCAAGTCACCCATGTGTGGGAACAGTATTTGTCAGGACCGCCGCTTTCTCTATCGCCATATGCCTCGACTTGAGGCCTTCTTTCACTATCGGAACCTTGATGTCAGCACGCTCAAGGAACTCGCTCAGCGCTGGGCGCCAGGGGTCGGCGAGGGCGTCGTCAAGCAATCCAGTCATCTGGCCATGGATGATATCCGCGATTCGATCAATGAACTTAGGCATTATCGCGAGCATTTTCTCCGTCTCTGACCGAGCGTGACCGATTTCCGACGAATGATGCCTGCCTCCGGCGGGGAGTTACCACCACTTGGTCCACCACTGTGGGCCTGATCCCTCATGCAGAACGTTGTGGCAACGCTCACAGGTGTAGAGGGAAAACGCGACTTTGTCGTGGCAAACACCACAGTAGCGCCCGTTCAGGACGCGGGTCATCGTGATGGCGTTGGCGTCCTTTTGCGGGATAAAAATGGCTGGATGACAGTTGCTGCAGGCCAGCCATTGGGTGTGTGCGAGGTGCGGGAAGCGGACATAGGGCATATTGGACGTGCGCTTCATGATGATGTCCATATCCATTTCGATGAGCCACTCACCCTCCCATGGTTCCCCGGAGCGACTGACGCGCGGATTGATAAAGCCTTGCCGCAGCGCCTGGACCCAGTTGACCTCGCCGCGCCGGTCCTTGGGGAAGTCCTTCATTGACTCTTTGGGGTCTTGGAGGACATTGGTGGCGGCTCCATTTGGGTCATGGATGCCATCATTGGCCTGTTTGGTCAGAGGTGGCGGGTTGATATCGCGCACGGCGGCCGCAGATACAAAAGTGAGCCCGATCAGGATGCCCCCGATCAAAAACCCCGTTAGGATGTCTGGCGCGCCTCGGTGAGGCCGACCGGGACGGGCCTTCGAAACGATTTCCGGCCGAGCCGGTTGTTTGATCATCATGGATGACCTCCCCCTCTATCACGCTACGGATCCGGCTGCGATGGCAACAGGCCGCCGAACGCTTGCTATTTTTTCAGGGTTCCCCTATCCCGTTTTGGATGGGGTCCGTCCTCTTATTGAGACAGTGCCCACTCTACATGCTCTCGGACCATCGCGGAAGAGTGGTCCAACCGTGCCCTCAAGGCCTGTCTGAGCGTCTCCGGTATTTCCTTCGCCATGGGAAGCGCTGTTCCGGTGGCAGCCGAGAAGGGCGGTCTACGCTGTGCCAGCGTGTTGCCTATGGCGACAGCGATATTGCGCAACCAGCAGTCATGGCCGATGCGTCGGATGGCGGATCCCTCCGTATATTTTAGGAACTCAGACTCCGACCATGCAAACAAGGTATCGAGCCGGGGCCGATCAAGCCCCTGACGAGGCCCGAAATCAGGTTCGGAGGCGGTGCGAGCAAAGCGGTTCCAGGGACAAACTAACTGGCAGTCATCGCAGCCATAAATCCGGTTCCCGATCAGTGGCCGCAGAGGCTCCGGGATCGAGGTCCTGAGCTCGATCGTCAGATAGGAAATGCAGCGGCGGGCATCTAAGCGATAGGGGGCGGTGATGGCTTGGGTCGGACAGACATCGATACAGCGCCGACATTGACCGCAATGATCGGATGCCCGGCGATCCAAGGGCAAGTCTAGGTCGGTATAGATCTCTCCGAGAAAAAACCAGGAACCGGCCTGAGCGTTGATCAGATTGGTATGCTTACCGATCCATCCCAGTCCCGCCTGTTCGGCCAATGGCTTTTCCATGACCGGGGCGCTGTCCACGAAGACCCGGTAACCAAAGGGGCCGATGGCCTGCTCAATCTGGCTTGCGAGCCGTTGCAGGCGTCGTCTCATGAGTTTGTGATAGTCGCGGCCCAGGGCGTAGCGCGAGACATAGGCCAGGCCGGGGCGGTCGAGCACCTCAGCCCAGCCGGCCGCCTCGGGCAGATAGTCCATGCGGGCGCTGATGACGCTGATCGTACCCGGTACCAGGGCGGCAGGTCGGCCGCGAAGATCCTGGTGCCGGGCCATGTAGCCCATCTCTCCATGATGATTCGAAGTCAGCCACTCGTTGAGGCGCGAGCGGGCAGTATCGAGCTCAAGCGAGCTGATGCCGATTTGCTGAAACCCCTGTGCACGCCCCCAATCGCGGATGCGGTCGACCAGGGGTGTGCCGTTTCCATTTAATTCGTTCGTGAGCATTTTCGTGGACCTGTCATACGGCTATCATAAGGGCAATGAGCCGATTACCGCATACCCTCTATCGAGCCGACCAGGCAGGTATCTTAGACCGATTGGTCATAGATTACTTTCAGGTACCGGGTATCACGCTCATGCGGCGGGCCGGCAAGGCGACATTTGCCACCCTGAGTCGCGTCTGGCCTCAGGCGCGCCGTATCGTTGTCCTCTGCGGTCCTGGAAACAATGGCGGCGATGGTTATGTCGTTGCGCGCTTGGCTCGCGAGGCGGGGCTGGAGGCTCGGGTCGTTCATCCGGTCGAGGCCGAGCCCCATGGCGATGCCGGTCAGGCCTTTGCCGAGATGCGGGCCTTCCATTGCCCCGTGGAGGGCTATCGCCGGGATGTATTCGATGAAGCAGATGTCGTCGTCGACGCGATGTTTGGCAGTGGATTGAATCGCCCCCTCAATGGGATCTGGGCAGAGGTCGTGGATGACGTCAACGCATCGCGCGTCCCGGTCATAGCCGTCGATATCCCCAGCGGACTCCATGCCGACACCGGTCAGGTGCTCGGAAAGGCGGTTATGGCAGCGCGAACCGAATGTTTCCTCGCACTCAAGCAGGGCTTATTGACGGCCGAGGGCCCGGCTTGCTGCGGCGAGCTGTCGTTTTCCGACCTTGAGGTCCCTCAGGCCGCCTATGCCTCGCTGAGGACCTCTGCGATCCGTTTCGATTACGAGGACCTGGGTTTTTTGTTGCCGCCACGCCCGCGTAACGCCCATAAAGGTATGTTCGGTCATGTCCTGATTGTTGGTGGAGGGGCAGGCATGCTGGGGGCGGTCTATCTGGCTGCCGCAGCGGCGCTCAGGACGGGTGCGGGGCGGGTCTCCGTGGCCACTCGGAAGTCGCACGCGGCCTTTTTGGACGCTACGTTGCCCGAGGCGATGTGCCACGCGGTCGAGTCGGTTGATGATCTGATGCCCTTGCTCGAGAGTGCCTCCGTGGTGGCTGTGGGTCCGGGTCTGGGCAAGAACGCCTGGGCCAAAATGATGTTGTCGACACTGCTTGTTTACCCCCACGTCAAGGTTGTCGACGCCGACGCCTTGAACCTGTTGGCGCGCAACCCGATGCTCAGAGACGAGTGGGTCCTGACGCCGCATCCAGGGGAGGCCGCGCGCTTGCTGGGTTGTTCGACGCAAACGATTCAGGCCGATCGTTTTACGGCCGTTAGGGAGATACAGCGCCGCTATGGCGGGGTGTGCCTGCTTAAGGGTTTGGGGACGCTGATCTGTGATCAGGAATACGATATTGGACTTTGTCACGACGGCAACCCCGGGATGGCTAGTGGCGGAATGGGGGACGTCCTGACTGGCGTGATTGCGAGCCTTATGGCGCAAGGGCTGTCGGCTGTGGATGCGGCGTCGCTGGGCAGTTGTATGCATGCGCGAGCGGCTGACCTGGCGGCCGAAGAGGACGGCGAGCGGGGCCTCCTGGCCGGTGATCTTATGTTGCCCTTGCGGCGTCTCGCCAATCCGGAAACAGCGCCGGCCTGAACTGGGCGCTGGTGAATGCGTTGATGACGGACAGGAGCGAGCGGATAGATGATGAGGCGGGTATGCTGGCGTTGGGCGCGCGACTGGCCGCGTCCCTGAGGCCCGGTATGGTCGTTTTCCTTGAAGGGCCTCTGGGGGCGGGCAAGACGACGCTGGTGCGCGGTATGCTTCGCGCGCTGAGCCACGAAGGTCTGGTGCGCAGCCCGACGTATGCCCTCGTGGAGTCCTATCCGAACGCGCGTCTCTTGACGCACCATTTCGACCTCTATCGTATGGGACATGGCGAGGAGCTGGAGGACATCGGCGCGCGTGACTATTTTTCGAGCGATGCGGTCTGCCTGATAGAATGGCCGGAACGGGCGGCGGAACTCCTGCCGGCGCCGGATTGGACAATTGAGCTCGAGTACGACAATGGCGGACGCAGGGTCCGGGTGGTCGATACGGCGAACAGGATGAAGGGGGACCCGTGACGGGTATTGATGCTGACAGCGAAGATGAGGTCAAACACTATGCCGAGGGCGATGTCCGTATCGAGCGGATCGAAACGGCCTTCCAGGGTTTCTTTCGCATCCAGCGCTACCGATTCCGGCATACCCTGTTTGCCGGAGGTTGGAGCGGTGAAATCGTCCGCGAGCTGTTCGAGCGAGGGCATGCGGCCGCGGTCATGCCCTATGACCCATGGCTGGACCGCTTGGTGATGATCGAGCAATTCCGTGTCGGGGCCTTGCACCTGGACGGAGGGCCTTGGCTCAAGGAGTTTGTGGCTGGCATGATCGAGCCCGGGGAGACGAGTGAGGGTGTCGTGATTCGAGAGGCGGACGAAGAGGCCGGGTGCCGAATCGACCGGCTGGAGCCGATCTGCGATTACTTGGTTAGTCCTGGTGGGACCTCGGAGATGATCAGCCTCTATTGTGGTCGTACCGACAGCAGCGGCCTCGGCGGCCTGCATGGCTTGGCCGAGGAGAATGAGGATATACGGGCATCCGTTGTGTCTGCGGATGAGGCCTTCGAGATGTTGTCGGGTGGCGAATTCATGGCGGCGACTCCGATCATCGCCGTGCAATGGTTGCAACGGCATCGTGATCGCCTGCGCCGGGAGTGGCGCTGATGTCCGTGAGCGGAATGCTGCCGCGGGGTGTTTCCAGGAAAACGGCGATGTTTCGCCGCATGCCCGAAGTCTATGAGGCCAATTATGGTCTATTATTGGCTGTCGTCATGGGGCTGGAGGATATGGGATCGGACATGACTTGCCATCTGCGCGCCCACCCTGAGGTGCAGGTGGAACTGACACGTGTGGGGCCGCACACCTCTGTCATGATGTTATCGCACGGCTTGGCTGCGGGCGGGCGCTTGATCCCAAATATACGGTTGGAGGTGAGGATCTATCATGACGCCCATATGGCGGAGGTTATTGCCTATCAGGGGCGGGGACGATTTCGGCCTTACTACACCGTTCCCAACCGTCACATGTACCAGCCCCACGAGAAACAACTCGTTAACCTGTTCTTCCATGAGTGGCTGCGGCATTGCCGCCGGCAGTCGATCGTCTTCGAGCTTGACGTCCTATAGGCCCTAAGCCAGGGTGTAGGGGAGTTTTCCAGGAACCAATTGCGGGCCTTGCGGTGCGCCCAGGCGCAGGTCGCCGGTGGCTGAGGTTATCTGCATGCAGACCAGGGCCGACTTCCGCCCATCCGGCCCGGCGCTGGAAGTCACGACATGGCCAGCGGTGTCTGATGTTTCAGTGTTGATGTCATAGACCGGCGCTCCGGGTTCAGCGGCGGCGTCTGCCTCAAAGTCGAAGCGGTACATTCTGCGCTTCAGCGTACCGAGATACTGCAGGCGAGCGACGATCTCCTGACCCGTGTAACAGCCTTTCTTGAAGCTGACTCCACCGACGAGATCGAGATTGACCGTTTGCGGGATAAAGGTATCGCGGGTCGAGGCCTGGACGACGGGCATGCCGGCCTCCAGATCAAGATAATCCCAGGCCGCGTACCCTATGGGCGCGCCATGGACGTCCAGGTCACCCCAGAGCGTGGTCATTTCGGCCGGGCTAGCGATGACGGCACAGCGAGGGGCACCATCGCCGGATAATCGGACGAGGGTATGACGGGGCGTGCTACTCACCCCGTTGACGGCGCTCGGTATATCCATAGCCGTATGCTGACCGAGCCGTTCGACCATCTTATTGCCCGAGACCCCAAGCACCACTAACTCTTCGCCGGCATCCCGTAGCTCGACGGCCGAGCGCAATACGAACATACGCAGGCGATTCAGGGTGTCGTTCAGTATGCCTTGGGGTAGCAATAGCAGGAAGTGTTCCGGAGAACGTTCGATGACACTGAATATCGCCAGTAGACGCCCTTTGGGATTGCAATAGCCGCTGATTTGGGCGGTCTCCAACGTGACCTCGCCGGCATCGTTTGTAAATTGGCCCTGCATGAACTGTCTGGCGTCACTGCCTCGGACATCAATGAGCCCATAGTGTGACAGGTCGGCGAAGACGTTGCCGCTGCTCAGGATTTGCAACTCTTGAACGGGATCACCGAAATGGCGAACACCCGGTCCATCGAAGATGGCGCCGCTGTCTGTCAGAAAATCTTGCCAGGTCTTGTTCATGATGAGGGGATCCCTTGAGTGATGAATGTGCTGTTCTCGAACACCAGCACCGAGCCGGCATCGTACCAATCGGCAAGCACGATGCGCTCGGCATCTTGTCCATCCACGTGGAAGCGATGGAAGGCGGGGCGATGGGTATGTCCATGAATCAGCCGGGTCACCTCGTGTGTGCGCATAAGCCCTTCGACGGCACTTTGGTTGACATCCATGATCTCCTGGGACTTTTTCTGGTTTTGGTCTTGACTCTGATCCCGGTGTTCGCGGGCGGTTCGGATACGTTCATCGATAGACATGGACAGGAAAGCCTTCTGTACGTCGGGGTCCCGCACATGAGCCCTGTATGCCTGGTAGGCCTGGTCGTCCGTGCAGAGCGCATCGCCATGACTCAGCAGGGTCGGAACACCTGCCAGTTCGATCAGGGTTGGGTCGGGGATGAGGCGGCAGCCTGTTTGCGCCATGAAGGCGTTGCCGAGCAGGAAGTCGCGGTTGCCGTGCATGATATCGATTCGGACCTGCCGGGACGTAATCGCCTGCAGCGCCTTCATGATTCGGATATGTTCCGGGGCCAAGGCATCATCACCGATCCAGACCTCGAACAGGTCGCCGAGCACGTAAAGGTGGTCCCGTCCACTCTCAAGTCCGCCGACAAAGTCGAGAAAACAGTCGATCAGCTCGGGGCGTTCGGATGACAGATGCAGGTCAGATATAAACAGGGTGCGCATGGCTGTGAACAGGATAAAGTTCCGGTGAATGCTACTGGGGCAGAACGGAGACCTTTTTTATCTCCACGATGTCTTTGGGGACATCGCTGCGAAAGGGACCGCCACTGCCCGTGGCAAGATTTTCGATGCGATCCACAACGTCCATACCGCTCACGACCTGGCCGAAGGCGGCATAGCCCCAACTCACCGGGGTGGGCGCGCGAAAGTCCAGATGAGGATTATCGGCGGTATTGATGAAGAACTGCGCGGTCGCCGAATGTGGGTTCGAGGTTCGGGCCATGGAGATCGTGCCACGCTTGTTGGATAAGGCATTGGCGGCCTCGTTTTCAATCGGTGGCCGGGTCGGGCGTTGCTTGAAGTGAGTGTCAAAGCCGCCGCCCTGGATCATAAAGCCTTTGATGACGCGGTGAAAGATCGTGCCGTCATAGTGACCGTCATGGACATATTGCAAAAAGTTTTCGACCGTCAGAGGGGTCTTTTGGGCCGCCAGCTCGATCGTGATGTCACCCTGGCTTGTCTCTATCAGTACCTTGGGGCTTCCGGGGATAGGTCGTTCCGGGCCCGTAGCCAAGGCTGCCCCAGGGAGCAGCAATGCCAGCAGTATTGGCAGGAACGCGGCCAGATGTCGTGATTTCATGTCGTAACCGCCTGTTGAATTGGGTCGGGGAGGACGACATGATAGCCCGCTTTGCCGGGAAAGTGGAAGCAGAAGTGAAAGCGGAAACATGCACGCCGTCCATGGCATTGCATGCGGTCTTTAAGGGCTGGGGATGGTTCAGGATGTGAATTGGCGGGACATGCCCTCGAAGTCGCGGATCATGTCGGTCTGCCGTTCGCTGGCGGATTCAATGATGCTCGCATGCCTCTGATCCTGCTCAGCCTCCTTGCTGATATCGTTGATCTGACTGCTGATGGTCTGCGCGACATTGCTTTGTTCCTCGGCGGCGCAGGAGACCTGTTCGTTCATGGTGTCTATGGTATTGATGACATCGACGATGGTCTCGAGATGACTGCCGCTGTTGGCGAGATTCTCGATGGTTTCCTGGCTCAGGGACGAGGCCTGATTCATGTCCTCGACAGCGTGGCTGGCACGTGACTGCAGGTCGACGGTCATCCTCTCGATCTCCTCGGTGGACGAATGTGTCCGTTGGGCCAGGGTCCGAACCTGATCGGCGACGACCGCGAAGCCGCGACCCATTTCGCCTGCTCGGGCTGCCTCGATGGCGGCATTCAGGGCCAGGAGATTGGTCTGGCCGGCGATGTCCTTAATGACGTCCAGGAAGACCCCAATCTCTTTGCACTGAGTGTCGAGTTCCTCCACGGAGTCAGCCGTCTGTCGGATATTTTTCGAGAGTGAATGATTGGACGTGACCGTCCGGTCGATGATGTTCTTACCTTCGTGAACGGAGGTTCTCGCCTCGCGCGAGGCCTGAGCCGTCTGTTCGGCCAGATGGGCGACCTCGGCCGATGAAGCTGACATCTCCTCCATGGCCGTGGCAACCTGGATGATGGCCTCCTGGCGGTGGCCGATACTGCTAATGGACTCGCAGACGGAGCTTGCTGTCTGCGACGAAGTCTCGGAGAGCTCCTTGGCCGAGTTCTGGACGCGGCCAAGGATGGTTCGCATACTGGCCTGTTGCATTCGGATGGCCAGCATCAACTTACCGGCTTCGTCGGCGCGTCCCGTGTAGACGTGTTGCATGATGGGGTTGTTGACAACGGTCTCAGCCAAGCGAACGGCTTGGCGTAACCCGCTCGTGCGCCAGTAAATCAGCAGCATGGCTAGCGCGAAGTTGACTGCGGCGATGCCGACGATGGCGCTGGGCGCGGCGGAGGTAAACCACGAGAACGCCAGACCGGTCACGATGGCCAGTCCGCCGAATCCGGCCAACAGGCCGCTGGTGATACCCAGTTGAGGGAGCTTCTGCAACGGCTGTTTCTTGGCATTGACCTGAGCGTATAGTTTTTCCGCGCGCTCCCTGTCATCCCTTTGGGGCTTGACGCGTACCGATTGGTATCCGGTCATCTGGCCGTTTTTGAAGATCGGGGTGACATAGGCATCGACCCAGTAGTGATCGCCACTCTTGCAACGATTCTTGACGATACCCATCCAGGGCTTGCCGGTCTTGATGGTCTGCCATAGATCGGCAAAGGCGACCGGCGGCATGTCTGGATGCCGGACCACGTTGTGGTTCTTACCGATAAGCTCATCTTCTTCAAAACCGGCAATGCTCAGAAAATGATCATTGATGGAGGTCGTAATTCCCTTTTGATCGGTCGTTGATACGATTTGCATCGAATGGTCGTAATCGTGCTCAATACCAGTGACTGGTAGATTGATCTTCATCGCGTAATCACCCTTGATTTATTCCGTATCGGTTACGTAAACCTAATTGATAGTGATGGCACGGGTTGAGATTTCTCGGGCCGCGCAAATTGTTTAACCACTAGCTATAGCGACATTACAAGGTTCATGTCTTAATCTTGCATTAATCGTAAGGAAATCAATTGTTGATCGGCATGGATCGCCGTTTGACGATTACGTGATTTGACCGGACGTTGACGTCGTAGGGACTGACCTGCTCCTGGGGGCAATGTCGGGGGTGGCGCCAACTCCAGCGGCTTTTGGTGTCTGGGCAATTAAGGTAGTATGCGCCCCACTATGGCCCATTCGAGACCCGGCTCTGATGCTCAAGATCTATAACACGTTCGAACGCAGTAAACAGGTATTCGTGTCTATCCAGGATGGCGTCGTCCGCATGTATGTCTGCGGTATGACCGTTTACGACTATTGCCACGTGGGACATGCGCGCGTCCTGGTCGCTTTCGATGTCGTTCGCCGTTACCTCGAATCATCGGGTTATAAGGTCATCTTCGTTCGCAATATCACTGATGTGGATGACAAGATCATTGCCAGGGCCGAACAGAATGGGGAATCGATCTCGGATCTGACCGGGCGTTTTATCGAGGCCATGCATGATGATTGCGAGGCGCTGTCGGTATTACCACCGGATATCGAACCCCGGGCGACCGACTCGATGGACCAGATCGTGGCCATGATCCAGGCCCTTTACGACAAGGGCTATGCCTATCAGGCAGCGAACGGTGACGTCTATTACCGGGTAGAGCGCTTTGCCGATTACGGCAAGCTCTCTGGAAAGCAGCTTGATGACTTGCGCGCGGGCGCACGGGTCGAGGTAGACGAGGCTAAAGAGGATCCGCTGGATTTTGTGCTCTGGAAATCCACCAAACCCGGTGAGCCGAGTTGGGCGTCACCCTGGGGCGATGGCCGTCCGGGTTGGCATATCGAATGTTCGGCCATGTCCGTCGGCAACCTTGGGCCCCGTTTTGATATCCATGGTGGCGGCATGGACCTCCAGTTCCCTCATCATGAGAATGAGATCGCCCAGGCCTGCGCGGCGACCGGTGAATCGTTCGCGAACGTCTGGATGCATAATGGTTTCGTTCAAATCAATGAAGAGAAGATGTCCAAATCGCTGGGCAATTTTTTCACGCTCAGGGCGGTCTTTGAACACTATGATGGCGAGATTGTGCGTTACTTCATCCTGGCCAGTCACTATCGTAGCCCCCTGAATTATGCCGATACCCAGCTGGATAATGCCCGTGCCGCCCTGGAGCGTTTCTATATTGCGCTACGCGGGATCGATGTGGTCGAGGCTGAGAGCGATGAGCCCCTGCTGACCGACTACCAGGCGCGATTCAGGACCGCCATGGATGATGATTTCAATACCCCAATCGCGCTCGAGGTCCTGTTCGATCTTGCCCGTGCCATCAATCGCGCCCGCCAGTCCGGTGACGACGACCAAGCCCGCATACTCGCCGCTGGCCTGCGTGAAATGGGCGCTATCCTCGGGATTATACAACGAGACCCCGAGCAGTTCCTGCAAGGCGGGCAGGGTGCCGAGGGCAAGCGTGACGACGCCGAGATCGATGCCTTGATCCAGCAGCGCACCGAGGCGCGGACCGCCAAGGATTGGGTCGAAGCGGATCGCATCCGCGGCCTGCTCGACGCCAAGGGCATCGTCCTCGAAGATGGCGCCAACGGCACCATCTGGCGTAGATCGTAAAGCGCACCCCGGGATATAGTCTGTAGGATACGGTTATCACCGCATCCTACGGGTTTCCCCGCGATTTTCTGATTTTTACTCGGCGCGAAGGGCGTCGACCGGGTTCAGCCGCGCCGCGTGTCGGGCCGGCAGGACGCCGGATAACAGACCGATCGTGAGCGCGATGGCCTCGGCCAGCGCGACGTAATACCAGGGTGTGTGCACGGGCAGTCCTGGCGCCAGCGCGTGTAGCGCTGCTGCCCCGCCGATACCGATGACAAGCCCTGCGGCTCCGCCAAGGCCGGCAAGGATCACTGACTCGGCAAGAAATAGTGACAACACCTGCGCATGGGTTGCGCCCAGAGCGCGCAGAAGCCCTATTTCCCCGGTACGTTCGCGGACGGTGATGGTTAGGATGGTCAGGATGCCGACCCCGCCGACCAGTAGTGATATCCCCCCCAGCGCCCCGACCGCGAAGGTCAATACGCCGAGGATTGAACCCAGGGTATCCAGCATCTGTTCCTGTGTCGTCAATGTAAAGTCGTCCTGACCGTGACGCGCCGTGAGCAGGCGCCTGAGGCCTGCCGCGACCGTGGCCGTTTCCATGTCCTCACGATAGAGGACATCGATCTCCATGAGGCCGTTTCGGTTAAACAGCTCTTGGGCCCGTCCGGCTGGAATGTAGACGGCGTCATCAAGGTCAAAGCCAAGCACTTGGCCCTTGCTGGCCATGGTCCCAATCACGGTGAAGCGGCTGTTGTCGATTCGGAGGTGGCGTCCCAGCGGGTTGACCCCCGGGAAGAGCTCGCGGGTAATCTTGGCGCCGAGCACGACGAAGGCCCGGGCGGTCCTGGAGTCATCAGGTGGCAGGAAGCGACCGCTTGCGACCGGGAGCTGGAATACCCTCGGCATCTCGGGACCCACCCCATAGATATTGGTGCGCCGGTGTCTTGCCTCGTACTTGGTCTGGGCATTGCCCTGGATGAAGGGCACGACGGCCTCTACGCCACGTACAGTTGTTAGGGCCTCGGCGTCTTGCAATGTCAGTGGTCGGGACGAGGCGATCGTGCCGATCGGTGTTCCCATGGTGGTCGTCCGCCCCGGGTTGATCGCGATCAGGTGTGTCCCGAACTGAGTGAATTCGGTCAGGACGTAATGGCGAACGCCTTCACCGATAGAGGTCAGCAGCACGACGGCCGCGACCCCGATGGCGATACCAAGACTGGTCAAAGTGCTGCGCGCCTTGTGTGCGGACAGGGCGGGGAGGGTCAGGTGCAAGAGATCGGCAAAGGTCATGGTCTTAGCGTCTCTGCAGTGAGGTGATGGGGTCGAGCCGGGCGGCCTTGCGCGCGGGCAGTATGCCGAATAGTAACCCCGTCAGTACGGCGACGACGATGGCTGCGAGCTGTGACCACCAGGGCGCGGTCATCGACAGTTGTGGGAACCAATGTGTTATGGCTTGGTTTCCGGCATATCCGATTATGAGGCCCAACACTGCGCCAAGGATAGCGAGCAGGGCCGATTCCATCAAAAAGAGTCTGAGGATCTGCGCCTTGGTCGCGCCGATGGCCTTGAGCACACCGATCTCGGCCGTGCGCTGGGAAACCGATACCAACATGACGTTCATGACGAGGACGCCGGCGACGATCAGGCTGATTCCTGCGATTCCGGTTACCGCCAGCGTCAGGGCGCCCAATATATTGTTGAAGGTGCTGATGACCGCGTCCTGGGTCACGACGGTGACATCGAGGTCGCCCTGGTGGCGGACTCGTATCCGGTCCTCAATGGCGGTGATGGCCTTCGGGATCTGTTCCTGGGCGCGCATGTCTATGAGGATGCGGAACAGCGATTGGGTATTAAAAATTGCTTGAGCCGACGCCACGGGGATAATGACGAGCTCGTTGGTGTCCTGCCCCAGCGATGTGCCCTCGGAGGCCAGGATGCCGATGACCCGAAAACGCCTGTCAGCGATCCTCAGCCACTCCCCTAAGGCGGGCGCGGACCCAAAGAGTTCGCGTTTGACCTGCTTGCCGATGACGCAGACCGCTGTGGCTTGATCCGCAGAGGTCTCGGGCAGAAAACGGCCCTTCTCCATATGGAAGCCACGGATCGCCAGGAACGGCAGTGTCGTTCCGAGCAGGATAATATCCCGGCTGCGGCCCTGCCGGGACACCGGGGTGGCGCCCACATTGATGGGCGCTACCCGGCGCACCCCAGGCAGGCGGGTCAGGGACATGGCGTCGGCGATGGTCAGGTCACGGGTGGTCTCACCCAGAAACATGCTGGGACTCGCGCCAGCGGTCTCGGAACGCCCGGGCAGGACGATGATCAGGTGGGTGCCGAGCGCCGAAAATTCCCCGATTACATAACGTCGCGCCGCGTCGCCGAGTGAATTCAGGACGATGACAGAGGCCACGCCAATGGCCATCGCGAGCAGGATCAGCGCGGTGCGCAGGCGGTTTCCGCTCAAGGCTTGACTGGCAAAGGCGAGGCTGTCTCCGGCGTTCATGTCACCGCTTGCTGTGTCCTGTCAGAGATAATACGGCCGTCCTCCATGCGTAGTTGTCTGGTCGCACGGCTGCCGAGTGCGGGGTCATGGGTCACGACCAGCAATGTCAGCCCGGATGCATGCAGTCCTTCGAGCAGGCTGATGACCTCCTGTCCGGTATGGCGGTCCAGATTGCCGGTGGGTTCGTCGGCGAGCAGGATGGTCGGGTTCATGATGATGGCGCGCGCGATTGCGACGCGTTGGCGCTGTCCGCCACTGAGTTCCTCGGGGCGGTGCTGGGCGCGATCGGTGAGTCCCATGTTGCCGAGCGAGGCGCTCACGCGCGCTCGGCGCTCGTCCGCGGGGATACCTGCAAGCACCAAAGGCAGGGCGATATTGTCGGCTGCGGAAAGGCGGGGAATCAGGTGAAAGAACTGGAACACGAAACCCATCGCGCGCTGACGGACTCGGGCCTGCTGATCGTCGTTCAGTGTCGTGACGTCCTGGTCGTCGAGCCGATATTGGCCCCGGTCGGGACGATCAAGCAGGCCGATGATATTGAGCAGGGTCGACTTGCCCGAGCCGGAAGGCCCCATGATCGAGCAATAGCCGCCTTGTTCGATCGTGAGGTCGACGTCATTTAGGGCGTAAACCGATTGGTCGCCGACATGGTAGGCGCGTTGGATCTTGGCGAGCGAGATCATTTGCCCGTTGTTACCGATGTATCAGGCGTCACGATGGCGTCTTCGGCAATACCCTTGCGGTCGATAGAGGTCACGATCCGGTCGCCCGCGATCAGCCCGGAGAGGATCTCGGTATAGTGCCAATTGGCGATCCCAGGGGTGAAGCGGCGTCGCGACAGCATGCCGTCGGGACCCACGACCAGGACGGTATTGCCCTCGAGTACCGCCTCGGTGGGGATGCGTAAGCCCCCCTCGTGGCGAGCGAGAACAACCTCGGTGTCGGCGCTGTAGCCGGGGAGTATCCCGTCGATGTCGGGCGCTTGATCGAAATCCACCTCGATCTCGATGGTGCGGGCCTGTTTTTCGAGTTCCTGAATATAGGGCGCGATTCGCCGCACGTGTCCCGGAAAGATCCGGTCGCCATAGGCGTCGAGATGGACTCGGGTCTCCATGCCGACCTGTACCCGCGGCGCGTCAACCTCGTCGATAGGGGCCGAGACGTACAGGCAGCGCGTGTCGACGAGGTCGATGGCAGGCAGTGTCGCGACGCCTGTCGGCGATGGCGTCACGAACTCGCCTTCCTCACCGTTGATCTCGGCCACGGTCCCCCCGAACGGGGCGCGCAACAAGGTTCGTTCAACATTGACCTTGGCCACATTCTGCTGGGCCTGGGCGACATCGGCCCTGGCGCGGGCGGCCTGACAGGCGGCCTGTTGGGCATCGGCCTGCGCGCGCGCGGTCTCTGCTGCCTGGGCCGAGACCTGCTTGGTCTTGCGCAGTTGATCGGTGCGCAGGGCGTCCCGGCTCGCGTTGTCCGCCAAGAGGCAGGTCTGCTGGGCCGCGGCCTGACTGGCCTTGGTCTCTTCCCGGGCAAGGGCGAACTGGCCGACGATATCGTCGTTCCAAAGGGTGATCAGGAGTTGGTCGGCTTCGACATGATCGCCCTTGTGGATATGGAGCCGGGCTATCTGTCCACCGATCATGGGCGAGATGCCTGCGCGCCGGCAGGCCTTGATGGTCCCGGCCCGGGTATTGGAAACCGTGGCTTCAACGGCGCCGGTTTCGACCTTGGCGATGATGGCTGGAATGGCCTGCGGGCGGGATTCGTAGCGAATCAGGGCCCAGATGCCGGTCCCGATGAGTGTCAGGATGAGGATGCGAACCAGGAGTCGTTTCATGTAGGTGCCCTTTTGCCGCGAGGTTGTGAGCTCTCTCAGGTAAGGATACACGGTTCTTGAGGGTTTTCCGCGATACGGTCAGGTCCCCTTGGCCGGTGGCGCATCGCGACCTGTTGTCAGCGGTCGACCTGTTCCGGCGGGACGTCTTCGGGGACGGGTTCGGGTGGTGGCGTCACTCGGACATTCTTGACCATGTTTTCGCCGACTTGAATGACTTCCATGATATAGCCCGCGATCCGCATGCTCGTGCCAGTCTGCGGTATTGCCTCGAGATATTCGATGATGAGACCACTGAGCGTGTTGGGTCCCTCGGTAGGTAAATCCCAGCTCATGACTCGGTTTAGCGCGCGCAGGTTGGCGCCGCCGTCGATCAAGTGGCTGCCGTCATCCTGGGGGTGGATGTCAGTAATCGTGGCCGAAATGTCGGTTGTGAACTCTCCTATGATCTCCTCGAGGATGTCCTCCAGCGTAATCAGTCCCTCAATATCACCGTATTCGTCCACGACCAGTCCGATGCGGTGTTTATGGTTCTGGAAGTTCAGGAGCTGGGTGTTCAGGGGAGTCCCCTCGGGTACGAAATAGGGCTCATCGGCGGCCGCGATCAAGTTCTCGCGCGTCAGCTCGTCTCGGGTCATCAACGGGATCAGATTTCGGGCGTGCAGCATGGCGATCACGTTGTTGATGTTGTCGCGGTAGAGCGGGAGGCGGGTATAGGGACAGTGCTTGACGAAGGCCGCGATCTCTTCGATGTCTTGATTGATATTGATGCCGACGATCTCGTTGCGCGGGATCATGATGTCGTCAATTTGGGCCTTCTCGAGATCGAGGATACTTAACAGCATCTGCTGATGCTTGTAGGGGATCAGGTCGCCGGCCTCATTGACGACGATACGCAGCTCGTCACTGCCCAGTTGGTGAGCGGCCGTGTCCTCGTGGGTCATGCCCAGGACATGCAGAATACCATTGGCGATGACGTTGATGATCCAGACCAGCGGGTAGCAGGCCGTCAACAGCGGCGTGATGACATAGACGGCGGGGAAGGCGATGCGTTCCGGATGGAGCGCGGCTGCGGTCTTGGGCGTGACCTCTGCAAAGATCAAAATGACCAGAGTCAGCAAGCCGGCGAAGGCTGCGATCCAGGCCTCTCCCAGTGTGCGCAGGGCGATGATGGTCGAGACCGAGGAGGCCAGGATGTTGACGAAGTTATTGCCCAGCAGGATGATGCCGATCAATCGGTCCGGGCGTTCCAGCAGGCGCTGGGCGAGCCGCGCGTGGCGATTGCCCTGGTCGGTCAGGTGTTTGAGCCGATGCCGGTTGAGCCTCATCATGGCCGTTTCGGTGGCCGAGAAGAATGCCGAGAGCAGAACCAGCAGGATCAGGAGCCCTGATAGGATCGGTATTGATGCGGTGTCCATCTGTGCGGATGCTTGCGTCCGTGGTTTCGTTTCGAGGGGCTATTTCTGGAGTATGAGTTCCAGGACCAACTTGCTGCCAAAGTAGGCCAGTAACAGGCTGATGAAACCCCACATTGTCCAGCGGATGGCGACCTTGCCGCGCCAGCCGTGACGCCAGCGCCCCCAGAGTAGCGTGGCGTAGACCAGCCAAGCGACGATGGAGAGGATGGTCTTGTGAGCGAGATGCTGGGCGAAGAGATCATCGGTATACATGAACCCGCTGGCCAGCGCCAGCGATTGCAGAAAGAAGCCCAGTGTGATCATCTGGAACAGCAGGCTCTCCATGGTCTGCAAGGGCGGCAGCGCTCGGATAAACCCGCCTGGGCGCTGGTTATGCAGTTGGCGGTCCTGAATGGCCATGAGGATGGCCTGGACGGCGGCTAGGCTCAGAAGACCATAGGCTGTAACCGAGATAACAACGTGAAGCTCGACCCCGCTCTCGGAATGAGGCAGGATGTGGACGCTGTGAAAGAAATGCTCCATGAGCAGCGCGATGGCCGCTAGCGGAAAGACTGCGATGCCCAGGTTTTCCACCGGTTTGAACAGGGCGGCCAGCACGAGCAGCAATGCGATGACCCAGGAAATGAGCGAGACAGCGTTGAAGAAGCCGAGATTGAAGCCGCTTGCCAAGTCCACTTGGTGATAAAGGGCGAAGGCGTGACCGGTGACAGCCAGCGCGGAGGCCGCAAGGATGTGCAGCTTTCGACCCGGGTCTCCAATGGAGTGACGGACCAAACGGATGCTCAGCAGCGTGCCGGCCAGTATATAGGCTGAAATCGTTATGATGTTGAGAAGGTTCATGATTGTTTGGCGTAATGATGTTCGTTCGGGAGAGCAGCTGGCTCCAAATTTTGTGTGATCGGTCGATAAGGTTTCATGGTATCTGACGATCCAACTTTGCGTGAGTTTAACTTTTTTTGAGAGGTTCGGCTAAAATCCATGCAGATTTCCGTGGGCCTTAACGGCGCGTTGCAAAAGAACAAGAGTATGACCCTATGAAGATTCGGGTGCTGGGTTGTAGTGGAGGCATTGGCGCTGGGCTGCATTCGACGTCCTTTCTGATTGACGATGACATCCTGATCGACGCCGGAACGGGTATCAACGAGCTGACCTTTGAAGAGATGGCAAAGATTCGCCATATCTTCCTGACGCATACCCATCTCGATCATATTGCCTGCCTGCCCCTCATGGTGGACAGTATTTTTACACATATCGACAGCCCGATTGTGATCCATAGTCAGGCATGCAGTATCGAGACCCTTAAGAAGCACATCTTCAATTGGAATATCTGGCCCGATTTTGCCTCTCTGCCTTTTGGGACGAATCCGGTCATGTGTTACGACAGCCTGGAGTTCGGCGAGGTTTGTGAGCTGGATGGCCGTCGTTTCGAGATGATCCCCGTTAATCATATCGTGCCGACGGTGGGTTACCGGGTGTCGGACGATCATGGATCGTTCGCCTACAGTGGGGACACCACGACGAACGACACACTGTGGGAGGCCCTGAACGCGCACGAAGCGCTCGATGTCCTGATCGTCGAGGTCGCCTTTAGTAACGAGCAACGCGAACTGAGCCTCAAGGCCAGGCATTATTGTCCCAGCTTGCTTGCCGAGGATCTCGTCAAACTCAGACACAATCCTCGTATTTTTCTGACCCACAACAAGCCTGGCTATGAATCACAGATCATGGCGGAATGCTGCGCCGCCATCGCGAACCGGGACCTGGATGTCCTCAAGGGCAACCTAGTTATCGATATCTAATATAGAGATACTTAATTAAAGAGAAAAGGGTTGGAATCGCTTCGCGATGCAAAATGGGGTTTGCCCCAACAACCTCCCGAGTTACCATTGTCGCATAGGTGTTTTCTTTCCACTGTTCTCTTGACTCTTTAGCGCTATCCGTATCCCTGCATGACTCGCGTTGAGAGAGCGTGTATCATTGCTCACTTTGTCATCGTCATGGACATAGTAGGGGTCTTCCGAGCGAATCATGTTCGATAGTCTGAGCGAACGGCTGGGCCGCACCCTCAAAAATCTTCGGGGGCAGGGGCGCTTAAGCGAAACCAATATCAAGGACGCCTTGCGCGAGGTGCGCATGGCGCTGCTGGAGGCGGACGTCGCCCTTCCGGTCGTGCGTGCGTTCATCGATCACGTCCGTGATCAGTCCGTTGGTCAGGAGGTCATGCAGAGCCTGACCCCGGGGCAGGCCCTGGTCAAGGTGGTCCGCGACGAACTCGTGCGGATCATGGGCGATGAGCAGGTCGAGCTCAGTTTCAATGTGCAGCCGCCCGCGGTCATCCTCATGGCGGGTCTACAGGGCGCAGGTAAGACGACCAGCGTCGCCAAGCTGACCCGATGGATAAAACAAAAACATAAAAAATCCGTGCTGGTCGTCAGCGCCGACGTCTATCGCCCTGCCGCCATCGATCAGTTGGAGACCCTGGCCGGCGAAGTCGAGGCGGAGTTCTTCCCCAGCCGCGCTGATCAAGATCCGGTCGAGATTGCGGCTGCGGCAGTCGATTTCGCCCGCAAGCGTTTTATCGATGTCGTCATCGTCGATACGGCGGGGCGACTACATATCGATGCCGAGATGATGGATGAAGTCCGCGCCATCCATGCGCGTATCGATCCTGTTGAGACCCTGTTCGTCGTTGACAGTATGACGGGACAGGATGCCGCGAATACGGCTCGAGCCTTCGATGAGGCACTGCCACTGACCGGTGTGATCCTGACCAAGACCGATGGCGACGCCCGTGGCGGCGCCGCGCTGTCGATTCGGCACATTACCGGTAAGCCGATCAAATTTCTGGGCGTGGGTGAAAAGACCGCTGCCCTTGAGGTCTTCCATCCCGATCGTGTCGCCTCGCGAATCCTCGGCATGGGGGACATCCTGTCGCTCGTTGAGGATGCCGAGCAAAAGATCGACCATGATAAGGCGGCCAAATTGGCCGATAAGCTCAAGAAGGGCAAGGGTTTCGATCTCGAGGATTTTTTGGAACAACTGCAGCAAATGAAAAATATGGGCGGCATCACCAGCCTGCTCGACAAGCTGCCGGGCATGGGACAACTGTCCGCGACGGCTCGTGATCAGGTCGATGACAAGCAGTTTCTGCGTCTCGAGGCGATTATCAACTCGATGACGCGCCAGGAACGCCAGTTTCCGGAAATCATCAAGTCCTCCCGGAAGCGCCGGATCGCTGCTGGATCAGGGACCCAGGTTCAGGACGTCAATCGCTTGTTGAAACAGTTTACGCAGATGAAAAAGATGATGAAGCAGATGTCCAAGGGCGGCATGGGGCGGATGATGCGAGGCCTCAAGGGCCAGCTTCCGATCGGCTGACGCCAACACGGTTTTCGATTTACGCTATAGAGACGATAAGGACAGACCACCCGCTATGTACGAGAGTTATTACAGCTTCACCGCGCGCCCCTTCCGATTGAGCCCGGATCATCGTTTCTATTTCGCCAGCCGAGGCCACGGCCGAGCCCTCTCGTACCTGAAGTATGGGGTCTCCCAAGGCGAGGGTTTTATCGTCATCACCGGCGATATCGGTACCGGCAAGACCACCCTGGTCAACGCCCTGCTCAAGGAGCTTGATCAAGAGCGCATTCTCCCCATCAAGGTGACCAATTCAGGCCTAGACGATAACGATCTGCTGCGCATGGTGGCGTCTTCGCTGAATTTCGCCTATGAAGGCGTTAGCAAGGCCGGGCTGTTGAAAGGTATTGAGCAGGCGTTGAACGAGTGCGCCCAGAAGGGCCGGCGGGTCCTGTTGATCATAGATGAGGCGCAGAACCTGCCGATTGAGACGCTCGAGGAGCTGCGCATGCTCTCCAATTTTCAGACGATCTCGGTGCCTTATTTGCAGACCTTCCTATTGGGGCAGAAGGAATTCGTGAAGACCTTGCGGATGCCTGGCCTTGAACAGTTACGTCAGCGAGTGACGGCCTCGTACCATCTGGCCGCGCTTTCGAGCGACGAGGTCGAGCCATACATCATGCATCGTTTGACGATGGTCGGCTGGTCGGGCGAGCCGGAATTCACGCCTGATATCTTCGAGAATATCTTCGAAGTCACGGGCGGTATTCCTCGTCGTATCAATTCTCTGTGTGAGCGCCTGTTACTCTATGGTTTCGTCGAGGGCCTCAAGCGTTTCGATCGCGATGTGCTCAATGCGGTCGTGGATGAATTCAAGGACGAGGTCACTAATCCCGCAGCCAACCATGAAGACTGGCAGCCCACTGTGGCATTGATGGATGACGCCGGGCAGACAGAGGATCGGGTCGATGTGCTCAGGGAACGGTTGGATGTTATTGAAGAGCGCCTTGATGCCCTTGAGGATATCGTTCGGCTTGGAATGAACGAGCTTAGAAGTGGTGTACGCTAAATTCCGAAGTCGGATAGCGCGACCCCACGGCCTATTCCTGGAAATGGGCTCAGACTCGAATTAAATGCCCGCCTATGCCAGACTACGGGTGAATGAGTGGGGAAATCAATGATTCAACATTCAAGACCTGACCCCATGATCGGTGCAAGCCACCATTCGCAACAATACCGATTTCACCTTTGAAATCACGCTTGGTGGCAACACCATCACCCACACGTTGCTGGACGCCATCGCCGCCGGGATGCCGGTCAGCGTCTGGTATTTTGGTCTGGAATCGGCCGAGCAATACATCGAGCGTGTAGCTGCCCGCGTGGCCCGTGGCGGACACGACATCCCCGAGGAGCTGATCCGCTCGCGCTATAAACCTCCATGCGCAACCTGTTTCGCCCGGCACCGGGCCTGCACCAGCTCGCGATCTACGACAACTCGACGCCACTCGACGCGCAGCAGCGGCCGCGAGGCCAATGTCTTCCGCATCGTCAACCAGCTGGATATCGAGGGAACGGAAAACGCATCCCCGTGTGAATGGCGTATTCTATGGGCTTTGGGCTCCCATTGACCGATTTATTTAGCTGGCCAATTTAGGTAATAATAATGCCCTGACGAGGTGCTGTAGTAAGGCCAACAAATGACGGCACCGATTAAAAAAGCGGGTATTATTGCGGGTATATTTCATGGCCCTTTGATAAAAACTTAATTTAATATAAAGGGTTGAGTGTATTATGCTGTTGATGATCGATAATTATGATTCCTTTACCTATAACCTCGTACAGTATTTCGGGGAACTGGGCGAGGAGGTTGTCGTATTCCGAAACGACCAGATCGATGTCTCCCGGATCGAATCGATTGCCCCGGATTGTATCGTCATATCGCCCGGCCCCTGTACACCGAATGAGGCTGGGATTTCGCTTGAGGTGATTGATCACTTCGCTGGCCGGATACCGATCCTGGGCGTATGCCTGGGTCATCAAAGTATCGGCCAGGCCTTTGGTGGCCGCGTGGTGCATGCGCATGGCATCATGCACGGCAAGACCTCGCTGATTCATCACAAAAATATCGGTGTCTTCCATGGGTTGCCGTCACCGTTTCAGGCTACGCGTTATCATTCCCTGGTCGTCGCCCGAGAAGGTCTGCCTGATTGCCTGGAGGTCACGGCGTGGACCGAGGACGAGACCGGTCAGATGGAGGAAATCATGGGGTTTCGTCATCGCGAACTCGATATCGAGGGTGTTCAGTTTCATCCCGAATCCATCATGACCCAGCACGGACATGCCCTGCTGGGACAATTTCTGAAGCGGACTTCGATGCCGAAAGAGGAGGGCGCGGCGTGATCACGATCCAGGCGGCCATTCAGGCCTTGATCTCGGGGCGAGACCTCGAGCGTGAAGAGATGACGACGATCATGCAGCGGATCATGGGTGGTGAGGCGACCCCTGCGCAGGTCGGAGGCTTTTTGGTGGCCTTGCGTATGAAGGGCGAGACGGTCGAAGAGATCACGGCCGCGGCAGAGGTTATGAGAGCCCTGGCAACCCCGGTTAGGGTGGCAACGGACTCTCTTGTCGATACCTGTGGCACCGGGGGCGACGGCGCACAAACCTTCAACATCTCGACGACTTGTGCTTTTGTGGCTGCGGCAGCCGGCGCGCGAGTTGCCAAGCATGGCAACCGTTCGGTATCGAGCGCCTCGGGCAGTGCCGATGTCTTGGAGGCCGCGGGTGTCAACCTGGCCTTGACGCCCACCCAGGTGGCTCGATGCATTGATGAGGTCGGTATCGGCTTTATGTTTGCCCCTCAGCACCACGGTGCGATGAAACATGCCATCGGCCCACGCCGCGAGATGGGTGTGCGTACGGTATTCAACGTCCTTGGTCCATTGACCAACCCCGCTGATGCGCCGAGTCAGGTCATCGGTGTCTTCGATGACGCCTGGCGGCGCCCGCTTGCCTCGGTCCTCGAGCGCTTGGGCAGCCGGCACGCGATGGTGGTCCATGCCGATGACGGCATGGACGAGATCAGCGTTTGCGCGCCCACGCGGGTCAGTGAACTTCGCGATGGTCATATCGAAGACTATACGATCGAACCCGAGGCCTTCGGTTTGTGTCGCTACCCGGATGCGAATGCGATCAAGGCCGAGACCGTTGCGGAGAGTCTCACGCTCATGACGGGGGTGCTTGAGGGCGAGATAGATGGCGCGGCCAGGGATATCGTGCTGCTCAATGCCGGCGCCGCGATCTATGTCGCCGGCTGTTCATCCAGCTTGGCCGACGGTGTCGGTCAGGCCGTGACGGCAATCGATAGCGGTGCGGCGAGCGCGAGATTGAACGCGCTCGTAGCCTTCAGCCAACGTCTCTCCGCCGAGGGTTCGGAGGCGTGAGCGATCGCCCCGATATCCTGCGCCGCATCCTCGAGCGCAAGGCGGAGGAGATCGCCGAACGCAATAAGCAGCGGCCACTTGCGGAGATCGTGGAGCGTCTCGATTCCGCATCGCCCGTACGCGGGTTTATCGCGTCCATCGAATCCCGTCTCGATCGACGAGAGGCCGCCGTGATCGCCGAGATCAAGAAGGCCTCGCCGAGCCGGGGCATCCTGAGGGATCCGTTTGAGCCGACTGTGATCGCTCGCGCCTATGAGCAGGCCGGGGCCGCCTGTCTTTCGGTCCTGACAGATCGCGATTTCTTCCAGGGCCATGACGACTATCTGCGCGCGACTCGTGCCGCCGTCGGTCTGCCGGTGCTGCGCAAGGACTTCATGATCGACCCCTATCAGATCTGCGAGGCCCGGGAGATGGGCGCGGACTGTATCCTGCTGATCGTGGCCGCGCTTGGCGACGGGCAGCTTTCCGAGTTGTTCGGCTTGAGTCGGGAATTCGGTATGGATGCCCTGATTGAGGTCCATGACGGCGAGGAACTCCAGCGGGCGTTGCATCTCCCGGCGCGCCTGATCGGGATCAACAATCGCAATCTCCGTACCTTTGATACCTCGCTGCGGACGACCCTCGACTTATTGCCCGACATCGACCAGGACCGCATCGTGGTGACCGAGAGCGGCATTCTGGGGCCGGATGATGTTCGCCTCATGCGGGATCAAGGTGTCGAGACCTTTCTGGTCGGCGAGGCCTTTATGAAGGCCGCTGACCCTGGCGTGGCGCTGAATTCACTGTTCGGGGAACTGTCCGTAGATAACTGACGTCATGTATCCGGTGAGGCGCTGGATGTTTTTCCATGCGCCCTGATCTAAGAGCCATTCCCGGCGGTAGCTCCCTGCGCGGCGCGTTATCAGCTTGTCCCTTGCATCGGTTCAATACAACAGTTTGTCTGTAGTCGATTTTTGTTGTACCTTGCGGAGGGGAATTATTATTGGAGCGGTCAGGGGCGTTTGGTCGGCCGCTCTCGAGCTGGACGTACGTGAACTGGATGTAGAGGATAACGAGTAATGAAAAAACGCATTTTGGGTCTTGCCATCGTCATGTTTGCCTTGGGCGGCTGCGCGACCGAGCCGAAGTCGACCTCCATGGAATCCACGCAGCCTGTCGTTGAGGCCCCGATGTCCGACACCGGTGGCGATTCTTCATCAATGGGCTCGAGCACCGAGGCCTCCGCCTCGGGTTTGGGTGCCGCCGAGCCGGTGCGGATGGATCCTCTTGATGATCCTTCCGGTCCGCTGGCTCAACGCGTCGTCTATTTTGATTTTGACAAGAGTGCGATCCGTCCTGAATTCCGTAACCAGATCGTTGTCCACGGCGAGTATCTCGGCAACCACCTGAGCGCCCGGTTGCGCCTCGAAGGTCATGCGGATGAGCGCGGCACTCGGGCCTACAATCTGGCCTTGGGCGAGCATCGCGCCAAGGCGGTCCGTGACCTGTTGTTGTTGACAGGCGCCTCGACGGCACAGATCGAGGTCACCAGCTATGGTGAGGAGCGTCCGGCGGTAGCAGGGCATAATGAGGCCGCCTGGGCGAAGAATCGCCGCGTGGTCTTTAATTACTCGCGCTAGTCACCTTCGCAGTACAGCACCCGCTCCATGATGAGGCCGGCGCCCATGGGCGGGGCGCTGCTCGGCTTGGCGGCCTTCGTGATCGTGGTCGCGGGGATGCAGGCGGCCGCGCCCATCCTGGTCCCTTTCCTGCTCGCGATTTTTATCGCCATCGTCCTGGCCCCTATCATTGGCGGGTTGCGGCGTTGGCGCATCCCGCCGGTAGCCTCACTCGTGATGGTGATCCTCGGGCTGGTTATGGTAGGGCTCCTGATCGCTGCCCTCGTCGGCAGTTCTTTCGAAGAATTTTCGCGTAATATCCCCCTTTATAAGGAGCGCCTGCATGGCTTGATGGCGGATAGCCTGACTTGGCTGTCCGGGTACGGCATCACGATCTCGCGTCAAATCGCCATGGATTACCTTGATCCGTCCCAGGCCATGGCGCTTGTGACCCGCCTCCTCGGCGGGCTCAGCGGGGTTCTGACCAACGGCTTGTTAATCCTCTTGACCGTGGCCTTTATCCTGGCCGAGGCATCGGGTCTGCCCGAGAAGATGCGGGCGGCCTTTGGTGAACCCGAGACCTCGTTGGCGCACGCGACTGCTGTTGCCGACAATATCAATCGCTATATGGTCATCAAGACCGTGTTCAGTCTGTTAACCGGGCTGCTGATTGCGGTTTGGCTCTGGGGTTTGGGGCTGGATTTCTGGTTGCTCTGGGGCGTACTGGCCTTTTTGTTGAACTTCGTGCCGAATATCGGTTCGATTATCGCCGCTGTACCGGCCGTACTTCTCGCATTGATTCAGCTAGGGCCGGGCGGCGCCGCGCTGGCAGCTTGCGGCTATCTCGCCGTCAATGTCCTGATCGGGACCTTCCTCGAGCCTCGATTCATGGGGCGGGGTCTTGGCCTGTCGACGCTGGTTGTATTTCTCTCCTTGATTTTTTGGGGTTGGGTCCTGGGGCCGGTCGGCATGCTGTTGTCGGTGCCGTTGACCATTACAGCCAAGATTATCTTGGCCAGCAACGATCAGACCCGATGGTTGGCGGTCATGCTGGGCGATGGTAAATCTGTGGATGGCGGGCAAGAGGAAGGTGGTGTCACCGCCTGAGCCGTAGGGTGCGGCGCGAACCGCCTACGAGCCCGACCCTTGAGCGTTATTCACTATTCCGGCAGTTTCCAGAACCCGTTCGCCTCATTGAGCAGGAATTCCCGAAAGGCGCGGGCGATCGGCGGCAGGCGTTTGCCCGTTCGGTGGACGAGATACCACTGACGCATGATCGGAAAGCGCTCGACATTGAGGATCACGAGGCGGTGGGTCTCGAGTTCGAGCTCCAAGGTATGGCGAGAGACAATGCCGAGCCCCAATCCGGCTTGCACAGCCTGTTGCAGGGCCTCGTTACTGCGCATCTCGATGCTCGCTTGCAATTGAATCCCAGCCTTGTCGAAGAAGCGTTCCATGGCGATTCTTGTCCCTGAACTCCTTTCCCGGACCACGAAGGGCTCATCTTTCAAGCGCTCAAGCGAGATTTTTTTCTCGTGGTTTAGACGATGCTCGGGGGGTGCGATCACGACCAAGGGGTTATCCATGAAGGGTTCGGCGTCGACGTCGAGACCGTGCGGGGGTTGGCCCATGACGACCAAGTCTGTCTCGTTGAACTCAAGCTGGCGAATGAGTCCCTTGCGATTGGTGACATCCAGGCTCACTGTCAGGTGCGGCACGCGCTTGCGGAATTCCGCGAGCAGGTGGGTGCAGAACGGGTTGGCCGTGCTCGCGACGCTCAGGTGCAAATGGCCTCGTTCCACCCCCTTGATTTCCTCGAAGACCGTGTCGAGTTCGTCAAGCTGCGCGTTGATGACTCGGCAATAGTGTTCGAACTCCTTACCGGCGTCGGTCAGATAGATCCGTTTTCCGATTTGCTCGAACAGCGGGACGCCGCAATTCTCCTCGAGTTGTTTGATCTGCATCGATACGGCCGGCTGTGTCAGGAACAGCGCTTCGGCCGCCCTGGAATAGTTCAGGTGGCGAGCGACGGCCTGAAAGACCTTGAGTTGCCGTAGGGTCACGTGCATGGACTCATTATATCATAAGGTTTTGCTTATGGTTTATATCAAAATACCTGAATTAACATTATGTGTTGTCGTGATATGATGCGTTTCACGAGTTGGGGCTGATCCCGTGGGGCGGACCGATTCGGACAAGGGGAAGACCCATACCCATACCTAAAATGTAGTGGAGGAGATGTCAATGGATCAATCGAATCGTTACGCCGATCTGAGCCTGAAAGAGGAAAATCTGATCGCCGGCGGCAAGCACCTGCTCACCGCCTATAAGCTGAAGCCGGCCGCCGGCTATGGTTTCCTGGAAGTGGCCGCCCATATTGCCGCCGAGTCCTCGACCGGTACCAATGTCGAAGTCTCCACGACCGACGATTTCACCCGCGGCGTCGACGCCCTCGTCTATGACATCGACGAAACCGCTTTTGATGACGGCTTCGGCCTCATGAAGGTCGCCTATCCCGTCGAACTGTTCGATATTAACATCACCGACGGCAACTACATGATTTCCCAGATGTGGTCGCTGATCCTGGGTAACAACCAGGGCATGGGCGATCACGTCGGTCTGCGTCTGCTCGACTTCATGGTCCCAGAGCTCATGCTCAATAAATTCGACGGCCCGAGCGTTGGCATTTCCGACCTCTGGAAGGTCCTTGGCCGCCCCGAGGTTGACGGTGGCTACATTGCTGGGACAATCATCAAGCCCAAGCTGGGCCTGCGCCCCGAACCGTTCGCCAAGGCCGCTTATCAGTTCTGGCTCGGTGGCGACTTTATCAAGAATGACGAACCCCAGGGCAACCAGACCTTCTGTCCGATGAAGACGGTGCTGCCGTTGGTTGCAGAGTCCATGGATCGCGCCCAGCAGGAGACTGGCGAGGCCAAGATTTTTTCCGCCAACATCACGGCCGACTGCTACAAAGAGATGATTGCGCGTGGCGAGTACGTTAAGGAGACCTTTGGCAAGTATGGCAACGAAAATCACCTCGCCTTCCTGGTCGACGGTTTCGTGGCCGGTCCCCATGGCGTGACGACCTGTCGCCGTCACTTCCCGGACACATTCCTGCACTATCACCGCGCCGGTCATGGTTCGATTACGTCCTATAAGTCACCGATGGGTATGGACCCGCTGGTCTTCATGAAACTGGCGCGTCTGATGGGTGCTTCTGGTATCCACACCGGCACGATGGGATATGGCAAGATGGAAGGCCACGGCGACGAACGTGTCCTGGCCTACATGCTGGAGCGTGACGAGTGTCAGGGTCACTACTTCTACCAGAAGTGGTATGGCATGAAGCCTACGGTGGCCATCATCTCCGGTGGCATGAACGCCCTGCGTCTGCCGGGTTTCTTCGAGAACCTGGGTCATGGCAACGTCATCAACACTTGCGGCGGCGGCGCCTACGGCCACATCGACTCCCCGGGAGCCGGTGCCAAGTCCCTGAGCCAGGCCTACGAGTGCTGGAAGACGGGTCAGGATCCGATCGAGTACGCCAAGTCCCATAACGAGTTTGCGCGTGCCTTCGAGTCCTTCCCGGGCGACTCCGACAAGATCTACGCTGGATGGCGCGAGAAACTGGGCGTCCATAAGTAAGTTCCCCCTTGTGTCAAGGATGATGTTGAGCCCCCACCTAGTGGGGGCTTTTTTTAGGGACTGTTAATCCGCTCGTGAACAAGCGGATTAACAGTCCCTAAGGCCATCAAGATTTTAGGGTTGTTTATTATTGATTCCGGCGCCGGGTGCGCGGATGATCAAAGATTCCAAAGACGAAGAGGTGGGTTATGACCGACAAGGAACAGTACCTGATTCACACCGAGCCCTATTACGAGTCCCAAGGGGACGAGATCAAGCTCTACGAGGCCGCCTATGCGGCCAGGCTTCCCGTCATGGTCAAGGGCCCGACGGGCTGCGGCAAGTCCCGCTTTATCGAATACATGGCCTGGAAACTCGGCAAGCCGCTCATCACGGTGGCCTGCAACGAGGATATGACGGCCTCCGACCTTGTCGGGCGCTACCTGCTCGACGCTAATGGCACGCGTTGGCTGGACGGTCCGCTGACCACGGCCGCCCGCATCGGCGCCATCTGTTACCTCGACGAGGTCGTAGAGGCCCGCCAGGATACGACGGTTGTGATCCACCCCCTGACTGATCACCGCCGCGCGCTGCCACTCGATAAGAAGGGAGAACTCATTGAGGCGCATCCGGATTTTCAGCTCGTGATCTCCTATAACCCGGGCTATCAGAGCCTCATGAAGGATCTCAAACAGTCCACGAAACAGCGCTTCTCGGCCTTCGAGTTCGATTATCCGAGCGAGGCCGTCGAGACCGCGATCGTGGCCAGGGAGACCGGGATCGACGAGGCCCTTGCGGCCAAGCTGGTGCGGATTGGCGTCACAGCCCGGAACCTCAAGGGCCATGGCCTGGACGAAGGCATCTCGACGCGCCTGTTGACCTATGCCGCCGCGCTGATCAAGCGTGGAATCGATGAGAAGCCCGCTTGCCGGATGGCCCTCGTGCGCCCGATTACCGACGACGCGGATATCCGCGATACCCTGGACCATGCGATAGACGCGACCTTCGGCTAGGCCAGGAGCTGCCATGACCACTGAGATTGTGGAGCGCACCCCGGAGATCGAGGCCTACTGGCAGCAGCTTGGCTGTGGTTTTCCGCAGGTCGAGGCCGTGTTTTCGGCGTGCATGACCGACGCCCTGAAGGTCCTGACGGTCGACGGAGTCGCGTCGTTCGTTGACAGCGCGCGATTCCTCGGCAAAATGGGGCGCGGCGCCGAGCCGTTGCTGGTCTATCTCGAGGAGGCCCCGATCGTGGCGTCCATCGTCGGCGAGGAGGCCCTGACCGAAATAACAGAATTCGCCTATTACCTGTCGACGAATACCAATTTCAAGGCCATCGTGCCTTTTCTACAGACCATGTCGGCCATCGCCCGTCGATTGCCGACCCGGAAGCAGTTTCGTCAATACATCAAGCTGATCCGCGACATGCTCGATCGGACTTCGGGCTCGGTGCATGGCCACCACACCACCTTTCCGAGTCCCGGACTGCCGGATCTCCTGAAACAGTCCCCCAGGCTCCTGATCGAACTCAGCCTGGAGGGGTTTCGTAACTGGATCGAATACGGTATCCAGTACTATCACAACCATCCGGGCCGACAGATCGATTATTTCAGTCTGCAATCGGCGGACGCCCATGCCGTCCTGCAGCGCGAACGGCACGGCACGCTGCTGGTTGATCACGAACGCAAGCTCGACAGCTATATGCGCGGACTCTGGAGAGATCATGACTATCTGATCCCGTACTCCTTGGCCTTCGACGAACTGCGTAAACCCATGCCGTACTACGACCACCTCGGGATCCGGCTACCCGATGTCTATGACGACGACCGTGGCGTCACGGGTATCGACCGCTATCGCGCCACCCTGGCCCATATTGCCGCGCACCGCCGATGGAGTACCCAGATGGTGGTAGACAACTGGAGTCCGTTTCAGCGCGTCGCCGTCGAGACCTTCGAGGACGCCCGCGTCGACATCCTGGCGTGCCGGCTCTACCCGGGACTCAGGCGTCTTTTTCTGGCCCTGCATCCAACACCCGACCAGGCCGACCTTAAGCAGAACGAACAGTCGCTGATCCGGCTTCGGCTCGCCATCTTGTCCCGAGCCGCCCTGGACCCGAACTATGTCGTCGCGGACCCGGTCATTCAGGAGTTCGTCGATCGTTTCCAGGCCGAGATGACCGAGGGCGAGTCCTCGAGTCCCTCCATGGCCTCGATCGCCCTGAGCTTCATCGCCCGGACCCGCCGTCAGAGCGATCTGTCCCCGAACATCTATTTCAGGGACACCGAGGTCGATTACCGTGACGATAACCGCCACCTCTGGATCTACATAGAGGAAAGCGACGAGGATGAGATGTTCGAGCACCTCGATCAGCGTCCGTCCGAGGAGGAACTCAAGGGGTTGCCGCCGCGCCATTATCCCGAGTGGGACTATAACGCCCGCAGCTATCGTCCAGACTGGGTCAGCGTCTACGAGGCCCTGCACCCCAGGGGCAACGCGTCCTTCATTGATGGCCTGTTGACCAAGCATCGCGGTCTGGCCAAGCGCCTCAAGCAGATACTCGACATGCTCAAGCCTCAGGATAAGGTCCGTATCCGTTACCAGGAGGATGGTTCGGAGCTGGATCTGGATGTCGCCATTCGTTCGTTGATCGACTTCAAGGGTGGCGCCGCGCCGGATCCGCGCATCAATATGAGTCACAAGCACGACGGCCGCGACATCGCCGTCATGCTGTTGCTGGATCTGTCCCAGTCACTGTCTGAGAAGGCCGAGGGTTGCAACCAGACCATCCTTGAACTCTCGCAGGAGGCGGTGTCGCTGTTGGCATGGTCGATCCAACAGGTTGGCGATCCATTCGCGATCGCGGGTTTTCATTCCAACACCCGGCATGACGTGCGTTACCACCACGTCAAGGGCTATTCCGAGCCCTGGAACGACGAGGTCAAGTCGCGGCTGGCCGCCATGGAGGCCGGTTTTTCGACACGCATGGGCGCCGCCATGCGCCACGCCGCGCACTATCTGAAGGCCCAGCGGGCGGACAAAAAGCTCATGCTGATTCTGACGGACGGCGAGCCGGCCGACATCGATGTCACGGATGCCCAGATGTTGATCCAGGATGCGCATCAGGCCGTCAAGGAGCTCGACCGAGATGGTATTTATACCTATTGTATCAACCTTGATCCCAAGGCAGATGAATATGTCGAGGACATCTTCGGACGGCAGTACACGATTATCGATCATGTCGATCGCTTGCCGGAGCGCCTGCCTGAGGTGTTTATCTCGTTGACGAAGTGACCGTGATCTATCGGGACGCCCATGGGGATGAAAGACATGGATGACAGGCATCGAACTCGTATCGTCAACCGCCATCGCGACAGTCTGAAGCGGCACGGTTATGATGCCCGAGCCCTGTATTGGAGCAGCCGCGAGATCCAGGAAATCCGTTTCCGGGAGCTGGCGGGGATCGGTATCGAAGCAGGGGATTCCGTGCTCGACGTCGGTTGCGGCTTCGGAGACTTTCTGGGCTGGAGCGCGGGGCGGGGCGGGGCAATCAGCTATACCGGGATCGATTTGTCGCCAGACCTCCTCGGGATGGCCCGCAAGCGCCATCCCGAAGCTGTCTTCCATTGTGGCGACCCCATCGAATACTGCGCGACGCATACGGATCGCTTTGACTGGGTGATCCTGTCCGGTGCCCTGAACGAGCAGTTGGGCGATGAGGGCGCGTATGCGCGCCGGATCATCAAGCTGATGTGGTCGCGCTGTCGTAAGGGCGTGGCCTTCAATCTACTCGATGGACGCCACGCGCCAACCCGTTCTTGTTGGGATCTTCAAAGTCATAACCCTTCGGAGATCCGGGATTTCGTGGCGGGGCTGACCCCCAACCACCGGCTCGTCGAGGGTTATCTCGACAATGATTTCACGGTGTATTTGTTGCGAGAACCTCGGTCGGGTATTGCAGAATAGCCCGCATCCTGCGGCCTTTGACGGCTTATCTGTTTCAGGGTGCGGAGTACAATTTAGTAGCGAAATGGGCTCCGTCCTTATAGAATCCCCCTATGCCTGAAATGGAGAACAACTGCACCGTCGTGGACCTGATCCGTCACGGTGAACCCGTCGGGGGCAATCGTTACCGGGGCCACGGTGTCGATGACCCACTCAGCGAGCGAGGATGGGCGCAGATGTGGGATGCCATTGGCGATACCCATCCCTGGGACCGGATCGTGAGCTCTCCGTTGCAGCGTTGCAGCCTCTTCGCGGAGGCCCTGGCCGAGCGTGCGAATATCCCTTGCGCGATCGACGCGCGATTCCGGGAGGTGGGTTTCGGCAATTGGGAGGGGCGCACGGCCGAGGAGGTCGAGGTCGCCGATCCTGAGGGCTTTCGGGCCTTCTATGAGGATCCGGTTAGGAATCGGCCTCAAGGGGCCGAGCCGTTGAATGACTTTTTGGCGCGCATCTCGGCGGCCTACGAGGAGACCCGGCGGAGCCATGCAGGATGCCGTATCCTGATCGTGGCCCATGCGGGGGTCATCCGGGCGGTTACAACCTCGGTCCTTGATGCACCGGTCGAGGCCATCTATCGTCAGCGCATCGATAATGCAGGCATGGTCCGCGTCCGTCATGCCGCCTTGGGTCGCGTGGTCCTGGAGGGCGTCAATATCCGCATGGCATGATTATGACCGGAATCCGAAAATACCTATTTGATCGCCGTATCATCCTGTGCTTCTTGTCCTTGACCGTGACGGCCTGCGGGCAGTTGATCTCGAACGCCAAGCAGCAGTTCGCCGACGACCTGTCGGCCACGCTACTCGAGCAAAACGACCCGGTGATGGTCAAGCAGGCCATCCCAGCCTATCTGATCATGGTCAGTAGCATGGTTCGGGGCGATCCGGGCAACGCCGCTTTGTTGATCTCGGCGTCGAGACTATATGGCGCCTATGCCTCAGCGTTCAGCCAGGAAGACAAGGAAAGCCGCCTCAAGCTAGCGACGACGGCCTTTGAATACGCGGGCCGGGCCTTTTGCGCGCGCTTGCCGGATGTCTGCGGTTTGCAGGCGCTGCCGTTTGAAAGATTTCAGGAGCGGTTGAACACGATTGACGTCGAGGATGTCGATGTCCTGTTCGCCCTCGGCAGCGCTTGGGCGGGCTGGCTGCAGGCCAACAGCACCGATTGGAACGCTGTTGCCGAGCTGCCCAAAATTCAGGCCATCATCGAACGTGTCATCGCGCTCGATGCCGGGATCGATAACGGCGACGCCCATCTCTACCTAGCCGTGATCCGTTCACTTTTACCGCCGGCCATGGGCGGCAAGCCGGAGACAGCCAGGGCCGAGTTCGAGGCCGCGATCCGAGTCTCGAAGGGTAGCAACCTCATGGCCAAGGTCTTGTACGCCGAGCGATATGCCCGCATGGTCTTCGATCAAGATCTGCATGACCGTTTGCTCAGAGAGGTCATGGCCGCCGAGGAGACCAGGGACGCGCATACGTTGACCAATGCCATCGCCAAGCAAAAGGCGCGGCGATTGCTCGCGGAGTCCCCCGAGTATTTTTAGCGCCTGTTTCGAACCTCCCGGGTTTGAGACCGGACCCAGGGTTAAAGGTCTCGTGCCGAAGGGACGCTGGTGAAGGCTGAGGGAAACTCAAACGACCTATAGGAGTAGTCGGACGGTTACAACAGGGTTCCGGGATGCCGGCGATACCGAAAAATCAACGCATAACACATCATCAGTTACGGATTCGACATGAACAGACATTTAGCTACGGCACTCGCACTGATAGGCATGTTGTCGATGACCCCTGCAGTCCGGGCCGCGACCTTCAAAATCGCTACACTCGCGCCGGACGGCGCGGCCTGGATGACGGCCATGCGGGCAGGCGCGGACGAGATCAAGGGCCGTACCCATGGCCGGGTGCGCTTCAAGTTCTATCCGGGCGGGGTTATGGGCGATGCCAAGGTCGTCTTGCGCAAGATGCGCATCGGCCAATTGCACGGCGGCGCCGTCACGATCGGCGACCTGACCGATATCATGCCCGACATGGAGCTTTATGGACTGCCCTTCCTGTTTCGTTCACTGAATCAGGTTGACCAGGTACGCCGCCAACTGGACGCCACCCTGATCAAGGAGCTCCAAGGCAAAGGATATATCAGCTTTGGCTTTGCGGAGGGCGGGTTTTCTTACATGATGTCCGACGAGCAGCTTGATTCCGTCGCCGATGTCCGTGGCAAGAAGGTCTGGATCCCCACCGGTCATGAGGTTGGCAAGGCGGTCTTCTCCGCGGCCAGGGTCTCGCCCATTCAATTACCTTTGTCCGATGTAATGACCGGGCTTCAGACCGGGTTGGTCGATACCGTGATTACATCGCCGATCGGCGTCCTGGCCCTGCAGTGGCACACGCGCGTGAAGTACGCCATAGATGAACCCCTAAACTATATGGCCGCCACGCTGATTCTTTCGAAGCGCGCCTTCGATCGTCTCAAGGAGGAGGATCAGCTGATTGTGCGCGAGGTAATGGACAGGGTTTATCGAGGCATTGACGCCCAGAATCGCAAGGACAATGTCTCCGCGCGGGACGCCTTGGCTAAACTGGGGATACGATTCGTGCCGCTATCGCCAGCGTCGCGTGCCGAGTGGCACGACGTAGGGGATCGCGCCATGCATGTCCTGCAGCAAAAAAGTACATACTCGAAGCCGGTCCTTGACGAGCTATTGAGACTCGTTAATAACGCCGACTGAACAATGCTGCGCAACCGGTGCCTGATACGGTGCCTCAAGTGGTTGAATCGCTTCGAGGACTGGACGCTTATCTGTCTGCTTTCGACGATGGTGATCCTGGCCATTGTTCAGATTGTCTACCGAAATATCCTTGGTGGCGGCGTGGGCTGGATCGATCCGCTGCTGCGTATGCTCGTGCTCTGGGTGGCCTTGGCGGGTGCGATCATCGCGACGCGCAGCAACCGGCACGTCCGCATCGATGTGCTCGTGCGCCGTCTTCCGCCTGAGGCCTTCCGCCAAGTACAACGGCTCGTCTATGCGATCAGTATGGCGGTCTGCGGGCTGATCGCCTGGTTCTCGGTGGACCTGATCCGCATGGATTACGGCGACGCCACGGTCGCCTTTGCCGGTATCCCTGTTTGGGTGACCGAACTCATCCTTCCGTTCAGTTTTACCATGATGGCCTTGCGTTTCCTGATGTTGTCCATCTATCCGCCGCGGCGGGCGCGCTGAGATGTTGGCAGCGGCACTCCTGCTTGTCACGGCCCTGCTCGGTGCCCCCCTGTTCGTCATCATCGCGATCAGCGCCTTGCTGGGATTTCACGAAATCGATGTTGATCTGTCTGTCATTGCCATCGAGATCTATCGCATCGGAGACACGCCGGTCCTGCTCGCGATCCCCTTGTTCACGCTGGCCGGATATATCCTCGGTGAGAGCCAGGCCTCGCAGCGTATAGTCCGTCTGACCGATGCCTTTCTGGGTTGGTTTCCTGGTGGTCTTGCCGTTGTCTCGCTATTCGCCTGCGCCTTCTTTACGGCATTGACCGGTGCTTCAGGGGCCACGATCATCGCGCTTGGCGCGATCCTCTATCCGGCCATGAAGCAGGCCGGCTATGGGGAACGTTTCAACCTCGGCCTGATTACCTCGTCCGGCAGTTTGGGATTGTTGTTCCCGCCCTCGATTGCGTTGATCCTCTACGGGGTCATCGCGCAAAAGATGGATGTCGGCGAGCCCGTCGCGATCGATGACCTGTTTCTCGCCGGACTCATGCCCGGATTTCTGATGCTTGCATTGCTGGTGGCCTGGAGCATGTACAAGAGCCGAGGGTTCGAGGTCGCCAGGTCCCCGTTCAGCCTGCGTCGGCTGCTGGTGGCGGTGAACGAATCAAAGTGGGAGCTGCCGCTGCCGGTTGTCGTGATAGGCGGTATCTATTCAGGCTATTTCGCGATCTCGGAGGCCGCCGCGGTGAGTGTCGCCTACGTGCTCGTCGTCGAGGTCTTGATCCTGCGCGAGGTTCCGCTCAAAAAGATGCCATGCATCATGCGCGAGTCCATGGTCCTGGTCGGTGGCGTGCTGATCATCATCGGGGTCTCGCTGGCCTCGACGAACTACCTGATCGACACTGAGGTGCCGACGCGGCTATTCGAATTCGTCAAGGCGCACATCGACAGCAAATTGACCTTTTTGATGCTGCTGAACGTGTTCCTGTTGATCCTCGGCATGATCCTCGACGTCTTCTCGGCACTCGTCATTATGGTGCCGCTGATCCTGCCCATGGCAGTGGGCTACGGTATCCACCCCATCCATCTCGGCATCATCTTTCTAGCCAATATGCAGATCGGTTATTTCACGCCCCCGGTCGGCATGAACCTGTTCATCGCGAGCTATCGCTTCAACAAGCCCGTGACTGAGCTTTATGTCGCGACGATCCCGTTCATGCTGATCTTGATCGTCGCGGTCCTGATCATCACCTATTGGCCGGACCTGAGTCTCTTCCTTGTCAACGCTAAAGGCTAAGGTCAAGCGAGGCCAAGCGCCGGTATCCGTCGAGCGCGACCTGTTCAGGGCGAACGCCCGGGTCGATGCCGCAGGCCCTGATGCCTTCCTCGTCAATAAGACCCTTGAGGGTATTGCGTAAGGTCTTGCGGCGCTGACTGAACGCCTTGCGCACGACGGTTGCAAGCGCATCCTGGTTGACGGTGGAAGGTGTCGCATGTGGCGTTAGACGCACGAGTGCTGAATCGACCTTGGGGACTGGGTCAAAGCACTCGGGGCCGATGTCGAGGACGGACTCGACCGCGCAAGCATGCTGCACCATGACGCTAAGCCGACCATAGTCGCGGCCGCCAGGGCCCGCCGCCATCCGGTCCACGACCTCCTTTTGCAGCATGAAGTGCATGTCTTTGACGAGCGGCAGTTGCGACAGCATATGGAACAGCAGCGGCGTCGAGATGTTATAGGGCAGGTTGCCGACCACGCGCAGCCTGTGGCCACCTTCATCTCTGTTTGTGGCGATGGCGCCGAGATCCAGGCGCAGGGCATCCAGTTCGTGGACCCGGTAGCCACCGTGTTCCGGCGCCAGCAGGCGTAGTCGGGGCACGAGGTCGCGATCGAGTTCGATGACATCGAGCTCGATATCGTGCTCAAGCAGGGGACGTGTCAGGGCCCCCTGGCCAGGGCCGATCTCTACCAGGTGATCACCGGGGCGGGGCCGGATCCGTTCGATGATGCGTGCGATGATCCAGGCATCCTGAAGGAAGTTCTGGCCGAAGCGCTTGCGCGGTGTGTGCGGCTTCATGAAGGCATCTTACCCCGGCTATAAGCGGCCATGGTGACGGCCTCCTGGATCGCAACCAACAGACTTCCATTATCGGCGCGGCCGCTGCCGGCCATGTCGAAGGCTGTGCCATGGTCGACTGAGGTGCGGATGATCGGGAGACCCAGCGTGACATTGACGGCCCGGCCGAAGCCCAGGTGTTTGAGGACCGGCAGGCCCTGATCGTGATACATCGCGAGTATGGCGTCGGCCCGTGCCATGAAGGGCGGCGTGAAGACCGTATCGGCCGGGAAGGGTCCTTCGAGCGCCATGCCGTTGGCCTTAAGCTTCTCGAGTACAGGTTTAACGACGGCCTCATCCTCCTGTCCCATATGTCCGTCCTCCCCGGCGTGGGGGTTCAGGCCGCAGACAAGTATCCGTGGTTGGCCGATGCCATAGCGGTGGCGCAATTCGGCATCGGTGATGCGCAGGCAGCGTTCCAGCCATTCCGGCGTGATGGCGTCGGCGATGTCGCGCAAAGGCAGGTGGGTCGTGACGAGTGGAACGCGCAGGCCCTCGGTGGCGAGCATCATGACGACCTGGGACGTGTCGGTGAGTTCGGCCAGATACTCGGTGTGGCCTGTGAACGGCATGCCGGCCTCGTTGATGACGGCCTTGTTGACCGGCCCGGTCACGAGCGCCGCGAAGCTTCCTGACAGACATCCCTGGGTCGCTAGGCGTAATGTTTCAAGCAGATAGTGGGCGTTGTCCGGCGAAGGGCGGCCAGGTTCAACCGGTCGGGGCATCGCGATGTCGATGACCTGTAGCGTTCCCGGTCGATGGGCCGGCACGGCATGGCTTACAGGGCAGTCCACGAGTTCGATATCGATACCGAGGTCGCGCGCGCGGGCCGCCAACATGGCCCTTGAGGCGATGACGACGACTCGCGCCGCAAGGTTTTCGCCGGCCAGCGTAAGCACGATGTCCGGTCCGATCCCGGCCGGTTCGCCGGGCGTGATGGCGATGACCGGGGCGGGCGCCTCTGCCGTCATGTGGCGCGTTTTCCGAGCCTGATGTCGACGTAGGCCTCGCTGCGAATCTGGCGCAGCCAACTGCTGTAACGGTTCTCCGACTCACGCCGTCGCAGTTGCTCCCTGGCCTGGGCGCGGTTAAATTCGGCCGTGTTGTCGATCTCGCGGCGATCAAGGACCTGAATTAGATGCCAACCGAAGGACGATTTCACGGGCGCGCTGATCTCACCCTTCTCTAGCTTATCCATGGCTGCCTCGAACTCCGGGACCATGACGCCGGGGTCGACCCAGCCCAGGTCACCGCCTTTGGCGGCGCTGCCTTTGTCCTCCGATAGCGTGCGGGCCGCGGTCTCGAAGTCAATCTGTTTGTCCATGAGGTGCTGCCGTGTTGCCTTCAGCTTCTCCTGGGTTTGCAGCTCATCGCTGAGCGCGTTCGGACGAATAAGGATATGGCGGGCCAAGGTCTGATTAACCATATGGTGCTCACCGACACGGTGCCCCAGCAACTTGATGATATGGAACCCCCTGCTGCTACTCAGGATCTCGCTGATGCTCCCAGGCTGCATATCGATGACCTGGTCCGCGAATAAGGTTGGCAGCTCGCCGAGTTTACGCCAACCCAGGTCGCCGCCCTCAAATGCCTGCTCGCCGCCGGACGAGGCGATGGCCAGTTCGGCGAAATCGCCCCCTTGTTTAAGCTTGGTCCAAATCTCTTCGGCCTTTTTTTCAGCCGTCTGCCGTTCGGTCTGGCTAGCCGCTTCGGGGATCGGGATCAGGATATGAGCGATGTCGTATTCGTCCGAGGCTAGGCCCCTGCGGCGCAGTTCGTTCAGGAAACTGTCGATTTCCTGATCGGTGATCAGTATCTGGCTGTCAACCTGTTGCTGGCGCAGGCGGCGGATGATGATCTCCTGGCGAATACGCTCGCGGAACTGCATGAAATCGAAACCATCGTTCGCAAGGACCTGTTTGAAGCGCTTGAGCGAGAGTTTATTCATCTCCGCGATGTTCTCGATGGCCTTGTCCAGGGTCTCATCATCGACCGTGATGCCATTGAGTTTCGCCAGTTGGAGCTGCAGTTGGGTGCCGATCAATTCCTCCAGCACCTGTTTGTCGAGGTCGGCCGATGGAGGCGAGGGGAGTCCTTTTTGCTGGAGTTGTAGCCGCACCCGCTCAAGTTCATGGTCGAGCTCGCTATGGGTTATGACCTCGTTGTTGACGATCGCGGCGATACCGTCGATTGGGGCGGCTTGAGGGGGTGTCGGGACAACGGCGGCGGCGCTGTCATCGGCAAGTGCGGCGCTGCCTGACAGGCCCGCTGCTAAAGCCAGGAAGAGGGTGATGATGAATCCTTTGGGAGCGGTCAAAAGTGAAATCCTCATTATTTCTGGTAGCCAAGGATACCAGTTTCCAAAACAGTATCGATGCGGTTGCCCAAGCTGGTCAGGCCCTTGAGTTGTAGTTCGAAGAACCAGGTCTTGTTGGTCTTGGTCTGGGCCGAGATCGAATCCGCCGAGCTGTTGACGAATCGCCGTCTCAGTATCTGGAACTTCCAGCAGCAGGTGTCGTATTCCAGGCCCAGCAAGGTCTCGAGATCGCGATTGTCACGGGTTGATCGGTTCCAGCGGCCTAGCAGATACAGCTTGGGCGTAAGAGGCCACAGGATCGAAAAATCGGTCTGAGCGATCTGTTTCCAGCGATAGCGGTAGGAGAGATTCAGGACCTGCCGCTTACCCGGATGGAATTGCAGCGCTACATTGCCCTTGTCAAAGCGATCGATAACCGGATCCCAGCGCATATCCGATTTGACCGAGAGATGTGGTGACAGTTCGATTTGTGCATCCCCGGCCAGTGCGGAGCTCGGGTCGGTCTCCTTGTTCAGGCCGGGTAGCGTGACTTGGCGGGCTTGAAAATAATAGATTTGGCCGAGCTGTACGCGCCCGAGTTCTCGACCGCTCGAGCGGTCGAGAATGGCGCTGGCAGCCGCGATCGTGAGCTGATCGCTGTCACCGAGCCGGTCTCCACCGTTGAATCGGTTGTCCGTAAACAGTTGGGTATAGCTTAGGTCGATCGCGCCGGAATCAAAGACCGGCAGGTCATCTTGGTTCCGGTAAGGACGGTATAGATAGAAAAGCCTCGGTTCCAGGGTCTGCCGAAGCTTGGAGCCATTAATTGAAAGGTCTCTTTCGAGGAATACCCGGCCGTCGAGGGACAGCGCAGGTACGGTCCTGTCCGGCATTTGATCACCGCCGCCGGAAAGATCGTCAAGCCAATATTGGGTATGGTCCCAGGTCAGCGCGCTATCCAACTGTGCGGCGGTTGATCGCAACGGAAGGCTGACCTTGGGGCGCAGCCGCAAACGTCCTCCACTGATCCTGTCCTGACGTTGAAAGTTAGTATATTGGCCCGATATCGACAGATTGAGTTGGCCCTCCTTGAGCGGCGCGCGACTTGATATCACGATCTGCGGCAACATCTGGTACGGGCGTGCGGATTCGGGGATGGTGGCATCTATGGTCTGATAGGTCTGGGCCAAGGCTGACCCCGCCCATTGACTGCCGCTGAAGTGCAGAGCGACACGTTGCTGTAGATGGGTCAGACTGGCCGTGCTCAGGCTGTCGCCCAGTTCCTCAAGGAAATGGTTGTCCGAGACCCGGTGGAAATCGATATTCGCCTGAAGGTTCGGGTTCAACTGGCTATGATGCGTCCACTCAATCTGGTGGCGTTCCTTTTGGCGGATTTTATCGTCGGGCAGAAAGTCCAACTCGAGCGATCCTGAACCATGCGGGATCAGGTAGCGAAAGTCGCTGCCGAGCATAAGGCCTCGCCCGGTTAGGTTGACGGGTTGTAAGATCAGATCATAATTCGGGGCCAGGTTCAGGTACACAGGGACGGCCAGCTCGCCGCCATTTTCACTGGAATAGCGGTAGCTTGGGGTCAGTAGACCGCTACGGCGGCGATCATCAATGGGGAACCGGATATAGGGCGTATAGAGAAATGGGACGCTCATGAACGACAGCCAGACGTTTGTGCCAATGCCGGTGCCATCATCCCTATCGAGTTCCAATTGTGAAAACCGCAGCGTCCAATCATCTTGCTGCTTGGGGCAGGTTGTATAGGTCCCCTTGTGCAACACGATGATCCGGTCCGGCTCGAGTTGGGCTAGATAAGCCGTGCCGTGTCCCATGGACTTAGAGAAACGAAATTTTCCGGAATCGATATGCCCCAGGCGAGAGCCGAGGTTGAATTGGCCGCCAGTCCCGAGAATTTGCAGGTCGGGTGTTTGGTAGACGAGGCCGCCTTTGACCGCGAAGTTCTGATCGCGCTTGGTATAGCGGCCCGCGTCCGTCTCAATGGCCTGTCCCTCTGATATAGCCCGCACCCGGCCGCTTAGATCCAGCACCTGAAAACCATCGGCATCTTTGAACATCGTGGTCTGGTCCGCATTGAGCCGAAGCCGCTTGTCAGCGGTATCTCCGGTAGGAATCAATGGTATTTCCAAAGGGTCCTGGCAATGCGGGTCTATCGGCGTCTTTGTTGAGTCGGCCCAGGCCGCGCCAAACCACGGCGCGGCTACCAGGGTGAGCAGGAAGGCGCCGGACAGTCTGGCGGAGACACGCATCGCTAGCGGGTGTATCGCCCTGTCAAGGGGCTCTCCGTCAGACCGTTCGGCGTTGCGATCATGTTCGGGCTAGAACCTGTTGCTATCGAGATCAGAACCCATCTCAAAATACGGCGAGCGCGTACAAGGCAGAGAAAAATGAGCGAGAAAGCTCAGCTTGAGTTCTCCTAAGGAGTGTGTTGAGCTCATTTTTAACGCGGTACCGCTAGCGCTGTGATTTTGAGGCGGGATTTACTCAGTGATGGGCGTCACCAGGACCATGGGCGTGTCCATGAGCGACTTCATCGTCGGTGGCTTCCCGGATGTCGATAACGGTGACGTCGAAGTTCAGCGCCATGCCGGCGAGCGGGTGGTTGCCGTCGACCGTGATCTGATCGTCCGTCACATTCGTGACAACAACGATATGGGCCTGGCCATTCGGGTCCTGAACCTGGAATTGCATGCCGGACTCAATGGTGTCGACACCCTCAAAGGCGGATCGTGGCACGTCCTGTTTGAGTTCGTCCTGGCGCGGGCCGTAACCGTCCTCAGGGCTCACGGATACCTGCAGTTTCGTGCCCACGGGCTGACCGGCCAGTTCTTTTTCCAATCCTGGAATGATATTGCCCGAGCCGTGCAGGTAAGCGAAGTCTCCGCGGCCATCGGTATGATCGATGAGATTGCCGTCGTTATCCGTCAGGGTGTAATCCAGGGTGACTACCATTTTATCTGCGATCTGCATTGGGCTCCTCATGTGCGCGGGCGCGATTGATTTATGGACCTTCGTGGGTCGAACAGCTCGGCATCATATCACGATGCCCTCGAAATTTTCGATGGCTGGTCTTTTTCCTGGGTTCAGATGCTCCCTTTGAGCTCCTTTTCGTTACAATGGGCCTCAATAACGCGGGTGAGGGCGAAGAGTCAGTGGATAAATGCGGGCGCATCAAGGTTCGGGTGGAGCCGGAGTATCTGGAGGAGCATTCTGATCCCCAGTCAGGCCACTTCGTCTTCGCCTATCACATCTTCATTTGCAATATGGGGCCGATGGCCGCTCGTTTGATGGGCCGGCACTGGTATATCACCGATGGCGACGGCAAAGTTGAGGAGGTGGAGGGTGACGGCGTGATCGGCGAGCAGCCCCTGATTGCACCCGGGCAGACTCACCGCTACAGCAGTTTTTGCATCATCTCCACACCCGTGGGTGCTATGGAGGGGTACTATCGCATGAAGGCGGTTGACGGCCGAGAGTTTGATGCCGATATTCCGGCGTTTAGATTGACCGCGCCCGGTGTCCTCCACTGAAACCGCGCCGAAGGGCGTATCGCTGTGTTGGAAATGCACTCAAAATGCGGGGCGGCGAAGCAGTAAACGCAAGTGCGCTTCGTTTTTTCGCACGTTTTCGCCTTGTGTTCCATCCCTTGGGCACGGTATTAATTTGGTGCTGGTGGTGGATAGCAGGGTTGGTCAGTTGGCCTGGGCGTCTTTCGCGGCCTTTTCCGCCTTAAGGCGTTCAACGATTTTGCAGCGAGCCTCTTCATCAAGGCGATACCAGGTGTTGGATTCTTCCGCGGTCATGCCGCAGGTGGTGCAGATGTTATCTTCCATAAGGCAAATGTCTTCACAAGGAGATTGGGCTTTTTCGGTCATGGATGTTTCCTATTTAATGAGGATCGTGAGCGGCCATTGTAACGTTTCCGATAAGGCTTGGCGATGACATGGGAAGCAGGGAAAAGGCGCGCCAACTCACCGCCATGGGAGCAAGGTGGGTAGTGAGTAGGTGGCGCTCCCTAGGAGACTCGAACTCCTGTTCCCGCCGTGAGAGGGCGGTGTCCTAGGCCACTAGACGAAGGGAGCGTGGCATCTGATCATCTGGCGCCTTCCGGGATTTACCCGTCTCTGGGGTTTTCGCCTCAGCGACTCGCCACATGATCATTTTTCAAGGCGACTTATTATACGGGAAGGCGTTGAAAGCACAAGTGCCGCGTGAGTCGGGTTCGTCTTGGGCTTTAATTTGGGCCGCGTCTGGGTTACTCTGCGGCAGCTAAGCAAGACACGTGACAAGGACCGTACCGCGTGCGACGCCACTAAAACCTGGAGATCGAAACCATGAAACCGTTACGCGCGATAGTATTCTCGGGATTTTTTCTGTTATTGCTTCCGGTGGCCGTCCTGGCGACGCCGATCGCAGAGATTGAGGACAATGGCTCGCTAAGCGCTTCACAGGTTATTCATGCAGCGGATTTTTCAACCGTTTCCGATGGCAATATTTTTCAATCCACAACGATTCCGCATGCAACGGTTTCAGGCAGTCTGTCCGGAAGCGATGTTGATTACTACCGTTTCGGTGTTGGCGCGGCCAATAGCATCGGTTTTTTTGACATCGACCAGACGAGCAATGGCATCGATACGCTGCTGACGCTGCTTAACGCGGCCGGCGAGGTTCTCGCTATCGGTGACGACAACTGTGACTCGTTCGTAACTAGCTGTACGTCAGCAGATAATGACCCGGGTTCCACTTCCTTTCTCGATTCATTCATAGGCGCCTACACCTTCGGGACCGCGGGCACCTATTACCTGGCGGTGTCCTCGGCATATGACTATCCGGCATTTTCCGGCTATTTTGGCGGCGCGCTGACGCGTCCGGATGCAGGTTATGGTGGCGATTATTACCTGCCTGATGTCTTCAGCGGTGGCCCTGCCAGCCTAACGCCTGTGGACCTTGGCGCAGGCGACTATCTGCTGCATTTCTCGCTGGCGAACGCTGTGGACCCGCTTTCGGTACCGGAACCCGGTGCGTTCGCGCTGTTCGGATTGTTACTGCCCGTGTTGTTGATGGCTCGTTTGAGACGACGTCGAGACTAACAAAAATGAAGTGGCGCGTGATCCATGCGCGGCCTTTAATCAGGGTTTCAATCCGATGTCGGGCGGCGTGAATAGTGTTATCTTATAAGGCTTCAATAATAACTTAGACAGGACGCGCTATCAGTACGCCTCGCATCATTCCCCGCGACGAACACCCGGTATCACGTTCCGGGATCAGCGAAAACGCACTCAAGGTACTCTACCGGCTTAAGAACAGTGGCTTTCAGGCCTATCTGGTTGGCGGCTGTGTGCGCGATCTGCTGCTTGGTCGCGAGCCGAAGGATTTTGATGTTACAACGGATGCGCGTCCGGAGGAGATCAAAGAGCTCTTCCGCAACTGCCGTTTGGTCGGGCGCCGATTTCGGCTCGCGCATGTGCGCTTTGGCCGCGAGATTATCGAGGTCGCGACCTTCAGGGCCCAGCACTCCGGCGACGCCGAGGGCGGGCTTATCCATGATGGTGGCCGCATCCTCCAGGACAACGTCTTCGGTACGGTGGAGGAGGATGCCCTGCGGCGCGACTTTACCGTCAACGCGCTCTATTATGATATCCGAGACTTCTCGATCGTCGACTACGCGAATGGGCTGGAGGACCTTAAGGCCGGGCGTCTGCGGCTGATTGGCGATCCCGAGACGCGTTATCGCGAGGACCCGGTACGCATGCTGCGCGCTGTGCGTTTTGCGGCCAAACTCGGCTTCCTGATCGAAGAGAAGAGTGAAAAAGAGCTTTGGCGGATCGGCCATCTGCTTAGAGATATCGCTCCGGCGCGCCTCTTCGACGAGATGCTCAAGCTCTTCCTTGGGGGGTGCGGGCTGCAGACTTTCGAGCAGTTACGCCACTATGACCTGTTCGCCCACCTGTTTCCGACCACCGAGCGCAGCTTGAGTCACGAGGAGGGTGGTTACCCGCATCAGCTTTTGACCTGCGCCCTGGCAAATACGGATGCGCGTTTGGCTGAAGACAAACCCGTGATCCCGGGTTTCCTGACGGCAGCGCTGCTGTGGGAGCCCCTGCGGGAGCGTGTCGCCGAACTTCAAGCCGAGACACAGAAGCCGCAGTTGGCGGTCATGTACGAGGCGGCGGATGATATCCTGCGCGAGCAAGCAGCGCATATCGCGATCCCGAGACGCTTCGGTCTGCAGGCCCGGGAGATCTGGGAGCTGCAGCTCAGGCTGGAACGCACCCAGGGGCGGCGGCCGCTGTTACTGCTGGAGCACGCGCGCTTTCGGGCCGGGTATGATTTCATGCTCTTGCGCCGCCAGGCCGGCGAGGATCTTGACGAGCTCTGTGACTGGTGGACCCGGTTGCAGGAGGTCGACGCCGCTGAGCGGGCTCGTATGGCCAAGGTGTCGCCGCTCACCGGTTCCGGGTCGAGCGCCGGAACGGGGGATACGCCGGATGATGCGCCCAGGCGGAGCCGTCGGCGGCGACCTCGGAAGCGCCGCCGTTCCTCGGGGGGCGGGTCGGAAACGACTGCATGAAACCCTGGGTCAGGGCCTACATAGGTCTGGGTAGCAATCTCGACGACCCGGAGTCACAGCTCAGAAAGGGCTTCGCGGCGCTTACCGCGTTGGCGGGCTGTCGTGACCTGCTGGCCTCTGACCTCTATTTGAGCCGTCCCTTTGGGGATATCGATCAGCCTAACTTCGTCAATGCCGTGGTCGGCATGGAGACCCGGCTTTCCCCGCAAGGGTTGCTTTCCGCGTTGCAGGGGATTGAACACTGCCAGGGGCGCACCCGCGAGCTGCGTTGGGGACCGCGCACTCTTGATCTCGATATCCTGCTTTATGATAGGGAGATCGTGGACCAGCCTGACCTGATCATCCCCCATCCGGGCTTGTTGCAGCGGGATTTTGTCCTGTATCCTCTGTTTGAAATCGCTTCCGAAATTGTGATACCGGGCCATGGCCACATCCGGGATTGCCTGGCGGCGTGCACGAACCGGGGGTTGCAGCGCTTACATCGCACGCCCCTGTCCGGGGCTCGTGATGACGAGGGGACAATCATTGGCGCAACCTAAATTTCTGGTGATTGAAGGTCCGATGGGGGTCGGCAAGACGAGTCTCGCCCGTCGTTTGGCGGAGACCTTCGGTTCGGAGCTGTTGCTCGAGGGCGCTGCCGAAAATCCCTTTCTCGAGCGCTTTTATCGAAATCCGCGCCAAGCTGCATTGCCGACACAGTTGTTCTTCCTGTTTCAGCGTGCGCACCAGCTCGCTGAACTCTGCCAGGGCGACATCTTTCAGCCCGTCCGGGTCGCCGATTTTCTCATCGAGAAGGACCGCTTATTTGCCGAGCTCACTCTGGATGAGGAAGAGCTAAAACTCTACGACCAGGCCTATCGACACCTTGCGCCAAAGGCGCCGATCCCAGATCTGGTCGTCTACCTCCAGGCCCCGGCCGAGGTCCTGCTTGAGCGCATACGGCGTCGCGGCATCCCGAGCGAGCAGTCTATCGATCTGGATTATCTGAAGCGCATCGTCGATTCCTATACGCGCCTGTTTCACTTTTACGAGCAAACACCGTTATTGATCGTGAATGCGGCGGGCTTCGATCCAATCAATCGGGAGAGTGACTATCAGGCCTTGCTCGAACACGTGAAGAGCCTCCCTCAGGGGCGCCAGTATTTCAATCCGTTACCGTTGGCGCTTTAAGGCAATTAGGATCAAATCATGGGCAAACGTCTGGTGCACCTAAAGGCCATCTTTTCTGTTGTGGGTTTTGCCAATAGTGCGCGCCTTGAATGCAGCCTTTTGTCATCATTAATCAGAGGTTCCCTAGTATGAGCGCGCAGAACACGATCAAGAGAGTTACGATACCGGAACTGGCTGAGCGCAGCCGCAAGGGCGGACGCTTCAGTTGTCTGACGGCCTATGACGTCTCGATGGCGCGCGTGCTGGATGATAGCGGCATTGACGTCATCCTGGTCGGTGATTCGCTGGGCATGGTGGTTCAGGGACGCGATACCACGCTGCCGGTGACCCTGGACGATATGGTCTATCATTCGGCCTGTGTCGCACGTGGTTGTCGGCGCGCGCTGATCATGGCCGACATGCCCTTCATGGCCGACGCCGACCCCCAAATGGGTCTGTTGAGCGCGGCGCGGCTGATGCGGGAGGGTGGGGCGCATATCGTCAAGATAGAGGGCGGCAAGGCGCTTGCGGAGACCATCAACCTGATGGGCAAACGTGGCATCCCGGTCTGCGCGCATATCGGGCTCAAACCGCAATCAGTGCATAAGGTCGGCGGTTATCGCGTACAGGGGCGCACTCGCGCCAGCGCGGACGAGATTCTTGATGACGCCTGGGCCGTGGTTGAGGCCGGAGCAGATATGCTGCTGCTGGAGTGCGTGACTAGCGAGCTGGCCCGTGAGATCGTCTCGGCCGTCAAAATTCCGGTTATCGGCATCGGCGCCGGTTCGGCCTGTCAGGGCCATGTGTTGGTGATCTATGACATGCTCGGCATCACGCCCGGCCCGCATCCGCGCTTCTATCAGGATTTCCTGAGTGATGGCGGATCAGTCTCAGGGGCCGTCAGCGCCTATATTGATGCCGTCATGTCGAGGCGTTATCCGTCTTCAGAGCAGGCCTATCAGGATGCGGATTCTCAAGGCGACGGCTGACCTCGCGGCAGTCATTGATGTTTGGCGCGCGGCCGGGGAGCGGATTGCCTTCGTACCCACAATGGGGAATCTGCACGCCGGGCACCTGAGCCTGGTCCATCACGCCCGCTCGGTCGCTGATCGCGTCGTGGTCAGCGTCTTCGTCAATCCGACCCAGTTCAACGACCCCAAGGACTTCAACCACTATCCCAAGACCCTGGAGGCGGATACGCGTCAGCTTGAAGAGGCGGGTAGTGATCTGCTGTTCGTGCCCGAGCTTGAAACGGTCTATCCATTCGGGCAGGCGAACGCGGTCATCGTGGAGGAGCCGCAGATCTCCCAAGGCCTTTGCGGGGCCTTTCGCCCCGGGCATTTTCGCGGCGTCACGACAGTTGTCTGCAGACTCCTCAATCTAGTCAGACCCGATGTGGCCATATTCGGACAGAAGGACCTCCAGCAGCTGCGTGTCATTGAGCGCATGGCCGCCGACCTCCACATGCCAGTCGACATCCAGGGCCTGCCAACGATCCGCGAGGCCGATGGCCTAGCCATGAGCTCTAGGAACGGCCGCCTGGGCGCCGAGGAGCGAAATCAGGCCATTGTGCTGTACCAAGTATTGACCGGAGTCCGGGGTCAGGTCGTCTCCGGCGGGGCAGGCTATGATGTCATCGAGTCTAAAGCCCTTCAGTTCCTCAGTGAGGCGGGCTTCCGGCCCGAATACATCGCCATCCGTTGCTGGGATGACCTCTCTCCACCCGTTCCGGATCGCCCATTAGTCGTGCTGGTGGCAGCCTGGCTTGGCGGCACACGTCTGATCGACAATCTTCCGCTATCCTCGGACCTTACGTAGTGCCGATGTAGATTGGGGTATAAACCCCTGCGCCCCCTAATTGTCCGACCACAAAGGTCAACAATGTCGACAATGTCGGCCCCTTCATTCGAAGTGTACGGTCCCGGTAAATCCTTTGTTCTTTCTATAATTCCTTATATAACAAGATGATGGCCCGGTTCATATTTATTGGCACGAGATTTGCTGCATGATGACTGTAGGGCTCTCGTAGCCAAGCAATTAGGAGATTCGACATGAACGGTAACCTTTCCAAAATTGATATGTTCTTTAGGTTTTTCGTTGGCCTGACCATCATCGCGCTGGTCCTTGCCATTCCCACCACACCGGTGTGGCTGGTACTGGTCGCGACTTATCCGATGTTCACGGGCATCCTGAAATTGGATCCCATCTATGCCGCTTACTTGGCCCTGGCCAAGCCCAGCGCCAAGACGGCCACGGTAAACACCGGCCACGATCCGATGGGCGCAGCCGCCTAAAGGCCGGAAGCACCAACCACCAGCTTTACCCTCCCCCCTTAGCGAGGGCGCCTAGCCGCCCTCGCTTTTTTTAATTGTTTCACCAAGCCAGTTCCTTTATAATGCCCGCCAGTTCAAGGGCCGCAACTATTGTACCGTTCGCGTCCTGACGCAGGATCCATTCCCCAAGCCGGTGTAGCTCAGTCGGTAGAGCAACTGATTCGTAATCAGTAGGTCCGAGGTTCGATTCCCCGCACCGGCACCATTTAAATCAATAAGTTACGTTAACTCGACAAAAAAGTGTCCAATACTTTTTTGGCAAGTGTCCAATACTTTTCATAAAAACATGCTCTCAATTGCATTTTGGGCATGGCGCGCCACGCCGAACCCACCGCCCTGCATCGGATGCAAATCCACTTAAGCTAAGTGCCTTCTGGTCTGTCCTCATTTTTTCTGTATCAACCAGATATGCCACTTATTTTCAACTTCTCAAATATCAGATTCGGGTATAACTCGCGAAGTCAGCCAGCCTTCACGAGCGGGTAAAGTAAGGCACTGCTGCCAGGGCGACGCCGATGCTGACCAACAGCAGGGTATTTGCGATGAAGTATGGGCAGAACATTAGCGCGATTCCGCAAGCCAGCGGGACGGGGGTCTGTTGGCGCTTGCCGTAGAGGAAATAGCCGAACCCAACGGAGCTAAACAACACACCCCATAGGAGCAACGATGTATCCATAGTAACCTCGTGGAGAGATAGTTATACCTATTAGCGTCACATGTCCGCTATGGGAATAGGTCCTGTATTAGCCTCAATTACCTTCCTCTCGACGCATTGACCCGCTAGCGCTATCCTCTATGTGTCCCCGTTGGATAACGGGTCGGCAACGATAAGGCAGAGATGGAATATAGGAGGAGTCATGGACGGTTATTTCTTAGATGCGACGCTTGTAAAGACGCCGCCGGTAAAGCGGGCAGCGTATTCCGACCGGACGGCCTGGATTCTGGCCGAGATTTCGCGGCTGGTTTACGAGCCTTTGCCGCCGGAGGTGACGGTCAAGGCCTATATGGACGAGATCGACGAGGCGGTTCGTAAGGGCGAGTACCGCGATCTCGTCGAGGCAGTGATTCACAAGGCTATGCATGGTGGTGTCGAGACGGCCAGCATTGTAGCGGATGCGCTTAGGCAGGCAGATTTTGAGCTGCTGGAGAGCTTTTGCGTAAATGGTACCGAGGCCTTGCTCGCTCGGTTGAGTCATGCGGAAAAAGGCGCGGGTATGGTGGTCCTCGCTTTTAGGGGGACTCAACCATCAATTCGGGATGTGTTGACGGATATCAAGGCAGACTTGATCGCCGCAGTGGACGGTGGGCGCGCGCATCGAGGCTTCATTGAGGCCTATGAACAGGTTAGGGGCAAGATAGAAGCCGCCTTGGCAACCCACCAAAGAAAGATACCGTTGTATATCACTGGGCACTCTTTGGGTGGGGCGCTGGCGATGGTTGCGACCCGGTATTTGGGTAACGATAGCACTGGGGCTACCTATACGTACGGTTGCCCCCGGGTCGGTGATGATGCGTTCTATCAATCGATCAAGACCCCTGTGTATCGGGTGGTCAATGCGGCAGACGGCGTCCCTCGTGTACCATTTGGTTACGGATTGTCAGTGCTGCTTTCGCTGATTCGCTTGATCCCGCTAAACGGCACCCGTAGGGCTTCGGAATTCGTACGGCGAACGTTTGCAGGCTATACCCATTATGGGAATCTGATTTTCTTATCCGCCCCAGCCAACGAACCGGACAACGATGGTTTTGGTTTTAAGGGGCTTACCGTCACGAAGAGTCCGAATGTATTCAAGGTGGCGAGCGTCGTTTTTTCTAGATTGATTCTAACCAGGTTTAAGGCGGCGGGCGGCGATCACCGAATGGCGGAGTATAGCCAAAAACTGTTCGCGCATGCCCAGCGCCGCAACTTGAAGTGATGCGGTGACTGTGGGTGGTCTGCATGGCAGGTTGAAGGCTATTGCAAATACAGGGTCATCAAGTCGCTTCTGGAAATGTCACTTACTACTCTGCTACTACCCATAGGGGAAAATTCATGGCGGAAAGATTTAATGCGCTAACAGCGTCGCATATCGAGTTCATAAATAGGCAGCATATTTTCTTCGTTGGGACTGCCGCTAATGACGGTTTTGTAAATGTTTCGCCGAAAGGTATGGATAGCTTTCGTGTTATCAATAACTCTAGAGTGGTTTGGTTAAACCTAACGGGTAGCGGGAATGAAACTGCCGCACATATCTTGGAAAATCGACGAATGACGATAATGTTCTGTTCGTTTGACAAGCAGCCCTTGATTTTGAGGTTATATGGTCAGGCAGCGGCTTTTCATTCCCGAGACAGCGAGTGGGCTGAACTGACGGCGCTATTTCCCGCATATACGGGGGCTCGTCAGTTTTTTGTGCTTGATTTAGAGCTTGTTCAAACCTCGTGCGGCTATGGGGTTCCGTACTATGAATTGACAGGCGAACGCCCTATTTTGGAAAAATGGGCGGAAAATCGTGGTAGAGAAGGCGTTGAGCAATATTGGAGAGAGAAAAACACCAAGAGCCTAAATAATAAGGATACCGGTATGGTATAGATGCCTAACGCGCCGAGTATTGGGTCATAGAGACTAGCTGGTTTGACTACGAAACCGCCAAGGCCGAACTCCTTCAGTAGGGAGCCGCCTTCCACTGCAGACAACATTTTTGACAGGACTATCTGGAGGCGGTGAACTGTCTCTTCGGCTACATTACCACCGGCCGCAAGCCCAGCCGATGGCGTGCGGGTTTGAACGGAGCTCCTCACTTAGTTCGCTGTAACTACTCGCCAGAAGCAGCGTGAAATGGTAACCGGTTGAGGCCCCCAACCAGGTAGTGAATTTTTGAATGTGAAGCCAATTGTTGCTTGAGGGGACAACCCGGCTACTGTGAACGTCCAGGAGCCATCTTCCCGCCATGAGCGGGCAGCGCTGCCAATAGCAACGCCATCAGCCCAATATTTAGGCGCCACAGTTTTTTGAAGGCTTTCTTTTACACGGCCTATTTCCTTTGGTTTATCTTTCGTAGACATCCTTATTGTCAGTTGCTGACATCACCAGCGGAGGCTCGGAGCTAGGCGATGCGACCTGTCTGATCGGCTTGCCAGGATTCCTCATCTCCGCCCGATGGACAGAATATCTCGGGCAACACCCGATATTCTCGGACAAAATCAATGAACTCGTCCTCTGGCATCGGCTTGGCAAATAGGTAACCCTGGATCTGATCACAATCCAAGGCTTGTAAACTGAGAAACTCTTCCATTGTCTCCACACCTTCCGCGACGACAATCATATTGAGGCCGTGAGCCATCGATACGACGCCAGCTACCACCGATGCCCCAATATCTCGGATACCGAGGATAAAGCTCCTGTCCAGCTTCAATACGTTTGCGCAACAATACTGCAGATAGCTCAGCGATGAATAGCCCGTGCCGAAATCGTCCAGCGCGAGACTGATTCCCATCTCATTTAGTTTGTTCAAATTACCCTTGACGGTCTCGGTATTCTCCATGAGTAGAGATTCGGTGATCTCCAGTTCGAGAGAGGAAGTCGGGAGATTTGCTTGCTCAAGGGCATTGACGATATAGGTCACAAAATTTGGGTCATACAGCTGTCTCGTAGCGACATTGACCGCAACCTTGATACCCCCATTTCGAGCGCTCCATTGACAGGCCTCCTTGATGACCCATTGCCCTACTTTGTCGATCATGACGGTCTCTTCGAGAATGGGGATAAAACGGGCCGGGCCTATCATGCCTTCATTTGGGTGATGCCACCGTAGCAGCGCCTCCGCGCCGACTATTTCACCGCTGCGTACATCCACTTTGGGTTGGTAATGCAGGATGAACCGGTTTTTGGCAATGGCTTCGCGCAGCGCGGATTCCAGGAATAGGCGATCACTTGCGATTCTATCGAGTTCTTCCGAAAAGAATGCGATGCAATTACGACCTTCATCCTTGGCCTTGAACATGGCTAGGTCCGCTTTGCGCAGCAATTCCGTAGGTTCCACATCGTCCTTGGGGTAGTGGGATATTCCAATGCTGGTGGTAATGTGGATTGCGTAGCTGTTGATCTTGAAGGGGGAGGCAAGGGCATTTAGGATTCGTTGGGCGACCAAGGCGGCACCGTCAGGCATATCTACCTCATGTAAAATAATTGCGAACTCGTCTCCGCCCAGTCGGGCGATGACGTCCCCGGACCTTAGGCAACTGCTAACCCGTTCCGCAAAGGCCTTGATCAGATTATCTCCTATCTGATGACCAAGGCTGTCGTTTATTCCCTTGAATCGATCAATATCGAGGAATAGAACGGCATAGTTTTTCGTTAATTCCCGCCTATTGGCATGAAAATCCTGGAGGTGTCGGGTCAACTTACTACGATTGAATAGTCCCGTTAGAGAGTCTTGATGTGCCAGGAACTCCAATGATTCTTCATGCTTGAGTTGTGCTACCCGGTGCATCTCGAGTCGCGCTATCATATTATTGAAGCACTTAAAAAGATGACGAACTTCGGCTGAAGGAGCGCTAGGCAGACGAATGCTGTAATCTCCTTCAGCCAGATGATTCGCGACGTTCTTTAGCCCGCCGAAGGCGGTCATCATTTGCCGTACGGCATGCGCTAAAAGCGCGATTGAAAACGATGAAACGACAAATGCCAGCAGGAGGACTGCCGTCCCCGCAAGGTTCACATTATCCAATGCCTCGGCATGTGTCTTTGCCATGCTTTTGCGCAGAGATTCACGTATCGCCAATAGGTACTCGTGTATTCCCTTGGCTTGACGTTCCAGGTCGTGAGCAAAATGGCTCATCGCCAAGTTTTTGTTCTCTAGCTCAGCAGGGACAAGGTCGTCGATGTTTTCGTCTATGTATGACTTTAAGCCGAGGATGTGTTCCTCGGCATTTTCCGACAGCATGACTTCCTGGCGGATGTGACTCAATTGCGCATTGGTCAGTAATTTGCTTTCCCCTAACTCCGGCAATCTTTCATGAACGTAGCGTTCGCCGACATTAATCGCCGCAATCCCCTGGTTCGTATTCCCATTTATCAGGAGACGGACTCCCTCCCGATATGAGGAGATACCCCGGGCCAAGTCACTGAGATTGGCGTACTCTTCAAATCTCACTTGCTGAGTCTTATAGACGTCAACCATCCAGCGTCCCCCGACGAGCAGGGAAATCGACAGCAATGCCATTACCGCGATCACCGCCAGGGTCGACTGCTGGAGTCGTTTAATCAGCCCGACTTCTCTTTCACCGGAGCGGACGTTGAGCCGTCTTAGAATGTTTCCCTTCATCGAATGGGAATAATCCTGAACTGGCGCATAATATCAAGCGCCCGCGCGGTTTTTGTAAAATCGATAAAGGCCTTTTCGTCGCTAGATAGTGGGTCTCTAGTGATCAAATAGAGGGTTCGTAAGAGCGGGTATCGCGTGATTTTCGAATTGTCTAACGCATAATCAATATAGGCATGTTTGTCGTCACCGACCATTAAGGGGGCGACTGCGGTATCTACCATGTCTGCGGGAAGAAAAGTGATGCCATTGATATCTCTTGCAATAGCGTCACGTAGCTCAGGTGTTCGTGGAAGGTATATGGCGGTGCGGACAAAGGGGACCGAGCTATCACCGGCAATCAGTTGTGTAAACAGATATCCGGTACCCGATTCGGAACTATCCCTGGCATAGATGTTGATTTGCCCTGTGAGTCCCGGCTTCAGTTGCGCCCAAGAGGTGATCGATCCGTTAAAGAATATTTTCCGTAATTGTGCGGTGGATATTCTCTGTATTTCGCGGTACTTCTTGGGATGAACAATCACTATCACCCCATCCCGCCCAATCGGAGTCGAAAGGAGCTTGACGCCATGACGCATCGCCGCAACTTGGTCAGGGATCAATATTGGCCTCGAACTGCGGGCAATATCGGCCTTGCCGTTTATCAAGTCGCGGATGCCTTCACCGCTCGAGCTGGCATGATTAACGATTGAAAGGCCTGGGTGGCCTTTCATGTAGCGTTCTGACAAGGTCTCGATCGGAGCGAGAAGCGTGGTTGAGCCTTGCACACGTAATGTATTGCTCTCCGCAGCAACTAGCTCTTGTGCAGCCAGGATCCAGATGAGAGAAAGTCCCACCACGAGCTGAAGTGGTTTGAGTCTAGTTTTCATGTTTTTCTAGTTTGAACAAAGAAAGAGTCCAAGCCGCCACCTATACTGATTGATATATCTATCGACATAAGACGGCGTAGGCTTTAAGTCCTTGTTCGATATGACTTCGGGGCATGTTGAGGTTCGCTCATGGTTAGAGCGGATGCGCCGTATTGCGCAAGCGATCTATCGATGGCCATGCGGTGATCCAAAAGTGATTTTTCCGTGATCTCAGCGTGATAAATCCAGAGCATAGTTTTTCACGGCGCATGGCGCGCCTGGCGCTCAGTCTTTATCACGTATTTGAGGAGATCGTAGAATGAACAAGACAATCCCCCTGCTTGCCGGTTGCATGTTTTCACTATCGGCGTTGGCATCTACCGCAGTCCTTGCTGACGATAGAAATACCGTCATTTACAAGGTCACAATCACCAACCTTACCCCCGGACAACCGCTAACTCCGGTCATGGCCGCCACGCATCGTTCCGGGGTATCGTTTTTTAACGCGGGTCAGGCACCCAGTGACGAGTTGGCCAGATTGGCCGAAGCCGGTGACGGCCAGCCAATGGCCACGAAGCTCCTGGCTACTCCAGGGGTCAGCGATGCCCAGGTCAGTACCACGGGGCTGACGTTCCCGGGCCACTCGACCACGATGACGGTATCGGCAAGGCGCGGCGCGAAGCGAATCAGTGTCGCTGCGATGCTTGGCGCTACCAATGACGCCTTTTTTGCCATCAAGGATGTGCCTTTACCTAAAGGGGAGCATACTGCCGTCTATATGGCCAGTGTCTATGATGCCGGCAGCGAGACCAACGACGAACTGAGTTCGACGGTTGCCGGGCTCGGCGGCGAGGGCTATTCGTCCAACGACAGTGGCGAAGGCTTCGTGCATATCCATAGCGGTGTGCATGGTGTCGGCGATCTCGTGCCGGCTACTATGGACTGGCGCAATCCCGTCGCGAAAATCGTGATCGAAAATATCACCGCAGACTAAGGGTCGGGTAGGCGGACCGGCATATGATGCCGGTT
>Ga0316204_10000981_pt1 | contig 87912 bp, 53 predicted proteins | sample 6monrhotite_MG_2_FD_205661 | JGI IMG/M metagenome (GOLD analysis project Ga0316204, IMG submission 205661) | Microbial mat bacterial communities from mineral coupon in-situ incubated in ocean water Damariscotta River, Maine, United States -... | ecosystem: Environmental > Aquatic > Marine >... | reverse complement strand
GCGCCATAGCCTTCAAAAGTCTCTTGCAGCCATGCTGCCGTTTTCTTGTGCGCTTCTGAATTGGGCACTCTCGGGCCAAAATCCACTTGCTTTTGAACGAACTGATAGGCCTGGTCGGCATCAAAATCAGGAGCCTTCACCAAGGCCACTTCTTCTGTCGTTTTTGTATTTGAACCGCTTCCCGAATCGGAGCATGATGCAACGAGTACGAAAGCCAGCAAAACCAGGGTAATTTGCTTCATAAACTAGTCTTTGGCTTGAAATTACTACGCTTTTCTTAAATAAATAGGTTTCCCTCTAATATTTGAATTGATTCAAAAAAGCATTAGATTTGCAAAACTTTACGGATAATCAAACGGAGGGGACACGAAAGTCCCCTCTTTGTTTATCAAAGTTTTTGAACGATGGAGTTGAAGGATCAATTGTTGGATATAGCAGAAAAGCACCTCAAGGATGAGACTTATTTCATTGTAGACGTCATTGTAAAAGGCATTGACGGTGGTAAAATGAAAGTGCTCGTTTTACTGGATAGTGATGATGGCTTGAACATTGATGACTGTGCTGATTTGAGTCGTGCCCTGGGCATGTACATTGAAACAGAAGAAATTATTGAGCAGGCCTATATCCTGGAAGTATCTTCTCCCGGGCTTGAACATCCTCTGAAATTAGAAAGGCAGTTTGCCAAAAACACCGGGCGTAGGCTCAAATTGCAGCTTACTGATGGTCAGGTGTGGACGGGTAAACTGGTAGAAATAGCAGCACAGAGCCTGGCCTTCGAAAAAGAAGTAAAGGAAAAGAAAAAGACGGTGCACCAATTGGTGAACATCAGTCTGGAAGAAATAGAAAAAGCGAATGTTTTAGTGTCATTTAAGTAAGAAGAATGGACAGTGGAATTTTAATCGAATCATTTGCAGAGTTTGCAAAGAATAAGAATGTAGACCGACCTACCATGATCAGAATCCTGGAAGATGTTTTCAGGACTATGATTAGGAAGAAATTCGAAGTTGACGACAACTTTGACATCATCATTAATGCGGACAAAGGTGACCTTGAGATCTGGCGTTTCCGTGAAATCGTTGATGACAATTCTGAAGACATTTGGGACTACGACAAAATTAGTTTGACTGATGCTCGGAAGATCGAGCCTGATTTTGAAATTGGTGAAGAGGTAGCCGAAGAGATCAAACTCATCGACTTTGGCAGAAGGGCAGTAATGACGGCTCGTCAAACATTGATCCAGCGCATCAAAGACCTTGAAAAAGACATCCTCTTCCAGAAATACAAAGATCTGGTAGGTGAGATCATCAACGCTGAAGTATATCAGATACTAGGCAGAGAGGTATTACTTATGGATACTGAGAGCAATGAGCTTTCTATTCCAAAGTTCGAGCAAATCTCAAAAGACCGTTTCCGCAAAGGCGAATCGGTAAGGGCTATTGTTGACCGTGTAGAAATGGTAAACGGTAATCCTAAAATTATTTTGTCGAGAACATCAGGTGAATTCCTGGAAAGATTGTTTGAAAGTGAGGTACCAGAAGTTTATGACGGTCTTATCACTATCAAAAAGGTGGTGCGTGAACCAGGTGAAAGAGCCAAAGTGGCGGTAGAATCTTACGATGACCGCATTGATCCTGTAGGTGCCTGTGTAGGTATGAAAGGTTCTCGTATTCACAGTATTGTACGTGAATTACAAAACGAAAATATTGATGTGATCAATTTCACCGACAACATGGAATTGTACATATCAAGAGCGCTGAGTCCAGCCAAAATCTCAAGCATGAAAATTCTTGATGACACAGGCAGGGTTTCAGTATATCTCAAACCAGACCAGGTATCGCTGGCCATTGGTAAAGGCGGCCAAAACATTAAGCTGGCCTCTAAATTGGTAGGACTCGAAATAGATGTATTCCGTGAGCTTGCCGACAACGAGGAAGAAGATGTTGATTTGGACGAGTTTGGCGATGAAATTGAAGGTTGGGTAATTGATGAATTGAAGCGCATCGGACTGGATACTGCCAAGAGTGTATTGGCATTGGCACCAGGCGATATAGTGCGCAGAACAGAGCTTGAAGAAGAGACTGTTAAGTTCATTTTCGACACCTTCAAAAAGGAGTTTGATCAATAAGAGAAAGTTTTTTTTAAGACTAAAAAAAGGGATATTTGAATATGTCAGAACAAAAGATGATGAGACTTAGCCAAGTGGCAAGAAAGTTGAATGTGGGACGGAGCACCATAGTCGACTATCTGTCTGACAAAGGCTTTGAAGTCGACAGCAGCCCCAACTCCAAGATCAGTGGCGAGCAATTCGCTATGCTGGCCAAGGAATTTGCTGCTTCAGCTTCCGAAAAAGAGGAAGCTTCGCATCTCACCATCGGCACCAAACACGCTGAAAACCTAGTGGTCAATGCCACTGAGGAACCCGCTCCAGCACCAGCTCCAGCTCCTACCCCTGCTCCAGCCAAAGAGGACGAAAGTGCATCGGTGAAAAGCGTGACGCCAACTGAAACTCCTGCTACCCCGGAAACACCTGCTCCCGCTCCCGCTCCGGAGCCAGCACCGGAACCAAAAGCTGAAGTTGAGGCCAAGCCTGAACCAGCTCCTGAAGTTAAAGAAGAGCCCAAAGTAGAAGCGCCAAAAGCCAAGGAAGCGGAAGCTCCAAAAGTTGAAGAAAAGGCAAAACCTGAGGTGAAAGCACCAAAAGCTGCAGAGCCTAGTAAACCAGGTTATAAAGTGGTTGGGAAAATTGACCTCGATCCTAAACCGAAAAAGGCAAAACAACCTGCCAAACAGGACAACCCGAAAGCTGGAAAACCAGCTGCACCTGCTAAATCGGACACTCCGGCTGAAGCTCCCAAAAAGGAGGACAAGGTAATTGCGGCCAAGGCAGACTCTCTGCGTGGACTCAAGGTGCTTGGCAAGATTGAATTGCCAAAGAGTCCTACTAAAAAGCCAAAAGAAGAAAAGAAACCTGCTAACAATCAGGACGAGAAGCGCAAGCGACCACGCAAGCGTATCCAGCAAACTCGTGTAGACAACAGACCTGACAGAAGTGGAGATCGTAGAGGAGGAGGACGCGGTGGAGACCGTAACAAGCGTGTACCTAAGGAGGAGCTGACTGACAAGCAGATTCAGGACCAGATTAAGGAAACGCTCGCTCGATTGAGCGGAGGCAAAGGAGGCGGAAAAGCCAACCGTGCCAAGTATAGAAAAGAAAAGAGAAATGCTGCAGCAGAGGCCGCTGAGGAGAAAATGCTGCAGGAACAGGAGGATTCTAAAATCCTGAAGGTGACAGAATTCATCTCGGCCAGTGACCTGGCTACGCTGATGGAAGTTTCTGTCAACGATGTTATCTCTGCCTGCATGTCACTAGGCATGTTTGTATCTATCAACCAGAGACTGGATGCAGAGGCCATTACCATCATTTCCGATGAGTTTGGCTTTGATGTTCAGTTTACTTCGGCTGATGAAGAGGTTGATGTTGTAGAAGATGAAGATGCTCCTGAAGATCTGGACGTAAGAGCGCCTATTGTGACCATTATGGGTCACGTAGATCATGGTAAAACATCGCTGCTCGATTACATCCGCGACTCTAAAGTAACAGAAGGCGAAGCTGGTGGTATTACCCAGCACATTGGTGCTTACGATGTAATGACCAATGACAACAAGCGCATTGCATTCCTTGATACTCCGGGTCACGAAGCCTTTACGGCCATGCGTGCACGTGGTGCCAAAATCACTGATGTAGTCATTATTGTAGTGGCTGCTGATGATAATGTGATGCCACAGACCAAGGAGGCCATCAACCACGCACAAGTGGCTGAGGTACCAATTGTGATCGCCATTAACAAAGTAGATAAGCCCAATGCCAACGCTGACAAGATCAGAGAGGAATTGGCGCAAATGAATATTCTGGTGGAAGACTGGGGCGGCAAGTACCAGTGCCAGGAAGTATCGGCTAAAACAGGGCAGGGTGTAGACGAGCTGCTTGAAAAAGTACTGCTCGAAGCAGAACTGCTCGAACTAAAAGCCAATGCTGAAAAGAACGCTGTCGGAACAGTAATTGAAGCCACTCTTGACAAAGGCCGTGGTTACCTTACTACTATGATGGTACAGGGTGGTACTCTCGCTATTGGAGATGTGGTACTGGCCGGTTCGCATTTTGGTAAAGTAAAAGCCATGTTTGACCACCGTGGACAACGCCTGCAAGAAGTTGGGCCTGCCACACCGGTACAAATGCTCGGCTTACCAGGCGCACCTCAGGCGGGTGACCGTTTTAATGTAATGGAGTCTGACAAAGAAGCGAGGGAGATTGCCACCAAGCGTGAGCAAATCTTGCGTGAGCAGAGTGTCAGAACCAAGAAACACATTACACTGGATGAGATTGGCCGTAGACTGGCTGTGGGTAACTTCAAAGAACTGAACGTAATTGTAAAAGGTGACGTGGATGGTTCTGTGGAAGCACTCTCCGATTCATTGTTGAAACTTTCTACTGAAGAAGTTCAGGTGAACATCATCCATAAGGCGGTAGGTCAGATCTCAGAATCTGATGTATTGCTGGCTACAGCTTCTGATGCAGTAATCCTTGGTTTCCAGGTGAGACCATCGGGTGGAGCTCGCAAAATTGCTGAAGCGGAGGAAATCGAAATCAGACTGTACTCTATCATCTACGATGCCATCAATGAGATCAAAGATGCAATGGAAGGTCTGCTTGAGCCTACTTCTAAAGAAGTGATCACTGGTAACATTGAAGTACGTGAGATCTTCAAGATTTCTAAAGTAGGTACGGTTGCCGGTTGTTATGTAACTGACGGATTTGTGAAGCGAAACAACCAAATCAGGCTGATACGCGATGGTATTGTAACCTACACTGGTGACATTGGCCAGTTGAAGCGATTCAAAGACGATGTGGGCGAAGTGAAATCTGGCTACGAATGTGGTTTGAGCATCAAAGGTTTCAACGACATCAAAGAAGGCGATATAGTCGAAGGCTTCGAGCTTCAGGAAGTGAAAAGAACACTATCTTAATTTAATAGATATCGAAAAGGCCATTCTGTACTACAGGATGGCCTTTTTTTTGCTATGAATACGATTATTCAAATCGCATTTTACCTCTTTTCAGCACTGCTGCTGGCTGGGCTTATTCAGCCCTGGTGGGTACTGTGGTGGATGAGCCATCAAAACCGTATCAAAGTTTTAAAATACTATGGAGTGCCTTGTTTGGTTCTGGGCATACTCCTCCTCATTCTTTAGTTGCCTTTAGCCAGTCCTTCCCCTCTTTTATCGGCACCACCACGGTAGCCTTTAATCTTGCCTTGTTCATCGTACAGTATCTGCAAGCCATGCGCATTGCCTATGACCCTTCCCTTTGAAACTTCATGCCCTTTTGACTTAAGGGCTTCATAAGTTTCATCAGAAATTCCATCTTCCACGGCAATCATATTGGGTTCAACGAAAGTGATTTTTGGTGCATCAATGGCCTTTTGCATGTCCATGTCAAACTCTAGCAAGTTCAAGACTATCTGGGGCACATTCTGCCCGATGGTATGCCCTCCCGGTGTACCTAGCGCTGCCCAGGGTTTTCCGTCTTTCATGATAATGGTGGGGCAGTCACCCGAAAGTTTCCTCTGGCCCGGAATGGCATCCATGGGGTTGCCTTTTGGTTCATAAGTACAGTAGGCCAGCGAATTGTTAAGCCAGATACCAGTGCCTTCAGCCATGATGCGGCTTCCAAACACATTGCCCAGGGTTTGAGTGGCACTTACAATATTTCCCCACTGGTCGGCTACTACAAAATGAGTGGTATTTTTACTTTCTACTTCTACGCCTGGTGGCACAAATGGCCTGGCTTGCGTCTGCACCAAAGTGTCCATGACCCCAGCCCAATAGGCTTCGGAAAGCAGCATTTCCAAAGGTGGGGGAGCAATCTCAGGGTCACCTGCATATTTTAGCCTGCTCCAAAAAGCATGTTTAGAAACCTCTGCAAATGAGTGCAGGTAGTCAATGCTGTTGTGTTCCAAATTTTCAACCTGACTCATCAGCCCTAACCTCACCAGCGATGGAAAAGCGGTAGCCGGGGGTGAAGCAGTATAGACCTCATAACCTTTGTAATCCACTTTGATAGGCTCCCACCATTCGGCCTTGTCATTTTCCAGATCAGTTGAGGAAAGGAAGCCTTCTTTTTCCATCATTTTCTCATGAATGGCCTTGCCAATACTTCCCTGGTAAAATGCGCCTTTACCACTGCTGGCTACTTGTTTGAAACTGTTTGCCAAATCGGCCTGGACCAGCAGATCTCCTTCTTTCAAGGCTTCTCCATCATGGCCATAAAAAGCTTTGGTATAGTCAGAAAATTCAGGGAATGCGCGTTGAATAAATATGCCCAGTCTGGGAGACACTTCAAACCCTTCTTCAGATACGCGAATTGCCTCGTCAAATAAGGAAGCCCACTCCAGGTTGCCATATTCGGCACTCATGGCGGCCCAGGCATTTACATTGCCGGGAGTAGAAACGGCCTTGGCCCCACGCCTGTTTTCCAGGTAGTCGGGAGTAGGCAGCCTCATCATGTCTGCATTGGTGTTTAGTGGAATCTTACCGCTGGAATCGAGGTACCTGACTTGCTGGGTTTTGGCGTCATATACCAAGATGGTACCATATCCACCCATGCCCGACATCATGGGTTCCACCACATTCAGAACTGAGGCAACGGCTATGGCTGCATCAAAGGCATTGCCTCCTTTGGCCAGTATCTCCAACCCTGCCTCGGTGGCTAGTGGGTGGGCAGAACTGACCATGGCAGGGCCTTGGGTCTTTTCATTTTCAGCAGGATCGGACTGACATCCCATGATCAGAAGACAAAGGAGTGCCAGGAATTGATGGTGGAGATTCATGTGCAGGTTTTTCTATGAACTTAAAGAATTCGCTTAGGCTATGAAACTACTATGTTACAAACGACATTTTGCGGTTTGGATACCTACCTCAAGGATCAAAGCCGCTGACAGTGTAGCAATTGGGGACCGGATTCATCAGTGAGCCCAATAATGTATTGGTCACCACCCTCCTTCAGACCGGTCTTCTTCCTGATTTGAGCCACCGTCATGGGGAAGTTACGGGTAGTGATGTGGGCCTGCTTTGCTGGGAAATGTTTCTTAATCACCTTCTTATTCATCGATAGCTTGTCTAGCACCTTAAAGGCCCTTCCCGGGAAATCAGCGACCAGCTCATTTGCAGTATATAAATGGGTGTTGGTGTGAAGTTTATCTACCGGAAAAACCTGAGAAATGGTGTTGAATGCTCCAGCCTTCATAATGGCCGCATTGGGCTCATAGAGGTATTGACCAACTATTGCTTGAGATGTGGGGGACGCCATCTCTTTCTCAAAATCAAAAACAAATAGCTTGGCCTCCCCGGCCTTCAAATTGACAGCATGTATTAATGGGTTCATGGTCGACTCATTGTCCAGGACAAAAAGCAGCTCTTTCACCTCATTTTGAACGGATACCACATGTACCTCAGTGGCTCCGCCCAATACCGCAATGCCCTGCTTGATCTCCAGCATAGGCGAGGCCTTGATCATCACCCTTTGGCCTTTGGCCCGAAGCAAGGCTTGATGATGGACCACATCAGGCTCGCAGTCTTCAAAGCGGAAGACTTTCTGGTTATGATCTCCTCTTCTGGCCGGATCGAGGTAAATCAAAGAGAAAGGTTGTTCGCATTTTTGCAGCAGTTCCAGTCCATCTGCATGGTGCACTTTGATGTTGGAAGTCAACTGATTAAAGTTATGTCTGGTCACCTCTGAAAGCGCCTCTGATCTTTCGACATAATGAGCCGATTTGAACTTCTGGGAGAGGTAATAGGTATCTACTCCAAAGCCACCGGTCAGGTCTATCATATGCTCTCCTTGCACTAAGGCCGCTTTATAACGAGCCGTTTCTTCTGAAGAGCATTGCTCCATGGACAGCCTAGGCGGGTAGATGACGCCCTCAGTGGCAAACCATTCCGGTAGTTTAGTCTTGGCTTTTCTCTTCGACTGAATCTGCTCTACAACTTCAGCCATCCGTACACCCGGAAAGCGTGATGCTTTGAGCATAAGGCTAGCCGGATCATCGTAAAGATGTTCTTCAATAAATGCCTGTATTTCGGTTTTGCTTAGTTCTGAGATCAAACAGCTGTGGTTTGCTTCATTAGGTACTCGGCTATTTGCACCGCATTGGTAGCCGCACCTTTCCTCAAGTTATCGGCTACAATCCACATATTCAAGGTGTTGGGCTGACTTTCATCTCTGCGAAGCCTGCCTACAAAAACCTCATCTTTTTTGTGGGCCGTCAGAGGCATTGGGTAATGGTTGTTGGCCGGGTCGTCCTGAATGATGATGCCAGGAGTATTCGCAAGAATTTCCGTTAACTCTGCCAGTTCGTATTCATTTTCAAACTCTACATTCACAGCCTCAGAGTGGCCACCCATGGTGGGAATGCGCACTGTTGTAGCCGTCAGTTGGATGTTGTCGTCACCGAGAATTTTCTTGGTTTCATTCACCATTTTCATCTCCTCTTTGGTGTAACCATTGTCCATAAAGATGTCGATGTGTGGCAGTACGTTCATGTCAATCTTGTGTGGATAAGCCATGTCACCCGTTTTGCCCTCACGCTCGTTCATCATTTGATCAACAGCCGCTTTACCCGAACCTGTTACCGACTGATAGGTAGACACTACCACTCTTTTGATTTTATAACGGTCGTGCAAAGGCGCCAGTGCCACCACCATTTGAATGGTAGAGCAATTAGGATTAGCAATGATGCGATCATCAGCAGTCAGGTCTTTGGCATTGATTTCAGGCACTACCAGTTTATGATCGGGGCTCATCCTCCATGCCGAAGAATTATCTATGACTGTGCTGCCCACTTCTGCAAAGCGAGGTGCCCATTCCAAAGAGGTGCTTCCTCCTGCTGAAAAAATGGCAAAGTCGGGCTTTTCGGCAATGGCATCATCCATGGTGATGATGGTGTATTCCTTACCCTTGAAAATCTTCTTGGTACCAGCAGATCTTGCCGAAGCTACCAACAGTAACTCGTCAAATTGAACATTTCTTTCTTCCAGCACTTCAAGGATCTCTCCTCCTACCAGGCCGGTTGCTCCTACTACAGCGATTTTCATTTTCCAGCGTTTAAAAATTGAATTGTTTGCTAAGCTATACACGGACCCAACGAGATTTTATTAATTTTCTATGTGAACTTAAGATTGCTCTCGTTTTGCCTGTTTTTAGCCGTAACGGCAAATATAGCGTTAAGTCAGATTAACACATTTCCCAATTCAGAAAGTTTTGAACAATCGTTTACAACTGGCGATAATGTCGCCTTTATTACCAACTGGACGGGCAATGATGTAAACAGTAGCAGTCGAATCTTCCAGGGTAGCGATGCGCGCACTGGCTCTTCTTCTCTTAACGTAATTCCCACCTCAACATTTTCTGGAGAAATCCTGATCTCGTTAGACCTCACTGGCATCAACAATCCCAAGATGGTTTTCTATGCCTTCTCCAAACAGAATGGCTCAAGTACCTCTACTCGTCCGGCATTACTGTCATTTTCTACTTCTATAGATGGAGGAAGCAATTTCCTGGATGATGTTGATATAGGAGATGAAACCACCTTCCCGAATGACAATACTACCAGCTATACCGAATATGAATATGAGCTGCCAGTAACCGCTTCCGGCCAGAGCAATGTGATCATCAAAATGACAGTGGCCCGAGGCAGTGGTAGTGGTTCCAGTGCCGAGTTTGTGATGGACGATGTGACCATTGATGAGCAACTTATTCCCCTGGCTATTTCATCAGTAACAGCCAGCAGCAGCAGTTCCGTAGTAGTGACATTCAACCAAGAGGTGACACAAAGTACAGCCGAAACCATTGGTAATTATGCCATTGACAATAGTGTATCTGTGACCGCTGCGAGCAGAACATCCATTAATGAGGTAACGCTCACCACCTCAACCATGGCCAATAACAATTATACTTTGACCGTGAATGGGGTGGAAGATGCAGCCAGCAATACCGCTGCTGTGAATCTTCAGGATACATTTTCGTTTATCGAAGCGTTGTCCATTGCCAGTACTACCGTCACCAGCAAAAACACGATAGAGGTTATTTTCAATCTTGACCTGGACCAGACTTCAGCGGAAGCACTGGCCAATTATAGCATCGATAACAGCATTGGCAACCCAACAGCTGCCAGTCTGGATGCAGGCAATAACAAAAAAGTAACGCTCACTTTGGGCACTGACCTAACTGAGAACAACTATACCCTCACTGTAAATGGCGTCACCGATAATTCCGCCCTGGCCTCAGCCACCAACCTGCAAGACAGCTTTAGTTATCTACCACTTGTTATCAGTAGTCTCACCGCCAATTCGGCTACTGAATTACAAGTCACCTTTAATCAGGCTGTAGAAGCCACTGGCGCAGCTACTGCCACCAATTATTCATTGAATTTCAGCTTTGGCAATCCAACCTCCGCGGTTGTTGATGGCAGCAATGCGGCAATAGTCACGCTGACCTTTGGCAGCAGCCTTGTGAACAATACCTATCAATTGACCGTGGACAATGTTGCCAATACTTCAGGTAATGCCACAGCGGCTGGTTTAACAGCAGATGTGACTTTTGCCACGGCCACAAGTAGTCGTCAGATTGTAATCAATGAGATTTATGCAGACCCTAGTGGTGCTTCCCAACCCAACCCTCAGGTGCTCCCTGGTGGTTCTAGTCAGGAGTTTATTGAGCTGTATAATGCCTCAACCAAAGACATAGACCTGGCTGATTTTGACCTGAGTGGAGGTACCATTAACAGCCATGTGCTGGCACCGGGTGCATTTGTGATCCTCACCTCAAGCAGCAATGTGACGGACTACCAGGCTTTTGGCAATACCGTGGCGGTGACCTCCTGGAATTCTCTCACTAACTCTGGTGAACAGCTCATCTTAAAAGACAACCTGGGCAACATTGTGGACAGCCTGACCTATGACCTCACCTGGTATCAGGACGATGACAAGGCCGATGGCGGCTGGACGCTTGAGCAGATCAATCCAGAATTGATTTGTAGCGATGCCAATAACTGGATAGCCTCTACTGATGCGAGGGGTGGAAGTCCTGGCAGTCAGAACTCCGTTTTTGACAATACTCCCGATACCACCGGCCCCAATCTGATCAGTGTAAGCACAAGTTCTTCCACTACTTTATTGGTAACCTTTGATGAGATCATGGACCAAAGCAGTCTGACCAACGGCAGCTATACATTGGACAATGGTTTAACGGTGAATTCATCCGCACCCAATACTCCGAGTTTGCGCTCTACCACGCTGACCCTGTCCAGTGCTATGACTTCAGGCACCATTTACCAGCTCACTGTTACGGGCGTCACCGATTGTGCGGGCAATGCCATTGCTTCAGGCACTTTGACATTCCTTTTCGACAATGAGGCACCGGTTTTTCAGCGATTTGTGGTGAAAGACCCACAAACGGTAGACCTGATTTTTGATGAAGACCTCGCCCAGAGCCCGGCTAAAACGGATGCCAATTATTCGGTAGATCAGTCTATAGGAAATCCATCTAATTCAGAACTTAATAGCACCGACAACAACCGTGTCAGTCTTAGTTTTACAGAATCTCTAAGTGAAAGCACTGATTACACTTTCACCTACGACAACCTGACGGATACCTTAGGCAATACGGTAGCCACTTCGATGGAAACCTTGAACTTCACGAATGCGGTAGATACCGTCATTGTCAATTCATCTCAGCTTTTGGACGTTTACTTCACAGAAGCCGTGGAGCAAACTGCTGCAGAAGCTGTTGCCAACTATTCGGTAGACGATGGCATTGGCACCCCAAAAACCGCATTACAAGACGATGACGATGCCAAGCTGGTGCATCTCGTGTTTGAAAACTCCTTTGACGACAACCGGGACCTCACCATCAGTTTTGAAGACATCAGAGACGCCAGCAGCAACAGGCTTCAGGCACTCAATACGGTTTTTGTCTACGATACAGACAGGCCTGGCATCGACTCGGTGGTGGTGGTGAATCAAACCACTTTGACGGTTTACTTTGATGAAGCGGTTGACCTGAGCAGTGCCGAGGCCATTAATAATTACAGCGCTGACAATGACCTGGGCAACCCAACAACAGCCAGTCGTCAATCAAACCTAAGCGGTGTGCAACTCACATTTGGCAGCAATTTCACCAATGAGCTGGTCAATACCCTTTCTATTTCAGGCATCAAAGATTTGGCTCAAAACGAGCTGAGTAGTACACGCAATGAGGAATTTGTGTACGACATGCTGCCTCCGAGTTTGTCACAACTCAAGGTACTAAGCCCTACAGAGGTTGAGTTGACTTTTTCTGAGGTTATCGACAAAACGGTGGCCGAAACGCTTGCTACCTACAGCATTGACAATGCCATAGGCAACCCGACCTCTGCCAGTCGAAGCGCCCGTGACAGCAGTATTGTAAACCTGGTTTTCAATGGCTTTGGCAATAATGCGACTAATACTCTGACTATTTCAGGCATGAAAGACCTGAATGAGAATGTAACTACTTCTGACCTCACGGAAACATTTTCCTCCAACCAGCCCATGATTGGCAGTCTGATTGCCCTTACAGATACCACCCTAAGCTTGCAAATGACCAAGGACATAACCCAGACCAGTGCAGAAACTTTGGCCAGTTACAGCATAGACAACGGGCTCAATGTCAAGTCGACTGAGCGCGATGCCACCGACATTTACCAAGTGTTAGTTACCCTGGATGCACCTATGACTGAGGATGCCACTTATAACCTGAGCATCGCCTCATTAACCGACACAGATGGCAATACCAGCATTGACCAGGCGGAAAGCCTGACCTATGACAGCCAATTGGCCAGCTTGAACCTGGTCAATGAAAACACCTTGGAACTCAGCTTTGACAATGCACTGGAAGCCACCTCTGCAGAGACAGTAACCAATTACTCGGTTACAGAGAGCATCGGCAACCCAGTATCAGCCGTGCTGGACAATACGGATTCCAAAAAGGTGACCCTGATTTTTGGTGCCGACCTGTTGGAAGGCACAAATTATGAACTGAACATATCTGGCCTTCAAGACAGCTTTGGTGATGACATTACTGCTTCTGCCCATGACTTGATGTATGATGTAACCGCTCCCTCGGTTCAGTCGATTAGCTCTTCTTTCACCAATCAAATCACGGTCACTTTTTCAGAAGATTTGGACGAAACTTCAGCTGAAACACTCAACCATTTCTCACTGGACAACGCGGTTGGAACCCCTTCCAACATTGAACTGCAGTCATCTGGTTCTGAAGTGCTTCTGACTTTTGCCACGGACCTAACTGATGCAACACTTTATCAACTGACCATAGACCGGGTAGAAGACCTGAATGGCAATGCCCTTTCGTCTGTCAGTGAAAATTTCACATTTTCAGCTCCGGTAGACCCAGATTTTCGTGACCTGGTGATCAATGAGATTTACCCTGATCCTGATGCATTATCTCCTTTGCCCAATGCTGAGTTTATAGAAATTTACAACTCGGGAACAGACCCTATCAAGCTGAGGGATTTCACATTATCAGACAACAGCTCTACGGCAACGCTGGACGTTTTCGAATTGGCAGCCGATGACTATTTGATCCTAACAGCCAGTGCTGATACAGAACTGTTCACCGGCAATGTGATGGGGCTTTCAAGCTTTCCATCCCTGTCCAACACGGGAGAAACCATCTACTTCAAAAGAAGAGATGGCACCATTATCGACTCGTTAAGCTATGATCTGGAATTTTACAATGATGAGAGCAAGCAAGATGGCGGCTATACCATAGAGTTGATTAATCCGGGTGCCTCTTGCTTTGATCCCGCTAATTATACCGCCTCAACGGATAGCAATCAAGGTACGCCCGGTGCACAAAACTCAGTCTTTGACAATACAGCCGACACTACCGCCCCGGAAGTGAGCAGCGTGACCGTTGTTTCTGAACAGCAACTACAGGTCAGTTTCAACGAATCCATGGATGTGGGCAGCATACAAGCAACTGATTTTGTATTGTCCTCTGGAGAGACCGTTTCTTCCATCAGTTTAGAAGATGAATTCGGCACTTCAGTACTCGTGAACCTGGCCACGGCCTTTGAAAAAGGAGTTTCTCTGACACTGACGGTTTCCAATCTCACAGACTGTGCAGGCAATGACATTGCAACAAATGCCCCCACCTTCTTCCTGGGTGCTACACCTGCTGCTAATGAGTTAGTCATCACCGAAATCATGGCCAACCCGACTCCAAGTCAGGGCCTGCCAGAAGTGGAATATCTGGAAGTGTACAATGCTTCGACTAAGATTCTTTCACTGGATGGATTGAAACTTTCTGACAGATCGAGTACTGCTGATTTGCCGAATGTCAATGTGCAGCCAGGCAGTTACCTGCTTTTGACCTCAAGCAGTAATACTAGTGAGTTCAGTGGCATTGAGATCGCGGGTGTATCCGGCTTCCCTAGCCTCAACACTTCGGGCGATAGTATTGCCATTGCTAATGGTACCGACCTCATCTTTGACATGGTCTATGACACCGACCTCTATGGTGACGAGACTAAAGCACAAGGCGGTTTCTCTCTGGAAATTATCAACCCAAGTCCAGCTTGCTATGATAACGCGAACTGGACCGCAACCACCAATACCAATGGAGGAACACCTGGACTGCAAAACTCAGTTTTTGACAATACGCCCGACACTACATCGCCAGAAGTGAGCAGTGTGGGTGTTGTTTCTGAACAGCAATTGAGGGTGATCTTCAATGAGTCGATGGATGCAGGCAGCATACAGACAGCCGACTTTATAATATCCTCAGGAGAAACCGTTTCTTCCATCAGTTTAGAAGATGAATTCGGCACTTCAGTACTCGTGAACCTGGCCACGGCCTTTGAAAAAGGAGTTTCTCTGACACTGACGGTTTCCAATCTCACAGACTGTGCAGGCAATGACATTGCTGCCAATGCCACCACCTTCTTCCTGGGTGCTACACCTGCTGCGAATGAGTTAGTCATCACCGAAATCATGGCCAACCCGACTCCTAGTCAGGGCCTGCCAGAAGTGGAATACCTGGAAGTGTACAATGCTTCGACTAAGATTCTGTCCTTGGATGGTTTGACACTTTCAGACAGGTCGAGTTCGGCAGATTTACCAGATGTCAATGTGCAGCCTGGTAGCTACCTGCTTTTGACCTCAAGTAATGATACTGGTGAGTTCAGTGGTATCGATATAGCAGGTGTATCCAGCTTTCCTAGCCTCAACACTTCAGGCGATAGTATTGCCATTGCTAATGGCACCGACCTCATCTTTGACATTGTTTATGACACCGACCTCTATGGTAACGAGACCAAAGCTCAAGGCGGTTTCTCGTTGGAAATCATCAATCCAAGCCCAGCTTGCTACGATAACGCCAACTGGACTGCTACCACCAATGCCAATGGAGGAACACCGGGAGTGCAAAACTCGGTCTTTGATGATTCGGCCGACACTACCGCACCGGAGGTGAGCAACGTGATCGTTGTTTCTGAACAACAATTAAGAGTCACTTTCAACGAATCGATGGATGTGGGCAGCATTCAGGCAGCTGACTTTGTAGTCTCCTCAGGAGAAACCGTTTCTTCTATCAGCCAGGAAGATGAGTTCGGCACTTCAGTGCTCGTGAACCTGGCCACGGCCTTTGAAAAAGGAGTTTCTCTGACACTGACGGTTTCCAATCTCACAGACTGTGCAGGCAATGACATTGCAACAAATGCCCCCACCTTCTTCCTGGGTGCTACACCTGCTGCTAATGAGTTAGTCATCACCGAAATCATGGCCAACCCGACTCCAAGTCAGGGCCTGCCAGAAGTGGAATATCTGGAAGTGTACAATGCTTCGACTAAGATTCTTTCACTGGATGGATTGAAACTTTCTGACAGATCGAGTACTGCTGATTTGCCGAATGTCAATGTGCAGCCAGGCAGTTACCTGCTTTTGACCTCAAGCAGTAATACTAGTGAGTTCAGTGGCATTGAGATCGCGGGTGTATCCGGCTTCCCTAGCCTCAACACTTCGGGCGATAGTATTGCCATTGCTAATGGTACCGACCTCATCTTTGACATGGTCTATGACACCGACCTCTATGGTGACGAGACTAAAGCACAAGGCGGTTTCTCTCTGGAAATTATCAACCCAAGTCCAGCTTGCTATGATAACGCGAACTGGACCGCAACCACCAATACCAATGGAGGAACACCTGGACTGCAAAACTCAGTTTTTGACAATACGCCCGACACTACATCGCCAGAAGTGAGCAGTGTGGGTGTTGTTTCTGAACAGCAATTGAGGGTGATCTTCAATGAGTCGATGGATGCAGGCAGCATACAGACAGCCGACTTTATAATATCCTCAGGAGAAACCGTTTCTTCCATCAGTTTAGAAGATGAATTCGGCACTTCAGTACTCGTGAACCTGGCCACGGCCTTTGAAAAAGGAGTTTCTCTGACACTGACGGTTTCCAATCTCACAGACTGTGCAGGCAATGACATTGCTGCCAATGCCACCACCTTCTTCCTGGGTGCTACACCTGCTGCGAATGAGTTAGTCATCACCGAAATCATGGCCAACCCGACTCCTAGTCAGGGCCTGCCAGAAGTGGAATACCTGGAAGTGTACAATGCTTCGACTAAGATTCTGTCCTTGGATGGTTTGACACTTTCAGACAGGTCGAGTTCGGCAGATTTACCAGATGTCAATGTGCAGCCTGGTAGCTACCTGCTTTTGACCTCAAGTAATGATACTGGTGAGTTCAGTGGTATCGATATAGCAGGTGTATCCAGCTTTCCTAGCCTCAACACTTCAGGCGATAGTATTGCCATTGCTAATGGCACCGACCTCATCTTTGACATTGTTTATGACACCGACCTCTATGGTAACGAGACCAAAGCTCAAGGCGGTTTCTCGTTGGAAATCATCAATCCAAGCCCAGCTTGCTACGATAACGCCAACTGGACTGCTACCACCAATGCCAATGGAGGAACACCGGGAGTGCAAAACTCGGTCTTTGATGATTCGGCCGACACTACCGCACCGGAGGTGAGCAACGTGATCGTTGTTTCTGAACAACAATTAAGAGTCACTTTCAACGAATCGATGGATGTGGGCAGCATTCAGGCAGCTGACTTTGTAGTCTCCTCAGGAGAAACCGTTTCTTCTATCAGCCAGGAAGATGAGTTCGGCACTTCAGTGCTCGTGAACCTGGCCACGGCCTTTGAAAAAGGAGTTTCTCTGACCCTGATGGTTTCCAATCTCACAGACTGTGCAGGCAATGACATTGCAACTAATGCCCCCACTTTCTTTCTGGGTGCTACACCTGCTGCGAATGAGTTAGTCATCACCGAAATCATGGCCAACCCGACTCCTAGTCAGGGATTACCTGAAGTGGAATACCTGGAAGTGTACAATACTTCAACCAAGATTCTTACACTGGATGGTTTGACGCTTTCAGACAGATCGAGTTCGGCAGATTTACCAGATGTCAATGTGCAGCCTGGTAGCTACCTGCTTTTGACATCAAGCAGCAATACTGGTGAGTTTTCCGCAATTGAAATCGCGGGTGTGTCCAGCTTTCCTAGCCTCAACACTTCGGGCGATAGTATTGCCATTGCTAATGGTACCGACCTCATCTTCGACATAGTCTATGACACCGACTTCTATCGTGACGAAATCAAAGCTCAAGGTGGTTTCTCACTGGAAATCATCAATCCAAGCCCAGCCTGTTACGATAACGCCAACTGGACCGCAACCACCAATGCGAATGGTGGAACTCCGGGAGTTCAGAACTCAGTCTTCGACAGCACAGCTGACACCACTGCACCTTTAGTGACTTCCGTAGAAATCATAGGTGAACAGCAGTTCAAAATCATATTCAATGAATCAATGGATGTATCGAGTATTGAGGCGGCAGATTTCACTTTTTCCAATGGCCTTCAAACCGCATCTGTTAGTATCCAAACTGAATTTGGCACTGAAATTTTATTGCAGCTCAACAGCAGTATTCCGAGAGGTTCGGAGTTTGACATGACCATTTCAGGGGTAAGTGACTGCTCGGGCAATGAGATTGTTTCCAGCACTCAAAGCTTCGTATTAGGAGCCACACCATTACCGGGTCAATTGATCATTACTGAAATCATGGCAGACCCATTGCCCAGCCAGGGCCTGCCAGAAGTAGACTATGTAGAGATTCTAAATACCAGCAACATCACACTCAATTTGCAAGGTTTGACCCTTTCTGACAGGAGCAGTTCCACTCCATTGTCCAGCGTTAACATTGCACCCGGAGCTTTTGCTGTGCTCACCACCAATGAAGGAGCCGGACAACTAGCTGGTGCATTTGGCATTTCAGGTTTCCCCAGCCTCAATAGCTCTGGTGACCTGATTGCGATCACCGAGGGCACCACAGTAATTACTACCGTCACATATTCGGATGATTGGTTCAGAGACAACCAGAAGGCTGAAGGAGGTGTAGCCCTTGAGATGATCGATATCAATTTCCCCTGTCTGGAAGCTGTCAACTGGAGAGGTTCTGATGCCAGTATTGGTGGTACACCAGGCACTGTCAATTCAGTTGCTGAATCAAACCCCGATTTAATTGGCCCCAAGCTCATTCAGGCAGTAGCATTGAATTCCCAACAGGTAATGTTGACCTATGATGAAAAACTCAGAGTTGATGACATAAACATCAATTCCTTTCAAATCAACAATGGCATTACCGTCAATAGCTTTTTCATTGATGAAACTGATCGGATCATTACCCTCACTACCAACGAAAGTTTCGACACCAATATACTCTATACCATTACCACCGAAACCATCACCGACTGTAGCGGCAACATCATCATGGATGGATTTGATGCCATGGAGGTGGTGCTGGCACTGGAAGCTGAAGCGGGCGACTTGCTGATCAATGAAATTCTTTTCAACCCTCGTAGTGGTGGGGTCAGGTTTGTGGAGGTTTATAATAACTCAACTAAATTTCTCAACCTTAAAAACTGGATTTTGGGTGGTAGCAGCAATGAGCGGATCATTACCGAAGATGAGTTGATTGTAGCACCTGGCAGTTTTCAAGTACTCACAACCGATGGCACAATTCTGGCTAATGAATATCCAGGAACGGTCAATGAAGCGGTTTTCGAAATGTCTTCACTGCCCAGTTTTGCCAATAGTGAGGGCACCGTCTTCCTTCAAAATGCCCAAGGCCTTCAAATCGACTTGTTCGACTATTCAGCAGATTTTCATTCAGCGCTACTAGACAATGTGGATGGTGTTTCACTTGAACGCATTCGGTTTGCGGCCACCACCAACGACCCCAACAATTGGCAATCGGCCTCTAGCACCACTGGTTTTGCCACACCAGGCTATGCCAATTCTCAAGCACAGCAAGGTCCAGGCTCAGTTATTCCTGATGATGCAGTAGTGGTAGAGCCCAGGAGTTTTGCCCCTGATGTGGCGGGAATGGCCGCCTTCACCACCATCAATTTTGAATTTGACAACCCTGGCAATGTCATTAATCTAAAAGTGTATGATGCCAACGGTCAGCTGATCAAAGACATAGCCCAAAATGCCCTCATAGGCACGGAAGGCTTCTTCCGATGGGATGGTACCAGGCAAAACGGCTCAAAGGCCCGCGTGGGTTACTATATGATTCTGATGGAAGTGATTGCTCCTGATGGAACGGTTAGCATGATTAAAGAAAGAGTGGCTCTAGGTACCCAGCTTTGATTCAACTTACTGTCAACTACAATTGACTTCTTCTCTAAGCCAATATTTTAATTATCAGAACAACAGAAATTTTTAGCTAAAAAATATAACTCAAGCATGAATATCTAACGATTGTTAGCCAAATGTTACGCAATTGAAAACCAAATGTTTATTTTAATTGTAGTCTTACTAACCATCTATCATTCAACAAAAATCATGAACTGCTTGATCAATAATACTATTGACTCATATCTAAAGAAGGGCCGGAAAGTGGAGGTTGTCAAGAGATATATTCGTATGAAATACAGGGTGCAAATCGATAACGTTTCGATAGCCAAGCGTATGCAAACCCTGGATTTGGCTTATTAACCGATTCGCCAAAGAAAAAATAAGAGAGGCCCTTAATGAGGGCCTTTTTTTATGTCAAGCTTACTTTAATCACCACAGTAAATTTGCTTTGAAATTTTGATGAAAGACTTGGCAATTTATAGCCATCGGCTTATTTTGCGCCCAATCAACAAGGCATAGATAGATAAGATATGAGTCAGGAAGAGAAAAACCGTTATTCGGCAAATGAGTTAGCAGAATTTGAAGCGTTGATCAATGAGAAGCTGGATAAGGCCCGCAGCGAATTAAACGATCTTAAAAAGAGTCTGATGCGCAGTGGCGACTCAGGTACCGATGCCACCAGTGCCAGTACTAAAGTATTGGAAGATGGTGCAGATACCCTGGAAAAGGAGAAACTGAACCAATTGGCCGCCAGGCAACAGAAGTTCATCAACAACCTGGAAAATGCCCTTATTCGCATCAAGAACGGAACTTACGGCATCTGTGTAGATACTGGCAATCTGATTTCCAAAGAGCGACTAAAGGCGGTACCACATACTATGCACTCCATAGCTGCTAAGTTGGCCAAACGCAATTAGTGGATTTCCTCGGAAATCATATTGAAGCCCTTATTTTTTGCTCTGAAAAACCAATCAAACTCGGTGAGTTGAAAAGCTGCCTTTCAGAAATGTTTGAAGCGGATGTGCCTGATAAAGACATCACGGCAGCGCTGGAGCAAATTCAGGAAAAATACACCGCAGAACAATTCCCGTTTGAAGTGGCCAAAACGGGAGGCGGCTTCCAGTTTCTGACCAAACCGGCCTACCAGTCGAGCATTGGTATCTTACTCAAACAGCGCTCTAAAAAGCGGCTTTCTACCTCTGCCCTGGAAACCCTGTCTATCATTGCTTACAAACAGCCAGTTACTAAGTCTGAAATGGAGCAGATCAGAGGGGTTAACTGCGACTACTCCGTTCAGAAATTGCTGGAAAAAGAGTTGATTGAAATCAAAGGTAAGTCCGACAGTCTGGGTAGGCCATTGCTATATGGTACTTCCGATCGTTTTATGGACTACTTCGGTATCAACGATCTGAAAGACCTGCCCACGCCTAAGGACTTCGCTACGGAAGAAAATGAAATAGGTATTCCAGAATCAGCCCCTGAGCCACCTACCAGCGAATTGCCTTCTGCCGAGGCTTAGAACCCTCGATTATTTCCCTACCTTTGCCGCAAATACAGCAGTGATGCTGCAAGCATATGGCATTTAAGAAGAACAACCCCAGGAAGCGTCAAAATTTCGGCAATAAGTTTAACAGCAAGAGAACCAAGCCGACAGCTTCCGCCCCAAAGTACGATTCCGACATTTTCAAGAAGGTTGAGAACAAAAGAGACACCATCAGGCTCAACCGATACATTGCCAATTCAGGCGTGTGCTCCAGAAGAGAAGCCGACAAGCTGATTGAAGCCGGTGAGGTGAAGGTAAACGGCAAGGTGATCAAGGAAATGGGCTACCAGGTAAAAGCTGGTGACGAAGTGCGCCACAAAGACAATTTGCTCACGCGAGAGAAATTTGTGTACGTGCTTTTGAACAAACCCAAAGACTTTATCACCACTACCAACGACCCTGAAAAGCGTAGAACCGTTATGGAGCTTGTGAAAAGCGCCTGTGATGAGCGCATTTTACCTGTAGGCCGACTCGATAGAATGACCACTGGACTGCTGCTTTTTACCAATGATGGCGACATGGCCAAAAAGCTCACACATCCTTCGCACAAGGTTAAAAAGCTTTATCAGGTAGAATTGAACAAGCCCATCACTCAGGCCGACTACGACAAAATTAAAGAGGGCATAACTCTGGAAGATGGAGCAGTAGAGGTTGATGAAGTGGCTGTGGTGAGTGAAGATGCCAAAACCCTGGGTATTGAAATACACATAGGCCGAAATCGCATTGTAAGAAGATTATTCGAGCACCTGGGCTACGATGTAGAAAAACTAGACCGTGTGGTATATGCGGGCCTCAATAAGAAAGACCTGCCCCGTGGCAAGTGGCGATACCTTACCCAAAAAGAGGTAATTAACTTACGCTAAATCTCAACTGGCCTAATTCCTGACATTAAAAGAGCTATTTAGAAGGGATAAAAATAGTATGCATGCATACTATTTTTATCCCTTCATTGGTTATATTCGCAGTATGCTTTGCAATCGATTTCCGGGCTTAGTCAAAGGGCATAAAAAAAAGCCCTCTCTTACGAGAAGGCTTTATACCCTTGTGGTGCTGAGTGGGCTCGAACCACCGACTCACGGATTTTCAGTCCGATGCTCTACCAACTGAGCTACAGCACCCTGAATTGGGGAGCACAAAAGTAGACAAAAACTTAAATCGTGCAAAACATTTTTAATAATTTAAGGGAACATCAAAAAACCGGCTCCTGGGCCTGATATACATGGAATACATATCACAAATTGCCTTTTTGATAATTGTGGGAATCGCCTCCTATTTCATCTATAAGAGAGTGACCCGAATTAGAAAAAATATTTTCCTGGGCAAAGAAGCTGGCCGAGTGGATAATAAGTCTGAACGCTGGAAAACCATGTTCCTGGTGGCCTTTGGGCAAAAGAAAATGTTCAAGAGGCTGATTCCTGCATTTTTGCACCTGCTCATCTATGTGGGTTTTATAGTGATTAACCTTGAGGTACTGGAATTCATCATTGATGGCATCACTGGCAAGCACCGCATTTTCGCAGAGCCACTCGGTAGTTTCTACGGTGTTCTGATCAATGTTTTTGAGTTTCTGGCTGTAGGCGTGCTTTTTTCCTGTGTGGTCTTCCTTATCAGAAGAAATGTGGTAAAAGTAAAGCGATTCAGTGGTGAGGAAATGAAGAAGTGGCCCACCCTGGACGCCAATCTCATACTGGTGATCGAGATCATATTGATGTTTGCCATTTTGACCATGAACGCTACAGATTCATTGATTCAGGGTCAGGACGAGCACTACCCAATGGCAGGAGACTTCTTCTTCAGTAGTTTTCTTCAACCCCTCTTCTCAGGCATGGATGTAAGCAGTCTCATCATTGTTGAGCGTGCTGCCTGGTGGTTTCACATTGTGGGCATTCTGGCCTTTTCGGTATATGTTACCTATTCCAAGCACCTGCACATTGCCCTGGCATTCCCCAATACCTTCTATTCCAACCTGAAGCCTAAGGGCGAGATTGCTAACATGCCTGTGGTTACCAATGAGGTGAAGATGATGCTGGGCATGCCGGTAGAAAACAGTGAACCTCCTGCGGAAATTGGTCGTTTTGGTGCCAAAGATGTGAACGACCTCAGTTGGGTCAACATCATGAACGCTTACAGCTGTACCGAATGTGGTCGTTGTACCTCACAGTGCCCGGCCAATCAGACTGGCAAGAAACTATCGCCTCGTAAGATCATGATGGACGTACGCGACAGGGCTGAAGAAGTGGGTGAAAGCCTGGCGAAAGGCGGCAAAGGGCTGGAAGATGGTAAATCGCTATTGGGTGATTTTATCACCTCTGAGGAGGTAAATGCCTGTACGAGTTGCAATGCCTGTGTAGAAGCCTGCCCGGTTAACATCGACCCACTGTCTATTATTCTGGAAATGCGCAGATTCGCTGCCATGGAAGAGTCCAGCTCGCCTGCATCGTGGAATAGCATGTTCCAAAATGTGGAGACTAGTTTTTCGCCATGGAAATTTGCACCCACCGACCGCTTTAACTGGGCCGATGAAATGAAAGACGAGTCCTGATTAATCGTTTTGAAAGATGAAGAGTCAAAATAGCTCACATATCAATCAGAAGATGAACAGGATTTTAATCACTGCCCTGGTTTCCATTTGCATCTCATTTGGAGCCAACGCCCAGCAATTGAACAAGACAGAACTGAAACTTCTCGATGTTCCTGAGAAAAATGAACTAACAAATGCCAAAGACAGCATCAGCTATGAGCAGGCTCTGGCCCAATGGAAGTCAGTGGCCGACATCAATCGATGGATTGGCCTGAATTTTCACTATGACATTTCAAGAGCCATTGCGCTTGGCAGTAAAAGAGAGCAAGGCCCTAAGCCTTCCATACATTCACCTGCGGAGATGTATTCGATTAAAAGTGGAATCTGTGTAGACATTTCCAGGTTTGCCTTTGAAACCCTGAAAAAAATAGACCCAGAGGCAGAGGCTTATTACCTGATGATCGATTTTGAGCCTATTGAAATCCAGGGAAGTACCATTAGAAAGCACTGGGTGCTCGCCTATAAACAGGAGAACAATTTTTATGTAACCGCAGACAGCAAACTCCCTGGCCAAATCAGTGGCCCTTATGAAAATATTGAGGATTTCATTGAATCATATGAGGCCTTTCGCGAACGAAAAATAGTCTCTTTCAAATTACTCGATGACTATAAGAAGAAGATGAAGAAAAGGCTGGCGAAAGTAAAAAAGGACAACAAAGGAGATAAGCAGCAAATTAATGGTAAAAAACGTCCTGCTGAATAAGTATGCCTAAGTCCGCAACCATATTGATGTACTTTCTGGTGGCCCTGATCGGCCAGCAAGATGCTTTTGAACAAAGGTTATCTAATGCTGCGGTGGCATTGACCAACGACCAGGTGGTATATGACCCTTCCTACTTCTCTATCGATTACCCCAATGGTGATGTGCCAGAAGGTAAGGGCGTCTGTACCGATGTGGTGATCAGGGCCTATCGCCAACTGGGCATCGACCTGCAAAAAGAAGTGCATGAAGACATGAAAGGGCACTTTGACCTCTACCCAAAAATCTGGGGTCTGAGCAGAACGGACAAAAACATAGACCATCGAAGGGTGCCTAATCTGATGAAGTTTTTTGAACGACATGGAAAGGTATTGCCAAAAAGCCAGCAGGCCAGTGACTACAAACCCGGTGACATTGTGGCCTGGAATCTGGGTGGTGCCACTACCCATATAGGCATAGTGGTTGACAAGAAATCGAGAGATGGAGAGCGCTATCTCATCTCGCATAACATAGGTAATGGACAAGAATTGTCAGACTGCCTTTTTCAATACAGAATCATAGGGCATTATGCCTTCAAGAATTGATAAACTATGAGTGAAAATTTGAACAGTGTACCAACCATGGCCGATTTGGCGGCAAAAGGTGAAGCTCCAGAAGTACTCTTTTGGGTGGGTTGTGCCGGCTCTTATGACGACCGATATAAGAAGGTGACCAAGGCCTTTGTGAGGATACTAAACAAGGTAGGCATCTCATTTGCTGTTTTGGGCCCTGAAGAAACCTGTACGGGTGATCCTGCCAGGCGTGCCGGAAATGAATTCCTTTTCCAAATGCAGGCCATGGCCAACATTCAGGTAATGGATGGCTATGGGGTGAAAAAGATTGTGACGGCTTGCCCTCACTGCTTCAATACGCTCAAAAACGAATACCCTGAGTTGGGAGGAAACTATGAAGTGATTCATCATAGCACCTTTCTACAGCAGCTTATCAACGATGGTAAGGTAGGCCTCAAGGGTGGCGGTGAATTCAAAGGCAAAAAGATCACTTATCACGATTCTTGCTACCTGGGCAGAGCCAATAACATCTACGAGGCCCCTCGTGAAGTACTGGCAGCGCTGGATGCTGAATTGGTAGAAATGAAGCGTTGCAAAACCAAAGGCCTTTGCTGTGGAGCCGGTGGTGCTCAGATGTTCAAAGATGCTGAGAAAGGCAACAAGGAAATAAACATTGAGCGCACCGAAGAAGCCCTGGCCACAGGAGCCAATATTGTGGCGGCTGCATGCCCCTTTTGCATGACAATGATGCGAGATGGTGTGAAGTCTAAGGAGAAAGAAGAAACCGTAGAAGTACTGGACCTGGCAGAACTGATTGCCAAAAACGAAGGACTGTAGAGTAGGTCTGAAGCAGTGCGCCAATTAACTGACTAATTCTGTTTGAGAGGCTCTAACTGTTAGTGAAGCTAAGTTATCAGGCATAGGTAGGCTAGTGATCAGGGCATTCTAAATCAGCCAGCGATAAAAAACAAAAAGCCACTGAATAGATCAGTGGCTAATTTGTTTACTCAGAGCAAGGCATATCCCTAAAGAATAGCCTGACCTGTTGTGACCCTTACGGTTGTTCATCTACCTACTAAATAGCAGACCGGAGGTCATTGTCTCTGACTTTGAAGTAAGCTTGAAGTTTGCCGACTATCTATTGCTCACCAAAACCCGTCAGAGGGATATTACTTAATATAACTCCTTTGCCGGAGAATAGTTAGATTAAATCTTTGTTAACAGGATTTTGAGCAACAAAAAAACCATCAGCACTTCCGTACTGATGGCCTCTATTGCAATATTCGGGTTAATCCAGAACTACGTTTAGTTCAGTGATGCCTTTTAATTTCTGGTCACGTTACCTGTTGGGAAAGACGCGAGGTTCAACCCAAAATCATGAGTAGTAGGTGCAGTAGCTGCATCTGCCGGGACAGTAGCCGCCAATGGTTTCAGGAGAAAGGGAGCCGGTGAATTATCTGGCACTGGCTCAATGGAGATCACAACCGTTCTGCCTCTTAGGTCGAGTGGAAAAGTCTCACCCGTTGGAGCGTTCAGGAAGAAGTCTTCTCCCGGAATTGGAGGTCCTGCATTGTTCTCTGTGCCGCTAAAGCCATTATTGCTGTCGCGATCGTTGAAGGCAGTAAAGGTACCAGTAGAAAGTGGTCCTGAATCGCCAATCACCCAACCTTCATAAGCCCAACCTGTAGGCAATGTAGGCAGTGTAAGGCCTGCGGTAGGAGGCATGCCTGGGGTACCAAACCAAACGCCATAAATGTCATTCATGTTGTTACCGGCAGTTTCGTCAGTTGGGGTTCTGAGGAAGTAAACACCAGCAGCAGAGCTGAAGTCGCCTACACCGGGCATTACGGCAGTAGAAATGGTAGCGCTGGTTCCAGAGAAGTCTCCTGCCAACAGTTTCTGATCTGAAGGAGCAGGATCATTATCTGGCACTGGCTCAACAGTGAGTACGTATTTAGTAGCTTGATCCAAATCTGTCGGGTCCACATCGAAAGTTGTAGCAGAAGGCACTCCTGCATCATTTACTGAGAATGTACCCGTAGAAACTGGTGAACCATCAACGATAATCCAACCCTCATAAATAGCACTGCTGCCTAGGTCTTCGAGTCCTGAAATGTTCATGGTCAATTGAGCTGTTGCTGGCTCTCCTGGTTCGTCATCACCGCAGCTGGCTACAGCCAGGGCGAATATTGCCATCATGCTGGCATACATTAATTTTTTCATCTGTGCTTATTGTTTTATAGATACCCAAAGGTGGCCTTCAAGTATCACGAAGATTTCACGGAACGTTCAACTGTGCATCAAGACGGGTCGGGCAGCTTACATTGAGTGCATTCTCTCATCGGATTTTAGGCATAAAAAAACCAGCACGATGGCTGGTTTAATTTTCTATTTCTTCTGATCGTAATTCCAGCGAAAGCGGGAATCTTTATTTTTATCACAAATTCATAAACACGCCCACCGAGAACGAAGGGCTGGCCAATACCCTACGACCATCCAAAGCGGTGCCAATGGCTGCCGAAACACCATACTTTTCACTCCAGGAATAAGCCACTTCATAGGTAGTGGCAATGTATTCGATATTGTTGCTGAAAATACCATTGGAAGGAGTCTCGAAATCGCTGCCATTGTTCAGAGAGTTCACCCCCAGTAATTTGACATTAGCAATCCATTTTTCACCCAGTTTGTGACCCAGCTCTACCCCATAGCGCAGTTCATCTGAGAAGTTATCGCTGCGGTTGTTATACGCCAGCAACAGAGAGGCCCATGCTCTGCCTTTTCTCAGTCCACGGCTGGCTTCTAAAGTCACCATTTGGTTGAACTCACCATCGCCTGTTTGGAGCACACCCGTCCTGCCTCCGGTACTATTGCCCAAGGGCAAGCCCAGAGTCAGAGAAGCGCTCACCACTATGGGTTTATCAACGATGAGGCCATATTTGATGGTCAAATCGGTATCGCCAAAAGAACTAACTTCATCACCTTCTGCAAGCACATCGCCATTAAAGCTGGATACTTGCTCGTTCAAAGTAGCCCTTGAAAAGAAGGGTACATAGGCTATGGCCGTGAGCCGGTCGGTAAGGCCGTACTCGCCATAAAAACTAGTCTGGTAAACACTAGCCGTAGCGATGTCGAGTATGTCGCCAGCCGGGCTAAAGTAGCGGTCTGATATGATCGCATACTGGCTCAACTTAAAGTAGCCAGTGCCTTTCTTTTTGGGCCAACCACCCGCTTCGCTCATAAGAGGCAAAGTGAGCAAAAGGATAATGAGTAATGATATCTTTTTCATGTCTGTTGAATCGAGTTTTGAACCAGCTTTAATTGTCAAATTCTCCAAAGCCAAAGGCCACACCAAAGGGCTTACAGTAGATGACCACATGGGTGTAGCTGTTGAGTTGCGCATCTTGCTTACTGATGGTGTAAGTCTGCATGCCTGAATTGGCCTGGATGCTACCTACTTCAATGCCCCCGTTTACATTGGTACTCGCATTGCTCAGGTAAATGAAAAGACCCGGACCATTAGAAGCGCGGAAATCACTGGCAAAGGTGAGTTCCAGCTCATCACCAGTATCGGTCAAAGTGAAAATGCCTTGCACATTATAGCTTCTCAAGCCCTGGAACATGCCCATTCGCTGATTCTCTACAGTAGAAGTTACATCCCCGGAATTCACACGAATAGAATCCTGAGCTGCCCCAACAGCCGCGCGGATGTACACATTGCCCTGTGCCAGTGCCGTGGCCACTCCTGCTTGTGTAATATCGATGATGGCATTGTCAGAACTGCTCCAGATCACAGGATCATCGGCCCTTCTACCCAACATGTCAAAGTAATCGGCTGAGAAGACAAAGCTGTCGCCCACCATAAGGCTGTCTATACTGGCAGTGATGGCAACGGCTTCAGGCACCACCGCTTCTTCAACAATGTCGGTACCAATGCAGCTGGAAAGAGCCAGAAGGCCTGCAGCTAAAAGGTAGATTGATTTTTTCATGTGCTTCTATTGATAATAAGGTAGTTGAAAAGAAAAGGAAGTACCCTGATTGAGTTTAGATGTCAGGTTGATGGTGGCATCGTGGATTTCGAGAATCTTCCTGACAATGGCCAGGCCAAGTCCTGTATTGTTTTTGTCCAGGCTCAATCGCTTGTCGCCAATGTGGTAACGGTCAAAAACGAAGGGGATTTGCTCCTCAGGAATTCCCACCCCGGTATCGGTCACCTCAATCATCACATCAGAATCCTGCTCTAAGGTTTTGATGGTAATGGTGCCTCCTTCTGGTGTAAACTTCAATGCATTATCAATCAGGTTTTGAAGCACCCGTTCGATCAGTGCCACATCGGCATTCACCAGTTTAATATTATTAGAGATCACTGACTGTATCAAAACGCCTTTCCTACGCGCCAGAATCAGGTATTTTTGTACCACATCTTGAATCAGTTCATTGATAAAGAAAGGCTCCTTTTTGGGGTTGACCTGTTTCGATTCCAGCTTAGAGAGTTCGAAAAGTTCCGAAACCATTTTCTTCAGCTTCTCAGTGCTTTCCAGTATGATCTTCAAGTACTTGTCACGCTCATCGGTCGAAAGCTTCTCTTTCTTCATCATCAGCGTCTCTATGTACCCATGGATGACGGCCAGTGGTGTTCTCAGGTCGTGAGAAACATTACCTACCAGCTCTCTCCTCAGATTTTCCATCGACTTAAGGTTTTCAATGTTCCCTTCAATGGTATCGGCCATTTCGTTGAAAGCCGAGGCCAGGTCATTGAACTCTCTGCCCGATTTTACCGGGATGCGAGTATTGAAATCTCCTGCCTGAAAGTCGCGCACTCCGCTGATAACCGTCTGCAGGTTGCGAGTAATGAACCAGATCGCCACCAGCCCTACTATCAAAGCACCCAGCAAAGTGATAAGCATGGTGCGCCCACCCAGCATGGTGATGTATTCTATCCACAAGTTGGAGGCAACCTCATGATATTCTTCCCCGGCCAATACCACATAAACATAGCCTTGTACAGCACCATTCTCCTCAATGGCAGCGGCACTAAAAATTTGTTCCTCACCGGGCTTTCTTGGATCATCGCCCAGTACGCACTGCGAACCTTCATTGGCAATGAACCTGGCAATTGGGTCGAGGCTCACCTCTTCCAGTTTCACTTTTTTATAAGGTGCCACATGGTTAAGAATTTTACCCTCTGGGTCGAGCAGATAAACCTCAATGCTTGGGTTTACCGCCATCATGTGGTGCATGATTTTGTCGGTAGCGTCTTTGGTGATCTCGCCATTGATAAAGGGCTTTACCTCACTGATAATGCTCTTGGCAATGGGCGCATTGAGTCGTTGGTTGCGCTCTTGATAGTAACGCTCTGCGGCATTGATGCTCAGCAGCATGTGAGCTGCTCCCACAATGACCAATAGCACTAAAAAGGTAGCTGACAGCTTCCAAAATAAGCTGATGCCCTCTCGCTTTGTATTAGTTGACATTTTCTTCTTCGTTTAAATCATCATTGAACCGGTAACCAATACCCCATGTAGTGAGGATGTACTTAGGCTTAGAGAGGTCTTTCTCAATCTTCACCCGCAGTCGATTGATGTGCGAGTTGACCGTGTGTTCGTAACCATCAAATTCATAGCCCCAGATGAGCTTTAACAATCGCTCGCGACTGTAGCTGGTACCGGGGTTTGTGGCCATCAAAGAAAGTAGATCGAACTCTTTAGGTGTAAGATCTACCCGTTCATTGTCGAGCATCACCTTGCGTTTGTTCTTATCAATCACCAATTCGTTGAAATACAGAATTTCAGAATCTGGTTCTTTTTCCGGTGCACTGAACAGCTCAACTCTTCTCAGAATGGCCTTAACCCTCGCGGTTAGTTCCCTTACACTGAAAGGTTTGGTCAGGTAATCATCAGCTCCCATTTCAAGGCCTAGCACCTTATCTATCTCTTCAGAGCGGGCAGTGAGCATCAAAATGGGCGTTTTTACACCTGCAGCTCTCAACGAGCGACAAATCTCCAGGCCATCCTTTCCTGGCAGCATTACATCCAGCAAAATGATGTCAAATTTCATTTTCAAGGCCACCTCCAGGGCATCGCCACCATGGTCTATCACCATGGTTTCGCAACCCATGTCTTGCAGGTGGATCTCTATAAGACCGCTGATGTCTTTGTCATCTTCTACTATGAGTACTGATTTCTCCATGTTCGGGGGCAAATTTAGATGGCAAGTATCACGAAAAAGTCACGCGTGGTTCAACATTATATAAACCTGAAAATGAATGATTTGTGATTAAAAATTTAAAAACTGTTATGTGCCGTACGCGTTATCTAGGTCGGAACCTCCCACATCTGGCACATCGAATAAACCATAAGATGGGAATTTTCATTTCTACAAATTGGTTAGAAACGACAATAGCACGACATTTGAGAGGAAAGTATTAGAGCCATGTTAGCAGAATTTGATAGGATAAGTGATGATGCACGGGTTTGGGTTTACCAGACCGACCGCAAGCTGAGTGCAGATGAAAAAGCTTTGATAACCGAGCAAGCTGCCGGTTTTCTGAGCCAGTGGGCTGCCCATGGTAGCGACTTGCAGGCAGCAAGCGCAGTGATGTATGATCACTTTCTAATCATTTGCATTGATGAGTCTTTTCAAATGGCCAGCGGCTGTTCCATTGACAGTTCTGTCCGTTTTGTACAAGAGTTGGGTCAAAGAATAGGCATTGATTTCTTCAAACGAACTAACCTGGCCTTCGAAGCGAGTGATGGTGTTCAATTGGTAGAAATGACTCAAATAAAGGCGGCTATTCAGGAAGGAAGCATTGAGGCCGATAGCCTGTTTTTCGACAACAACATTCAGTCGAAAGGTCAACTGGCTAGCCAATGGCGAATAAAGGCCAATGAAAGCTGGTTGAAAAGATACTTTAAAGCCACCTTGAACGTATAAAATATTAGCATTGGAGATAAATGGCTAATTTACACCTTATGAAGATTGTAGTAAGATTTTCGTTTTTATCCTTGATGATCCTGTTCGCAGCATGTTCATCGGCCAACAAGAATTTCTTGGGCCTGGACCAAAGTGCTACTTCGGGTACAAGTGCCCCAAGTGGTTTTGCTGCTGAAGCACCAACAGTGACTACTGGAACAGAAGAAGAGGAAGACAAAAAGGCAAAGGCCATTAAAGTGAAGAAAAGCTTTGAAAATGGCGAGTATGAAACTGCCATTGAAGAGTTGAAAGATGACCTGAAGGATGATCCCGACTCTCCTGTAACCAACTACTACATAGCAGAGAGTTACAGAAGGTCTAACCGCATTTATGAAGCGCAAGACTTCTATGCCAAAGCGATTGAAGGCGGCTATGCCGATGACGAAATGGAAATACATTATTCCAAATCGCTCAAAGCAAACGAAAATTACATTGAGGCCAGAAGGGTATTGCAAAACTATCTGGAGTATGCCACGGTAGAAAGATTTGTAGCGCGTGCTCAAAATGAGCTCAAAAACCTGGACAAGCTCGACAGCATTCAACTAGATGTAAGAAAAATTTCTGTAAACCCGGCCATCGGCATCAATACTGCAAATGCCGAGTACAGCCCCTATTTCTACGATGGCCACTTGTACTTCTCTTCTACCAGAGAAACTGAGAGTATTTTCAAAGGCAACGGAACAGGCTTCAGCGATCTTTACAGAGTCAAAACCAGCGGATTGATCACAGAATCGGGTACCCTGGAACCTCTCGAAGACTTTATCAACGAACAAGGCATTAACGAAGGTACTATCGCCTTTTCACCTGATGGCAACACCATGGTTTTTGCCAAGGGCAATAGTGGAAAAAAGGGCGGCCGACAAGATGTAGACCTTTTCATAAGCGAAAAGAGAAATGGCAACTGGGGTTCTCCTCAGCCAATGCCCATCAACTCACCCGACTGGGAATCGAGCCCGGTATTTAACCAAAATGGTACCACCATTTACTTTGCCTCTAACAGGCCGGGTGGTGAAGGAGGCATTGACATCTGGCGCACTACCAAGAACGACCGCGGTCGCTGGGCCAATGTGGCCAACCTTGGATCTACCATCAACACCCCTGAGAACGACATGTTCCCCTATGTATCTTCAGATGCCAGGTTGTTTTTCTCATCAGACGGGCACCCCGGCTTTGGCATGCTAGACCTTTTTGAGGCCGTGCGCCAGGGAGGCGAAACCACCATACGCAACCTGGGGCCTTCTATCAACACGACTTATGACGACTTTGGGCTTGTGTACTCACTATTCCCTTATGAAGGCTTTTTTGCCTCTAACCGACCGGGAGGACAGGGAGATGATGACATCTACACCTTTGTAGACGACTCTCCTAACCTGAAAAAAGTACAATACGTACTGAAGGGGACCACCTTTTCATTGGATCAGGACAGCGCTCGCACCATTCTGGGAGGCGTAAGAGTAACTCTTGGTGATGCAGAAGGAAAGCTGATAGACGATGTAACCACCGGCCGTGGTGGCACCTTTGAGTTTACCCTGGATGCCGAGAAAGAATATACCCTTCTGGGAAAAAAAGTGCAGTACCTGGTAGGTAGAAATGCACTATCTACAGTAGGAGAAACTGTTGATAAATCAACATTGACAGTGCGTTCATTCACCAAAGAATTTGTGGCCGATCTGGACCTGACCGAGATTGCTAAAATAGTGAGTGTTGGCTTCCTTATGGAAAATGTGTTGTACGATTTAGATGATGACAAGATCAGATCAGATGCAGCCATAGAATTAGATAAGCTGGTTCTGTTTATGAAAGATAATCCCGCAGTTTCTATCGAATTGAGTTCACATACTGATTCTCGTGCTCCCGATAACTATAACCTCGACTTGTCGCAAAGAAGGGCGCAATCTGCGGTTGACTATATAGCATCAAAAGGGATTCAAAAAAGTAGAATGATCGCTAAAGGCTATGGAGAAACTCAGCTAGTGAATGGATGTTCAAATGATGTAGAATGCTCTGAGGATGAACATCAGATTAACCGTAGAACTGAGTTTAAAATCACCAACTACGACCGCTCAAAAGATCGTAACTAAAAGAAAATATCAAGGATAAATTGTTCAAAGCCTCCTCAATCGGGAGGCTTTGTTATTTTTGTGCCGATAATACCTGTAGCTATGAGCGATCGATACATGCAGCGAGGAGTTTCGGCCTCTAAAGAAGACGTACACAACGCCATCAAAAACCTGGATAAAGGGCTTTATCCCAAAGCTTTCTGCAAGATAGTACCAGATTTTATGGGTGGCGATGATGGCTTCTGCAACATCATGCATGCCGATGGTGCTGGCACCAAGTCTTCGCTGGCTTACATGTACTGGAAAGAGACCGGGGACCTGAGCGTTTGGAAGGGCATAGCGCAAGATGCCATCATCATGAATACGGATGATCTGCTGTGTGTTGGTGCCACTGATAATATTCTGCTCTCATCTACTATAGGACGTAATAAGAACCTGATTCCGGGTGAAGTACTTTCTGCCCTCATCAATGGCACAGAAGAGGTGCTGCAAATGCTGCGCGATAATGGCGTGAACATCATCAGTACTGGTGGTGAAACTGCCGACCTGGGCGACCTGGTGCGCACAGTGGTGGTGGACAGCACGGTGATTGGCCGAATGAAAAGATCTGAGGTAATCACCAATGAAAAAATTGCCCCCGGTCAGGTCATTGTGGGCTTGGCCTCATCTGGCAAAGCCAATTACGAAACCGAATACAATGGAGGCATGGGCTCTAACGGTCTCACTTCTGCCCGCCATGATGTTTTCAACAAATCGCTGGCCGAGAAGTACCCTGAAAGCTTCGACCCTGGTGTGCCACAAGACCTGGTCTATACAGGGTCTTACAACCTGACTGACCCTGTGGAAGGTAGTCCGCTGGATGCTGGCAAACTGGTGCTCTCACCCACCCGTACCTATGCTCCGGTAATCAACGAGATTCTGAAAAACCATCGCGACCAGATTGGTGGTTTGATCCACTGCAGTGGTGGTGCTCAGACTAAGATTCTGCACTTCGTAGACCACCTGCATATCATCAAAGACAACCTCTTTGAACTACCCCCTTTGTTCAATATGATCCACCAGGAAAGTGGTACAGACTGGAAAGAAATGTACAAAGTCTTCAATATGGGCCACCGTATGGAAGTATATGTTGATGAAAAATTCGCAGCCGACATTATAAATATCTCTGAGTCATACGGAGTCCCTGCCAGGATCATCGGCAGAACTGAGGCTGCCAACGACAAAAAATTGACTATAAAATCAGATTTCGGAGAATTTATATACTAATTCTCATATCAGACAACTCCAATTCTTCTTCCTGCCAATGTTCACTTGAACATTTCAAAGCAAAAATCCGTTTACTATCTGAGATTTTTTAGCGATTTTTACATCTGCTGGGATTGATATAGTTGTTGGATTCTTTCGCCTAAACATGTTAATGAAGCGTTTCAGAAGAACTTTTTTGTTCTTATGGCTTTGTATGGGAATACTCTGCTCACCATTCAATAATTTGAATGGCCAGACTCCTATTGGCTCTGCTACATTCAACAATGTCTCAACAGGCCTTACCACTTCTTCATATACCGTCACCTCCCCGTCTGATGCCAGTGGCGACATTTTACCAAGCACTAGTTACCTGGTGCGGTATGGTGAAATCCAGAATCAATTCATTACTGATTATACAGTAGGTGGTACCTTATATGACAACTTTGTATTGCCTGACACGCTCATTATCCAAAGAACGGATGCTGGTCGCCAGTTAATTATCTTTTATGAGTATGACCGCGTTGAAACCGGCCCAGTCCCAGATGAAGTTTACCTGGACCCAGAGCAGCAAGACAATGAAGAGGCGCTCTACCAAAGTGGGCTGTCTAATGCGGGATATGACAATATACTGGTAAACTCTGCTACCAACTTCGCCAATGTAGAGCGCATCGATGTCATTTACTTTTCAGGTGTGGTCACCTCCAGCCCTTCAACAGCAGTATTTCCAATAGTAGAAAGGGGCGGTAATGATGACATTAGAGTTGCGGCCATCCGAGGACTGGATGCCAATGGGGTTCCTAATGACTACTACCCCACGGTAATAAGGGTGAGCAATGACGGCACCACTGACTGGGGTGACCTGGGGCAGAGCCACATTTCACTGGTCATGAGAAGGCAGGATGCTACTTCTAACCCGCTGCCCGTTCAAGTACTAGGCACACAAAATATCAATGGCTCTGCCATAGCTTTTTCCGAATTTGGCGTAACAGCCGATGACATTGTCTACGGCTACTCCATTATGGGAGATGATGTAACCGTAACAGGTTCTGACCTGGTAGATTTTACCAATTCCACCAATTACCCCACCAACACAGGTTCAGGGTCGGGACTGGACCTGATCGCTGGAATTTCAACAGCTGTTTCCAGCGACAATAACCTAACCCGCGCAAAAGGTCCGGGCGGCTATAAAGAGGCACTAGACACCTGGCTGAAAGCCAATGTTGGTGTAACCACATCTACCGATGGAAGTACCGTAACCGACTGGCAGGATCAATGGCTCGCCAACAACGATGCCACTACACTCACCACTGCTCCCACCTATCGCGATGGCACTGCATCAGCGGCTGACGATATCAACTTCAACCCTACTGTTGACTTTGTAGATGGCGTAGAAAGAGGTTTGCAATTTGCCAACAACCCCGAGATGAATACCGATAGCAATGGACTCACTACCTATTCAAACAAAGGAATCAACATTGCTTTCAGAACCGGAACAGACATTAGTACCCGGCAGGTGATCTATGAACAAGGCAGCCAAACCAGGGGTCTCAATGTCTTTATCAGTGGAGGATCATTGTTCATTGGGGCCTATAATACGCCCAGTGAAGGTTCTGGTAGCAATTGGGGCTTTAGCTCTACAAGCACCTCGTCCATTTCTACCACAACCGAGTACATTATCACCCTTGAATATGACGGGAATTCAGCACTAACCGGTAGTGTAACAGGCTATTTGAATGGACAGAGTTTTGGCACAATTTCCAGTGTGGGCTTACTGTATGACGATAGCGATGGCATTGGCCTTGGTGATCAAAATTCTCAAGGACTATATGATGGAGGAAATACCACTGCGGCTTCATTTGATGGCAGCATCCCTGAATTTATTTACTGTGACAACCCCGGTTCTTTCAGCAGTACACAGCGCAACCGAATAGAAAGTTACCTGGCACTGAAGTATGGAATTACCCTGGATCAGACCAGCCCTATCAATTATGTAAATGCAGCTGGGTCTACCATATTCAACACTACTGATGCAGCGGCCATTGGGGGCTATCTGGAATATAACAGCGACATAGCAGGTATAGGACGTGATGATGATTCAGAATTTGAGCAACTGCAATCGCAAAGTGAAAATAATGGAAGCATAGTAACGGTAACTAAAAACAGCTCCATTGGCACAGACGACACCTGGTTAATCTGGGGTAATGATGCCGGCTCTACCACCCCAAATCGTACAGAAAGCAAGCCTGAAACTATCAATGAAAGGCTCCCTCGTGTATGGCGGGTTGCCGAAGAAAACTCCATTGGAAACACCGACATCTCCTTCGACCTGTCGGGCCTCGGGCTGGGCACCAATGCCAGTGATTTTTCAATACTGATTGCCAGCAACAGTTCAGGGGCAGACTTCTCATCGGCTACGGTAGTCACAGGAGGCACTTTCAACGGTGATGTCATTACCTTCTCTGATGTGAACCTGGCAGATGGCGAATACTTCACTTTAGGAACACAGTTCTTCATATGCACTCCCGGCAATGTGCAGGATGGCCTGGCGTTGTGGCTAAAAGCAGATACAGAGACTTTTAATACAGGTACCACAGCAGCCACGGATGGTCAGACCGTTGAAACCTGGGGCGACCAAAGCAGGAATGACTTTGACGCCACCAATGATGGAGGCGTGACCAACAGGGCACCTACCTGGGTAGAAACTGATGTAAATTTCAATCCTGGCCTCAACTGGGATGCTGGTACCAATGAGATTGGTTTTACATTGGGCAGTAACTTCATCTTTGCCCCAGCGGCAGACGGGGGGGCTCACATTTTTGCCGCTGTAGAACCCGAAAGCAGTTTAACCGGCTCTTCCAGAAACAATAAGTTTATCTACAATTTTGGAAACAACAACAATTCTGGAGTAGGTCTGGGTGCTTATGGAGATCGGGGTCGATTGGTGGCAGAAGGGGGAAACAACATAAACTATACACCTGCAGCAAATGGCTTCCTGGTAGAAGGGGCGTTCGATACAAATGCTGGAACATCCGACATAAAAAACTTTGTACTTAACGGTCAGCAGATATTCACTTCTACTGGTACCGATATAGACATAGATGATTCAGGAATCGTACAGGCTTCTACACATGGAAGCAACCAGGGGCCTGTCTCAATTGGACGGCAATCTGAAACCAACAACCTTGGCAATAACGGTGGACGCAGGTATTTCGGTGACATGCAAGAGGTAATTGTGTATAACGCTGCCATCACAGACCTGGAGGAGCAACAGATACGGAGCTATCTGGCACTGAAATACGGTACCACCCTTACCAATGATAATAACAACAACGCTACAATCAATCAGCAGATAGGCACCGGCTCAGTTCAAGAAGGGGACTATGTAGGGTCTGATGGCACCACCATTACCTGGGACTACAGCGATGACACTGGCTTTGTAAGCAATGTTGCGGGCATTGGCCGAGATGATGATACCTGCCTGAACCAGAAGCAATCGCGAAGCCAGAATACCGGAGCCATTGTGACCATGGGGCTGGGAGAAATTGCCAGTAATAATGCCAGTAACAGCAATACATTCACTACTGACATGAGCTATTTGACCTGGGCTACCGATAATTCCAGCACCGCTTTTGGCAGCATTACCACGGCAGGCACGCCTGGCACAGTCAATGAAAGAATGCTGAGAATTTGGAGAGCACAGGAAACCGGTACCGTTGGTGCTACAGACATCTCGTTTGATCTGACCGGCCTTACTGGCTATAGTACCAATGCGGGCGATTATCAGCTGATCATTGCCAGCGGAGGGGATAATACTTCGCTTGAAAATGGATCAACTGTAACCGGAGGCACCTTCAATGGCACTGTGCTTACTTTTAGCGGAGTAGACCTAACCGATGGCCAGTACTTTACACTTGGTGTTTCTGCCGACCTTTGTGGACCTGGTGGCGTTACGGGCAGCATGGTGCTCTGGTTAAGAGGAGATACAGGTACTTCAACATTGGTAGACAACACCACCCTCGGTACCTGGACGGATCAATCCACAGCCAGCAATGATGCTACGGAAGTCACAAACCCTCCATTATTTAAAGACAACAGTACCGACAATATCAACTTCCTGCCAACCATTGACTTTGACGGCACCAACGATCGATTGGATATTGGAGATCTGGCGGAAATCAAATCGGCTAGTGGAACAGGCCGATATACCATGGTAGGCGTGGGTACCCGTCAAGATGTGAATGCCAACTACCTGCTGGGGTCAACCGGTAGTGGCGGAACCAATGAAGATGTTGCTTTTGGTTACGATGCCACCTCGGGCGCCCGCATCGATCATGGATCCAATGCACTTACTCTCACTACATCGGCCTTTAACTCGCCCGCTCAGTTACCTTCACTGATTTTTGCTGAATACGATGGGACAGGCCGGGTATTTGAAGAGTTGAGAGATGATGGCTTTGGACGTAGTACCGACAGCAATACCAGCGACCCGAGTGGTACACAAACCAACTATATAGGTGAACTGGGCTCAGAAAACTACAATGGCCTGATCAGCGAAGTATTGGTCTACAATGCGGCCATTACCAACCTGGAAAAACTAAGAATCTACTCTTATTTTGGAGTTAAATACGGCATCACCTTGCCTCAGGACAATAACAACAATACTACGCTAAACGAGAACATTTCGGGATTGGTAGATGAGGGTGACTATGTAGCCTCCGATGGCACCACCATCATTTGGGATGAATCTAATGGCTACAGCACCTACCACAATGGCATGGCCGGTATAGGCCGGGACGACAATTCATGTCTCAATCAAAAACAGAGTACCAGCAGTACCGATGGCACTATACTCACCGTTGGGCTGGGCTCAGTAGCTGCCGATAATGCCGCCAATGCCGGGTCACATGACAATCTCGATTTCCTCATTTGGGGCCATGATAATGCCACCACCTCCAGCGCCAGTCCAGAGCTTTCTGATGTACCAAGCACCATCTCACAGCGCATGCAGCGTGTTTGGAGAGTAGAAGATACAGGTACCGTTGGGGCGACAGAACTGCAGTTTGATATGACAGGATACACACTTGGTGATGGATCTGACTACAGCCTGCTCGTATCCGGTACTTCTACCATAGCCGATGCTACTATTATATCAGGAGGCACTGTCAATGGTAGTACCCTCTCCTTCTCTGGCATTGACCTGACAGACGGACAGTACTTTAGCATAGGCACAGGCCTCACTACCTGCGGACCCGGTGGTGTAAATACTAACATTGCCCTTTGGCTGAAGGCCGATGTCGAAGTATTCTCCGATGCTGGCACCACTCCTGCCACCAACAATGATGACGCACTTCAATGGAACGACCAAAGCTCTCCAGCTACCAATGCTTCCGAATCTAATGGAGGAGGAGGAGCAGTAGTAGAACCCGTTTTCCGTACCAATGAGATCAACTTTAACCCTGCCAACTTTATTTCGGACCAAAACACCACCAACAACTCATTCTTCGAAACAGCAACCAGTACCAATAATGTATCAGGAAATATGAGCCTGATAGCGGTATTTGAAACCGCTCAAAACCAGGGTACAGACAATGACATTGAAAACACTCCTGCTCTGATAGGGGCAGAAGTGAGTTCTGTCACCGATGATTATGCCCTGGGTGTGAGACAGGGCCAGGTGGTATTTAATGCAGCCGACAATAATGGCTATTCTGCTGAAAGTGCCGCAACTACCTATAACAACGGTGAACCCTATATTGCCACAGCAACACGCGTTCAGGCGGCCTCAGGGGCAGTCAACCTCTTTGTAAACTCATTGAATGTAGGTACCGGCACCTCTGATGCCGTTGCGCTTGATGCAGCAGACACCTGGGCCATAGGCAATCATAGTGACTATGATAATGAAGCACAATTCCAGGGCAATTTGGCCGAAGTGTTGGTCTTTTCCAGCGTTCTCACAGCAGATGAGCGCACCAGGATAGAGAGTTACCTGGGCATAAAATATGGCATCACCAGAGACGATGGAGATGGTGATGATGTTGGCACTGTTGGCTTTGACGAAAGGGACTACAGGGCCGGAGATGGCACTGTGGTCTGGGATTATGACGCCCGCACCTCAACTTATTATAATGACCTTTTTGGCATTGGCCGTGACGACCTTTCCTGCCTTAATCAGATTCATTCAAAAAGTGAAAATGACGATGCCATTGTGGATGTGGAAATATCTTCCTGGGGCAATGACAACAGCTGGTTTGTATCAGGAAACGACAATGCTGCTCTTGAAGCAACCAGAAACTTTGAGCGCCCTGGTGACATCAACAGCCGCCTTAACAGAGAATGGCTGGCCGAAGAATCAGGAACCGTGGGCACTGTCAGCATCACCTTCGATCTTTCTGAAGTTACCGGTACCCCTACCGGAGACAATAACCTGAACCTGGTGAGAATGCTGGTGACGACAGATGGTGATTTTTCAAGTGGAGTCACTCAGGTGTTGCCAACCAGCATCGATGCAGTGAGCCAAACCATCACTTTTGACTACGACTTCAATGGCACAGATGGATTTTACTATACGCTGGGCTCAACGGAAAATGATGCCCTGCCCGTTACTCTGATCGAATTTAGAGCTACTCCTGTAGACGAGCAAGTAGTATTAGAATGGACCACGGCCTCAGAAATCAACAACAGCTTCTTTACGATAGAGCGCAGTTTAAATGGCAGTACTTTTGAATTTGTAGGCCAGCTAGATGGAGCCGGCACCTCTGCGTCAACCATCAGCTATCGCTATATCGACACCGCACCATTAACAGGCACCTCTTTCTATCGCCTGAAGCAAACCGACTTTAACGGTGAATTTGAATATTCTGAATTGAGGAGTGTATCTATAGCCGAAGCAATTGAGACCTTTGACTTCAAAGTATATCCCAATCCAATAAGTAATGATGACTTACTTACCATAGAATACCTTGGCCTTGGTTACTCTCAAGAAATTTCTTTTCAATTATTTAAAATGGATGGCCAGGTGGTAACTAGCGGCACTTATGGCCAGATACCCCAGCAGATATTCATTGAGACCGCCACCCTACAATCCGGAGTATACCTACTGAAAATCAAGGGGAAACAGGGAAAAGTCGCGCATAAAAAAGTGATTATTAACTGATTGATCACAAAAATGTAAAACACTCTATACAAGAGAGTTAGAGACCCCTTCTTAAACAGTTTATTAATTCGGATTAAGACTTTTTGCTTATTTTTTTGACCTTGATCAAGAATCGTACGTTTTTGTCTACCCTCTGTCTACGTTTTTTGAATCGGATATAGTGACACATTAACATATTTCAGTATATTTCGCCCAGCGTTTTTTGAGAATTCCAATTCACACACCGTAACGCTACCTCACCATTCATTCTTGCGAAAATCCTCGTAGGGTTTAACCTGAATGAATGTGTAGTTATAGCGGTGTCAGGAAATTTTAGATCACGCGCACCTAAACATCTGAATAAAATGCCAAGACAGACTGCTATGGCCGTCACAGCCATGGTGAACATCTTCTGGAGTGTGGAACCCTCCATGCGTGCACTATTCAATAGTGTACATAGCTATTCTCAATCCGTAATTGAGCAATTTCAGCGCCTGTTTACTGGTCAGATTGCCATTCCATTCTGCCTTGCCAACAGTGCTTCCACTAACGTGCCGTCAGGGCTCCACAATGGTTACCCCACATTCAATTTCTTCAAAAATACCGCCACCTGGTTAAATCCATTTCGGTCGACTGCCCTATATCCACAATCAGTCTACGGCCTCAGGATTAAAACCAAGCGCAGTCGAATACTTTTGCATTCTGAAATAAAACTTTTCATAGGTCGCCTGCTACCAAATCCGGTTCAATTGAGCGGTTTTTCAGGTCTACCCAATTTAAAAACGATATTCCCAAAATGGGAAAAAACAACAAGCGCTTCTTCTGCCTTTGCTACAAAACAGCCTTCTAATGGCTATAGAGTGGCCTTTCAGCAGTTGATGACTCAGCAAAAAGATTGGCACAGTTTTAACAATAAAGACAGCCGGAGAACACCCTCTTTGAACATTCAACAGGACATTATTAAGCCTGTAAGAGAAAACAAGAAGGAAAAAGCGAGTAGAGAGCATAGCATAAAGTGAAGAAAGGCCTAAACATCGATATTGCGCTACCCAGGATTGTCATCGTGACAGTGGTTGTATTGGTATGTAGCCTGGCGAGCCAACTAAGCTCGGCACAAACGGCCATTACTTCTTTTACTACTTCCACAGTATCAGGCGCCACCAGTACAGATGTGGTAGTGATACCAAGTGATGCTACGAATTCGATATTTGATGATCGGGGTGAAAATGCCACTATCAACTATGGAACTGGCCTCGATGTAAGGGTTGATTCCTACACCGTCTTCGGCTCCACATTCAACCGTTTCCTATTACCCGATACGCTTGTATTGAACAGAAGACAAGCCAACGACCGCCTGGTCACTATCTGGTATGAAATCAGCTCAATAGTAGATAACACTCCTCCTACTAATAACATTATTAATGTAGACCCGGCAGCTGCAGCCGATGCAGACGCCATTTATCAAACACTGGCACTTAATGCCGGCTATGACAACATTTTGGTAAACAATGATGACCTGAGTGATAACCCTGTGATTCAGGTAGAGACGGAAAGAGTGGACGTAATTTGGTTTCAAGGCATCCAAACTTCCTCTCCCACCACTGCTATTTTCCCGATCATTGAACGTGGAGGAAATGATAATGTGGCCGTAGCCGCCATCACATCACTCAATGCAGACGGCACCCCTGCCTCTTATGGTACCCTGTTGGGAATTGGCGAAACCGCCTGGACCGGAGGTAACGCTTATACAGTGGATGAATTCATGATTTTTAGAAGAGAGACCGCTGGAAGCGATCCTCTTCCATTAGGTGACATTGGTCCACAGAATATTGAAGGGATGGCCATAACCCTGGATAACCTGGGCATCTCGGCTAACCAGAGCATTTTTGGATATTCCATTTTTGCTGCCGATGTAGTCAATGGTTTTGTATCTGGTTCAAGTCTCACAACAGGTTCAGCCACTATTGCTGGTGGAATAGACCTTACTGATATTTCAACTTTCCCTTCAGGTACCTTATCCAGTGACTCAGGCATGGACTTGATAGCAGGAGTTTCAGCGGCTGTTGCCAGCGATGATAACCTCATTGAAACCAAAGGCCCAGGAGGATATAAATCTGCACTGGCCACCTGGCTTAAGGCCAATGAGGCAGCTGATGTAACCACTTCGACTGAAGGTTCGACAGTAACCGACTGGCAAGACCACTGGATTGGCAATCATGATTTTACAACGGGGATTGCTGGTGCTGCCCCTACTTACCGTAGCACAACTACCCCTATTAACTTTAATCCTACCGTGGATTTCACCGCTAGCTCAACCTCTTTGAGTACCGCCAACAACAATGATTTCAACGATACTGAACCCTATACTAACAAAGGAATCAACATTGCTTTCCGTACCAGTACCAGCGACATAGCCACAAGACAAGTACTCTTTGAGCAGGGGGGAAATACCAGAGGAATCAATATCTATATAAGAGGTAGCGCCATACATGTTTCGGCCTGGAACAGATCTAATGATGGAGCAGGCTCTCCATGGAACGACTCTGGGAATATAACCACCGTGAGCGCTTCGGTTAGCACCAACACCGAATACATTGTAACCCTGGAAGAAAACGGTAACAGTAGTTCTACAGGTACCATCACCGCTTACCTCAATGGGCAGAGTATTGGTGTTATTTCAAATATTGGTTTGCTATACCGACACACGGGCGGCATCGAGCTTGGCGGTAATGATGGCAATACACGATTTGACGATGGTAGCAATAGCTCAGTCAACTCCTTTTTTGGTGAGATTTCAGAATTCATCTACTGCAACGAGCCTGGGTCATTCCCGCTGGCTCAAAGACAACGCATTGAAAGCTACCTGGCCATAAAATATGGCATCACTCTGGATCAGTCCAGCCCAGTAAACTATGTAAATAGCGATGGCATTGTGATTTTTGACGCTACCAATTCTGCGGGTATTGGTGGCTTTTTAGAGTATAACAACGACATAGCAGGCATTGGCAGAGACGATGCCTCAGAGCTAGACCAGCCCGCTTCGAAAAGTGAAAACACGGGCAGTGTGGTGACCATAGACAAAGGGTCCTCCATTACTTCTGACGATACGTGGCTTGTTTGGGGCAATGACGGTACTGCCCTGACAGAGACTGGTGCGTTGACCATGCCAGACACCATCCAAATGCGCCTCACTCGTGTATGGAGAGCTGCCGAGACCAATGAGGTTGGTAACACATCTGTATCTTTTGACATTACAGGCCTGAGCCTGAGCACCGATGAGAATGACTTTTCACTCTTAATCGCTGGCAATGGTACCAATGCCGACTTCAGCACTGCTACAGTCGTTACCGGAGGTACTTTAGTGGGGAATATTCTCACCTTTACCGGGGTAGACATTGACGATGCAGAATTTTTCACCCTTGGCACACAGTATTTCCAATGCGGCCCAGGTGGAGTTTTCGACAACCTTGCGTTGTGGCTCAAAGCCAATGATGGACCTGATACTGAAGTAGATGCTGCTAACTTAGCTACCTGGAGCGACCGATCAGGCAATGGAAATGACGCTACGGTTAATACAAATGCTCCTAACTATGCCGCCACTAGCATGAATTTTAATGCAGCGGTGAACTTTGACGACACTAACAGTGAAGAAATAACCGGAACGGCAGGTTTCCATTCAGTGGCATATTATATGGTGGCCAATCCTGACGTTTCGCATACCAGCAATGCCAACGAAGAAGATGTAATCATTGGCTTTGGTGCACCGGCAGGAGCAACCGATGAATTTGGTGGTTTTGGGCTTGGGGAAATGACCTCAGGATTAACCAATGAAGTGGTAACTCATGCCATTGGTGGAACAACCATCAGATGGAGAAGGGGCATTTCAAGTGCTAACGTTTCGCAGATTGACGCCAACCGAACTTACCTGTTTGGAGTGCGAGACAATGCTGTTTCGGCCACCAGCAACTTTGTATATATCGATGGGCAGGAACTATCCAACATTGATAATACCGGAGAAGGTTCTGCGGCCTTCCTGACTTCTGTTGATCAAGATTATGAAGTAGGCAGTTATACTTCTGCAAATGCATTTGCCACGGGCAATCACTTTGATGGACAGATCTCTGAAATTATTTCTTACTCGGTAAGACCGACAGATGCAGAGCACAACCGCATCCAGTCTTACCTGGCTGTAAAATATGGCATTACTTTGGACCAGACTGTCGCCACCAACTATTTAGCGGCAGATGGTGGCACCGTTTGGAATGCAACCGACAACAGTAGCTATGCCAATGACATTGCTGGTATAGGCCGTGATGATCTCTCTTGCTTGAATCAGCTGCAATCACAAAGTCAAAATACGGGTAGCATTGTTACCATGGGCCTCGGAGAAATTGCCGCTAACAATGCCGCCAACCCCAATTCATTTTCTACAGATGACTCTTTCCTGATGTGGGGCAATGATGGAGCCAGTGCAACCGAAGCCAATGCAGTGGCTTATGCTGAAGATGTAGTGACAGAACGCATGCTGCGCATCTGGAGAGCTGATGAAAATGCAGGTACTGTTGGCAATACTGACATCTCTTTTGACCTGACAGGCTTGGGCTATACTGGAAGTCTTTCAGACTATAGCCTGATCATTTCTGATGCTGCAGGTCTGACCACGCCCACAATTGTTCCTGCTGTATCGTTTACCAGCGATGTGGTGACTTTTGCCAATGTAGACCTTACCGATGGTCAGTACTTCACTCTAGGTACTCAAAGGACTGCCTGCGGGCCTGGAGGCATTACTACTGACCTTTATATGTGGCTGAGAGCCGATGCCGGTACATCAACTACTTCTGATGGTGCATCATTAACCACCTGGACCGATCAATCAGGCAACAGCACCAATGCCACTGAGGCAACATTCCCTCCTACATTTAGAAATAACAGCACACAAAACATCAACTTTAACCCTACCATTGATTTTGATGGTACAGATGACCTTCTCAACCTGGGTAACCTGACCAATATCAAATCAGGAGCTACCAATGGGGGTGATTATACCATTGTAGGTGTTGGCATAAGAGATGACGGAGACTACAACTTTGTGGTGGGTTCTGCTGGCGGCACCAGTAATCAGGATCTTCATTTCGGATACAGAAATAACGATTCTCAAGCCACACTTGCACATTGGGGCAACGACCTGAATGTGACTACCACAGGCTTTGCAAGCCCAACTGCGCCTTTCCTCTTGTTTGGAGAGTATGACGGTGCTACCGGAAGAGTTATTGAAGAAACAAGAGATGGAGGTTATGCCAGAAGCACCGATGCGAACAGCACAGATATAAGTGGGTCGCAGACCAACTATATTGGAAATGTGGAGTCCATCGGCAATTATAATGGTCTGATTCCGGAAGTGATCATTTACGACAATGACATTACCGATCTGGCCAAACAGCAGGTAATCTCTTACCTGGCCATTAAATATGGCATTACCCTTACCAATAACAACAACAATAATGGATCTACAAATGAGATCATTTCAGGCAGTGTGAGGGAAGGTGACTACCTGGCCACTAATGGTGCTGGTGGTACAAACGTGGTATGGACCTATGCCAACAACTCTGCTTACCATAATGATGTAGCCGGAATCGGGCGGGATGATGACGGCTGTTTTGCACAGAAACAATCACGTGCAGAAGATACTGATGATATACTTACCATTGGTTTAGGAGCTGTGGCTGCCGATAATGCGAGCAATGCCAATGGATTTAATGACAATGGTGATTATCTGGTATGGGGTAATGACAATGGTTCTACTCTGTCGGCCAATGCCAATACTTCTGATGTACCAGGTATAGTAACCGAAAGAATGGAGCGCATCTGGAAAGTACAAGATACTGGTACCGTGGGAGCCACCGAACTGCAGTTTGACCTTACAGGCACTAGCTTCCCTACAGGCGATGCTTCAGCATATTCACTATTGGTTGGTAGTACTGCTACCATGGCAGATGCCACTATTGTGACAGGCGGCAGCTTCAATGGCAGTGTGCTTTCATTCTCAGGCATAGACCTTACTGATGGCCAATTCTTTACCATTGGCACTGCAGTAGCCACCTGTGGGCCGGGTGGAGTAAGTACCAGTCTTGCCCTTTGGTTAAGAGCAGATGTAGAGGTCTTTTCAGATGCAGGTTCTACCGCAGCTACCGATGGAGGCAATGTACTGCAGTGGAATGACCAGAGTTCGCCCGCTGAAAACGGTTCAGAAATAGACCTGGGAGGAGGAAGCCCAATTGAACCTACTTTCGAAACCAATGAAGTCAACTTCAATCCAACATTGAGATTCGTTGACCCCAACTCTGGTAATGCCTCTTACATAGAGACTAGCAGTAATACTGCTACCACAGATATGACCATGATCTCGGTATTCTCAACCGGTCAGGCAGCAGGCTCAGCTAACGACTTTATCAATTCTCCGGCTTTGGTCAGTGGTCGCACTTCTACAGCAACAGATGCAGACTTTGGCATGGGCATGGAAAATGGCACCATTTACGTAAATGCCAGCTCTACTGACGGTTTCGATGCAGAAACCTCCAGTACTTTCAATGATAATGCATTCCACTTTGCTACTTCTACCCGAGTGTCTTCTTCAGGTGCAATTACCGTCTTTGTAGATTCTAACCAGGAAACCACAGGTACTGGAAGCACAGGAGCACTCTCCGCCCCTACCTCTTTGGGCATTGGCAACCATAGTGATTCTGACCTGCAAGCCCAGTATGCCGGAGACATTGCAGAAACCATCGTCTTTAGCAGTGTACTGACTTCAGAAGAACGAAACCAGGTAGAGAGCTACCTGGCCTTGAAATACGGGATTACTAAAAATAGTGCCGATGACGGAGGAACCGGGTCGGTTGATGAGCGTGACTATCGTGCCGGTGATGGCGGAGTGACCTGGGACTATGACGGCCAGGGGGCAACTTATTACAACGACATATTCGGCATTGGCCGTGACGACCTATCTTGCTTCGATCAGGTACAATCGAAAAGTGAAAACTCAGACGCCCTGGTTACCTTCAACAACACAGGAGGATTTGGCGATGACGACTCTTTCTTGATTTCAGGAAACGACAATGCGGCCATAGAAGCAGAAAACAACAATGAGCGTCCTGCGAGCATTGCCAGTAGACTGAACAGAGAATGGAGGGTACAAGAGACTGGAACAGTAGGTACCATTGAACTCACCTATGACCTTTCAAGTATCACTGGTCCTACAGGAATTGGTACTAATAACCTGAACCTGATAAGGCTCATGGTAGATGATGATGGAGATTTCTCATCAGGACCAACTACTTTGATCAGTCCTTCATCAATTGATGGTACCAACAAAACGGTAACCTTCACTGTCGATTTCACCAATGGCCAATACTATACACTCGGCTCAGAAGAAATTGCTGCACTACCAGTTACCCTGCTTTCCTTTACTGCCGAGTCAGTAGATAATGAGCACATCCAAATCAATTGGTCTACCATTAGTGAAGACAACAATGCCTACTTCACTGTAGAAAGAAGTAGTGATGCCCAAACCTTCGAGGTGATTGGAGCACGTGAAGGAGCTGGATCCAGCACAGACATACAGTATTACCAGTTTATAGATAATACTCCGCTGAGTGGCGTGTCTTATTATAGACTAAGGCAAACCGATTTCAACGGGGAGTCAGAATACTCAGAGTTGAGGAAGGTCACCTTTAGCCAACCTGAAGCCGACTATCAGTTTAAGGTATACCCCAACCCTGTTGCTAGTGGTGAGACCGTGAAACTGGGATATCAGGTACAGCAAAATCAAGAAGCTTATGTAAGCCTGATCACCAGTAATGGTATGGTTACCGAGCAGTTTAGCACCACCTTGATGGCCGGAGAAAACCAATTGGTATTACCAATCAGTACCCTTCCAAAAGGCCTGCACTTTCTAAGGGTACTTACCGTTGATGGTAAGACTACCACACTCAAACTCATAATTCAGTAAATAAATACCGAATTCACAGTTGGGTTTTTCCTCTATGTGAACACCTTCTTTCTGTGTGTGAAATGCATGCATATTCAAAAAAATGTCATATGTTAGCAGTTCGCTACGCCTCAATAAACCTAAGAGCTTGCATTATTTGGAGTACTTCTTTCACCTAAAGACACTCTGAAAGCAAAGCTTAACCTCATTACAACAATATTTATTTATTATTAAAGAGCTATTTCTACTAGAAATATCTGATACTTTTGCCTTCGCATGCGGAAAAAGGGTTTGTACATACATAATTGTGTAGTTGAAAACGCGCTATTTAGAACGTTAATTCTGCTGTTTTTCCTATGTGCTATTGGGTTTACCACACAAGCCCAGTCGACCATTACTACCATTACCACTTCTTCTTCTGCAGCCAGTGACTCTACCTCCAATGTCACGTCTCCCAGTGATGTATCTAATAGCATTATTAGTAACACCAATTATAACATCCTCTATGGAAGGGGCGACAGCGTAACGGTATCTTCCTATACTGTATCAGGTATCGGTTCTGTTTTTAATAATTTTGTATACCCTGACACCCTCATCATACGCAGAACTGATGGTAGCCGCTTTGTCAATATCTGGTATACCATGATAGACGACCCTACCAATGATCCTGGTTTCAGTGGTAACCCTGATGGGTTTAATACAGCTGCAGACCCAGATGAATTGAGTGTGGACGCCACCAAAGTGGCCGATGCCGATGCGATTTATCTGACACGTAATATCAATGCAGGCTATGACAACATTCTGGTAAATGAGGATGATGAAGCTCCCAATAGCCAAATTCAAGCCCAGGTAGAACGGGTAGATGTCATCTGGTACACAGGCATTGTAACCTGTGAACCCGACAACTCTGTTTTCCCGGTGATTGAGCGAGGTGGTAATGATCAAATAAAAATTGCCGCCATTCTCTCCCTTGATGCCAACGGAGACCCTGCCTCATACAGCTCATTGATAGACATTGAAGATTCTGATTGGCCTGGTGGTACTACTGATGGCATTTTATACAATAACTTTCTGGTGCTGAGAAGGCAAACGGTAGGCAATGACCCCATACCACTCATTAACTTTGGAGCTGACGAAAGCGGAGGTAGTGCGCAGTTGGTTCAGGGAGTAGCCGTCAGTTTCACAGAGTTTGGCATTGCCGCCAATACAGTGGTATATGGCTATTCGCTGTTTGCATTCGATGTGAACGCTGTTAGCCATACACTGACCGATCCTTCAACTTTTCCTACAGATACCCAGGCCAGTGATTCAGGTCTGGATTTGGTTGCTGGTGTTGCAGCAGCAGTGGCCAATGATGATTGTTTGACAACCTCCACAGGGCCTGGTGGTTATAAGCAAGCCCTGGCCACCTGGCTGAAAGCGAATGAGTCGGCCGATGTGACTACTTCTACTGAGGCTTCAACAGTTACTGACTGGCAAGATCATTGGTTGGGTAACAATGACGCAACCACCGGAGTAGCAGCCCCCACCTATCGCAGTACCAGTACTCCTATCAACTTCAACCCAACCGTAGATTTTACCACCAGTTCTACTAGCCTGGGCATTGCCAATAACGCTGATTTTAATACAGACTCAAACGCCAGCACACAGTATACCAACAAAGGGCTGAACATCGCCTTCAGAACAGATACTGACATTTCAACCCGCCAGGTACTTTACGAGCAAGGGGGTTCTGATCGCGGAATCATTGTCTACATTGAGAATAGCAGTGGGAGTCAAATTTTTGCCTCTGCCTGGAATAGAACCAGCGATGGCACGGGTGCTCCATGGAACAATGGTGCCACCATTAACACTGTCAGTCAAACTATTGCCGCAGATACCGAGTATATCGTAACCCTGGAACAGGATGGCAACAGCTCCATTACCGGAACGTTAGTCGCCTACCTGAATGGAGCAAGTTTTGGTACGCTTAGCAATGTAGGGCTGCTTTGGGACGATACAGGCGACATAGAGTTGGGGGCCTCTGGTGGCACTACTCAATATGGAGATGGCTCAAGTGCAACTACCAATTCATTTGACGGAGAAATCTCTGAGTTTATCTATTGTAATGAACCGGCCAGCTTTGTGCTTTCTCAACGCAATCGCATAGAAAGCTATCTGGCTATTAAATATGGCATAACCCTGGTCCAAACCAGCCCATATGATTATGTAGACTCAGACGGCATTGTAATCTACGATGCCACCAATGCAGCCTCAGTAGGTGGTTACCTGGAATACAACAACGACATTGCCGGTATTGGCCGTGATGATGGTTCAGAGCTGAGTCAACTCAAATCGAAAAGTGAAAATGCCAACAGCATTGTGACCATGGAAAAGTCATCTGCCTTTGGTAATGATGATACCTACTTGATTTGGGGTAATGATGCCGGTGCCACCACTACCCAATCTTCCGATGCACCTCCATTGATCAATGCAAGGCTTACAAGGGAATGGCGAGTAGCCGAGGCAGACGAATCGGGCAATGTATCCATCACCTTCGATATCACGGGGCTTGGGTTAGGTACAGAGGCCTCGGAGTTTTCCCTGCTAGTGGCTGCCAACGACTCTGACAATAGCTTTACTAATGCTACTATCATTACTGGAGGCTCTCTCAACGGCACCGAACTCACCTTTAGCAACGTGAACCTTGCAGATGGTGAGTACTTTACTCTTGGCACAGGCTTTATCACTTGCGGTCCAGGTGGTATTACTTCAAACTTAACACTCTGGCTGAAAGCCGATTTGGGTCCCGACAATACTACCAATAATGGTGATGTATCTACCTGGGAAGACAAAGCCGGTAGCAATGATGCTACTGTGCCTTCAGCCGGTCAGGAACCCAGCTACCTCACCAACCAAATCAACTTTAACCCTGCACTTGATTTTGCCGCCACTCAAGGAAACGGATCGGCTGGTGATGAACTTCACGGAACAGCAGGATTCTACAGCATAGCCTACTATACAGTAGCACAACCTGACAATGCTAAAATTGCAGATGGTGCGCCTTTGGAAGCCGTTGTCGGGTTTGGGGCTCCAAGTGGTTTCGATTTGGGCTGTCTTTGTTTAGGCGGAAACCTCAACGACCTTACACAAGAGGTGATTACCCATGCCATTAGCTCTGGCACCCCAGAGTGGAGGCGAGGTATCACTGGCACTGGCAATAACCTTACGGCTGGGGTACCACTGATTTTTGGTATCAAAGACAACTCAGGCGGAACCAGTACCGAGATGTTTCAAAATGGCCTACAAAAAGACAATGCTGATGGTAACGGATCAGGAGGTTCTAACTCTTTCCTAACCTCCTCTAACCAGGATTATGCCATTGCCAATGTAAACTCGGCCAGTGTGCTCGATCAAGATTTCGAAGGTAAGGTAGCAGAGGTCATATCATTTAGTGTAAGACCTACCGACACCGAACATGCAAGGGTACAGACCTACCTGGCCATTAAATACGGTATTGATTTATCAGTTGATGTGAACAATAATGCTACCGATGGTGAGCTAATTACTGGTAGCCTCAATGAAGGAGATTACATTGTTGTTGATGGTGTGGAAGGAACGCTTTTCCCTTGGGAATATGACGCCACCTATAGCAATGATGTGGCTGGTATTGCTCGTGATGATGACTCTTGTCTTGACCAAAGGCAATCAAAAAGTGAAAACTCTGATGCCATTGTAACCATAGGCAACAACACCATCGCAGCCACCAACCAGGAGAATACCAATTCCTTCTCTGCTGATCACAGCTTCCTGATGTGGGGTAATGACGATGCTGCTACTGATTTTGCCAGCCGCACTACCGGGGTTACCGGCATAGGTACTGTCACTGAGCGCATGACCAGAATTTGGCATGTGAATGAACTGGGAACTGTAGGTGACAACTCTATTTCTTTCGACCTGACTGGCCTCGGTTATAGTTCTAATGCTTCAGATTTTACCTTTATACAAAGTGCTTCAGCCTCTTTGACCAGTCCTACCACCTATACCAATGGCACTTTCGATGGTAATGTACTTACATTCACTGGTGTCGATCTTGCTGATGAAGAATTCTTTACCCTTGGTACTGCCGTATCTACTTGTGGCCCTGGAGGTGTAACTACTGATCTGTCGCTGTGGCTCAAAGCCGATGCAGGCACCAATACCACAACCGATGCTGCTGAAGTTACCAGCTGGAATGATCAAAGCGGTACCCCCAACAATGCCAGCAATACCGACTTCCCGGGCAGTACTTTGATTCGCCCAAGCTATCAGGTTGAAGAAATCAATTTCAACCCAGCCATCCAGATTCAAGATCCGGGATCGAATAATGCCTCATTTCTTGAAACAGGTTCAAATGCCGTAGATGCTGATTTTACACTGATTGCCATTGTAGAGACAGGCCAGAATGCCGGAACTCAAGGTAACTTCAATGAGTCACCAGCCATTATTGGCGCTGAAACAACCAACACCACCGGACTGCTGGATTATGGCCTGGTAATGGAAAGTGGCCAGGTTGCCTTTAACGCTTCTAGCGGTGATGCTTTCGATATTGAAACCACCGGTACTTTCAACGATAACTTCCCACACATTCTAACTGCAACAAGAATTCAGACCGGAGGATCATTAGAACTGTTTGTCGATGGTAATTCAGAAGGAACCGCTACTGCCGGAAGCGGCCTTACCTTAAGTGAACCTACCTCCTTTGGTATTGGCAACCATAGCTCAGAAGAAATTGCCAGTCAGTTTGATGGTAAAATTGCTGAAGTCATTGTATTTGCCGATGACCTGACAGCAGCTGAACAAAGACAGGTTGAATCTTACCTTGCCCTAAAATATGGCATTACCCGCAGCAATAGTGCCGGGGGTGTGGCAGGAGACTATGACAACAGCTCAGGGACCAACCGTTGGGACGCCTCAACCCTAAGTACGTATCACCATGACGTGGCCGGGCTTGTAAGAGACGATGGTTCATGCTTTACTCAGACTAAATCGAAAAGTGAGAACAGTGACGGCATTGTGACCATGGAGATATCTTCCTTAACCGATGATGACTCTTATATGATCTGGGGTAATGATAATGCCAACATCACGGGTGTTCGAAATAGAGAAAGACCCGATGGTATTGCTAGCCGCTTGTTAAGAGAATGGAGGGTAGAAGAAAACGGAACTGGCACAGTGGGTACCGTAAGCATCACTTTTGATCTGTCGGGTATTGATGGTCCCAGCGGTCTGGAGACTACCAATCTCAACCTGGTACGACTGATGACTGACCCAACCGATTCTGACTTTAGCAGCGGTGTTACCTTAACCGCGCCAACATCTATAGATGCCGGTGCCAATACTGTAACATTTGAATTTAACTTTACCGATGGCATGCACTTTACCCTGGGCTCTTCTGAACACAATGCACTGCCTATTTCGCTCACTCATTTTGACGCCAGACCACTCAACAAGAAACAAGTACGGGTAGAATGGACTACAGTGGAAGAAATTGGCAACGCCTACTTCAGCATTGAGAGAAGTACCGATGGACTTAACTTCCAAACCATTGCTCAATTGGATGGTGCGGGCAACAGCAGCCAGGTACGTGACTATGTTTATATCGATTACGATCCAATCATTGGCAGGGCTTACTACAGATTAAGGCAGACTGATTTTAATGGCGTATTTACTTATTCAGAGCTGGTGAGTGTATTTATGACAGACTTCGACAGTGATGAAATAGCCGTCTATCCTAACCCGGTTACACGCGGTGAAATACTAAACATAGCTTACTCTATTTCGGAAGACAGGCCAGTTGAGATCAAAATTATGAGCCTCAATGGCGCCATCCTACGCACTGAGGAGCGACTCTTGTTAGCCACTGAAGAACAGGTACAACTATCTACCAAAGGGCTACCAAAGGGCTTGCACATCATCAGGATGCTGGACGAACAACAACAAGTGGTAAGTCTGAAAGTGATTATCAGGTAAGGCTCTTTTGCCAAAGGCCAGAGAATACCAGCCCCCGCTTCCATGTTTTGAAAGCCTCGCGGCACATTCCCTGCTGCTCAATTGCTTCAGGTATGGCCTGAATATGTGGCGCCTGAAGCCCGCTGGTAATTCTGAAAAACCGATGCATTAGCCATAACAATAATCGGTGATGCCATTTACCCGTCTTTTGAAAATCTGCACATAACCATAGCCCATCGATAGCAAGGAGGTTTCCTAGATGTTTGGTAGTAGCCTGCAGAGAGTCTGCATCGAAAACATCCAGAAAGAAATGTGTAATAATGAGGTCATACTTAGCTCCAGGGATATCCTCATGGGTACCGTGAATAAAATGTAGCCGTCCAGCAGGCAAGTCTCGTTTTTCAGACAGTTTGATCATTGCCTCCGAAGCTTCCACATAGTCCACTTCAAGTTTGGGCCACTTTTTCAAAAGCGCTTCTAAAAACCATCCCGTACCACCACCTAATATCAAGACCCGACCATGGGGTTTGATATGGTCTGTAAATGCCAATTGTGCATTCACCAGAGTTTGTCCAAAAATCAATTTGGCCAGTCGATCATAAATGGGTGCCACGCTATTAAAATCGTTTTCTTTCATAGCAGAATGGCCAGAGCGGGTAAAAAGAAGACACCATCACCCACAATACGGTAAAGCTGGTACTTTATGAAAAGCCTTGGCCAGGTAATTAATGCCAACAATGCTGAGGACATGCCCACGAATACAATGGCTGCCTGATCAAATTCACTGGTTAGCATTACGACTATCAGGATCAACACATAACTGATTGCAAGGGCAACCCTGGCCTGATTCTCTACCACCTTCCCTCCTCTTCTTGTGGCAATAGACTTAATTCCCTGCTGTACATCCATGTCTCGTTCAAACCAAGGTAAAATCATCAGGTTGGCAAGAGCCAATAGGAAAAACAAAGCTCCCAGAACCGCTATGGGCCAGCCGATACTATTTGCCAAACTCAACGGCCCGGTGAAAAGGCCTGCCGTGTATACCAAGGCCGCAAACAGTTCTTTGTAACGTTGATTCGTGCTTACTTTCAAATAAAGGAAGTACAAGCCACTGAGGCCAACGAGTATCAAGCCGTAATAGATGGTCTTGACAGGAAGCAAAAATGTATTGTATACGCCCAAACCAAACACCAGCACCACCAGCGCCAGAATATACTTTTCATACTTGCGATGAAATTGATGGCGAGGATTGACAATGCCCGCAGTTGCCTTTCTGGCATCAAGTAAATGGTCAGCTGTGTAAATGAGCCAAATGGCTATGCCCAGACCAGCAATGATACCAGGCGGCATCTCCAGCCCCAGAAAATCACCAATAAACCAGCAGGAGATCATGGCCCCTGCCGTGATGTCTAAACTCAGGTTTTGAACAAATTGGATGATTCTGGACATAAAAAAACCCTGACAAGCATCTGCATCGTCAGGGTTTCAAATATAGTATATTCTTTAAGCCTAGCCGTCTGCTGCCAATGCTTCTGCACCACCCACAATCTCAAGGATCTCTTTGGTAATGGCCGCCTGACGGGTACGGTTATAGGTCAGTTTCAATTCTTTCAGCAGGTCGCCTGCATTATCAGTCGCTTTGCCCATGGCAGTCATACGTGCGCCATGCTCCGAAGCATTAGACTCCAGCACTGATTTGTAAAATTGAATCTTCAATGACTTAGGAATGAGTTCTTCAACAATAAAGTCTTTAGAAGGCTCGTAAATGTAGTCGTTATTCGCAGATGACTCTTCACTTTCGATAGACAGCACTGGCAAAAACTGCTCAGTACGTACAATCTGCGTAGCTACATTCTTAAACTCGTTGTATACCAGGTAAACCCTGTCATACTCACCAGCTTCAAATGCATTCATAGCATGCTCAGCTGCAGCTCTCACTGCATCGAAGCTCAGGTCGCCAAAAACACCCCAGTACTTGTCGATGATGGTGTAATCTTTCTTCTTAAAGAAGTCGAAAGACTTTTTACCAATTGGCATGACAGAAACGTCTACGCCTTTCATCTCGTCAGAGTTGAGCAAGTTGCGTACTCCTTTGAAGACGTTTGAGTTGAAAGCACCACATAGACCACGATCGGAAGTAACGGGTACCATCAGCACCTTTTTTACTTCGCGTTCTACAGAGTAAGTGTTCATGCCGTCTTCATCGTTGCCAGAAGAAACATTGGCGAGGATGGCACTCAGTTTTTCAGAGTAAGGACGCAACTGTACGATGCGATCCTGCGCTCTTCTCAGCTTAGCAGCTGCCACCATTTTCATGGCTTTGGTGATCTGCTGAGTCGAAGATACTGACTTGATCCTCTCTTTAACCTCTTTTAAGTTCGCCATTTGTTATTGACTAAAGGGGGCCAGGCCCCCGGGTAACCTTGATTAATATCTGCTTGAAATGTCTGCTGCTACTTTTTTAACAGCATCAATTGCACTGTCGCTGAGCTTTCCATTTCTCAGGTCAGTCAGTGCATCGGCTTCCTGAGTTCGCAATACTGCGAGGAAGTCGTTTTCAAACTCTTTTACTTTATCTACAGGCACTTTGTCCATCAAACCTTTAGTAGAAGCATAAATCACAGCTACTTGCTCTTCTACCGGAGCCGGAGAGAACTGGGCTTGCTTCAATACTTCCTGGTTTCTTCTACCACGGTCGATAGTCAACTGAGTAGCAGCATCCAGGTCAGAACCGAATTTGGCAAAAGCTTCCAATTCGCGGAACTGCGCCTGATCCAGTTTCAAAGTACCAGCTACTTTTTTCATTGACTTGATCTGAGCTGAACCACCCACGCGAGATACAGAGATACCTACGTTAATCGCAGGACGTACACCTGAGTTGAAGAGGTTAGTCTCCAGGAAGATCTGACCATCAGTAATAGAAATTACGTTGGTTGGAATATAAGCAGAAACGTCACCAGCCTGAGTTTCAATAATTGGCAGTGCGGTCAATGATCCACCACCTTTAACCAATCCTTTCAAAGATTCTGGCAGGTCGTTCATTGCTGATGCGATTTCGTCAGAGTCATTCACCTTAGCGGCTCTTTCCAGCAATCTTGAGTGAAGGTAGAATACATCACCAGGGTAAGCTTCACGTCCCGGAGGTCTTCTCAGCAGCAGTGATACCTCACGGTAAGCAACGGCTTGCTTAGAAAGATCATCATAGATTACCAGGGCAGGACGTCCTGTATCACGGAAGAACTCACCAATGGCAGCACCTGTAAATGGCGCAAAAAACTGCATTGGAGCAGGATCGGCAGCAGAAGCAGAAACAACCACTGTATAATCCATGGCACCACCTTTTTCAAGGGCAGCTACAATACCTGCAACAGTAGAGGCTTTCTGACCTATGGCAACATAGATACAGAATACAGGCTCACCTGCTTCATAAAATTCTCTTTGGTTCAAGATGGTATCAATTACCACAGCAGTCTTACCTGTCTGACGGTCACCAATTACCAGCTCTCTTTGGCCACGACCAATTGGAATCATTGAGTCAATCGCCTTGATACCCGTTTGCAATGGCTCATTTACCGGCTGACGGTAGATTACACCAGGTGCTTTTCTTTCAAGTGGCATCTCGTAGGTTTTACCCTCGATTGGGCCTTTACCATCAATTGGGTTACCCAGGGTATCTACCACACGGCCTACTACGCCTTCTCCAGCTTGGATAGAAGCAATACGGCCAGTTCTTTTCACTGTATCACCTTCTTTGGTACCAGCTGAATCACCGAGCAATACAGCACCTACGTTGTCTTCTTCCAGGTTCAAAACCAGCGCTTGAAGGCCGTTTTCAAACTCCAAAAGCTCACCCGACTGGGCTTTTGACAATCCGTAAATACGGGCAACACCGTCACCAACTTGCAATACGGTACCTACTTCTTCTAATTCAGCTTCTGATTTGAAGTTTGAGAGTTGTTCTCTCAAGATTGCTGAAACTTCATCAGGTCTTACATCTGCCATTTTATGATACAGTTACTTGTTAATACTTTCTTAAAACTCCTTTACGTAAGGGTTTTGGCTAAATTTCAATTTCAATGCGCTCAGTTTTGAGCTAAGTGAATCGTCTATTTGACGATCGCCAATTTTCAAGACGAAACCACCAATGAGGTCTGCGTCTATTTCCTCAGTCAGTTCCACCGTTTTGCCAGAGATTTTAGTCACAATGCCTTCAAACTCTTTTCTCAAAGCCGCGTCCAACTTGAAAGTGGTTGTCACCGTAGCCTCTTCAATGCCCTTGCGTACATTGTACTGATGGTGAAATTCCTCAGCAATGGCCGGCAAAAATGCCTCTCTTTGCTTTCTGGCTAGTATTTCAAAAATCGCCAGGGTGAGATCATTCACCTTGCCTTTGAATACTATGTTCAACACAGCCAGTTTTTTAGTATGCGCCACAACAGGGCTTTTGAGCATAAGCACAAAATCACGGTTCTCTGAAGCCAGTTCTGAGAACATGAGCATGTCTTTATTTACATCTTCCAGTACGCCTTTTTCATCTGCTAAGCCTAGCAGTGATTTGGCATAACGGGAAGCAATTCTGTGTTCTGACATTTGTGCTGAATTAGTTCAGGTTCAAATCTTTTACAAACTCGTCTACCAAAGCCTTTTGAGCTTTGCCATCGCCAAACTGCTTTTTGATCAGCTTTTCAGTGATTTCCAGTGAAAGCAAGGCCACCTGAGTTTTAACGTCAGCCATCATGGCCTTCTTCTCATTCTCAATGCTTGCTTTTGCCTCTTCCATCATTTTGGCGGTGATCTTAGAAGTATCTTCTCTGGCTTCTTCTTTGATCTTATTAGCAGTAGCCAAGGCCTCTTTTAACATGGCGTCACGCTCAGTACGTGCTTCGGCCAAAAGCTTCTCATTGTCAGCTTTCAAGCCGGCCATTTCGTTCTTAGCTTCTTCAGCGGCTTGCAATGCACCTGCAATGTCATCTTCACGTTCCTTCAATGCAGAGGTGATAGGACCCCATGCAAATTTTCTTAGCAACAGGATGAGCAGCAAGAAGATTATGGCTTGCCAAATGATTAGACCTGAACCCGGAGTTAATAATTCCATCTTTTATTAAATAGATTTTTTAAATGCTTTTTAAAGAGTTTGGTACAGCCTAATGCTGGCACCAAACTCTTGTAATCTGTTTCTGCTTAAGCAGCTCCCTGAAAAGAGATCAACAAGCAGATTACAAGACCGAACAGAGCAGCTACCTCAATCAGGGCAGCAATGATCAACATTGCACCTTGAATCTTACCAGCAGCTTCTGGTTGTCTTGCGATACCTTCCATGGCAGCGCCACCGATTTTACCAATACCAATACCAGCGCCAATTGCAGCTAGTCCAGCACCGATTCCGGCACCCATTACGCCCATAAAGACATCCATCAAAATTGAAAACAACATAGTGTATGTATTTAAATATTAAACTTATGTTTCAATACTAGTGATCAGCATGCTCGGCATGATCTGCAGTGGCCAGGCCAATGTAGAGTGCTGAGAACATGGTGAATACGTATGCCTGAATTCCCGCTACCAAAATCTCAATGAGGTTGATAAACAGTACAATCAGGGAAGAAGCAGCCCCTACGGCAACGCTTCCGAATATAAATGCGAGTGAGATCAAGCTGAGCATCACAATGTGACCAGCAGTAATCGCAACGAAAAGTCGTACGGTTAAAGAGATAGGCTTGGTGAAGATACCGATGATCTCTACCAGCACGATCAATGGCTTCAAAGCCATAGGCACACCTGGTGCCAGAAAGATATGGCCCCAATACCCTTTGTTACCCTTTACATTGGTGATAATGAAGGTGAACAGTGCCATTACCAAAGTAACAGCAATGTTACCGGTCATGTTAGCCGCACCGGGCAACAGACCAATGATGTTACCAAAAAGAATGAAGAAGAAAAGCGTGAGCAAGTAAGGCGTGTACTTTTCATAACCGTGACCAATGTTTGGTTTGATCACATCATCTCTCAGGTAAATTACAACAGGTTCAAAAACAGCCTGAATTCCTTTAGGCGCTTTGCCTTTGTTTTTCTTATAACCTCTGGCTACAGCCGTGAAGACCAGCATCAAAATGGTTGCGTTGATCAGCAGGGTCAATACGTTTTTTGTAATTGACAGATCCAAAAGGAAGCCACCGTGCTCTTCGCCATGCTCGCCATGACCGTCTCCGGCTATGGAAAGACCATGCTCTAGGGTATAACCTTTATACTCAACCAGGTTGTGATGGTCATCGTAGAAGTTCTTAGAAGAGAACATGTCGAAACCCTTCTCGCTACTGTATACTATTATAGGTAGGTAAAGCGTACCATAATGGCCATCGAAGAAGTGCCAGATATGGTCGTCAAGCACGTGATGTACAATGGTTTCGCTAGGGTTAAACGCTTCTTCCTGATCCGCGTGTTTATCTGCAGGATCTGAGGCGAAAACTGTATTAAAATTGGCCGCTAATAGTACGAAAGTTAAGAGACTAACGATCAGTATTTTAGGAGTGTTCAATCTTTGATTTTTGGTCATTTTTTCTCGCCCTCGTTCGAAATCGCGCGCAAGTTAGACATAATGGTATATATTTCAAACACTAAGTAGAATAAATAGACCGCGAAGAAATTGACCACCCAGAGGGTCCTGTTTTCCAGTCCATTGTACACTACAATTAGTACGAAAATCAGGCTTACGATCATGCGTATGCCTGTTATCGCGATGAATAAATTGGGCCGGGTTTGCGCATCGAGGTTTTGAAGTCCCCAGCCTGCCATAAAAGCAATCAATAGCCCTAAAAAGGCCGAAAAGATGACAATGCTCAACAGGCCACCATGGAGTACATTTTCTGTACCCGATACTTGTTGCAGCCCAAGCGTAAGTCCTGTCAAAACCACCGAAAAGATGGTTGAGTTCAGCACCTGTTTACCTATGCTTTGCACTTTCATGCCGCAAAGGTATCAAAAGCTTTGAACCTGTTTAAGAACGAGTCGCTTTTATTAATTGGTAAAAGCCACCAATGAAGCCCACAAAAATCATGATGATGATGAATAAAGGCCTGCCTTGTCGCCACCATTGGTCCATTTTATAGCCTAGCCAGCCACAAATGCCTATTGTGATGAAAAACTGCAGACCCAAGCCCGAATATTTCAGGTAGGCATTCGGGGAGTTATCTTTCTTTTTTTCTTCCAAATTTTTCACGAGATGAGCCGTAAGCAAGTTAAAAAATTCGTTTCAACCCTGCTCAACGAATCAATCGTATTTCTCCCTTAAAGGTTTCCTGAACTAAATTTCCATTGACAGAAATGGAATAAGCGAGGCCGTAAGTATAAAGCCCTACTGGCACTGGCTGCCCTTCAAAAGTGCCATCCCAGCCTTTTGAAATGTCTTCACTATAGAAAATAACATTGCCCCACCTGTTATACATGGTCATGCTAAATGTGGTAGGTGTACAACCACTTACTGCCGCAAAGACATCATTGTCGCCATCGTCATTAGGCGTGAAAGCGGTTGGCATAAATATCTTAGGCACAAATTCGGTAACAGAGAGGGTAAGACTGGTTTGGCAGGCATTGGCATCAGTAATGGTGAGGACATAATCGCCACGGCTGAGGCCAGTAATGGTACTGGCGTTAAGTGATGGGTCGGCACTCCAGAGGTAGGTATAGGGAGCGTTGCCTCCCAGGGCCATAACGGTGATTTCACCATCGCTGGAGCCCGGGCATATAGATTCGTTGATGATGTTATCCAGGTCTGGCCTAAGCACAGGAGGCTCGGTAATGGTGATGCGTTCTTCCTGCCTACAGCCATTGGCATCTACTACTGCCAAGATGTACTCGCCCTGAGCTAAGCCATTGAATTCGCCTGTCAAATTTGACTGGTCCAGCCCATTACGGGTAATTATATAGGTATGCACACCAAAGCCACCTTGAGCTGAGGCGCGTAATTGTCCGTTTTGCGCCCCATAGCAAGTGATGTCAAATGTCTCAATAGCAGCAAAGGTCAGCTCAGGATGATCGGCCACAGTAACATCGCCCTGGTGGCTACAACCATTTTCATCTTGCAGGGTATAGCTGTAATTGCCACTGCTCAAACCTGTAATAAGACTGCCAGTAGCACCATTAGACCAGGTGATTTGGTTGTCGTCTACTGCGGCAGAAAAGCTCAATTGGACCACACCATCGGCACCTCCATTACAAAGGGGCAAGCTTACTTGCTCGACTACCACCAATTCTGGTTGAACCACTACCGTTAAAGTATCAGAGGTGCCCTCGCAGGCGGCAATGGCCGGGTTGAATTCCTGGAAATAGATGCGACCCGTAGCCTCTGCGTTCCAATTTACTGTCACGGCATTTTGATCACTTGCGCCTACAATAGTTCCGTTTTCTACAAACCATCGATATTGAGAACCCGGTACCGGGGGTACGCTGTACATCACTCCCGTTCTTTCCTTATAGCAAACACTGGCCGGACCCTGTGGTGCAGCGGGTTGCAGTTCTCTGTTGATCACTACGGGTTGGTTAATCATGTCAGGATCGCAACCATCGGCATAGGTTGCGGCAACAGTAACAAAAGCACCGGCATTGGTGGCACCCCAGTCTACCACAATGCGCCCCTCAGTTTCCTCCACAATGGTGCCTCCAAATACATTCCATTGGTAGTCGGTAACCGGTAAGCTGGTAGTAGCTTCATAAACCACACCTTCTACCCCAGGGCATACTGAACTGGTACCAAAAAGCGACATGATGGGCTTTTGTAAAAATGCCAGGTCCAATGCATCCGTTGAAAAACACCCCGAAGTTGCTACTTCTACACGCACATAGAGCCTGTCCATACTGGGAGCAATCTCTATTTCAGTAATTGGGTTTGAATTGCCTTCTGCCTCGAATTCTGATTGATGATAACTAATGAGCAAGCCCGTGGTGTCTGCAACAATCACTGTATCGAGTGACGCTAGCTCAAAATCACTCCCCCACTCTTGCTCCAGGCAAAGCTCCAATGGCGATAAGATACTCACCTCTGGCTGCTCAAAAACCTCCAATTCAAATTGAGTGAATTCCTCACAACCTATTTGCTGATCATATACCCGAACATAAAGGGTTTGTGGGTTGGTAATATTCTCATAATCAGTATCTCTTATCTGATTTTGGTTATCTATAGCCTCTTGATCAGTGAGGTGATATGAGATTTCATAGCGGGCTTCGTGCAGGCCTGCACCGCCCCACCAGGCATCGGCATCTCCTACGTGAGGTGCCGCTCTTGGGTGTTGCAATACAGTTCTCAATTGTAAATCGGGTATTGAAATTTCGTAGAGTTGATCATAACGGATACCATACAGACTCCCCAACTCACTTGCCAAACCATATGTATCAGCTTTGATTAAGCCCAGATTGATATGAGAAACATAGTTAAAATCTTCGTCTACTGTAACCTCAAAAAGACTGGTAGAGGGGTCAAATGCAAGATTCCATGCGATGTAAAGTTTCTCACCTAACATGACAAAATCACCTGCCGGAAAGCCCACTACAAAGTCGTGCCAGGGCTGCCAATTATTGAACTCACCTGCCGGTGCCCTGTAGACACTACTTGAGCCATTGCCGCCTGCATAGAGGTTACCTGCTGGGTCGAAAGAAAGAGCATTGCCAACGCCAAGCACACCCAAACCAGTGCTTACACCCATGGTACAATTGAGAGTATCAAGCTTTGCCACACCGCTGGTGTTCAAAACATAAAACTCACCCTCAGGGCTAATGGCCAAATCGGTAATGGAACCATTAATTGGCCCACAGACTAGTTCACCCTGGGCAACATCATCTAATTCGGTCACCTTGTAGAGACCTCCACTCTGCAGGTTAATAAATACTGTAGGTGTGACATTATCTATCTCACCCAGAGAATCGAGAATAAGACTGCTTACAGCAGAAAGGTCAAACAGGGCCTTACCATCAAAATCGGTTTCGCAAACGGTAATAGGGGGTAATTCCGGAATGTTGAGTTCACAGTCATCTTCCTCTAGCAGGGGCGAACTTGTCTCCAAGGCCATTAGTAATGGCAATAGTGCAATGGAGAACCAGGCAATATGTTTAATACGACAGGACAATGAACTCATTTACAAGCAAACCCAATGCCACGAGTTAACAAAATTTAGTGCTTAAACGGGCGGCATTGCGTTTAGTGAAAAGACAATTCTTAACGCGAAGATGCACAAATGTAACCAGTAGAAATGAAAAGATTGGAGCCGGTGCAGCGTCAGGCCCTCTTAATGGCCTTCCCTTCTGATCGCCTGCTTTCCGGAGTGGCGATTTTAATTTCCTTGGCCAGATGGCCCATTTGGCAGCCACCATTAAAAGTAGCACCTGGCTCTACCACCAATTTGTTGGTGAGTATATCGCCATTAATCACCGCACTGGGCTTCAAAATAAGCAGCTCAGATATCTCAATATTGCCTTTAATTTTACCAGCTACTTCAGCCGTTCTGGCCACCACATTGCCATCTACATAAGCATCATTGCCCATCACAAACTTGGCCTGTGCTTTGGCATTGCCATATACCCTCCCCTCTATCCTGATATTGCCAACAGACTCTATGCTACCTTGCAGCACCGTTTCTTTACCAATGATGTTACTGGTGTTGCTTTGGTCTTCGTTGGTTCTTCTTTCTTCCTTAGAAAACATGGCTTGTGGTTGAGGTTTAAGTTAATTCCTTTAAAAGGAAATAAATTCTTCCGGATTTACGGCATTGCCGTTGTACCAGAGTTCAAAATGTAAATGAGGGCCATTCGTCAACTCTCCAGTGTTGCCTACAATGGCAACAATTTCTCCTGCACTTACAAAGTTACCCAATTCCTTGGTCAGGCTGGCATTGTGTTTATAAATAGAGATCAGGTTGGCCTGATGCTGCACCATTATCACATTTCCCGCCTCCTGTGTCCATGATGCAAAAACAACTGTACCGTCTGCAATGCTCTTGATGGGTTCATCCTTTTTAGAAACTACATCAATGCCATAGTGTTCATTCTTTGGATCGAACGCAGCTGAGATAAAACCTGAAATAGGTGAAAAGAAATAGGTCTGTCTAAGTTCGAAATTATCCAATGACTGACCCGATAAAAAGTCGCCACCACCTGTTTCAAATTCTGATTTAAACAGCGAGTCGATCACTCGTGCCTCTTGATTATCTGTAACGCGAACTGCCTGATCTTGCGGCTGACTGGCTTCCTCTGTTTCAGAAGAGTCTCTACCTTCCATTACCATGGCCAGGTTCATGATAAAACGATCTCTGTTTTCTAGCTCATCTTCCAGTGAATCGAGCGAGTTTCTCATTTCTACCAGATCTTTTCTGGTTTCTTGTTCGGCATATCGCGGATCAAACCACTGCGCCAGGAAAGTATTGACCAGATAAAAACTCAAGGCCAGTACTACAAGAAATGCCAGAAAGGCAAAGAAGATAATACGGGCATAGGTAAAATTATAGGTGGCCTTCTCCGAAAAATCCTCTTCATTTTGGATGATGAGGATATGTCGGTTATTCAACCAGTTCGATAATGTTTTTTTGAATCTTGCCACGTTACAAAATCAAGGACAACAAAATTATAGATTAATAGAGAATGACATCGGTTTTATTGTATTAATTAAGCCGTATTTTCGTTGCTCTATTGGGTTCGATAAAAATTGAGAGTCACTACCTTACATATTTCCAGACTGTTGGCCCTGCTACTCATCACAGTGGTAGTGGCAGGCTGTAACTCAAAGGGTTACCAAAATCTGACTGCACGCTATAATGGTTATTACTATGCCAACCTCAGGCTGGAAGAGGTCTATCAATCCATTGAAGACGGCTATCAATACAATTACAACGAAATTCTTAATGTATACCCTGAAATTGATTCAGGAACGGTAAATGCCAACAAAAGCAAGCTGGAAGATGCCTTTAAAAAGGCTTCAAGGGTAATAGAATGGCATAAAACCAGTGACTATGTAGACGATGGCTACTTGATCATTGGCAAGATCAGACATTTGCAGGCAGAGTTTCCTTTGGCAGTGAGCACACTACAGTACATCAACCAAACCAGTGACAATGATGATACCCGGCATGCAGCCCTAATCACCCTCATGCGTACCTACATGGATGCCGGTGATCAGGATAATGCCGAGCAAGTGGCCAATTACCTCAACCTGGAAGAGCTTTCAGAAAAAAACCTGGTCGATTATAAAATCACCTCCGCATTCCATCACCAGCGCCTGGGAGAAGTGCAGGAGATGACCATCGACCTGGCAGAAGTGGTAACCCTGGTGAAACACAAAGACGAGCGGTCGCGCATCAATTTTATACTTGGGCAGATTTTTCAGCAGCAAGGTGCTAATGCAGAAGCTTTTGAGTTTTACAAGACCTCATTGGCAGGAACCCCTCCTTATGAACTAGACTTTCATGCCCGGCTCAATATGCTGCAGGTTAGCGGTTATAATGGCCCCAACCTGATTTCTAAAATACGAGAGTCTTATGCCAAAATGCTGAAGGATGGCAAAAACCTGGAGTACCAGGACAAGATCTATTACGAAATGGGGCTATTTGAACAAAAGCAGTCTAACTATGACCTGGCCCTCGACAATTATCTAAGTGCGGTAGCCGTGGAGCAACCCCAGCCTCTGCAAAAATCGCTAAGCTATCTGAAATCGGCCGAGTTGTACTACGACATTTATGAAAACTACGAACTGGCCAGTGCCTATTACGACAGCACCATTACCCTGCTGCCTACCGAAACGCGCAATTACGAAAACATAAAAAAACGCCAGAGTGTCCTGGGAGATTTTGTAAAAAACCTCAAAGTGATCCAACAGAATGACAGTCTGCTGTCACTGGCAGAGTTGAGCCCCGTTTCTCTGGATGCCTTTCTGGACATTTACCTGGATGAGCAAGAAGAGTTAGCCAAAGAACAGGCCAAAGAAGAAAGAAGGGCCGAGCGTGCAAATACAGGGGTGAATGTAACCCCAGGCACAGGCAGTACCTTTGGCAATACAGGAGGCAATGCCGGAGAGTGGTACTTTTACAACGATGCCGCCCTCAATCAGGGTCAACTACAGTTTAAAAGACAGTGGGGCGACCGCTCATTGGAAGATAATTGGAGAAGATCGAGCAAGGACTCATTTAGCAATACAGAAGAGGAAACCACCACAGAAGACCCGGATGCACCTGCAGACCAAACTGCAGCAGTGAAAGATCAGCCAGGGCAACGCATTGCTGAAAAGCAGAAATTACTAGCCACTATACCCACCACCCCTGAAGCCAGAGAAAAGGCGCAGCTGGCAATGCAGGAAGCCTATTTCAACCTAGGTGATATTTACCGAAATGGACTAGATAGAGAAGAAAAAGGAGCCGAGAGCTACCAGTCGCTTGTAGACAAATACCCCAACTCCGAATATAAGCTCGATGCGCTCTTTGCCTTATACTCCATCTACCAGCCAAAAGACATTAGCAAGGCGCAGGTTTACAAAGACCAGATCATTCGCGAATTCCCCGAATCATTGATCACCAAAATACTGATAGACCCTCAGTACCTAGAAAAGAAAGAAGCCCGAAGCAAGCGCCTGCAAAACATCTATGCATCTGCTTACAATGCCTACGAAAATGGTGATTACCTCAGGGCCGATCAGATAATCAACGATGCCCTGGCCTCTTTTGAGGATGTAGATTTTCTCCCAACTGTGGAGCTACTGGCGGCCATTCTCAAATCAAAAACCGAGAGTTTGGTGTCTTACCAGGCAGCACTGAGAGCATTTACTGAAAAGTATCCGGAAGGACCTCTATTTGAAGAGGCCAAGGCGAGACTGGAAGGTTTTGGTGAAGTGAGTAATGCCAACCAACCCAAAGACGAAGAATTTTTGTACAGTGAAGACTTTAAGCAAACGCACCTGGTTGTGATCATTTTCAATACCGATTTGAATGATTCTGATTCGATATCCACAGCCATTGATGCCTTTAACAAAGAGCGTTTTGCAAAATCGGCAGGGCTGCGTGTCAATCCATATGATTACAATCCGCAGAAAAAACAAGGCATGCTTTTCATAAGCACCTTCCCCACCAAGGCATCTGCGGAAAACTATCATGCAGTTTTCAAAGAAGAAGTCAGCTCTTTCCTTTCGGTGATCGATCTGAATTTTAATAATTTTGTAATCTCAAGAGACAACTTTAGTGTGTTGGCCAACGAAAAGAAGTTAGAGGCCTATTTGGGATTTTATAAGCGCTTTTATAAATAGTTGATATGTCTGAAAAGGAAGAGAAACCCAAAAAAAGCAAGCTCAAAAGATTTACCCGTATTGTATGGGTATTCTTTGTGCTGGGTGCTGTGGGACTACCAACATATATATGGTCAGTCAGTGCCAATGTTTTCAACCTTTTTGGAGAGCTGCCATCGTACAGCCAGTTAGAAAATCCAAAGCAAAATCTTAGTTCGTTGCTCTATAGCACCGATGGCCAGATATTGGGCAGCTACTATCGTGACAACCGAAACCCGGTGACCTACGATGAGCTGGGTGATAACCTCATCAATGCATTGCTGGCCGCAGAAGACATCCGTTTCGAAAACCATTCGGGCATTGACCTGGAAAGTATGGGCCGGGTTGCCTTTGGTGTTCTTACTTTTAGTCCTAAAGGGGGCGGTAGCACCATTAGTCAACAGCTGGCCAAACAGCTTTTTTCTACACGTGTGATTCGCGAAGAGGAAAAAGGCTCGCTGGAAGGTATCAATGGCAAACTGGATCAGCTCATTTACAAAACCAAAGAATGGATACTGGCCGTAAGGCTGGAACGCTCCTATACCAAGAAGGAGATCATGGCCATGTACTACAATACTGTGGAGTTTAGCAACAATGCTCACGGTATAATGTCTGCCTCCAAGACTTATTTCAACAAACCTCCCAATGAGCTCTCTGTGCCAGAAGCCGCTGTGCTGGCCGGCATGCAAAAGCAGGTGGATGGCTTTAGGCCCGACAAATACCCGGAACGATCTAAATGGAGAAGAAATGTGGTCATGAGCCAGATGGTGAAATATGGTTTTCTGGACCAGACTGCCTTCGACACACTGAGGGCAAAAGACATTGTGTTGGACTTCAAAGCGCAGGATCACCTGAGCGGACAAGCACAGTATCTAAGAGAAGAGGTAAAAAAAGACTTGCTACAAATTGGTAAAGAATATGGTTTCGATCTGTATGCCGATGGGGTGAGGGTTTATACCACCATTGACAGTCGTATGCAGCGCCATGCCGAAAGGGCAGTAGACAGTACCATGCGCCAGGTACAGCGCAACTTCCTCAACTCGCTCAAAGAGGATGATAGCACTACACGAGATCCATGGATAGATAAAAATGGACGAGTTATTCGAGATTTCATTGAAAATGGCCTACCCAGAAGTGGCCGTTACCGCAGCCTGGTAAAGGCTCATGGTAAAGGCTCCGATTCTGTCGACTTCTATATGAACAAGGCCATCCCCATGAAAATATTCTCCTGGAAAGGCGACATAGATACACTGTTGAGTCCACTTGATTCTATTAAATACTACAAGCGCTTTCTACACAGCGGTTTTATGGCTGCCGACCCTCATACCGGGCAAATAAAAGCTTGGGTGGGGGGCATCAACTTCAACCACTTCAAATTTGACCATGTAAGGCATGGCAAGCGACAGCCAGGATCACTGTTCAAGCCATTTGTATATGCCAAAGCTGTGGAAGTAGGCTGGTCACCCTGCGACAAATTTGAGGATGTGGCTACTACCGTGAATATCAATGGCTATGAGGCCTGGACACCGAAGAACTCTGACAACACCGGCTATACCGGTAAAACCATGCACCTGAAAACGGCCCTGGCCAGGTCGGTCAACTCAATAAGTGCTCAGGTAATTCAACGTGTAAAACCCGACAATGCGGTGAATATGGTGAAAAGACTGGGGATTCAAAGCCGCATTCAACCCTTCCCTTCTATGGTTTTGGGTACACAAGACGTTTCTTTACATGAAGTGGTTGGGGCCTATGGCACCTTTGCCAATAAGGGCACCTACATTGAGCCACATTTCATCACTCGCATAGAAGATCGTTTTGGCAATGTGATCTACTCTAAAGTACCTCAAAAGAAAAGTGCCATCAGTGAACAGACTGCCTATACCATGCTGAACATGCTGCAGGAAACTGTAAATGTAGGCTCAGGTATCAGGCTCAAAAGTGAGTATAAGCTCATTAAGTGGCAAAACGACAGCAATCAGATTGGTGCCAAAACCGGCACCACCCAAAACGCCTCAGATGGCTGGTTTATGGCCGTGACGAAAGACCTGGTGGCAGGGGCCTGGGTAGGCGGAGACGATCGTGCCATCCACTTTGACAACTGGGTGCAAGGGCAGGGTGCTCGTACGGCACTACCTATTGTAGGTCGTTTTCTGGAAAAAGTGTACAAAGACACCTTGTTGTCTATTACCAAAGGTCCTTTTCAGGTACCAGAGAAGCTTGACTTCAGACTAGACTGTGCACCACTGAGGCAGATCCCCATTCAACAAGACAGTGCTGCCAGAGATTCCGTTATCTTTGACGAAGACATCTACAGGCCCGACTAAATGGAGGAAACCCGGTTATCGACCAAAGACATTTCGAAACTTCCTGATAGCCCCGGTGTATACAAATACTACAACCGCGACAATGAGCTCATTTATGTGGGCAAGGCTAAATCGCTGAAAAAGCGCGTCTCAAGCTACTTTAGCAAAGCTGCCGGCATAAACAGGAAAACCCTGCGCATGGTCACCGAGATAGAGAGTATGGAGGTAACCCTGGTCAATTCAGAGTTTGACGCACTTTTGCTTGAAAACAGTCTGATCAAGCAAAATCAGCCTAAGTACAACATCTTGCTGAAGGATGATAAGACCTTCCCTTACATCTGTGTTTCTAACGAACGCTTTCCCAGAATTTACAGCACACGAAAGTACATACCCTCGCTTGGCAGCTACTACGGCCCTTATACCAGTGTAAAGGCCATGAACAATGTGCTCAGGCTCATCAATACGCTATTCACCCTGCGCACCTGCCGCTATGATTTGTCTGAAGACAACATTGCCAAAGGAAAATTCAAAGTGTGCCTGGAATACCACTTGGGCAATTGCCTGGGGCCCTGCGAAGGCTTTCAATCAGAAGATGACTACCTGGAAGATGTAAAGCAGGCGGTGAATATACTGAAGGGCAACCTGGCCATACCCAAGAACTACTTCAAAGAGAACATGCAAAAGGCAGCTGGGGAACTGCAATTTGAACAGGCGCAGCAATTCAAAGATAAGCTAGACCTGCTCGACCGGTTCCAGACCAGCTCGGTGGTGGTAAGTCCTAAGATCGCAGACATCGATGTCTTTACCATTGTCTCAGATGAAAAGTACGCCTTTGTAAACTACCTCAGAATTAAGAATGGCACCATCAACCTGAGCAAGACCAGCGAGATCAAGAAAAAACTTAACGAGTCTGACGAAGAGATTCTAGGACTGGTGATGATTGACTTGCGCGACCAATACCAAAGTGCGTCTAAAGAAGTGTTGGTCAACAAAGATCTGGACTTTGACAATGACGAATTGAAGACGCACGTTCCGCAAAGGGGCGACAAAAGGAAGCTCGTTCAGCTTTCACTCAAAAACGGCATGTTTGCCAAGAAAGAGAAGTACCAATCACTGGAGAATGTAAAAGACAAGGGTAACCGTGTGTTGAAACAGCTCCAGGCCGACTTGCAACTAAAAGAACTGCCAACCCATATTGAATGCTTTGATAACTCTAACATTCAAGGAACAAACCCGGTAGCCTCTATGGTGTGTTTCAAAATGGGGCGCCCCTCCAAAAAGGATTACCGCCATTATAAAATCAAAACAGTAGTAGGGCCCGATGACTTTGCTTCTATGACCGAAGTGGTGGGCAGGCGCTACAAACGCCTGATGGATGAAGACCAACCACTGCCCAAACTGGTGGTAATTGATGGTGGAAAGGGACAACTGAGTGCCGCCTGTGACGCCCTTAGGGAACTACGGCTCTATGGTGAAATACCCATTATAGGCATTGCCAAGAGGTTGGAAGAGATTTATTATCCCGAAGATTCGTTTCCACTACACATCGACAAAAAATCTGAGTCGCTCAGGCTCATCCAAAAGCTAAGAGATGAAGCCCACCGTTTCGCCATTAACTTTCACAGAGACCTAAGAAGCAAGAACAGTTTCAATTTTGAACTGGAAAACGTGAAAGGGCTGGGCAGGCATACGGTAGACAAACTGCTCAAAGAGTTCCGGTCGCTTAAAAATATAGAAGAGGCCGACCCCGATCAGATTACCGCCCTGATAGGGGAATCACGCGCCCGACTTGTGGCCAATTACTTCCAACAAAAAAAGGAGGCCAAATAGCCTCCTTCCTTGTTTCGATTTATGTCGGGGAATTAGTATTCCCACAGGTTGTGCTGCATTTCCAGCAGCTTGTTTCTAAATTTCTGCGACAGTTCAAGAATACTCAATCTGCCTTCAGGAGTATTAGGGTTACCAAGAATTTCCTGCAGGCCTAGACCTCCAGTGTTTGAGTACTTAATAATCCAGGCATTAAACAGTCTCAGGTCAAAAGCATCGGCAAAGCTAATCTCCCTTTTTCCAGGGTTATTAGAGTTGAACCAATAGGCTCTTTCCTGATCGCTGTCAGCATATACCTTTCTTAGATAACGCGCCAGATCCTTAAAACGAACCCTTACAATCTCACGGTCAGTTACCTGGCCAGCACCCAAAATATCAACGGTAGCTACTACTGTTACTGTTTGAACGTCCCACTTAGAAGTAGAGTGATTTCTATCGAAAATCAGGTCTTCTTCAATTTGAAGGGTTTTCAAAGTACCAGGTGCAAATCGCTCCCCTGTCGTTCTTTTAGCATTCTCCTCGTCAACCTTTCTTTGAATTTCTTCAGTAGTGATATTCGGATCAGTCAACTTTAAATCCTGAGTCATTACATCAATCTCATCCTCCGTCATACCGGTAGAACCCTGAGATTTTGGATCTGTAACGTTACCATCATAGACGGCCTTTTCCAATAAATCACTTTCAAGAAAGCCATCAGTTAGTGGAGAGTGGGGCTTAATGCCCACTGTATCAGCAGAAGCCGACTCAGCAGATTGCGCATATTCTGCATACCATGCATCTACACCTTCGAATATCAATTCAATGATTTTAGATTTCTCAGAATCCCATGCATGGTTAATCTTCTCACGCAAGTCCATTCGAGAAATCACTCGTATGCTGTACATCACATCCTCGTCTCTGACCGGTCTGAGTGAATTTGGGTTGTGCTTGCGAGAATTTCTCAAATCCTCATACTCAGGCACATCCTGTGCATTCACACCGGTAGCGACCACCACTAAAATCAACAAGTAATACAGCTTACGCATCATTTCCCTATTTAAATTTAATTGATTGACATCGTTCTGAGCTCTCTAAAGAGAGATACTTCAGGCTGATTCTCAAAGTTGTATCGAGTTATCTCTTGTATTTCTACAACAATTCTGTCACCTGAACGGGCAATGGCTCTGATTGCAGACAAGTCTACACTTCGTGTCCTTCCATTGATTGGAATTCTTCTCACGGCAGTTCTACCTCTGGCCAATTGTATCTCTCCTTTAGTTACAAAGAATCGGGCATCATCAGGATAACCTGTTCTAAAATCGGCATCTACCACCAATGTCAAACTTACTGCAGAAGGTGCAGAGCCTAACCCTGTCTTAGCATCGTAGTCCGCGCCATTGATCTGCAATTTGAATGATGGCAAGGGCACCTGACGAGCAGAGAAATCTACAGAACCAATTGGAGAACCTCCACTGGCAACTGCTACTTTTACTGATCTTTGGTCTGGCACGATTACTACATCACCGGTAGCAGCTCCTAAAGTATGCTTACCACCAGTTACTGTAAAGGTGGGACGATAGTTAGCACCCAAAGTAGGTACGTCAATTTTCAGATTATTAGCACAATTCAGGTAAAGAGCAGATACTGCATTCAGGCCTACCTGAATGGTTGGCTTTACAACTGTATACTCATACTCAACATCTACTTCCTTATCTTCACCGCCACTGCTATACTTAATTGTGCCGGATAGTCTTCTTTTCACCTGGCCGTCTTTGTCGTATTCGGACTCCCTCGCAGTTGCTGGAAAGTCCAACGTACCTATTCCAGATGCATCCACCTCTACACTTCTACCATTGATAGTCACAGACGGTGTCAAAGCAGAATTGGAAGCAGTAAGGAAAACTTCGCCTTTGAAGTTAGTTCCGGCAGGGACTAATCTAGACTCTGCCACTACCATTCCGCTAATCTGGTCAAAACCCTTCACCGTTTCGGCACCAACTTTTCCACCAAGTGAGCTTAAAGCTTCCGCTTCTCGTCCATATACCTGGTTTTTATAAAAAGTCAATTGAGCCAGAATAGAAGCCAACGGAGATTTATAAAAATTGAAGTGAGCATAGTCTTTCTTCTTCTCTTCTGCATTGTTCTTATAGAAGTCGATATCAGCTGCTGACAGTGCTAACGAAGGCCAATCCTTGTTAATGTCATATTGACCTAAGATGGCCATTACTTCAGTGTTATAGTCGTCCAGCTTTGTTTGTAGCTCTTCGGCATGTTTCTCCTCAACCAGGTAGCGCGATGGTTCCTCATACTTCTTCAGCGTGCTTCTTTTGTAAATCTTAGCGGTATCTCCACCTGCCGAAGCCATGCCAATGTCAGATTTCAATTGATCGAGGTAATCAATCAGTGCGATGGTCTTGTTGTGTACTTCCTGTGCAGAGGCCACAACAGCCATGTCTTCTGGTTTACTACCTTGTCCCACTGCAGCATCGTTGATATTTCCTACCATGCTATTATTTGTTCCTTTGTAGAACGTATTAGAAGTTTCTAACCCGCTTTCCATAAGGACAAATTTCTCAAGGACTGAGTCCTTTATCTGCAAGGCCAGTAATGCGGTGAGTACCAGGTACATCATACCGATCATCCGCTGCCTTGGTGTTTCTTTTCCTCCTGCCATAATCGTTGAGTCTGATTAGTTAGTTTTCATGGCCGACAGCATCGCACCATATACTTTATTCAACGAATTCACATTAGTATTTAGTTTGGCCATTACCGTCTTAAATTCTTCGGCTTCTTTAGTGGCGGCACCAACACCTGCGAGGGCAGTGTCAATATTTGCGTAGAACGACTTGATCGCTTTTACGTGTGTCTGCGAATCGTTCAATTCTTCTTTATATACATTGTTCAAAGCAGCCAGCTGAGTAGAAGCGCTTTTGAGTTGCTCCTGATACTGACCAATTGAAGATTTCAATTGACCCTGGAATTCACCAGAACCTTTGGCAGCATCGGCCATAGACTGAAGTGCTGAAGCAGTATTAGCATAGCTTTGATTCATTTTGCCCAAGGTGTCTGAAGCCTTTTTGGCATTGTCTGCATAGGAAGAGGAAGCCACAGCAGCGTTGGATAGGTCGGCAAGACCTTTGGCTGAATTAGAAAGATTGTTCATGCCTGCTCCCAGGTTCTTAAAGTCGTCACCTGTGATCTTGGCATCTTTTAACATCTTTTGGAGGTCAACCTTATTTCCCTCCACTTGCTTGGGTTTTTCCACTTTTGGAAAACTTCTTTCCATTATTTCGGCAAGGTCTTTGGCTTTAGGCTCAAAAGCACTGAATGCAAAGATCAGGGCCTCTGTTGAAAGACCCAGTACCAGCATTTCTGTAGCACCTGCCCAACCATTGAGTTTGAACATGGCTCCAACGATTACCACCGCTGCGCCCAGTCCATAGATTTTAGGCATGATGTTGCCGTAAAAATTTTCCTTGAAAGATTTATTAGCCATAAGTATTGTATGTTAGGTTGGTTGAAGATTCAAATTTAATTAGCACCGAAGTCGTCACCGGCACGACCGAGGTAGTCCATAGCGCACCTGAAACCAATAGAGGCAGAAGCCACTTCTTTGTATTCATATGTACGGGTTCCTGTTTCCAGATAGTGAGCAATGTCATTCCACGCACCACCACGAACTACTTTTTTGCCGTAGTGTGGGCTTTGCGACTCTGCATCAGAATATAAGAACAGTGGGTTGAGGTCCCAAACCAATGGATTATATACAGGAGAGTAATCGTCACGGCACCATTCTGCCACGTTACCCGCCATGTTATACAAATTGAAATTATTAGGTAAGAAAGAGTTTACCGGTGCGGTATAAGGGTAACCATCGTCATCGTAGTTTCCTCTGCCAGGTTTGAAGTTGGCCAGGAAACAACCGTTTCTGTTGCGGGTGTAAGGACCGCCCCAGGGATACTTGATGATTTCTCTGCCACCACGTGCGGCATATTCCCATTCGGCTTCCGTAGGTAGCCTGAAGTTGGGGAATCTCTTTTCAACAGCCAATGTACTCTTGAACGTAGTGTTCTGAGCATTGCCTTGACCTTGTGCATTTCCTGCAGCACCCGGTGCACCTATAGGGGCTCCCAGTGGGTCGATGTCATCTTGAGCTTGCTGTTTGTTTTTCTTTCCACCAAACAAGCCGCCAAGGCCACCGCCTGAAACTTGTGACTTTTCATAGCCAATGTTCAGGTGCTCGGTTCTCCACTCGGCAAACTTCTCTGCCGACTCCCAGCTGATACCCACTACAGGATAATCATCAAAAGCGGAGTGGCTAAAGTAGTATTGCACCATTTTATCGCCCATATGGTAGGTAAATTCCTCATTCCAAACTTCTGGATTAGGAGTTACGTCCTGCAGCATTTGTGCTGTCCAATAGCCTTCATTAGGATCCTGTGAAATGGTATCGATAAAAGCCAGGAATTGCCTGTACTCGTTATTAGTGATCTCTTCTGAGTCCATCAGGAAAGAGCTCACTGTGATTTGTCTGTTGAAGTTGATTTGGGAAGCTGCTACATCCTCGTCAGCCTGTCCCATGAAAAACGTCCCACCAGGAATCTGCACCATACCAAATGGTGTTTCCTGGTACCATCCTTCACGATCTGGTACTCCCATAAGCTGTCCTGAATCGTTCAGCTTTTGCTCCTTGCTTCCGCCTCCGCCTCCAAGAAATCCTTGGAACATTGAACACCCTGCTGTGAACATCAACAGAGCCAATGCTGCCATACCTAAAGAAATCCTCCTCATTGATAGTTGTTTCATTGTTTATTTAACCCCAGCGGCCTTATCTCATTGCTGTTCAATCAAATAAAGCGCGAAAAATAACATTTTCAGGTGACTAATCCACTGACCAGTCGAAATTTATACGAATTTATCCTTGACATAATCTTGGCTAAACTTCCCTCCTAGTAACGATAACGGGGTGTTCTTATGATACTTCTCGAAGGTGGTCTTGTAGATTTTTTGAAATTATAAATCAACATTAGCTCCTGAGAAGTAGGTTCTTTACTATCCCTGTCTGATATCACGAAGTCAAAAGCGTATGCCAGCGTCAATCGATCGCCCCATACTTTATAGCCGAACATAGCGGAGGCAGATTCAGCCTGCCTGTATGCCAATCCGGCCCAAAGCTTGTCATTGTACTTGCCAATAACGCTTACATCTAGATTGTAAGTATTGAAACCTACAGATTTAAGTAATAAGCTTGGGGTGATGGTCAGTTGAGGGGTTATCGAATAATCGTAACCCACTGTCAAATAGTAGTGTCGATTCAATTGATTGGAGAGTTGGTCTTCTCCGAAGTCAAACTCCGGCTCAAGTAAGTGATTTGCACTCAAACCACCAAAAAAATTTCCTTTTCTATATAGTACCCCAACGCCCAAATCGGGCCTTAATTGTGATTCTTTACCCGAAAGATTGGCAACTATGTCAGTAGGGTCTACCAAAATAAGTTCGTCAAAGTCGAGAGAGCTTGAAAAGAAGCCAGCCCTAAACCCAACGCTCAGTGAAGCGCCATTGGGAAGCACGAAAAATTTTGATGCCGAAGCCATTAACTCCAGGTTATTGATCGGGCCCAGGTTGTCATTGCTGATGTAGAGACCAAAGCCACCGTTAAATTTTTGAAGACGCTGTGAATAACTAATCACTTGCGTGTTAGGGGCGCCACCAGCGTTCAGGCTCCCATCATAACCGAACCACTGGGATCGGTGAATGGCCCTGACACTGGTTTCACTTTCAACCCCTGCAAAGGCAGAATTGAAGTACAGTTGATTGAACATGTACTGCGTGAACTGTGCATCTTGTTGTGCATTGGCCTTGTGTATTGCGAACACGGCCAGCAAAACGAAAAGATACCTAGGGAGTTTGGTCATAATCTCGTAACGACAAATTTAGCCGATTTATTTAATCAGCCTGAATATATTACAAGATAACTCACGTCTCCCCTTAAGGGTTGCGGAAATTTTTATTCCAGATCGTTGGCTTTCTTGATGTACAGCTCCAAAGCACCAGTCATTGATGGGGCATTGGGCAGGGGCGCCTGAATGTCGATAACCAGGTCTGAATCTTTGGCTGCACGTGCCGTAGTTGGTCCAAAAACAGCGATTCGAGTATCGTTTTGTTCGAAATCAGGAAAATTCACAAACAGTGAGTTGATACCACTTGGACTGTAAAAAGCAATAATATCGTAATACACATTGTCTAAATCAGACAAATCACTCGCAACTGTCTTGTAGATGATAGCTTCGGTAAATTGATAGCCATTCTCATTCATGAAGTTGGGGATGTCTTCCTTTCTGATATTTGAACAAGGGAAAACGTATTTCTCGTTTTTATGCTTTTTGATAATTTCAATCAGCTCTTTGGCAGTACGGCTGCCAGTAAAGATTTTTCTTTTCCTTACTACAATGTATTTCTGAAGGTAATTGGCAGTTTGCTCTGAAATACAGAAGTACTTCATATCTGCTGGTACTTCAATTTTTAGCCCTTTACAAATTCTAAAGAAGTGATCGACTGCATTACGACTAGTAAAAATTACAGCCGTATGGTTGAGTATGTCGATCTTCTGTTTCCTGAATTCTTTAACAGAGATAGGGTCTACCTGGATAAAAGGTCTAAAATCGATCTTGATCCCGTATTTCTTTGCTAAGGTATAGTAAGGTGATTTCTTGTCGGCTGGCTTAGGCTGAGATACCAATATGCTCTTCACTTCCTTTAGCCTCTCTTCTTGCTTACTGATTGACATAAACGTCCTCTACTTAATCTGCTCTACTTTGGAGTTAGGTTGTCAAGAATTTCAAACCCACCAAAAGGGGTATCAATTCTGTGCTGCAAATGTACGAAAATATATACAACTTACTATATGGGCTTAATTGTAGTAATCTGATGTATAACAGCATACTCCTATAAAAGAAAAAAATCAAAACAGCCGCCAACACTACCTCCCTGAGCCCTTCTCCCGGCACAAAAGAAGTATAGCTGGCGATGGCAAGCACTCCGGTAACAAAAATAAAGAAGAGTGAGGAGGCGTTGATGAGGTCTATAAAGTGGCGACTGGTAAGCATTGTGGCATTAAATAGCCAGGTAATAAATCCTATGAGTATGTACTTGAGGTAGATAAGCAGATTGGCCACCAAGCCCCCTAATAACCAATAGAGCATGCCTTGTCCAAAATTTTCTATTTCCAGCCAGGCCAGTTGGTCATGGCTTTGCCCAAATCCATTTACCAGAAACAGCGCTACGTAAGACAAATTGAGCGAATAGAGCGCAGTAAAAAATATGTGTTCGGTACTGAATGGCCTGATGGAAGAGCCCAGATCTTCTTTGAGGCGGAAACCAAAAAGTTTTTCAAAAGAAATGCTCTCAGCAAAAAGTTTAGGGAAAATCACCCGAGAAACTGCAAATACGACCAATAGGACGATTGACAGCACAATGAAAAGATCGCGATGCTGAACCTGAGGCAATACGGCTAAAAGGTGATGTGCCATGAATGGCAAAATAGTTAAAAACGACTGGTAAAACCGAAGTGTATTTTGGATTGGTTTACAGTAAGTGGTCCAGACTGGTCTGATCGGCCCAGGGCATAGATAAAATTGAAAATACCAGCATCGGTGGAGAAGCTGATACCCGCCCCAAGGCCAAGGGCATTATCAGTCGAAGGCACTTCAGCAAAACCATCATACAAAAAGCCATAATCGGCAAAGAGGGTGAAATAGCTAAGGCTATCGAAAAACAGGCGGCCTTCCAGAGTAGTGGTGAGGTAGCGGGTGGCAAAAAAGAAATATTCATTGAAACCCCGGATGCTATTGAGTCCCCCAATCCGGAAGGCATCGTTTCTAAATAGCTGATCATTGAGAATCAAGCCCCCCTCCAGCCGGTTGAGCAGCACCAGTCGCTCACCAATTGGACTGTGTTTTTCAAAAGAAAGGTCGAATTGGTATTGTAGGTTTTTCAAATCAAGCCCCCTTAACAAGTCTGCAGAGAGGGCCGCATCGGGGCTTATCTTTTTATTACCAGCAGAAGCGTTGAGCTGAAAAGAGAGTCCTTTTCTAGGAAGAAAAAAATCGTCCAGTGAATTGAACCTGAAACCGAGGCCATATGAAGTAAGTGCCAGGTTGAGCACATCTGGCAGCACGGTAGCATCAGAAAGGCCCACGGTGGATATGCGGTCGGTGTTTTGTTGGCGGGTGAAAACTGAGAACAAACCATTGGCCCCTATCCGGTAGTTCAGGTCGAGCCGGAAGTCACGGCTAATAAAGGTGGTGTCTTGCTTCAGCAGGTTAAAGTCTACATTGGTACTGAGTTGTGTGCCGAAAAGGTTGGGGTGATCATATTCCAATCTCAGGGTTTGGCTTTCTACATTCTGTCTGCGCCAGTGCACACCTATTTTCTTGCCTGTACCAAAGGGGTTGTACAGCAACAAGTCGAACTGACCGGTGACCAATAAAGCTCCGTCATTGTTGGCATCGGGCAAAAAACCAATAATGCCGTCAATCTGGTTGACCTTTCGCCTCTTCAGGTTCAGGTGCAAGGTGGCTTCGCTGTTCTGGAATGTAAGGCGGGGGTTTTCTGAGACCCTAAGGTAAGGCAGCCCTGCCAAGGCACGCCCCAGGCGGTCGATGCGATTTTGATCGAAAGGGTCGCCCAGGCGAATGCCCAGGTTGTTGCCCAGAAACTTGCTCTTGATTCTGAAATCTGCCTTTACATCTATAGAATCAAAGTTTATAGGAGCGCCAGGATCAAAATTCAATACACCACCCAGTTGGTTTTGGCTAATGTGCAATGAGTCGATGGTGACCCTTGCAAAGGGGTGGCCGTGGCGTTCTGCATAGCTCACCAGTTGATCCATGACTCTGGCTACTTGCTGGTAACGAAAAGGTCGGCCATCAAAACGTTCTTCTCTAAAACCCGACCTGCGCAGCATGGCCTTGTCCAGGTTGCCTCGTTGCAAACCCAGCCATTCAAATCGCTCACCAATGCTGAGTTGAACGGCTAAACTGTTTTCGGCATATACCTTATTAGAGATTGTGGCTAGCAAGTAGCCATCATTATGGAGCGAACTCAATAACTCTTTTACCGTGTTCTCAGCGCTGATCGAATCTGCAGCTGCTTTATTATAGCGGTAATTTGATAGAGTGGCCTGTTCACCTTCTCCAGCGCTGATGCTCAAGCGGTAGTCTTCCTGGGCGGTTAGGTTGATTTGCCAGCACATGAAGAGTGCATAAAAGTAAAGGCCTTTGAAGAGCAATCGATTCATTCGATACTTTAACGATGATTGTTTGGGGCCATGATCGCTTATTTGATTATTTTTAGTGTTCACGATTTTAACCCGAATAATGTAATAGACTTTCTATTCCAGACATAACTTGCTTTGAATCAGTCATTATACTTTGTTTGTTTTTTCACCATAGCCGTGCTATGCTTTCAAAACCAAACTTCCTGATTCCTTGCAATTTATGTCTTCATTACGATTTCTATTGCATCATCCGGGTTTAAGCCAACGCTAAAATTAACGATTCTTTGGCCGGGTTATACATACATATTCCTTATTGCAAAAAGGCCTGTCACTATTGCGACTTCCATTTCACGCAAAACCTGAAGCAGGCAGATGAAATGGTAGATGCCATTTGTGAAGAATTAAAACTGCAGTATGACTTTTTAAATCGTGAGCCCATCAGCACCATTTATTTTGGTGGGGGTACCCCTTCTCTTCTAAATGAAAATCAGCTGAAGAGACTGATGCGAACCATACGCTTTGAGCACGACCTGAATAGTAATCCGGAAATTACCCTGGAGGCCAACCCAGATGACCTGAGTGCTGACAAGCTGGAGATGTTTTACCAAAATGGCATTAACCGACTGAGCATTGGTGTGCAAACCTTCCACGATCCGCATTTGAAATGGATGAATAGGGCGCACCGGGCCGAAGAGGCACTGGACACTTTTTATACCGCCAGAAATGCGGGTTTTGAAAACATCAGCCTCGACCTGATGTACGCCTTGCCTCATGATTCTCATGAGCTTTGGCTAGACGACCTGAAACAAATCATCAGGCTGCACCCGGAACACATTTCGTCCTACTGCCTTACCATTGAGCCTAAAACAGCTTTTGGCCGATGGGTAGAACAGGAGAAAATGCCTGATGTGGACGAAGACTATTCTGCCGATCAGTTTGAGATTTTGCTTCAGGTAATGGCGAAGCATGGCTATGAGCAGTATGAGATCTCCAATTTTGCCCAGCCGGGTTATCAGTCGCAGCATAACAGCAACTATTGGAAGCAGGAAAAATACCTGGGCATAGGCCCCGCTGCCCACTCTTTTAACGGAAAGCACAAGCAGGCCAATGTTCGAAATAACGCCAAGTATTTGCGCAACATCAGTGAAGGTACCATACCCTTTGAACTGATGGAAATGACACGCGAAGACCGCTTGAACGAATACATTCTAACCAGCCTGCGTACCAAATGGGGTTGTGACCTTGAGTTGCTCAGGTCTAAATACGAAGTGGATTTGCTTCAGACTAGGGAGGTTTACCTGACTGACCTGTTCAATCGGGGCATGATCGATATAGAAGACGACTTCATCACACTCACCAACAACGGCAAGCTACTGGCCGATAAAATAGCGGCTGATTTGTTCGTGTATTTAGAGGACTAATTGCTTCCCTGTAACTCTTTGTAAATCTGGCCGATCTCTTCTTCTGTGAAATTGGGGAAGTTTTTTGAAACCTCTTTCAATACATCTTCCAAGGCATCGTCTTTGTCAATTTTTCTAAGAATCAGATCCGTCTCTACTTCCTTTCTTTTATCCTGGTCCATGGACTCATTGATGAGTTCCAAACAATCGGCCGCCTGCCTCGACACCAGCAGCTGATCTTCGGCCCTGTGTTTCAAGTAGGAAATCAGGCGCTTGAAGTTTTGAAAGTTCTCGGCCTTCATGGAGATGGTGAGCGGGTCTTTTTCAGGCATTTCAGAAGTGATTAGCTTATACCTGTGGGCCATTTGCATCATCAGGCGTTCTGCTTGTTCCAGCCTTTTTATGTTAGCGTATAGTATTTGCAGGCGTTGAAAAGTAGCAAAATCTATGAGGTCTGAGTTTTGATGATTGATGGAATACTCCACCACCTGATAAGCGTATTGCGGCTCCAAAAAGCGCCAGCCTGAAAAGTCGCGATACTTGCCATTGTCCTGCACTTCCTTCAGTTCATCGTAGACACCTTTGGAAAAGCTGCCCCTACCGGGCATAATCACTCTGAAAAACTCGAGTTCAGTTTTCAGGGCCACAAAAATGCGTTGCCTTTCACGCTCTTCTTTGCGGTCTTCACCATAGCTTTGAAACAAAAAAGCCAGGTACACACCAACAAATACAATGAGGAGTTCCAGTACCAACCACCGGCTCTTATTCCCTACTTTAAATAGTTTTCTCAAAAACATTTCGCCTTAGTCAACCATAAATATTGAGTAACTTAATAAAAAGCTAACTGAGATAGAATGCGAAGTGTTAGATTAGCGACCCCAAAGTGGAATTTCATTGAGTCAATACAGAAAACATAGCGGTAGAAAGTCAGAACCCTCGACTATAGGCGATGCCATCAAAGAGATGCTCAAGGCCTTCCGTATTGAAGATAAATTTGACGAAACCAACCTGGTCAACCAATGGGAGAAGGTGATGGGTGCGCCCATAGCCAAACGCACTACCAAGGTGTTCATTTATCAGAAAAAGCTTTACGTACACTTAAACTCTGCCCCTCTTAAGCACGAGCTGAACATGCAGCGCGACAAAATACTGGTGCTGCTCACCAAGGAGTTTGGCAAGCCAATAGTGAATGAAGTGATCATCAAATGATTCTGGGAATCATTTGATGAAATCTCAAAAAGGCATGTCCCGAATTACAAATGCTGTCGTTCGGCAAAACGAGCTCATACCTGTATTCGATAGTTTAACTAGCCGAGTAACATGATTCAGAATGAGTTGCCCGTTCTCCTCCTGTCACTTAAACCACTTCGTTACTAAATCAGCATACTTAGTTGACAAAAACACCTGCTTGGTTAGAAAACCTGCATGTTTTAGAAGTAAGTAAAAATTATTACTTAATTTTTCTGATAGTTGACTTCATTAAATACTGAATTATGAAATTTTTAGGTAAGCAACTCTTTCTAACCAGCGTTTTTCTCATTGTAATTTTTGGCTGTATACAAGATCATGCAGATGAAACTCCTATAACACCTTCTTTCACCACCAGTTTTGTAAGCGGAGATGAAATACCCGAAATTCTAAACTCCATGAATAGTACTCTGAATTTCAGAGCAGGCACTACATATTCCGCTAACCAAGGTATAGTTACTACACCGTTTGGAAACATAGACCTAGATCAGATATTTCAAGTAATAGATACCCTTAATAACACCAATTACACTTTCTATATAGACGATAAGGACAGTGATCCTTACACCTTCACCAATTTGGTGGTGAAGAAGAGGGAGACAGGTGGAATAGATCCCCCTTATCTGTTGATTTATGAGACAGACTCATCGGCCCGAGACGCTTTCATGTATAGTGGCTTTGCCATGAACTCTTTTAATGGCATTATCAAAAAGCGCTTTTTGACAGAATTAGCAACACCCCAAGAGAACAGTGCCAATTTAGGAGATAGATATTCCTCCGATAATGAGCCTTGCGATTATGACAGTAGAAGCTCAGGCGGTGAAGGCATTTTAGGTTCTACGGACCCACTTGAAGATGTAGACTATTGGAGAAACATTGCCAATGGTGGTGGATATTGGCATTGTACTTTTCGTTCGGTACCCGTAAAAGAAGAGCGTTGCTATAAATTTACTAGTGGCGGTGAGCCGAGGTGTTATGATGTAATTGTTTATGTGGAAAAAAGGTCTTGTGACTGGATAGGCCCCTCCCAAAACACCTATGACGGCA